>Ga0210406_10000014_pt1 | contig 313525 bp, 260 predicted proteins | sample IncBWC30MmetaG_FD_155454 | JGI IMG/M metagenome (GOLD analysis project Ga0210406, IMG submission 155454) | Forest soil microbial communities from Barre Woods Harvard Forest LTER site, Petersham, Massachusetts, United States - Inc-BW-C-30-M | ecosystem: Environmental > Terrestrial > Soil >... | reverse complement strand
AAGTCCATCGAGAAGCTCGCGTTGCCACGGACAGATGCTGAATGCCTCCGGATTCGGCCAGGGAATGTGCCAGAAGATTGCGACGCGAGCATCGGGCCGCTCCTTCTTGATTAGTTTTGGCAGCAGGGCGAAGTGATAATCCTGGATGAGCAGCGCCGGCTGCTTCGTGCCTGCCATCTCCTCGAGCACCGCCTTGGCAAACTTTTTGTTCACCTGCTCATAGCGTTCCCAGTCCAGCGACCTAAACAGCGGCCGGGTATGCGCGATATGGCAAAGCGGCCATAGACCCTCATTGGCAAAGCCGTAGTAGTAGCCTTCTTCTTCCTCTTTGCTGAGCCATACCCGCCGCAACGTGTATTTTGGTTCGTCGGGTGGGACCGCCAGCCGATCATTCTGGTCAACGGTCTCGCGGTCGGCATCGCCGCTGCCATGAGCGATCCAGGTCCCGTCACAGGCTTGCAGAATTGGCTCTAGTGCGGTGACCAGCCCGCTGGCTGGTATAAGAACCTTGAGCGACTTGCCCTCGCGGGAATGCATGTAGGGTTCACGGTTGGAAACAACAAACAGCCGGCTGCTATTGAGCTTGCTGCGAACGTGTACTGCAAGCCTTTCAGCGGTCCAGGTGGATTCCCCGGCTTCCCGCAGCTGCGCCTCTTTTTCCGCTGACTCGCGTGCCGCTGCCAGGCTCTGCACGAGTGTGGTCACTTCGTTCCTTAACGGCATGAACAGATCACGATCGGATAAATCGGGCTGAGAAGAAACCTTGCCCGCGCGCGAGGCCCTGATCCACTGGAGTGTCCTGGCGGCTGGCCCTTCAATCGTCCAGCGAATAATCAGCAGCGCGGTAATGCCGATCAGGAAGATCTCTACTATCATGCGCAGGGAAACCCGCTTCCAGAACTTCGAGTTTTGCGCGTTGATGTAGTCGGCATCGTGGACCACGACCAGCGTGCCGGCAGGGCCTTGATCCGTATCCAAAGGAACAGCGTGAACGTTCAGATAGACAGAGTTGAGCCACAGAAATTCCCTTGCGTTCCGACTGTATGTCTTGATCTTGGAAGGCGCAAAGGCATCGTCAGGAAAACGCTTCCGCAGGCTGGAGGTCATGGCGATGGGAACTTCTTGTTGATCGTAAATCGCGATTCCAGCCAGGTGTTCTCGATTGCCGAAGCGTTCCACGAGTTGCTGCAGAGTCCGTCGCGAACGTTTTTCCAGCGCGGGTTCAACGCTTTCCTGCAGGCTGTCGGCGAGGATCTGAGCGCGCCTTTGCAAGTCCTGCTGCAGCCCACGTCTCTCTCCTTTGAACTGGGCGTAGGAGAAAAGAAGAGACACGAGCGTCAGGACGACAACAAGCGCACAAATCAGCCGAAAACTTAGGCGCATGCGCACTCACTGCGGCTCACGTGGAGAAGGTTTGGATGTTTGGGGGAGTTTCGCATCGCTGTTCCGACTGTAATCCTTTGTCGTCTGAGACAGTTTGATCTCTGAATGGCAGTCAGCGAGTACAGACGGGCCAGATGAGCGAAGTTGGGACGCTAAGTTAAGGTTGTGAGATGCAGGTTACCAAGAAAAGGATTGCTGGGGGTAGTTCAGGTTTGTTCTGTGTGTTTTACGTGGGTGCGAATCTGAGCACGACATGGACATGAGCCTGGCAAACTGTGCCGTGGCTTACGAGGGAAGACTGTAGAGGCTTCGACCATTTTCCTTAACAATCTAGGAGAACAAACCAAGGAAGTCCATTCACTGACACAAACGTATAATTAAGATTTCAAGGAGACATCTGTGGGACACATGCATGGTGGCGGCCCGCCGCAGCAAGGGCCAATGCCTCTTCCGGGAGTACAGAACGTAATTGCGGTCGGCTCGGGTAAGGGCGGGGTGGGAAAGACCACTGTGGCGGTGAATCTGGCCGTGGCGTTAGGCAAGCTGGGCTACAAGGTTGGCCTGCTCGACGCCGATATCTACGGACCGAATGTGCCTCTGATGATGGGTGTGAATCGCCAGCCTGACGTGCTCGGCGAAAACCGCATTGCGCCTCTCACCAATCACGGCGTGAAGGTGATCTCGGTTGGGTTCATCAGCCCGGGTGATCGTCCTCTGGTGTGGCGCGGACCGATGCTGCACTCGATCATCAAACAGTTTCTGCAGCAGGTGGAGTGGGGGGAACTGGATTTCCTGATCGTCGATCTTCCGCCCGGAACCGGTGACGTGGTGATCTCGTTGTTCCAAACCGTACCGCTCACTGGCGCAATTGTTGTCTCAACGCCTTCAGATGTTTCGCTTCAGGATGCGCGCAAAGCTATCGAAATGTTTCGCGGCGTGAAGGTGGACGTCTTTGGCGTGGTCGAGAACATGAGCACCTTCCTCTGTCCGCACTGCCACCACGAGATCGACATCTTCTCCAAGGGCGGAGTAGAGCGCACGGCGAAACAATTCGGAGTGCCTTACCTGGGATCGGTGGAACTCGATCCGGACGTCCGCAAAGGTGGCGATTCGGGTTTACCAGCAGTTCTCGGAGGCGAGGATTCTCCGCACGCCAAGTCATTCTTCGCGTTCGCGCGCCAGATCGCGCAGAGCGCTGCCGAGCACAAGACTGAGAGCGTGATTGAGATCCGGTAACCTAGGGAGAGGCGAACACGAAGGTCACGAAGGAAAAAAGAGGAGGTCACGGAAGAATCAGTTTTTGAAGACCAGTTTTGACGACTTTATTTGCTTTGTGACCTTGATGTTCTCCTTCGTGCCCTTCGTGTTCGCCTTTTCCAGGCTTAGCACTCCCGAACCCGGAGTGCTATCTTGACAGCATCCCACTCAGGTTCCTATCATCTAATCACTAGGAGTATCTCGGGTCTCTGGTATTATCCAAGCGGAATCAATAACTTAGCAGTATGCCAAGCTCCAACATAGGGTCGCGGGAACAGGAGATCCTGACCGCGATTGTCGAGACTTATATCTCAACCGGCGAACCGGTTGGCTCACGCACGCTCGCTCGCGCCAACAAGGATGGATTGAGCCCGGCGACCATCCGGAACGTAATGGCCGACCTGGCCGATGCCGGACTGCTGGAGCAGCCGCACACCTCAGCGGGGCGGGTTCCCTCTCCGCAGGGATATCGGTATTACGTCGAGCAGCTCACAGGCCGGGCGCAGATCTCGCAGGCCGACCAGGAACTGATTACCAGTTCGTTTCTCGGAATCGGGGATCCTCAGGAGTTTCTGGAACGAACCTCGCACGTCTTGTCTCTCATCTCACGGGGGGTCGGTGTAGCCATATCGTCTCCGGGCCACGATCGCCATGAGTTGGAGCATGTTTACTTCTCGCGGCTAAGCACCGGCAAAGTTCTTGCAGTGGTTGTCACGAAGTCGGGAGTCGTTCGCGATCGCGTTCTGCGGATGGAGCGGGACGTTTCCCAAACTGAACTCGAGAATGCCGCGAACTACATCAACCTGAATTTCCAGGGATGGACGATAGAGTTGATTCGCACGGAGCTGGCGCGCCGAATCGAGCGAGAACGTAGCGAGTACGACAAGCTGATGAGCTCGCTGGAACAGCTCTATCGCGGTGGAGCGCTGCATCAGGAAGAAGATCCCAAAACTGTATGGGTAGAAGGGGTCTCCAATCTCATTGTCAAAGATACGGATCGCGAGCGTTTGCGCGAAATGTTGCGAGTTCTGGAAGAGAAGCAGCGCATCGTGGAGCTGCTCTCCAGCTACGTTGATACGAAGCAGGAGGCGGTCCGTGTAGTGATTGGTTTAGAAGATCGCTTGCCCGAGATGCGCAACCTGGTGCTGATTGGAGCACCGGCGCGAGTGGGCCAGCAAGTAGTTGGCTCGCTGGCGGTGATTGGGCCAACGAGAATGGATTACGAGCACACGATTACGGCTGTGTCTTACATAGCGCAGTTGTTTGACAAGGTCTTAAATGAGAACGAGTAATCATAAACATGGCATTCGATAAAGAACGGGATCAGAGAGTACAGACAGAAGAAAACGGAGAGCAAAACGGTGCGCACGAATCTCTGCCGCCTGCTGATGCTCAGGAGCTGGCGCAGGAGTCTCAAGGTGGAGTCTCGCGTCAGGAATACGAGCGTGTGAGCCAGGAGCGAGACGCTCTGCTCGATCGTCTCGCGCGCCTTCAGGCCGAATTCGAGAACTATCGCAAGCGTAATGCACGCGAACAAGTGGAGTTCCGAGAGTACGCAGTTGCGGACGCGGTGAAAAACTTCCTTCCCATTTTGGATAACTTCGATCTGGCTCTGCGCAGCCAGAAGAGTGAAGGCGCAGATCCGGCACTACGTTCGGGAATCGAACTCATCCGCAAGCAGATGGACGATGCTTTGTCGCGCCTCGGTGTGCAGGTGATTCCTGCGCAGGGGAGTACCTTCGATCCCCGCGTGCACGAGGCGATCGAGATGGTGGAGTCCGCAGACCACGCGGATCACGAAGTGATCGACGAGCTGCAGCGCGGATACAAACTGAAAGAGCGACTACTGCGTCCAGCGATGGTTCGAGTGGCCACAAATCCAACCAGCAAATAACGGAGAATCCACCTGCCTACAAAAGTGAAGCGGGATTATTACGAAGTTCTAGGTGTAAGCCGGAGTTGCACCGAGCAGGAGCTGAAGAGTTCCTACCGCAAGCTCGCCATGCAGTTTCACCCGGATCGCAATCCTGGTGACAAAGAGGCGGAAGAGAAATTCAAAGAGGCGAGCGAGGCGTACGGCGTCCTTTCGGATGAGGATAAGCGCGCGCAGTACGACCGTTTTGGTCATGCGGCGGTTGGAGGAGGTGGGGGCGGCTTTGATGCTTCGTCGTTCCAGGACCTCAGCGAGATCTTCGGCGATCTGTTCGGATTTGGCGATGCCTTCGGTGGCGGACGACGCCGCAGCCGCGCACAGCGAGGCGCAGACCTGCGTGCCGACATCAACATTGAGCTGAAGGACGCGATCTTCGGCAAGAGCACCGAGATTCCGGTACGCAAGTCCGAGACCTGCGATACGTGCCGCGGGACAGGTGCTGCTCATGGAAAGCAGCCAACTACTTGCAATGCGTGTGGCGGACGCGGCCAACTCCGCTATCAGCAGGGCTTCTTCAGCGTGGCACGCACCTGCGGAACGTGCGGAGGCACGGGGCAAGTGATCACCGATCCGTGCAAGACCTGCCGCGGCGAAGGTCGCGTGATTCGCGAACACAAGATGCAGATTGATATTCCGCCCGGAGTAGAAGACGGCACGCGCATTCGGTATCAGGGCGAGGGTGAGGCGGGTATTTTCGGCGGGCCTCCTGGAGACCTCTATGTTGTGCTCGGTTTAAGGGAAGACTCCTTCTACGCGCGCGACGGCAACGATCTGCACTGCATGGTGTCGATCGCGTTTCCGCAGGCGGCGCTGGGAACCGAAGTTACCGTTCCCACCTTTGACGGCGAACACACACTCAAGATTCCGGCTGGAACACAGAGTGGCCAGCAAATTCCAATTCGGAACAAAGGTGTTCCCGTGCTGCGCGGCCGGGGACGAGGAGACCTCATCGTTCACGTCGACGTGCAGATTCCGAAGAAGCTTTCCCCGCGTCAACGCGAGCTTCTGGAAGAATTGGCGACTATCACCCAGATCGACGACAAGCAGGACAAGCGCAGCTTCTTTGAACGCATGAAGGCGCGCCTACAGTAAACGACCTCCCATGACCCGCCGTCGCTGGATTGCCGATGAGGTGTCGGGCGACCGCGCCTTCCTGTTGGGCAAGAACGCCGAGCATCTCTCCCGCGTTCTGCGTGCGCGAATAGGCCAGCAATTCGAGATCGCAACGCCTTCCGGTGTGCTCTTGGGCGAGATCGTGGAGATCGAGTCGGAGCGCGTCGTCTTTTCTACGCGTGACCTGCCCCAAGGTGACCCTCGGCCACAAACAGCGCCGATTCACCTGTACTTGGCCGTCTTCAAATTTGATCGGTTTGAGTGGGCTATAGAAAAAAGCACGGAGCTGGGAGTTAGCAGCATTGTTCCGGTGATCGCGCGCCGCACGGATTCACATCTTGTATCGGCAGCCCGAAAGCGCGTGGAACGCTGGCGTCGAATCGCGCATGAAGCTGCGCAGCAGTCCCGCCGTGATGTTGTTCCAGAAATTCCCGATCCCGGAAAGATTGAGGATGTAATTTCGCGTGCCCCCGGGAAACGGATCGTGCTGGCCGAAACGGAACGTGAGCATAGGCTGGCGGAGACGATAGAGTCGGCATCGGAGCTGTCTCTAGCAATTGGACCTGAAGGTGGCTGGACTGAATCGGACCTCTCGTTGTTCGACAAGAGTGAATGGCTAAGGGCATCTCTCGGCCCGACCATCCTTCGGGCCGAAACTGCAGCCATTGCAGCTTTGGTAATTGCACAATCCTTCCAGCGGTCCCCCAGCTAACACAGCCGAGGGCGGCTGTGCCACTCATGCAGCCAGCGGATTTCTTGTCTTCCACACTTGCACTCCCATCCACAGGAAATTCCCGTTGCTTTGTTCGCCTTTCTTTCGCATAATGCATGCTGGTGTTCACGGGCTTCATGGGAATCTCATATTCGCAGCTCAATCCGAAGCAAAAGCAGGCCGCCAATCACGCTCAAGGACCCATGCTGGTGCTGGCTGGGGCCGGAACTGGTAAGACGAGCGTCCTTGTACATCGCATATCGCGATTGATCACAGGGAAGCATGCTCATCCGAACGAGATTCGAGCATTCACGTTTACGCATAAGGCTGCGCGGGAGATCAGGTCAAGGGTAGCCAAGTCTTCTGCGGGGATCGCTGCATCTGGACTGCACGCCTCCACGTTTCACGGATATTGCTATCAACTTCTGCGTGAAGCTGGAGAAGACTTCCAATTGCTCGACCAATTCGAGTTATGGACATTTCTGCGTCAGCGAGTTGCCGATCTGCCGCTGAACCGTTTTTTACGCGCTGCGAATCCGGGTCGCTTCCTTAAAGATCTGCTCACTTTTTTTGACCGCTGTTCTGACGAGTTGGTGGACGCGAGCACCTACGCGGCGTACGTAGCCCGGGTTCGGGCCGGCGAAGTCGCTGCACCACGTGTCGCGAAGAAAAAACAAGCTGAGACCATGAGCCGCGAGACGGTTCTCGAGCTCTGCCAGGAGATTGCAGCGATCTTTACTGCAGTCGAAACATTGCTAGCTTCAAATCGCCTCTTAACTTTTGGCGCGCTCGTGTCTCGGGCAACGCAGTTGCTGCGAAGCGACGGATTGTTGCTTGCGCGCGAGCGTCGCAAAGCCCGCTTCCTGCTCGTTGATGAATTTCAAGACTCAAACCACGCGCAGATCGAACTCACGCGCGTGCTGGCGGGAGCTGAGCAGAATGTATTTGCAGTCGGCGATCCCGACCAGGCTATCTACCATTTTCGTGGAGCTTCGAGCGCGGCCTTCACTGAGTTCATCAGCGTTTTTGACGGGCTGGAGCAAAAGAACATCATCAATCTCGCGGCGAATCAGCGTTCTACGCAGAACATCCTCGATTGCGGTTTCTCCAGCATTCGCCACAATCCAGGATTTTCCCCAGCGGGTAGCCGGCTGAGTCTCGACCGCGAAAGGCTGCTCTCCGCCCGCGACGAAGAAGATCGCCAAACCGGAGATGCATTGCTGTTCGCAACCGAACTCGTGGACATAGTTCCTTATCGGGAATATCCGCAGGAGTGCTCGGACATTGCTGAGCGTATCCTCGACTTGCATGCTCAGGGCGCCCGCTGGAGCGACTCCGCGGTGCTGTTCCGCAGCCACTCTAATGCCGAGGGGCTGGTAGAGGAGCTTGGCGCCAGATCAATTCCTTTTGAAGTGCAGGATACCGATGTATTCGAGAGCGATGCGTTGCGCGACATGGTCGCATGGCTGCATTGCGCGATTTCCCGCACTGACGATGTTGCTTTCTTTCGTCTCGCTTTGCGCGCAGACTCGGGCATCGATCTCAACACGTTGTACGCGAAATTATCCGCATCACCACGCGGCACGAAGGTCGCTCAGATCCTCGAAGATGTGCCCGGTGGATCGGAGCTGCTGCGTTCGCTTCATGAATTTGCCCAGAGCTGCGATGCTGCGAATGGCGATCTGCTGCAAGTCATCGATGCGGCAGCCGCGATTCTGAATATCTTCAGCACCTCGGTTGAGCTGGTTCGCCTTCGGGAGTTCGCCGCTAAGTGGCGCGAGAAGCGCATTGCTCAGACCGGCCGGCTGCCTGAGTTTCTCGAGTACCTTGACCTTTATAAGACCGGCGGAGGGACGCTTCCACTCGCTTCTCCTGAGCGCCCAGAGGATGAATTCCACCAGGTGCCTTCCGAGAGTGCCGATACGAATCGCGACGCAGTAAAGCTGCTGACAGTCCACGCTTCCAAGGGGCTGGAATTCAAGAATGTCTTCGTTTTGCGCGTAGTTTCCCAGTCGTTCCCAATGAACTACAAGGAGACACTCTTTGAATTTCCGCGCGAGCTCAGCCGTGCGAACTCTCTTGCCGGAAAGAGCGATGAGGAGATCCATCGCGAGGAGGAACGACGGCTCTTCTACGTGGCCATTACTCGGGCTCGCGATGCGCTCACGCTTTATGGTCGTTTGCGCGGCGGCAAAAACAAGCAGGAAACTCCTTCGGGATTCTTACGCGATCTCGGCGAGGACTCCACCGTAAGACATGCGCTCCGAATTCGAGATCCTCGCGACGCAGCTCGCAAGGAGATTGCGCGTGAACTGCCGTCGTGGGCAGCTATCGCCGTTGAGAGCTCGTTACAAACTGTGGAGTTAAGTGCGTCGGCAATCCAGACGTATGCAATTTGTCCGCTCAAGTATGCATTGCAAAAGCACTGGCGGCTTCCTGAGGAGCCTTCTGCCGCCCTGCAGTATGGAGCCGCAATGCATTCCACTCTGAAAGACTTTTACGATGCCGCCATGCGCGGGATCGAACGCACGGCGGAAGAGAGTGTGGAGATCTTTCTGCGAGAGTTCGAGCAGGCAAAGATCGATGAGCCCCTGCAAAGAAAACTCTACGAGCGCCAGGGGGCTGAGCAACTGCGGCAGTTTGTTGCGCTGCGCGCACTTGAACCCAAACCAAGTGTCCTCAGCACTGAGAAAAAGTTCCGTTTCGGGATTGAGAACGTGATGATCAACGGCCGCATCGATCGCATTGACCGGCTCGAAGGAGGCGGGGTCCAGGTGCTGGACTATAAGACCGGAGCTCCCAAAAGCAATATGGATGCGGATACAAGCGTTCAGCTTGGTATCTACGCGATGGCCGCGAGGCTCGAAGGTCACACTGTTCAGAGACTGGCCTTCTATAACCTCGAAGACAACAGCACCGCCGAAACCGAGCGGGTAAACAACGAAGAGAAGATTCGCAGCAAGGTCCTGGACGTTGCCAACGGAATTCGAGCAGGAGCTTTCAATCCCACTCCGGGATTCCATTGCAAGAACTGCGGCTACAACAGCCTATGTCCCGCTACGGTAGAGCGAGTGTTCGAATCCGCAGAGTCTCACGTGGCCGGAGTGAGCGCTTAACTACCTAGTCGGCAGCCGCTTGGTTCGGTTGCACCGCTTGGGGTGTACGCTCGCTTTTGATGATCACGGTCTCGTATCCATCTTCTTGACTGCGTAACAAGACTTGCTCGGCTCCTTCCTTCTCGCCGACATATTTGCCCGATCCGGGAAATCGCACTCTGAGTATCAACTCGGAGTTTTGAGCTGGGACCTCGAGCACGATCGCTCCATCTGATAGTCGTGCACGACAGGTTCGAGGTGAGTGCGTCACGAACTTGCGGCGAAGTTCCAAGAGCTGCCGGTACCAGGCAAGCATCTCGTCGTCGGTCTTCCACGTCAATTTTGAGCGCGCAAAAGTTTCTGGATCCTGCGGATTCGGAGTCTCCTCCCAGCCGAAGTCTTCGAACTCCTTCTTTCGTCCTTCGACTACGGCTTCTTGCAGGTTCTTATCTCCATAGTCGGTGAAGAACTGGAAGTGCGCGGGCTCGGCATACTCTTCGCCCATGAAGAGCAGCGGCGTCTCCGGCGCGAGTAGCAGTAACGCGGCTGCTGCTTTGACAGCCCCACGCGGCACTAGATGAGCAAGGCGCTCACCGTTGCAGCGATTGCCAACCTGATCGTGGTTCTGAATGCAGAAGACATGTCTGAGCAGCGGAATTCCATCTGTGCTCGAGCCGCGCGAGGCGCGCCAGAAGCGATAGTGCTGTCCTTGAAATACAAATCCTTCGTTCAGTGCCTTTACGATCTTCTCCGGTTCTCCGTAATCTTGGTAATAGCCGCGATTTTCCTTCGTCAGAAACGTGTGAACAGAGTGATGAAAGTCGTCGCTCCACACAGCGTCGACTCCGAATCCACCTTCATTGGCCGGCAAAATCAGATTGCGATCGTTCTGGTCTGATTCGGCTATCACAGCGATTTGTCGGTTAGCACCGCGAGCGAACTCCTGCACATCGCGCGCGAGTTCCTTGATGATGTGCGTCTTTGAACTGTCGTAGATCGCCTGGATGGCATCGAGACGCAGGCCATCGATGTGATACTCGCGGATCCAGTACAGCGCGTTCTCGATTACATATTTCCGAACCTGCTGACTGCCTTCATCGTCGTAGTTGATGGCGTCGCCCCAGACCGTGTGATAACGATCGGTAAAGTACGGGCCGAACTCGCGTAGATAATTTCCTTCTGCACCGAGATGGTTGTAGACGACGTCGACCACGACAGCGAGCCCGACGTGATGCGCTGCGTTCACCAGACGCTTCAGACCCTCCGGTTCACCGTAGCTCGCCTGAACGGCGTAGAGAGACACTCCGTCGTAGCCCCAATTGCGCTCGCCAGGAAAAGCAGCAACCGGCATGATCTCGATCGCAGTTACGCCGAGCGATCGCAAGTAGTCAAGCCTGTTAATCACGCCGTCGAAGGTGCCTTCGGGCGAGAAAGTCCCAACATGGAGCTCGTAAAGCACATACTCATTGAACGAAAGACCTGTCCAGCTTTCATCGCTCCACTCGAAGGCCTCGGGATCGACGATCTCCGTACGTCCATGCGCACCTTCGGGCAGAAGACGCGAGACCGGATCAGGCAGACGCCTGTCTCCGACGAGGTAGCAATAGCGGTCTCCTGCCTTGGCCTTAAGACTGCCGGAGAAGATGTCCGCATCGTTGCGGCTTAGCTCGAAGGCCGAGCCATTTAACTCCACCGAGAGCTTCTGCAGCTTCGGAGCCCATACTCGGAATTCCACTTCGCCTGAAGCAACGTTCGCGCCAAACATGAGCTTTTGTGGACCTCGCAGAACAAAGACTTTTGATGCAACCGCGAGAGAGTAAGCGTTCTTGTCTTCTGCGTCTAAGGTGCTAGACCGCAGCTAAGGTGAATTCTTTAACCCACCTACAAGCCTCTCCGGATATATCCAGAGTAGATGCTCCCCTACTTTGACCTGACAGTCGGCTCCCCCACCGACCGAAAGGTCCTTGATGCAATTGAATCTGAAAGGGTTCTGCGCCATAGGAACGTTATCGATTGGAATTTTCTCAATTACTGGTTGTGGAGTTTCGAACGCTAAGCCTTCTTCCGCTAGTACGACAACGCAGTTGACTGGATCGAGCGGCAGCAACAACGGCAGTGCACCAGCTTCACCGGCCGGGGCCATCATTATTTCCAGCATCCAGAATCAGAAAGGCTGGCAGACCTGTGGCGGCTGCGGCAACGAGGGCGGCACCGGGCCGGGGCCAGTCTACGACGTGACCCAGGGACTTGCGAGTCCAGCGCTAAGCGGCAGCTCTGCTGACTTCTGGATTACCGGTGGTCCGGCCTATTCAGGTGGGTATTACTTCATCGAGCAGCCCACAGTGCCGAATCCAGTGAGCTACCTGCGCTATGAATTCGATCTGTACATTCCTGCGCAGTACGCCAGCGCACCGCAGGCCTTGGAATTTGAATGCCAGCAGAACGCGAATGGCTACACCTACAACTACGCTTGGCAGGCTGACTATGCCAGCAAGACGTGGCGCGTGTTCAATTACACGACCAAGCACTGGGAAGCCACCAGTGTTGCGTTTCAGCCTTTTGCTCCCGACACATGGCATCACATCATCGCCATGTACCACGCTTCAGGAACACAGGTCATTCACGACTCGATCACTGTGGATGGTGTCACGTATCCAGTCAACATTACGCACAGTGCGCTATTCACGGGAAATGGTCTCGAGCTAACCAATGCTTTTCAGGTCGATCTAGATGGAAGCAGCTCTCCTTATCACGTCTACGTCGACAACATGACGGTCTCGCTGAAGGACTAGCCTGCCGTCTCGTGCGAAATAGATTTAGAACAAGCGTGGTTTTGAAGGGGACGGCTGGTCGCGATGCGGCACCGCCGTGCCCTTCTGCTAGCTGAGACCGGGGTAATTTTTCGGAGAATCTTGCCTGACCTGCCTGCGCAGAAAGACAAGAACAAGGAGAATTAGAGCGATTATTTCGAATTAGACCTTAAAGTTATCAAATTCTGCCCAAAATCTACAAATTTGCCGTAAACGAAGGGAATTAACAGGGAATTCTGTGGATTTCCTTCTAACCTACTGTCAACAAAGCGACTTAGTGCTATTTTGCGCGAGGCTTCAGAAAAATAACAGGGAGCGATCAGGGAGCTCCGCTAACTATGATGTTATTTATTGCGCAACTTCTGAAAGTCGATGCTCTGACAAAAACCGCGAGTCCTCAGCATTTTTCTGCATCCTGTGAGGTCGCCTTTTCAAGACTTCAGGCCTACTTTTGAGCGTTCGTAGCTGCGGCCCGCTTGAGTTGGTTGAAGCATTGAGCCGCCTCGCCAAGCGATGGCATTGATTCACAGATTGCCCGATTGACGGCGTCGTAAGAAATAGCCTTCTCGCCGCTGCGCACGACAACCGGCGGCGCAATCGTTGCGGCAGTCGATGCCTGCTGCTTGTTGATTGGTTGAGCAGGAGCCGGTACAACCGCCGCCACCTGCGAAGGCGCAGGTTGGTTACGCTGCAAGATAGGTTCAGTCCTCGCAGGCAACGCTGCTTTAGGTTGTGCGGTAGGCGAACTTGCAAGAGCCACGGGTGGCTGTTCTTTATCTCGCTCACGCGCCCGGGTATACGCCGAAGCGATCGCTTGCTGCGCACGTCCTGTCGGTGCCTTTAATATGTCGTCCGTAAGGTAGGGGAGCAACTCTGCGTTGGTCACGACGATCGTTGCCCCTTGAATCTGCACCGGCTCAGGCGGCAACTTCACGTTGCCCGTCGGGATACTGATTCCTGTAGGCACCGATCTCACTGGCTTGATAGAAACGCTCAGATCGCCTGCCGGCAGATTTCGCAGCAGGAACTTTCCGTCTTTGTCCGTGGTCGCTGTAGTGGGCCCAGCAGTCACCTCGACTCCGGCCACCGGGATCATCTCTTGCTCTTCGTTTTCAGGTTGCACCAAGGGAACGCGCGGTTGCTTGAGCTTGGCTGAAGTCGAAGACGAACTCGTCAGATCGGCCGGCACTCTCAGGAGTACTCGTCCTGAAATGGAACGAAGAGCTCGCATCGGAATATCCTCTATCACTGTCGAGACCGGACTCACGTGAACTGAAATCGAATCGACAGGACCGAGGTAATTCGGTGGGAGGGAGGAAGGATCCAACGAAAGCTTGTAATCACCCGGAGGCACGTTGTCGAATTCGAAATCACCGGAAGCGATTGTCTGTATTGTTCTCGGTTCTTTGCCGCCTTCGAGCATCAGCCCAATTCCCTGCAAGCCTTTCGAATCAGGCTGGCGTCGATTTTCGAAGCGCAGATCGTTGAATATGTTTCCCATTACGCGTGCGAAGTCGAGAATTCCGAAGTTCTCAACGACGATGTGCTGCTGGACCAGGTCGGCGGTGAGTTCTCCCCGAGTGGTCATACGGACAGGCTGCCGGAATTGTGTGAGATCAAGAGAGACCTGATGTTCGTCTGCGGACAAACCGCTAAAGCGATATCGACCTTGCTCGTCTGTGGTTGCTGTTTGTCCATCTTCGAGCCGCACTTCTATTCCAGGCAGTCCGGGCTCGTTGGTATTGAACGCGCCATTGATGTTGTTATCGCGAAAGACATGGCCTTCGATGATGCGCCCCCGGTGGAGGAACGGCAGCGTTCCCGGAGCCGCAGTGAAGGTTTTCTGGAACCCCACAGAGAGAATCGTGGTGCGTAGCGTGCTGTTCTGGCGTGTGTCCCAAAGCAGGACATTGTTTAGCGAAGATCGAAATTGCAGGTCCGGACGAAATTGATAGATCAGTGAATAGCCGAATGACTGCGTCCAATTGTTCGCAAGGGCCCCGTTCGATCCATAGGTTGCCGAAACATTTGGACTGAACCGAAGTTTCGATTTCAATACGATCGTCGTGGAGGCCGAAACCGTTGTTCCGATCGGCTGCTGGGCCAACAGTAGTGCCTTAACCTCAGGGGGAAAGTTCGTGGAGTCCACAAATGCCACGGGATCGGCCAGGAATTGAGCTTGCAACTGCGGTGATAGCAAATTCAATTCTTGGTTCAATTTGGTAATCAGCGATGGATTCACCCTATCATGCTCGACTCCAAGGAGCAGAGATTTTCCCTTGATGGGAATGCTAAGCGAGTCGCGAACACTGAATTGGTCCTGCGAACTAATCTGTAGCGGATCTTGCACGGAGCCAATTGTGACTTGAGCAGTATTAGCTACCCTTGGCGCCAACTGAGAGTTCAACGAGACATCGTAACGATTTCCCGTGGTGGTGGCTGGGGTGAAGCCTCCAGTGTTTCGGCTATACGTGTAAGAAAAATTGAGCGTCTCTCCTCGCGAGAGGGTGAACGCAGCTGAGGGACTCACGTAATCATTGCGTCCCGGTACGCGATAGATCAGTCCAGGAGTGATCGTCGAGTGATCCACGTAGAGTCCCTGGGTGAATCTCGAGTTCCATCGATAACTCAACCCGCCCTTTACTGCAGAGGTTCCGGAGAAAAGTGATTGCAGTTGATTCAACGGAAACGTTTGTGAAGCGGAGATGACGCTCGCATACCCGGAAAATCGGAAGGAGCTGTAGGAAAGGTCTCCGCGAACCATGCCGCCGCGATTACTCGCACCACCTTGCGCTCCCACGAGGAAGTGCTGCCCAAGCCGGTAGCTCAGCCCGAGGTTCTGCATCGCGTATTCGCGCCGTTGAACGGTTCCTGTGGTTAGTGTGGTCGGGATATTCACATAACTCGTGCTGCCAAAGAAATTCAGCTTGCTCGTCTGTCTGCGATGGAAGCTAAAGCCGGCGACGTCGCGCGTGGCGTTTAAAGAGAGAAAGTAGTAGGGAATCGTTGAGCCAGCAAAAAGTGAGAACTCGTTTTTGCCGCTGCCTAGTGTGACTGCTCCCCCGCGCAATTGCATGATGCTCGGCGTCGAGAAGTTATTGACACGGTCTTCGCCCAACGAACCGCTGAGGCTCTGATTGAAATCAATCGCGTTTACCGTGAGATGTGGAGTCCGATAATTGATCGAGGCAGTTCTTAGATTAGCCTCGTGCCCACCGAACTGCGTGTTGTCCTCAACCTGGCTGCTGAAATCCAGATAATGATCGCCCACCTGCTGCGACCATCCCAGGCTGCTGAGCCACGTCACGTGAGAGGTGTTCTGAACGCTTGAGAGCTGAACATCCGAACCAACAACTCCATGTGCGAACTCAGATTCACGGCGCTGCAGGCTTGGCGGAACAACCTTTAATGGATGCGGGATAACATGAACAACAATGCTGAAGGGCTTTCCATCAATATAAGCCAACGCAACCGTCTCGCCACGTGTTAGACCGGCAAATTCGATGGTGTCATTGCCAAGCTGGACGTGGGCAATCTCCTCATCGAGGACAATGACGCTGGTTACTCCGGGAGCCGCGATCGTGCGCGTGGACTGCCAGTACACATCGACGCTGGATAGAACTGTCGGTTCAAGGGCAAGTGACTTTGGAGCACACACGAATAGCCCAGCGAGCAGCAGGCACACTGCTGTCGCGGTACTACGCGTCCTCCTTGCAACCGTCATTTGCCGCTACTTGCTGTCCTCGCTGCAACCGTAAACGCAATCTGCCGTGTCTCCACGTGAGTGCCGCCATACACAAGCGAGAGCACCCCGGTGTAATCTCCGGGATTCAAGTCGCCGTTCCATTCAACTTTCATCGAGTCTTTCTGCCCGGGCAGAAAGCGCTTCAGTTCACTCTCTGATTTCGCCACCAGCTTGTGATCAGGATTCAAAATCGCCAATCGCGCCTGCGGAAAGACATGTGTATTGCTCTCGTTGTCGACTACGAATGTCAAGGTGAGTGCCTGATTATTGCTGGGCGGGATGAGTTTCAATTCGTTCACGCTCACGTTGAAAGCTTCACTGTTCTTAGCGGTGAGCAAAACGAGGCAACCAAGCCTCATGTTGGTAAAGACGCGCTTACCGTCTTCAGTCTGCTTGTTGGTGAGTACCGGTTTCGATTCCACAAACAGGACGGCGTAGTATCCGCCGCGAGCATCCGCAGGAGGCGTAATGATCGCCTTCATCTTTTGCGACTTGCCGGCCGGAACCGTGAACTTCTCGGGAACGAACTGAATCCAATTCGCCGCTGAACGCGGCGAAGTTCCGGGTGCGCCGAAGACCTTTTCGTTCTTGTCGTTGTACCAGAAATCTGTGATCTGGACGTGCAACTCGACGGCTTCACCACCGTTGTTCGCGACACTCAATTCTTGTTCGAAGGCCACTCCAGGTTTGAAGTCGCTGATGATCTGAGCGGGGGCCAATCCGATCGACTGCGCGGAAACAATTGTTGTGGCGAATGTGAGGAGGGCGCAGAGTGCAACTTTGGGAGAGGTTCTCATTACTATGGCACCGTCAGGGTATAAGTAAGGGTTGCGTTATCGAGTCCAGTGAAGGCCGTGGCACCGTTCACGTTCGAGACAAAAAGGCCCAGGTATCTTGCAACCGTCGAGCGATTCCCAGCCGTGGTAGTCAGCGATGTGGCCGCACCGCAATTTGTAGAGATATTGGAAAAGGAACCCGCGGAGCCGGTCGCGGAATCGTTTAACGAAAGGACCAGGGAGTGCGTGAACGTAGTACTCACGCATGCTTTCACGCTCGCGCTCGTCTGACTCATATCGGTAAAAACCGGCAAGACGTTGTAGGGTGTTTTGTAGATGATCCCACCCGCCTGGGCCACTGTAGTCAGCCCGGCGCCCGGCCCGATACCAAGAGCGTTTACGTTCCCAAAACTCATGGAGAACGGGTCGACTAATGGGCCGCCAGAATTGCCAATCGCTAGACCACCAGCGGCGCTGCCCACCGTGAGCTGTACAGCGCTCTGCACGGTCTCGTTTAGGAGGGCCAGCGTAACCGTATCGGTTGAGGTAGTACTTCCGTTGAGATAAAGATCGAAAGTTACCGTGCAACCCAACGCCGACAACCCAGTGAATGCCGTCGCGCCGTTGTTATCTGGGAGGAAGATCGCCAGGCCTGCATTGGCAGAAGGAGAACCGCTGTTCAGTCCCGATGCCAGAGTTGTTGCGCCGGCTTGTGAAGTTCCCAATGCGGAAAATTGACCGGCGCTTGTGCAAGCCGACGGAGCCGCACACCCATACACAATCATTGCGGAGGAGGCGTTGCCGAGGAAATTAGTGCTGACGTACGCCTTGACAACCCCAGTGTTCCCGCCGCCTATGGCCTGAACACTAACGTTCAATGTCGTGAAATAGAGCGCACCGTTCGACAAAGCTGTTGCAGTCACGTTTGTAGCCGGTGTGCCAAACGCGAGCGCGTTCATGGTCCCAAATGAGGCTGTATATGTTGGGGATGCGCCCGCAACCGTAAAACCGGTACCGGAAGATGCGAGCTTAAGTTTGGCAGCCGCCCACATGGAAGGCGTGAGCGCGAAAGTGAGAATTACGGCAAGAAGCCAGCTAAAAGAAAAGCCACGCCGCTCCCTACCGATCTCTCTGGCAGGTGCGTGCGTGGCGTTCTCGTGATCATGAAACGTTGCTGGCATTTTAGTGGTTCCGGTTTTTGGGGAACCGGGAACCCCATGCCTTACTGAACAGTTAAGGTGAACGTCACGGTTGCGGTCTGCGCGCCCTGTAACACGGTCGCACCGTTATCGGGCTTTACGCCCACACCGATGAAGCGGGTCAACGCAGTTCCGCTGGCGACACCGGCTGCACCAATCGTGTCTGCTGAGCTTGTGCCCATTGCCGAAAAGCTGCCTACTCCGGCTGGCACAGTGTTCGAGTTAGCAGTGTCGCGGACCACAAAGATGTTGTGTGGAGCAGCGAAATCCGTGGTCACTTGCGCCGTGACGGTCGTGCCCGAGACAGCGGTGTGCGACGTGAATACTGGCGTCACTTGATAGTCGGTCCAGTAGATCGCGTCGGTAACGCCTGGAGTCGCAGGATTGAACTTACTGCAGTTGCCGCCATTGATGCCGAGGGCGTCCACTGTGCCGAAGTTCATTGTGTAGTCCGGTGCGGCGCCAGTGGCAACAACGGCGCAGTGAGTCACGCCACCGGTCGTGCCGGTCGCGAGCGTCAGTGATACCGCTTTTTGTATCGTCGCCGAAATTTGAAGTGTCGGTGCAACGGTGTTGGTATTTGCGGCCTGTGTCGCAGCGAAGGATGTCGATGCCATCAACAGGGCTGCGAAGATCGCCAGTGTCATGCGTTTCATGATTTTCTTTCTCCTCTTGAAGTCCCTGTTGCCACTCGACTTCGTCGCGTGGATTTAGGGGAAAAACAAGTGCAAATTTCAAGGGCCGAAATCCACAGTGGGGAGTCAGCGTAGGAAATCTTCTTTCCAGTCGCCCTGCCGGACTATCCAACCCGCCAACATTCCCATTCTGGTACCGAGAAGGTGCCGAAAGGACTATGTACTTCGGGTGTGATGTGGCGAGATTATGACGGCCCTATGAAGGGGTCAACGTAACGCGAGGGTACGCTCAGGTAACGTCGACTTTAGTGGGAGAGAGGGTAAAATCCGCTATGGCCAATCGTAGATGCCGTAAGTGATTCAGCTAAAAGGGTTTAGTTTATCCGGACGATTTCGATCGCTCTTGAATCCGGCTAATTACGAGCCCGTGACGGCCAGAATACCGGTTACTTCGATAACTACGGATGTGGTTGCAAACGCTAGGAAAAATCGATTTTGCAGTGTACGGAAGCAGGAAAAAGATTCGTCCCAAAACGACACGACCCGCGCGGGTTATTCACCGCAGCGGGTCGCCGGTAAGCTGTTGGGATTGGCTTGAGGCGGTCACTCTATGCGAATGGCCTCTGCAAACCTCCAATGTGTAGCGGAGTTCGCCAGGTCTTTAGAGCTGAACGCCCTAAGCCTCAGCCACCTCACGTTTATTACTACTACCATCAGAACTTTTCATATATGTTGGATCGCCCTCCTTTCCCGTGTAAGCACAGAATAATTCGCTGCTAATTGCAAAGTCAACAGGCAGAATCGGGTTACTAAACGAGAGCTCTCACCATGATTCTCTGTGGCTGCACCATAACTGCCGCTTGCAACTTCTGCGCTCGCGCGGGCGTAATAACAAGGTTCGCCAGCAGTCATAAATCTTGATGCCGACAGAAAATAAGACAGGCGCCGACATCCAGGCGCAGAAGCTCTCCCGCAACTACCGCATGGGCGAATCAGAGATTCGCGCAGTAAACGACGTGAGCTTCTCGATCGCGGCAGGGGAGTTCGTCGCATTGCTGGGTACTTCCGGATCAGGCAAGTCTTCCTTGCTGAACCTCATCGCCGGACTCGACACTCCAACAACAGGTTCAGTTGCAGTTGCCGGGCGCGATCTTGCTCGGATGTCTCGAGAGGAACTCGCTCGCTATCGCCGCAGCACGGTTGGCATGGTCTTCCAAGCATTCAATCTCGTCGCCGCGATGACTGTGCTGGAGAATGTGGAACTCCCCATGCGCTTTGCTGAAGTGCCCCGCGAGCAACGCCTGAGTCGCGCGCGGACTGCTCTCGAGCGTGTGGGACTTGGCCACCGCCTGGACCATCGTCCCTCAGAACTTTCTGGAGGCGAGCAGCAGCGAGCTTCCTTAGCGCGAGCGCTGGTGAATTCTCCACAGTTGTTGCTCGCAGATGAACCCACCGGCAACCTCGATAGCCGCACGGGAAGCGAAATCATGGATTTGATTCACACCATCCATGGCGAGGGCACGACCGTGTTGATGGTCACGCATGAGCGTTCTCTGGCAGAGCGATACGCTTCGCGCTTCATCTTTCTGCGCGACGGGAAACTCGTCGAGGATCCCTCCGAGGTGCCCGCATGAAGACCGGCGACCTGGTCGAGCTCGCCACGCGCAATCTGCGCGAGTCGGTGCTTCGCAATTCGCTCACGACGGTTGGCATCTCCGTCGGAGTGGCATCACTAGTAGCGATGCTTTCGCTGGGCATAGGACTGCAACGTCTCGCCGCCTCGCGGCTCGCAAAGTCAGGATTGTTCGACAGTATCTACGTGACTTCCGGCAGACGTGTGCAGGGACCGAACGGCCGCATGGAAAGAAGGAAGGGGCCGCCCCCTGCGCTGGATGAGCCAGCACGCCAGAAGATGGCGAGTTTTTCCGAGGTCTCCGAGGTCTATCCGGACATTCGCTTTCCTGCGGAAGTAAGACTGGACTCTGCCAGCACCGTTCAAGATCCTCCGGCGCAGGAGCCGCCCACAACGAAATCAGCTTCGCCAGAATCTAACGAATCCGGTGAGCGCGGCAGAACGCGCGAGTACCAGTTGGTCAGCGGGCTCCCGATGTCGGCCCGGCAACTCGAGACTTTCGACAACATGAAGGGCAAATACTTCTCTGCTCCAGACGCTGCCGAAGTAATTCTGCAAGCCGACGAGGCCAAAAGTCTGAGCGACAAGCCGGAAGACTTGATCGGCAAAGACATTGTGCTTCGTTATGCCTCTCGGCACTTGCTCAAAGACAATGAGGCCGCGTCCTCCGGCGCTTCTGAATTCGGCCCCGCCAGCGAATTGAGTGTCTATGCGGTGACGCCAGTGGAACGGAAGCTGAAGGTCGTTGGACTGGTTGAGTCGAAGGCCGATGCCGGAATACGTGGCGCGGGCAGCGCCGGGGCTTATGTTCCCGTCTCCTTCGCGCAGCAACTTGAGCCGATGCAGATGACGCAGGTTCGCCTGGCGGGCGATCGCGATCCCGTCTCGAACAGTTATCAGGCGCTGATCGTGCGAGTGGGCCGGTCTGCCCAAGTGGAACCAGTGGAAGACAAGATTAAGCAGCTCGGCTACAACACGTTTTCGCTGCTCGATGCTACCCGCAGCCTGCGGAAGTTCTTTGCCATCCTTGACATGTTCCTCGGTATCTTCGGCAGCCTCGCACTAGCCGTCGCGTCGCTGGGGATCATCAACACGCTGGTGATGTCGATCCTCGAGCGCCGCCGCGAGATTGGCATCATGAAGGCAATTGGAGCCAGCGACGGCGATGTGCAGAAGCTCTTCTTCGCAGAAGCTGGCGCTATGGGCATTTTCGGGGGAACGCTCGGGGTATTGCTTGGATGGATCATCGGCCGCGTTATTAACTTTGGCACTCGCGTCTATATGCAGCGCCAGCAACAGTTCACTCCAGACGATGTGTGGTTAGTGCCGCTGTGGCTGGTCTTGGGTGCAATTGGATTTTCGCTGGTGGTGAGTTTAGTTGCCGGGCTGTATCCTGCAGCGCGCGCGGCTCGCCTCGATCCCGTTCAGGCGTTACGTTACGATTGAACCAGAAAGGCGAACACGAAGGGCAGGAAGGCAACACAATAAGGTCACAAAGACTGCGGTAGGAATGCAGCAGTGCTCTCAATTTTCTTCGTGACCTTTTCTTTATCCTCGCGCCCTTCGTGTTCGCCTCTCCCGCGTAGGTTGAATAGAAGTCCAGGTTCTGCGACACTCAATCATGGAACCCCAGTCCATTGTCATTCTCGACTTTGGCTCGCAGTACACGCAGCTTATCGCGCGCAGAATTCGCGAACAGCGCGTCTTCTCTGTCGTTCTTCCTTGCACGGCCACGCTTGATGAAATCCAAAGCTATCGCCCTGCGGGAATCATTCTTTCGGGCGGGCCATGCTCGGTTTATGACGATGATGCTCCGCCGGCGGACGAGCGCGTGCTCTCGCTCGGCCTTCCCGTTTTGGGCATTTGTTACGGACTCCATTTCATCACTCATAAGCTCGGGGGAAAGGTTGTTCCCGGCCCGAAGCGCGAGTATGGACATGCGCAGGTCGAGGTCCTCGAACCTGAGTCTTCGCTCTTTCGCAATTTGCCGGCATCGCTTTCGGTATGGATGTCGCACGGAGATGAAGCGCGCGAACTGCCATCGGGCTTCCGAGTCGTAGCGAAAAGTTCCAGCGCACTAGCAGCAATCGAGAATCCGCAACGGAAGACGTGGGCGGTACAGTTCCATCCTGAAGTCCATCACACCAAACTCGGTACCGATCTGCTGCGCAATTTCGTCTTCGACATTTGCCATGCCGAGCCCAACTGGACCCCACAACGATTTATCGATGAAACCGTGGCTTCTATCAAGGAGACCGTAGGCGATGGACACGCAATCTGCGCGCTGTCAGGCGGCGTCGATTCCTCCGTTGCTGCAGTCCTGGTGCACCGCGCCATTGGCGATCGACTCACGTGCGTCTTCGTTAACAACGGCGTACTGCGCAAAGATGAGTTTCAGAAGGTTCAAGCCAACCTTCGCGACAGATTGGGCATGAATCTCGTGGCGGTCGATGCCAGTGATCGGTTCTTGTCGAAGCTCGCCGGAGTTACCGATCCCGAGAAGAAGCGCAAGATCATCGGCAACGAATTCATCGCGGTCTTCGACGATGAGGCCGAAAAGTTGATTCGAAGACATCAGCAGGAGAAGGCTTCGAACGGCCGCGGTGCGAAAAAAGCGGAGTTCCTGGTGCAAGGAACGTTGTACCCCGATGTAATCGAGTCCCGCTCGGTTCGCGGTCCGTCGCAAACGATCAAGACTCATCACAACGTCGGCGGACTGCCGGAGAAGATGAATCTGAAGCTGATCGAGCCTCTCAAAGATCTTTTCAAAGACGAAGTGCGCCGCATCGGACGCGATCTGCGTATGCCGGAGGAGATCCTTCAGCGTCAGCCGTTTCCCGGTCCGGGACTCGCCGTGCGCATTCTCGGGGAAGTCACTCCTGAGCGTGTGAAGCTGCTTCAGGATGCAGACGACATCGTGGTGTCTGAAATCAAGTCGGCCGGACTCTACAATCAGATCTGGCAATCGTTTGCCGTGCTGCTCCCGGTGATGTCGGTGGGAGTGATGGGCGACTATCGCACCTACGCGTACACGTGCGCGATCCGCGCTGTTCATTCTGAGGATGGCATGACTGCTGATTGGGTCCCGCTGCCCTACGAAGTGCTGCGCACGATCTCGAGCCGCATCGTGAACGAAGTTCGTGGAATTAACCGTGTGGTGTACGACATTACTTCAAAGCCGCCGGGAACGATTGAGTGGGAGTAACGCCACCTTACGTTCTTGTCATTCCGAGCGCAGCGAAGGAATCCCTATAGCTTTGTTACCATCTCACCATCCATGTCCTCTACTGGGGAAAACGTAGTCCGCATTGAAGCGGAAGCGCTCGTGGCCCTGGCCGAGCGCCTCGCTGGTCCTATGAAGGAGAGCTTTGAGCGGGCAGTGGATCTGCTGCATCGATGCACAGCTCGCGTTGTAGTCACTGGAATGGGTAAGAGTGGAATCATCGCGCAAAAAATCGCGGCGACACTCAGCTCCACCGGCACTCCATCGCTCTTCATGCACCCGGCGGAGGCTCTACACGGAGATCTTGGGATGGTCGCCACCGGAGACGTAGTTATCGCGCTCTCTTCCAGCGGCGAGACCGAAGAGTTGCTTAAATTGCTCGCCAAGATCAAACGGATCGGCGACGCCCTCATCTGCTTCACCTGCGATTTGCAGTCAACGCTGGCACAGGCTTCGGATGTAGTACTCGATTGTTCCGTCCCCCGCGAAGGATGCAATCTTGGACTCGCTCCTACGGCCAGCACGACGACGATGCTTGCTCTGGGGGACGCTGTCGCCGTCGCACTGGCGGAAAAGCGCGGATTCAAAGAAGAAGACTTCGCCGAATTGCATCCGGGTGGGAAGCTGGGCAAGCAACTGATGCGCGTCTCCGAGCTGATGCACGCCGGCGACGCCCTCCCGCGCGTTGCTCCTGACACCTCCATGCATGAGGTAATCTACGAAATGTCACGCAAGAAGCTGGGCATGACCACAGTCGCCCAAAATGGGAAGTTGCTAGGTGTGATCAGTGATGGCGATTTGCGACGATTGCTGGAGCACCGTGGTAAGGATGCGATGGACCTGAAGGCGGGCGAATGCATGACGCGTACCCCGGTTACCGTGCCTGCATCCACTTTCGCGATGACTGCCTTGAATCTGATGGAAGAACGCAAGATTACCTCCTTAGTTATCACCGCAGAGGATTCGCGTCTGTTGGGCGTCCTGCATCTGCACGATCTTTGGGGAACAGAGTCGATTTAGGTCAGTACCGCCCGCAGTAGCGGGTGGGTGAATGCGCACAATTCGCAAGCACAAGAAAAGGAAAGAACCATGTCTGCCCCCGATCCGCGCCAGGCACTGGAAGACTTGAACGACGAAACCCTACTTCCCAATCCCGTCAAAGTCCGTGACATGCTCTTCCACGCCGGGCTCGCGCCCGATCAGTCGCTAGAGTTGAATAGGCAGTTCACCGAATACCAGAAGCACTTCGGGGAAGCGCTGAAATTGGCCAAGCAGATTTTGGGCAAGCTCGCGAAATAGCCGACTAGGAACGCACGCAGCCGCTACCGACGCCGGTTCTGCAAACACCCGGTCGAGGGCGGCCGGAACCACGTTGAATCGTATTCCTTCGCTACAATAAATCTTTTACCTTACAGCTCACGGAGCCACATGCATCGCTGGTCTCAACTGTTTATTCCCACGCTGCGCGAAGCGCCTGCCGAGGCCGAGGTCGCCAGCCACAAATTTCTCGTTCGCGCTGGATACATTCGCCAGCTCGCCTCCGGTATTTATTCCTATCTTTTTCTGGGACAGCGCTCGGTCAACAAGATCATCTCCATCGTTCGCGATGAGATGGACAAAATCGGACAGGAATTCCTTCTGCCGGCGCTGCATCCGCGCGAGTTGTGGGAATCGAGCGGACGCTGGTCAGTAATGGGCGACAACATGTTCCGCCTGAAAGACCGCGGTGGACGCGATCTTTGCCTGGGCATGACGCACGAAGAGGTCATGACCGAAATCGCCCGCAAGGAACTGCGCAGCTACAAGCAACTTCCTCAAATCTGGTACCAGATTCAGACGAAGTTTCGCGACGAGCCTCGTCCTAAATCGGGATTGTTGCGCGTGCGTCAGTTCATCATGAAGGATGCCTACTCCTTCGACATCGACGCGAGTGGGCTCGATCTGTCCTATCGGAAACACTACGACACGTACAGCGCGATCTTCACCCGCTGCGGGCTGAAATTCGTGGTCGTAGAGGCGCATTCTGGGGCAATGGGTGGATCACAGTCGCACGAATTCATGGTCTACACCGATGCCGGCGAAGACATGGTCGCGAGCTGTCCGAAGTGTGGTTATGCAGCGAACCTGGAGAAAGCTACGTCGAAGCTCGATCCCGTGGAAGATCTGAAGGCCTCGGGCAACGGCTCTCCCGAATTGGTCCACACGCCCGGAATGAAGACCATCGAAGAGGTCGCCAGGTATTTAGGCGTGTCTCCCAAACAGAAGATTAAAACGCTGGCTCTGGTTGGTACATGGGACGATAAGGACGGCAAGAAGGCGGATCGTCCGGTCGCGGTATTCGTGCGCGGTGACCACATGCTGAACGAAGCCAAACTTCTCGCCGTGCTTGGAGCGCGCGAAGTGCGCCCAATGCATGCGGAAGAGATCGAGAGCGCCTTCAAATCGCCTGCGGGATACCTAGGTCCTATCGGCGTCAATGGCTTGGAATTGGTCGTTGATAAGGCCCTCGAGGGCCGCACCAACCTCGTTGCAGGAGCTAACAAAGAGGACTATCACCTGCGTAACGTAACTCCCGGTCGTGATTTCGCGGTAAAACAATACGCAGACGTGCGAAACGTGGAGCCCGGCGAAGCCTGTCCGAACTGCGGAACGCCGATCGTAGTGGCAAAAGCCGTCGAGATTGGACATATCTTCAAGCTTGGCTACAAGTATTCCGAGTCGATGGGTGCGCGAGTGCTCGATCAGGCTGGGAAGGAGGTTGCGCCGATCATGGGCAGTTACGGCATTGGCATAGAACGGATTCTTACCTCGGCGATCGAGCAGAGCAATGACAACGATGGATTCTGGCTTCCCCGCAGGATTGCTCCTTTCGACGTGGTGGTGACGCCGACCAATGTCAGTGATTCAATCATTCGCGGCGCGGGGGAAGAGGTTTCTGCCAAGCTCGCCGCTGCAGGATTTGACGTGTTGCTTGACGATCGGGAGGACCGGGCCGGGGTAAAGTTCAAGGATGCTGACCTGGTGGGAATCCCATATCGAGTTAATGTTGGCAAGAAGGTTTCCGAGGGGAAAGTTGAGCTGGTACAACGCTCGACACGCCAATCCGTGGATGCTAGCATGAGCGAAATTACTGAAAAATTGCGGCAAATTACGCAATAAATCAGGCTCTGGCTCTCTGATTTCTAAGCAATGGCGAGACTCAAATCGCTCTTCGGCGTCTTTGTTGTAGTCGCGGTCGTCTACCTGCTATGGAAGATGATGCCGCCATATATTCAGGCATATCAGTTCCAGGAGGAGCTGCAGAGCATCTCGCGTAACAACGAGTACTCTCCGCTGGACGAAAACGCGATTCGCGGCGAGGTGAAGAAACAGATCGCCGAGATCGGAGTACCGGTGAATCCGGAACTTGTCTCGATTGCGAAGGGTGGAGGAGACTGCATCATCGGCGTGAACTATACGGTTCATGTTGATGCCATGATTCGTCCTTTCGACATGGACTTCCATCCCGCAGCCAAGAACGGAACGAAGATTGATCCGATCCCTAACCGTGTAATTCCCTAGGGGCAGCTAAGTAGCTTTGTTTTGCGTCTAATGGAACATAGCCGGTTCTCCATAGCCATCATCGGCCAGCTTTCGTCTAATCTATGTAGGTAGAAGTTTTCTTTACATTGGCCATCAAGCTAAAAATCCCCCGCGGGACAGGCATTCACGCTCGTCTTTCGCACCCGATAGTCAAGGCGTCGGTAGCGGCATTTATCGTCGTGTGCACCGTTCTGTTTGGCGTCTTCGCGTACTACTACGTCAAATATCAGAAAATCATTGATAAGCGCCTGAGTGGACCGATCTTTGCCAACTCGGCGAAGATCTACGCTGCCGCTGAGACGGTAAAGGTAGGCGAGGCGCTCAAGGTCAGCAGCATTGCCGTCGACCTTCGCCGCGCTGGGTACACTGAAGAGAGCGACCGCAACGGCTCGCGTGTAGGCACCTACAAGGAGGGCGCTTCTTATATCGAGGTAAACCCTGGCCCGGAGTCGTATCACACGCCTGAATCCGCGACCATTCATGTCAGCGACGGCAAGATAGATCGCATCACGCAGAAGAATGGCGGCGGGCTTGACGCTTACGAACTTGAGCCTCAGCTCGTTACCGGCCTGTTCGATCGCGAGAACCGATCCAAGCGCCGGCTCATCACCTACGAGGATATGCCGTCCATTCTGGTGAACGCGATCCTCTCCATCGAGGATCGCAGGTTCTTCCAGCATGGTGGTGTTAACTACCTACGCTTTATCGAAGCAGTCTTGATCGATCTGCGTTCCCGGCACAAGCAGGGCGGATCGACGCTGACCATGCAATTGGCGCGCGGCTTCTTCCTAACGCCCCAACAAACGATAAAGCGCAAGTTGACGGAGATGCTGATTGCCACCGAGCTGGAGCAGCGTCTCACCAAGAAGCAGATTCTCGAGCTCTACGTTAATCAAGTGGACATGGGCCAGCGCGGGTCCTTCACCATCAAAGGATTCGGCGAAGCGTCCCAAGCCTATTTCGGGAAAGATATCGGGGACCTCACTCTTCACGAAGCGGCGCTGCTGGCTGGGATCGTCAATGGCCCAACTTACTTCTCGCCATATCGTCACCCTGACCGTGCTGTGGAGCGTCGCAACATCGTGCTGCAGGCGATGGTCGACAATGAAGTGATCTCTCAAGCACAGGCAGATGCCGCCAAGGCTGCGCCACTGAAGCTGGCTCCTCCAAACGTGGAAGCTAGCGACGCGCCTTACTTCGTCGACATGGTTCGCGAGTCGCTGCTCTCGCAGTACAAAGATACTGAACTGAACGGAAACGGTTACCGCATTTACACCACGCTTGATCTGGATCTGCAACACGCTGCAGCTGAGGCCATTGATATTGGCATGAAGCAGGTGGACGAATTGGTCCGCAAGCAGCGCACGAAAAAAGTTCGAGAAGGGAAGGGCAAGAACGCGAAGATAGTCACCACCGTCCGGCCAGGACCCGACGCTCAAGTCGCGTTGGTGTGCATCGATCCCCATACCGGAGCCGTGCTCGCGCTTTCCGGTGGACGCAATTACGGCATGAGCCAGTTGAATCACTCTGTGGCGAGTCGTCCGACGGGATCTATCTTCAAGCCCTTCGTCTTCGCGACAGCCGTCAACACCGCGCTCAGTGGAGGACAGCCTGTCTTCACTCCGGCCACCATCGTCGACGATTCACCGACCGTCTTCCAATATGAAGACAAGGTCTATACACCCAAGAATTTTGAAGACAAGTACTACGGGCCCGTAAGCGCCAGCTTCGCCCTCGCGCATTCGCTGAACAACGCGACCATAAAAGTTGCGGAGATGATCGGCTACGACAAGGTTGTCGCTCTTGCCCGTTCGGCAGGAATCAAATCGGTCCGCGCGACACCGGCGATGGCTATCGGCTCCTACGATGCCACGCCGATGGATATGGCTGGGGCATACACGATTTTCGCTAATAACGGCACGCGCATCTCTCCCATCTTCGTCTCCTCGGTTCGGGATGCGAAAGGTGACATCCTGCAGGACTTCACTACGGATAGTCGTCAGGTGCTCGATCCACGCGTGGCCTATGTAACCACCACGATGATGGAAGGTGTGCTCAACTACGGTACTGCTGCCGCAGTTCGCGGCCGTGACGGCTTCACCGCCCCCGCGGCCGGAAAGACCGGTACGTCACACGACGCTTGGTTCGCCGGCTATACCACGAATTTGTTGTGCATTGTTTGGGTTGGCTATGACGATTACAGCGATCTGAAGCTGGAAGGCTCAAAAACGGCCGCGCCAATCTGGGCACAGTTCATGAAGCGCGCAACCGCCCTTCCGCAGTACAAGGACGGGGTTGGCCCGTTTAATCCTCCTGCGGGAGTGGTTGATGTAAGGCTCGATAAAGTAACGAATTACCTAGCCACCCCCGTCTGTCCAAACGATTACAATGCAGCCTTCATTGTCGGCACCGAGCCCAACCAGAACTGCGAAATGACCGCCGGCGACCAGCGAAATTTCTTCCAGAAGATCTTCGGGGTAGGGCCACATCCGAGTGCGCCACCTCCGGTGTCTAATCCTACTCAGCAGGCAGCCCAGCCACTTTCGTCCCCACCAGTAGTACAGTCGTCCCAGACGGCCCAAAGTACCGAGGACGAGAAGAAGAAAAAGGGCTTTTTTGGGAAGCTTTTTGGGGCAATTAAGGGGGATAATAAGGACCAAAATTCGCCGCCGAGTTCGCCGTCCCCGCCTGCACCAAGGTAGAACCCGCGACGGAAGTGACCTGGGAGGCCAACGATGTCTCGTGCACAGTTCGCTTTCGCGTTCGCACTCACCGCTGCCGCTTGTTGCTCAGCGCAAACTCAGATTCCTCTAAATGATAGTTCGTCAGTTACGATGACGACTCCAACAGCATTGCGCCGTATAGAACCACCGTCACCCAGCGCAACTGAGGCTCAGCTCGAGCAGCGTGGCGACATCCTACGTGCCGAAAAGTACTATGCTGACGCAATCGACTACTACGACGCGGCGATCCATAAGAGTTCTTCCCCGTCTCAGCTCTACAACAAACAGGGGATTGCGCAGCTCCAGATGCTGCACTTCAACGAAGCGAAGCATATGTTTGAGCGCGCGATTAAGGGCAATCCGCACTACCCCGAGGCCACGAACAATCTGGGAGTGGTCCACTACAACACGCGCAACTACGGCAAGTCCATCAAGCTTTATCGCAAAGCGATCGTTTTGAATCCGGAGTCGGCCAGCTTCCATAGCAACCTTGGTACTGCGTATTTCGCTACAAAAAAATACGACAAAGCAAGCCAGGAATACGCGACTGCGCTGTCGCTGGATCCGGAAATCTTTGAGCGCCACTCCCAGGCTGGGATCACTGCGCACATGTCGTCTCCGGAAGATCGCGCCCGTTATTCCTATGTGATGGCAAAGATGTTCGCCGGACGCGGGGATGCCGACCGATGTTTGCTGTACCTAAAGAAGGCGATGGAGGAAGGATTTAAGGTTGCAGAGAACTTCCAGAAGGATCAGGAGTTCGTAGGCTTCCGCAAGGATCCGCGCTTCTTGAGCCTACTCAATCACGGTCCTATGCCGCTGCCGGAATAAGTGGGGGGCGCGTTAGGCACCACAACACTTCTTGTACTTTTTCCCCGATCCACAAGGGCAGAGATCGTTACGCCCGACCTTTTCTCCGACGCGTCGTTGCTGAACTAGCTGCTCACCACCGCCGGCCATGCGTGCCTGCTGGAGCTCGCGTTCTTTCTTGCGCTTGAACTCTCGCTCCATGTCGTCCATCGACGTTGCTGTGCGATGCCGGTTCCCATTTCCGCTTGGAGGCGGACTAACCGGGCGCCTCGGATCAAACGGTACTCCGTCCATGGTGAGGCCGTCATCGCCAGCGCTCGGCGGCGGGCCCGATTCGATCACCTGCAAGAGATACAGATAACGGACCGTCTCTTCCTGGAAGCGCTGCATCATCGCTTCGAACATCTCGAAGGACTCGCGCTTATATTCAACCAAAGGATCGTGCTGCCCATATCCACGCAGGCCGATACCTTCTTTGAGGTGGTCCATGCTGAGCAGATGGTCTTTCCACTGGCCATCGAGCACGCTCAACATGATCATGCGCTCGTGATAGCGCATGGCCTCAGAGCCGATCAGTTTCTCCTTGGCTTCATAGCGCTGTTTGAGCTTTTCGAAGATCGCATCGCCCAATTCGGAACGATTCAACTTGTCGGGATCGACGCCTTCTGTGGCAAGATCCACGCCAAAGCGCGTGAACACTTGCTGTTTCAGCGCCGTGGTGTCCCATTGCTCCGCGTGCTGCTCACGCCGCGCGTATTGGTCTAGCAGGTCACCGACGATGCTCGAGACATAGTCTTCAAGGATCAGATCTTTCTGGTCGATTCCCTCGAGCAACTGATGGCGAAGACCATACACGGCCTCGCGCTGCTTGTTCATCACGTCGTCGTATTCGAGCAGGTGTTTGCGTGACTCGAAGTTCTGGCCTTCTACTGCTTTTTGTGCTGCCTCTATGCGCCGCGAGATGAGTTTGGATTCGATCGGCACACCCTCTTCCATTCCCAGTCGTTGAAGCAGGTTCGAGACCCACTCCTTGGCGAAGATGCGCATCAAGTCGTCTTCGAGTGAAAGATAAAAGCGGGAGGAGCCAGGATCGCCCTGGCGGCCAGCACGTCCGCGTAACTGGTTATCGATACGCCGCGATTCGTGCCGCTCAGTACCTAGAATGTGCAGTCCGCTCACGGCAATGACTTTCTCGTGCTCCGCCTGAATGTCGCGTTCATGCCGCGCCAGTGCTTCCTGCCAGTGCTGAATTTCAACCTCGTACTCAGCCCCCTGATAGTAGAAGCGCGTAAGGTTGGCGTTGGCAGCAATCGGTGCCAACTCTCCTTCGGCTGCTCCAACTGAACGCGCCAGGCCCCTCTTTAGTAGCTCCTGTTTGGCAAGAAACTCCGCGTTGCCTCCGAGCAAAATGTCAGTACCACGGCCGGCCATGTTGGTGGCGATCGTCACGGATCCGATTCGTCCTGCCTGAGCAACAATCTCGGCTTCCCGCTCGTGGTATTTAGCATTAAGCACAACGTGCTTCACGCCCTTTTTCTTGAGTAGTTCCGAAAGCCTCTCCGACTTCTCAATCGATGTGGTTCCCACCAGCACCGGACGCTGCTCAGCATTTACCTTCTGGATATCATCGGCAACCGCGAAATACTTTTCTTTCTCCGTGCGATACACGACGTCGGGATTTTCCAAGCGCAGGAGCGGTTTGTTGGTAGGGATTACAACGATCTCGAGCTTGTAGATCTTCTCGAACTCGGCTGCTTCGGTCTCCGCCGTGCCCGTCATGCCGGCCAGCTTCGTATACATGCGGAAGTAGTTCTGGAAGGAGATGGTCGCGAGCGTCTGGTTCTCGCGCTCGATTTTGACGTTTTCTTTGGCTTCAACCGCCTGGTGCAGTCCATCGGACCAGCGGCGCCCGGGCATCATGCGTCCGGTAAATTCGTCGACAATGATGACTTCGCCGTCTTTGATTACATATTCCGTATCGCGCCGGTAGAGCACGTGCGCCTTGATGGCGGTTTCGACATGATGCTTCCAGCCCCAGTTCTCGGGATCCGCGATGTTGCCGATGCCGAGCATCTTCTCAACCTTCTCCCAGCCCTGTTCCGTAACGGTAATCGTCCGGTGTTTCTCGTCGACGGCGTAATCGCCGGTAAAGATCGTTTCTTCGAGGCTCTTCTGAATCTCCTCACCCTTTTCCAAAGCAGGAATAATTCGATTCACCTTGTAGTACTTGTCCGTCGATTCCTCGCTCTGTCCAGCGATGATCAGAGGCGTACGCGCTTCGTCGATGAGGATCGAATCCACTTCGTCGACGATGGCGAAGTGATGCCCACGTTGCACGCAGTCCTTCAGATCGAACTTCATGTTGTCGCGCAGGTAGTCGAAGCCGAACTCGTTGTTGGTGCCGTAGGTGATGTCGGCGGCATACGCTTGGCGCCGCTCGTTGTCATCGAGGTCGTGGACGATAACGCCCACCGAGAGCCCTAGGGAGGTGTATAGCTTGCCCATCCACTCCGAGTCGCGCTTGGCGAGGTAGTCGTTCACGGTGACTACGTGAACTCCACGCCCGGCGAGCGCGTTCAGATAGACCGGAAGCGTAGCGACGAGAGTTTTACCTTCGCCGGTCTTCATCTCAGCGATCTTGCCCTGATGCAGGACGGTGCCGCCGATTAACTGGACGTCGAAGTGCCGCATGTTCAGCACGCGCCTTCCAGCCTCGCGGACTACGGCAAAGGCTTCGGGAAGAACCTCGTTCAACGCCTCTTCCAGGATTGGATCGCGCTTGGCCTTGGTGGATGTCGGCTCGACCGGCTGCTCATCTGCATCGTTTGGCGCGGACCGTTGTATCGACTCTTTGACGCGCTGGCGGAATTCCTCGGTCTTGGCCCGAAGCTCGGCATCCGAGAGCTTCTGCATCGCGGGCTCCAGTGCGTTAACCTGCGCAACAATGGGCCACAGGCGCTTCAGCTCGCGCTCAGTCTTAGTCCCGATAACCTTGGAGATGAGAAGTCCGATCAAAAGCTTTGTTCCTTTGGCCCGTTGGGCAGAGGCGGGGACACAAATTCACTGCACTAGAGACGATGCCCCTAGGCGTAGAGGTCCATGGAAAAGCCTAACACATCGGATGCTGGGGATTTGCCCAGGTCGCAGGGGTAACCTCACGCTAAAACCAGCCTATCCCCGAGCGAGCTGATTAGCATTTTTGCGCTCCTGCTCCTTCTTACGCAATTCGCGGCGTCGGCCCGCGTCCTCAAAGCGCCGCTTCTCCTCTTCCGTCTCAGGGACGACTGGTGGGACAGGTAAGCGGCATCCGCGATTATCGACCGCGACAAACGTGAGGTAAGCCGACGCGATATGCCGTCGTGTTCCGGCAATGTAATTCTCTACCCAACATTTCACGCCTACTTCCATCGAAGTATGAAAGGCCCGGTTCACCGACGAGCGCAGAATGAGCAAGTCGCCGACATGCACAGGAGCTAGGAAGTCGATGTGGTCCATGGAAGCCGTAACAACGTAGCTGCGGCTGTGTCGGTGTGCCGCCATTGCGCCGGCGATGTCGATAAAGTGCATGAGCCTGCCGCCGAGAAGATTGTTCAGAGGATTCGCATCGTTGGGGAGTACCACTTCGGCCATCTCCGACATGGAGTCCGACACTGGCCGCGGCTGCTTATGACCGTCAAGGCTTTCCATATGCGTCTAGAGTCGCAGGAATGGTGCGACGATTCAAGGGATTCAAGACATGGTCACCGAAGCCACACGCAACGCACGCGCTGCTGCTGATCGCTTCGCATCGGACTCTGGCGGCAAAGTGCGCTCCATTCGCCAAGCGAACCAGGGAGTATTTTCAATTTCACCTGGCGATCCGTCAGGAGGAACGGGAGAGGTGGGGGATGGCGGTTATAACTACATGGCGGACAGCAGCGTGATGAAGACCGTACGAGTCGTGACTTCAGTGCAGTATTACCTGGAAAAGTAATTCGTCGCGTCGAGTGCGCGCGAGTCAGAATCCTCGGCTGACCAGCTCCTCGACAGTCCAGCTTCGTGCCGTTCGCCGCTGCTTCTCTGCATAACGTGCCAGCACGTCCACTTCTACGTTGACCGGATCGCCTGGCTTTAACGTTCGCAGGTTGGTCGCCTGATACGTATGTGGAATGATGGCAATCGTGACGTGAGTTCCGGCGATGGCAGCCACAGTCAGGCTGATACCTTCCACAGTGATGGAACCTTTCTCAACCACATAGCGCGTGAGGCTCTGCGGAATCTCGATCTCTAACCAACGATCCTCTCTACCTGGAGCCGTCAGCTCGAATAGGACCAACCTGCCTGTGCCATCAACGTGGCCCTGAACGACGTGTCCTCCGAGCGGCGTGCCAGCAGGAGTGGGTAGCTCCAAATTCACGAGCGCTCCTGGAGCAAGGCAGGAGAGGGAAGTGCGGGCGATGGTCTCTTGTGCAAGATCGGCCTCGAAGGTGTTGTGGTCAGGCGATAACGCAGTGAGGCAGACTCCGCTTACCGCGATGCTGTCTCCCTCTTTCAATTGCGATGCCAGTCCCGGCGCAGAGACGCGGATGCGCGTCGCTCCACTCGCCTTGCCCAGCGAGGCAATTGTCCCGGTTTGTTCAACTAATCCCGTGAACATTTTCGTTTTGAGAACGCGTCTATTGCGTCGAAGATCCTAATCTTTCGTACGGATCTTTTATATAGCCCTCGACTGCAAAATCCTCTCCGAAGCGATGCAGGGAAATCGAGCGAACGCGGGCGGCTTCGCTGATGCGAGGGAAGCCTGGACCGCTGGCGAATGGCACTGATCCGGTTCCGGCAAGAATTTTGGGGGCGTAAAACAAGAACACTTTGTCGACAACATTTGCGGCAAGCGCGGTCCAATTCACGAGCGCACCGCCTTCGATAATCAGGCTTGTGATCTCCAACTCTCCGAGCCGCTGAATGATAGCGGCGATGTCGGGACGTCCGTCGAGCGCGCCCAACCTGACTTGTTCTACGCGAATGCCTCGTTCTTCAAGTTCACGACGCTTCTTCTCTTCCGCGAACGAGCAGAAGACGATCAGGTCGTTGTTCACTGTCTTCACGAGACGCGAGTCCAAGGGCAGGCGCAATTTGGAATCGCTTACAACGCGCAACAGCGGACGGCGTCGAGGCAAGCTTGTACGGTCGGTGAGCAGCGGATTGTCGGTGATGACTGTGTTCACGCCCACGAGGATTGCATCGGACGCGTGACGCAATTCTTGCACTTGAGCGCGAGCTTCGATACTGGTTATCCAGCCACCGGCTGCATCGCCCAAACCGACTTCGCCGCTCGGAGGTGTGTATGGCGGAGCTATCTTGCCATCGAGCGTCATCCCGGCCTTGAGCGTAACAAGCGGTGTTTTCGCGGTGATGTACTTCGCGAATCCCTCGTTTATCTTTCGGGCTTCAGACTCGAGCAGACCAGTGTGGACTTCGATGCCCGCTGTGCGCAATCGCTCGAATCCCTTGCCCGCAACGAGAGGATTGGGATCGGGCATGGCAGCATACACGCGCTTGATGTCGGCAGCGATTACTGCGTCGGCGCATGGCCCGGTGCGTCCGGTGTGCGAACAAGGTTCGAGATTCAAGTAGAGAGTTGCTCCGCGAGCGCGCTCTCCGGCCTGTTCGGCTGCGAGCACTTCTGCGTGCTTTAAGCCGTCATAAGTATGGAAGCCCTCGCCGACAATTTCCCCAGCAGAGCTTACGATTACCGCACCAACATGAGGGTTAGGAGAGGCGAGCGCGATACCTCGACGCGCCAATTCCAGTGCGCGACGCATGAAGCGCTCGTTGTCTTGCTGAGGCATGTTCCTTTATTCGAACAAAGAATCGACAAACGATTGCGAATCGAATGGCAGAAGGTCTCCTGCCTTCTCTCCTACACCGACGTACCGAACAGGAACGCCGAGTTCGCGCGAGATGGCAACTACTACTCCGCCTTTTGCCGTGCCATCGAGCTTCGTCAACACGATTCCGGTTACGCCTGCAGATTGCGTGAACTGACGCGCCTGCTGCAATCCGTTCTGCCCGGTGGTTGCGTCCATCACGAGTAGGGTTTCATGCGGCGAGTCAGGGATTACTTTCTGCGCTGTGCGGCGCATCTTCTCCAGCTCCGCCATCAGGTTCTGCTTGGTATGCAGCCGGCCAGCGGTATCAACGATCACATAGTCAGTTCCCCGCGCCTTCGCCGCACTCAGACTGTCGAAGAGTACAGCCGAGGGATCGCCGCCGGGTTTAGTCTTTATCACTTCCACTCCAGTTCGACTGCCCCAGACCTCCAACTGCTCGATCGCGGCAGCGCGAAACGTGTCGGCCGCGCAGAGCAAAACCGTTTTGCCCTGACTTCTCAGCAAACTTGCGAGCTTGCCGACTGTCGTCGTCTTACCGGTACCGTTCACGCCGACGATCAGTACCACTTCGGGACCGTCGACTCGGCGTAACGGCACATTCGATGCGCCGTTAAGGATCCCCGCGATCTGTTCCTTCAGTAGCCGCTTCAGTTCGTTCACATCGCCGATCTGCTTATGGGTGGCGCGCTCGCGCAGCGCTTCGAGGACCTCATGTGTGGTCGTCGTCCCGAGGTCGGCGGCAATCAGCGTGGCTTCGAGATCGTCGAGGGTATTGGCATCGATCTCTTTATTGAAAGCGACGATCTCCTCGATGCGATCGCTGAGGTTCTCGCGCGTGCGCGAGACCGCCTCCTTCATGCGATCCAGGAAGCCTGGCTTTTTGTTTTTTTCCTCGTCGAGGCTGCCGAACAGGGTCTGGATCATCAGGTCGAGCGCGACATCAACTTCTCAGGATGGTGCAGAGTTGTCGCGGTAACAGTTGATTATACGTGGGGGGTTATTTAGGAACTCGGCTCGGTCAGGATCTGCTTTAACATCTCCGGAGCGATGTTTCCTCCGCTGACGATTGCTACCGTCTTGCCGCTAGAAGGGAACTCACTTCGGTGGAACAGTACTGCTGCAAGCGGAACCGCACCGCTGGGTTCTGCTATTAAGTGCGCGTCGAATGCGAGGCGGCGGACGGCTTCGCGGATTTCGTCTTCGCTAACACTGATAAATCCGTCCACGTAGCGCTGAATATGTTCAAAGTTACACTCGCCGACGCTCTGCGTGCGGAGGCCGTCGGCGATGGTGCGGGTAGTTTCCTCGGCAGGGAAGGCGAGGCGCTCGCCGGCTTCGAAGCTGGCTTTGGCTTTGGCGCCTAGCTCTGACTCCACTCCATAAACCTTTGGACTCGGCCGCATGTTCTTCACCGCGGCAGCGATTCCGCTGATCATGCCTCCGCCGCCCACACAAACCAACACGCTAGTGGTCTCGGGCAAGTCGGTAAGAATTTCTAAGCCCATTGTGCCTTGCCCGGCGATGATGGCTTCATCGTCGTAGGGAGGCACGAGAGCGTATCCCTTTTGTTGCGCGAGTTCCTCAGCGCGCGCTTTGCGCTCGTCGCTCGACGGGCCGACGATCACGATTTCTGCTCCGAGAGCTCGGGTCTTCTCCAATTTGAGTTGTGGAGAGTTGTCGGGCATCACGATGGTGGCGTGGCAACCCATCGCACGGGCTGCATAGGCAACCCCCTGCGCATGATTTCCGCTGGAGTAGGCGATGACTCCGCGCTCACGCTGTCCTGGAGAAAACGTCGCGATCTTGTTGTAGGCGCCGCGTAGCTTAAATGAGCCAATCGGTTGAAGGTTCTCCGGTTTGAGATAAACTTCGCCCTCCCGGAATGAAACGCGTTGCAACGGCGTGCGTAGCGCGATTCCACGCAGCCGTTCCTGGGCTTGCTGAATCTTTTCGAGGGTGATCAAGACGCTTGCTCTCTACAGTTTGTGTATTGCAGTCCAAAGACATTGCATCAGATTTCGAGGATGACCGGCATAATCAAGGGGCGACGACTGGTGTTCTTGTTGATGTAACGCTTAAGGTCCTGGCGAATCTTCTCTTTGATCACACCGTAGTCAGCCTTTTCTTCCTGGCTCGACTGTTCAAGTGTGCGGCTGATCACTTCGCGAGCCTGCGCAAGAAAACCGTTCTCTGCGCCTGCGGCGGCGAATCCTCGCATCACGATTTCGGGAATCGATTCCACCTTGCCGGTCAACTTATTAATGGCGATTACTGGCAGCACAATGCCGTCTTCGCTTAGGTGGCGACGATCGCGAATCACGAGATCCTCTACCACGTCGCTGGCTGAGCCGGAGTCAATGCAGACGCGGCCGACCGTTACTTTTCCAGCCTTCCGCGCACCAAGCTCGTCGATCTCAAGGACCTCGCCGCTTTCCAGCATCGTCACGCTGCCTACAGCACCGTGCATTGAAGCGGCAAGCTCCGCGTGGCGCTTAAGTTGACGATACTCGCCGTGAATCGGCACAAAGTACCTGGGGCGAACAAGATTAATCAGAAGCCTGAGCTCTTCCTGGCTGGCGTGTCCGCTTACGTGCACGGGCGAACCAGAACCATCTTCATAGATAACGTGAGCGTTGCGGCGGTAAAGGTGATCAATCATGCGATAGATCCCTTTTTCGTTCCCTGGAATGATGCGCGAGGACAGAACGACTGTGTCGCCCGGCTCGATCTTCGCGTGCTTATGATTGTCTACAGCCGCGCGCGACAAGGCAGACATGGGCTCGCCCTGCGTGCCGCTGATCAGCACACAAACCTTCTCCGGAGCGAAATCGCGAATCTGTCCAGGATTAATGAGCGTTCCCTCGGGAATATGGATGTAGCCGAGGTCCTGCGCGATCTCAGTAGCTTCATTCATGGAGCGACCGACCAGAGCCAGCTTGCGTCCGTGCTCGAAGGCCATGTCCGCCACGAGCTTGATCCGATGTATAGAAGATGAGAAGCAGGAGACGAACAGCCTCCGCTTGCTGCGCGTGAAGATTTCCTCAAATCGCGGACGCACCGCGCGCTCGCTCGGCGTGTAGCCTGGGCGCTCGACGTTAGTCGAATCCTGCAGCAAAAGTAGCGCGCCTTCTTTGCCATACTCCGCGAACTGATGGAGGTCGAACAGCTTGCCATCCGTAGGCGTGGGATCGACCTTGAAGTCGCCGGAATGAATCACGACTCCCAACGGAGTGTGAATTGCAAGGGCCACACAATCCACGAGGCTATGAGTGACGCGCACCGGATGGATAAGGAACGGTCCGATACGGAAGCGCTCGTTCGCCGTGATTTCGTTGAGCTGTGCAGAGTCGAGCAGCTCGTGTTCTTCCAGCTTGCCTTCCACGAGGGCGAGGGTAAATTCCGTGCCGTACACCGGAATGTTCAGCTCAGAGAGAATCCACGGCAATCCGCCAATGTGGTCTTCATGGCCGTGGGTGAGCAGGATGGCGCGAACTTTGTCCCGATTCTCGAGCAGGTAAGTGATGTCGGGAACAACGATGTCGACGCCGAGCAGCTCAGACTCAGGGAACATGAGACCGGCATCGATCACAATGATGTCGTCGCCCCAGCGCAGGGCCATGCAGTTCATGCCGAACTCGCCGAGCCCGCCTAATGGCACGACCTGAAGTTTGCCCGCAGTCATGGAAGCTCCGATGCTAGCACACAAAATCGTGCAGACACTCAGCACGCAGCATTCAGCGCTCGGCATTCAGCTAGTTCTTACCGTAGGTATAATCGACAAGGTCCCGCCATGAGTTATCAGGTTCTCGCCCGCAAATACCGGCCACAGAAATTTTCCGATGTAATCGGGCAGGATCATGTAACCCGCACGCTGCAGAATGCGATTACCCAGCAGCGAATCGCGCACGGCTACATTTTCAGTGGACATCGCGGCATCGGGAAGACCACGGTTGCGCGCATTCTGGCTATGGCGCTCAACTGCCGCTCGACGGATAAGCCGGTTCCAGAGCCGTGCGGCGTTTGCGACTCCTGCCAGGAGATCCGCGCAGGAAGCTCTGTAGATGTGATCGAAATCGATGCGGCGACGAATCGTGGTATCGACGAGATTCGCGAGTTACGCGATGCCGTGCGCTATCGTCCCGCTCGCGATCGTTACAAGATCTACATTCTCGACGAAGCCCACCAAATTACCGATGCTGCTTTTAATGCGCTGCTGAAAACTCTGGAAGAGCCGCCCAGCCACATTGTTTTCATGATGGCCACCACGCAGCCCGAGGACATTCCACAGACGATTCGCTCGCGCTGCCAGCACTTCAGCTTTCACGCAGTGCGATTCGACGAGATCGTGCGCCAGCTCCGCGATGTCGCAACACAAGAAAACATCAGCGCGGAAAACGATGCGCTAGCCGCTCTTGCGGAGGCCGGTGATGGATCGATGCGCGACGCGCTCTCCATCATGGATCAGGCCATCGCCTGTTGTGCCGTCTTCGAAGGCGGCTCGGATGCAAAGCTGACTGCGGCGCAAGTTCGCGGGCTGATGGGAACAGTCTCGTCTGACGTTCTCGTGCAGGCCATGCAGTGCGTGCACCGCAGTTCGAGCGAGGACTTGTTAAAGCTCCTGGACCGGCTAATGACCGAAGGGCAGAGTCCGTCGCACTTTGCCAAGCAGCTTGTTCGTTTCTTGCGAAATGCTTTGGTTGCGAAGGTGGCGGGCGGAGAATCATCGCTGCTGCAAATCTCATCCGACGAGCGGCAGAAGGTCGCGAGTACGGCGGCGCTGTTCTCCGAGGAAGACCTTACCCGCTTTCTCAACATTATCCTTCGCACGCACGACGAGCTGGGCTACCGACAGGAGCAGCGGTTTCACCTTGAGCTCGGCATGCTGAAGATGGTGCATGCAATTCGTCTGCTCCCCCTCGAAGAGTTCCTGAGCCAGACTGCGACCAGCGGAGCAACAACGGTCACTCAACCTGCACGCGCCTCTCTCTCGGCTGTTCCAAAGATTTCTGAGGCGCGACCTGCGCCATTGAGCGGTGGCTTGAGATCAGCCTCCGCATCACCGTTTGGGTCATCCAGTGGGGGAGCTTCGCCGCAGAGTCAACAACGCGTGTCCCCCTTCGAAGCTGACAGGTTGCGCAAAGTGCGGAGCTCCGAACCGGAGATGTCGGTGGTGAGTTCGATTGACGGATCCACTGCGAGCTACACGGTGATTTCGACCGCAACCGCGTTGGAAGAAGTTCCCCAGCCAATCGCGGAATCTGCGGTCACTCAGCAGGAGATTTCTGTAGAGACGCTGCGCTCCGCGTTGATCTCGGTGCTCGAAGCGCAAAGCCAGGACACGGCCGCCGATCTGCTGGCACGTGGCGAGTGGGGTCTAGAGGGCAATCAGATCAATCTACGCTTGCCGCTCTCCGAAAAGGTAATCGACCTCAGCGTAAGTGCCGAGGCAAAGCGCCTACTCACGCAGGAGGCCAGTCGACTCTGCGGCCGAGTAATGAAGTTGAACGTCTCCGGCGGAGGCATGTCTCAGAATGCTCCAATCGAGCGCATAGCAAATGGCCACAGCAATGGATCCGGCGGAGCTCGTCAGCGGGCTGCTGAAGATCCTGTGGTGCGGCGCATGCAGGAGAAGTTTGGAGCGGAAGTGCGCACAGTGGTCGATCTTCGTCAAAAGAAATAGATCGGAGATTCCTCAAGAATGGAATTCAACCCAAAGGAATTGTTGGCCCAGGCGCAACGCGCATCGCAAGAGATCCAGGAAAAGATGCGCGCAACCAGTGTTGAGGCTTCTGCTGGAGGCGGCACGGTTAGCGTGACGATGAATGGGCAAAAGCAGTTGCTTTCGGTAAAGATCGATCCTGAAGCGGTGAAGTCGGGCGATGTGGAGATGCTCCAGGACCTGATTACTGCCGCTGTGAATGAAGCTTCCCGCAAAGTGGATACCACGGTGCAATCGACCCTCGGCGGCATGCTAGGCGACATGAACCTGCCGTTCTAATCGACTACAGCCGAAGCGAAATCAGAGGACCAGTTGTCGAAATTTGCAGAGCCCATGGCGCGGCTCATTGACGAACTCAAGAAGTTGCCGGGGATCGGCGGCAAGACGGCGCAGCGTCTCGCCTTCCACATCCTGCGCGCCAGTGACGAAGACGCCGAACTGCTGGCCGACTCCATCCGCCAAGTCAAGGCCAGCCTTCACCTGTGCTCAGTGTGCAACAACATCACTGATGTCGATCCCTGTGTCTATTGCAGCAGCGCAACGCGTAACCAGCGTCTGGTTTGCGTAGTGGAGGAGCCCACGAATATTGCCGCAATCGAAAAGACGCGGAGCTTCAACGGCGTATATCACGTGCTGCACGGAGCCCTTTCTCCGCTGCACGGAGTAGGACCAGAACACCTGCGGCTTACCAGTCTCTCCAAGCGCGTGGATCGCGGCGAGATCGACGAGCTCATTATCGCTACGAATCCCACAGTCGAAGGCGAAGCTACAGCGACCTACATCTCGCGCATGCTCAAGAGCTCCCCGGTAAAGCTGACCCGCATCGCCACCGGCATTCCCGCCGGAAGCGACATTGAATACGCCGACGAAGTAACCATGGCCAAGGCGATCGAGGGGCGCCGGGAGCTATAAGGCGGCGGAAAATCCTGCAGGCATAGCAAGGAACAGGGATAAAAACAGCAAGCTTTTCGAATTCAACGCTAAAATCATCGAATTCTGCCCAGAATACGAAAATTTCGCTCAAAACCAGGGAATTAACAGGGATTTCTGTGGATTTCTCCGTAAGCCACTATCAGCCGAGCAGTTAACGCCGTTTCCTAAAAGGTTCAAAAAAATAACAGGAGAGTATCAGGGAACCTTCGCCGCATGACGACCGTTTTTCTGCGGCCTGCATTGGCCCCCGAGTCGGCCATGATGAGTTGACGCCAATGAGACAATCGCTGTCCATGAGCACGCTCCAGGATGTGAAGCAGGCGGAGAAGAGAATGGAAGACGCCCGCAAGGCGCTCTTCGCCTATCTGGAACTGCCAATACAGCAAGACATCGACATAAAACTGCGCAGTCATCTCGCCGAAAATCTCCAGCGCGCCACCGACGAGTATGTTGAATTGATCGGTACGTTGGAACCGGCAACGAAGATTTCTTAAATCAACACTCCCGTCCACAGCCTCACCTGTAAAATCGCTTCCTATGCCAACCCGCCGGGAATTCATGGAGAAGGCCGCTGCTTCCGCTGCTTGCGGCTTACTAGGCAGCAAGCTTGCTGTCGCCGATGTCATCGTTGCCGATGTGCCGGCGCCGAAGCCGGAGATTGATGTTTTCATCACCGATGCTACTCGCCGTCATGCGCCAGCGTCGCAACTGCGCTGGACATCTGCGTCTGGCGCGCCATCCAATGCGGCGGTCGTAATCAACCCTGCAGAGAAAGCGCAGCCCGTTGTGGGATTCGGTGCAGCTCTTACCGACGCGGCCTGCTATGTGCTGAGCCAAATGCCGCAATCCTCACGTGGAGAGCTGCTGAACGAACTGTTTAACCGCAAGGAGATGGCATTCAGTGTGTGTCGAGTCTGCATTGGTTCCAGTGACTACTCGCGCAATGTCTTTAGCTACGATGAAGGTGAGCCCGATCCCGAATTGAAGAGGTTTTCAATCGAGCATGACCGCGAATACATCCTTCCGGTCTTGCGCGCTGCCCGGGAAGTTAACCCGCAATTGTTTCTACTCGGCTCACCGTGGAGTCCGCCCGGCTGGATGAAAGACAACAATTCGATGCTGGGCGGTACCATTCGCCGGCACTACTTGAAGACCTATGCTGACTACATCGTAAGGTTTCTCCAGGCGTACCTGGCCGAAGGAGTCGAGGTGAACGCCGTGACTCCGCAGAACGAAGTGGATACCGATCAGGACAGTCGGATGCCGGCATGTCTCTTTCCGCAAGAGGCCGAGGTGCAGTATGTTGGCCAAATGCTCGGCCCCGCCATCGAACGCGCGGGATTAAAGACCAGGATCTGGTTGCTCGACCACAACTACAACCTCTGGGGACGCGCGATCTGCCAACTTGACGATGAGAAAGTGAGCAAAGTCACGAATTCCATTGCCTGGCACGGATACTTGGGGACTCCCGAATTGGTACGCAAGGTGGCGGCGGCCCATCCAGATGCCGAGATGTACTGGACCGAGGGTGGTCCAGACATTACCGATCCTAAGTATCTGACCGACTGGTCCAAATGGAGCCGTACATTTACGGGCATTCTTCGCAATGGGATGCGCTGCATCATTGCCTGGAATGTTGCGCTCGACGAACAAGGGAAGCCGAATATCGGGCCATTTCCGTGCGGTGGCGCAGTGACGGTTCATTCCGGTACTCATGAAGTTACGCGCAGCGGTCAGTATTGGGGCTTTGCACACTTCTCGCGCCACATTCAGCGCAACGCAGTCGTGATCGACTCACACAGTGAAGCATCTGGAGTAAATCACGTCGCAGTCGCCAATTCTGACAGCAGTTACGCGTTGGTGCTTACTAACGCTGCTAATTCAGCTCAGGATATCGAAGTCCGTTTCGGGAAGTTGGCAACTCGCGTCACACTGGCTCCGGATTCCATCGTTACCCTGAGCTGGAGAGCGGCGTAGCAGTTTCCTTTTGCAATCTCACTGTCCCATGCCGTGCGAAGGCGCGGCATGGCCGAGTTGGTCGAGAGCCGCTTTAAATCCAGCGGCCAACTTCTCCGCGTTTCCTCTTCCCCAGTAGTGCAGGAAGATTACAAGCGGGCGCTCCTCGGTCATGTGATGGTGAATCGCGACCACATCGAGGCCATTCTTGCGAAGCGTCTTCAACACAGGATTTAGTTCGTTCTCAAGCATGGCAATATCGCCGGCAATCACAGCGTCCTCCTGCGTGCCAGTAAACGCAGCCCAGGTGTTGAGTCCCATGCGTGCGTTCATAACAGCACCGTGATCCTTCATAGCGATGTCGTCGCGGCCAACTGTAATCTTGTAAACGGGCCCCGTTTGCTCACCCTGATGTCCAACGATGGTAGCCAGCTTTTCGACATTCAGCTGGGTACCGCTCGTGGCGAAAGGCGAAACCGGAGCCGGAGTGACCTTTCCGATAAGATCGAGGCCCGGCTTGACGCGATGGGCGAGATCGTCAGCCTTTCCCATCCCGTGCACATGCATGAAGTACACGCGCGGCTCATCCCAGAAGAAATGATTGTGCAGCGCGGTGACGTCGATTCCGTTGTCCAGCAAAGCGGACATCACCGGATTCACCTCATCCTGCAAGAGTACGAGATCGCCCATCATCACATCCGAGCCGCCGGTTCCCTTCGTCAAGGCGATCCACCCGCCGAATCCCAAGGGAGTCGGTGTGGAGACTCCCTGAATCGTCATCTTCAAATCATTGCGGGGAATGTTCACTTTTAGAACTCCTGCTTTGAAGTCGCCTTTCCGATCGAGGAACCTCAGCACAGCCTAATAGTCTGTCGGCATTTCCTGTGCGAAAAGCAGCATTGAGGGAAAAAGGAAGCAGCCGGTCGCGAACAAAAGCATTGTGTTTCTTACGAAGCGGAACATGGGACGAAAACTCCTTTGGCTTTGATCGACGAACTAAAGATAAATCGTGAGACGCTCAACGCGCTTGCCGGCAAACGTAATGGTAGAGGGCGTCGTATATCGGAAACTCCTGCTTGAGCCGCTCTTCGTCATTGATTCCCGAGAGCGCAAAGCCGTGAGCAATCGCACGTAGGCCAGGGCTTTCCGCCGAGACGTGCTCTTGTCCTCTTATGTCCGCCCCTCTAACGATAAGTGCCATGCGACGCAGGGCTGGATCGGTGAGCTTGTAGTCCTCGATAAAAGCTTCAAATGTGCAACATTGACCGCGATGGTTAAGCTTCACGGCCGCAAGGCTCGGCGCATCGAATGGGATCGCGCTCAGCCGCGCTGCCGTCGCCAGCAATTCATCTTCTGCGACAAAAATAAATTCTGCCTCGGGATCCACGAAGCGTTTGATCAGCCACGGACAAGCCACCCGGTCGACCTTCACGTCGTGGCGAGTAATCCATCTCATTTTCAACCTTTCAGGGCGGGATCTGAGCATGTCTGGAACTTGTGGTCCTTCGCGCAAGCGGCGGTTCACTGAAGACCAGCAGACATCCTCGCCGAACCCAAACCCAGCCCGAATCGACATGAGAATTGCTTTCCTAGCTCGCCTCTTGAGCCAACATGCCCAGAATGCGCGCGAAATCGTCGATCTCTCCGACGGTGTTGTAAATATAGAGTGAAGCCCTCGCGGCCTGCTTTATGCCGAATCTCTGGAGCAGTGGAAATGCTGCAAGATCGCCCGCGCGAATCGCAATTCCATATTGGTCCAGCTTGCGGGCAAGATCTTCTGCAGGTACTCCGTCCAGCGTGAACGAAAAAAGAGAGATGCGGTTTTGCATCTCAGTCCCGCCCAAGACACGCACGCCCTTTTGAGCTGCAAAACGCTCCTGGAGACGAGCCGTAAGCTGCTGCTCATGGTTCCACATATTGCGATAGCCTACGCGCCTAATGAAGTCGACGGCCGCCGCCAGTCCCACCGGTCCTGAGACATTTGGGGTTCCGGCTCCGAATTTTCGTGCGCCCTCGGAATACTCCCATTCCTCCGTCGCGGTCGCGTGGGCCATATTGCTGCCGGCCTGGTAGGGCGGCATCTGATCGAGAATAGACCTCCGCGCCCACAGAACCCCGATACCCATGGGCCCCATGATCTTGTGGCCTGAAAATGCCAGAAAGTCACAATCGAGTTGCCGAACATCAACGGACATATGAGGCACAGACTGGGCCGCGTCGATCAAGACTCTTGTTCCGGCATCGTGGGCGATGCGGCACATCTGGGCAGCCGGATTCACGATTCCCAGTACGTTCGAGACGTGCGAGAAGCACACCAGTTTCGTACGTTCCGTGAGTTTGGCTTTCAATGACTCCAAGTCGATGTGCCCAGTTTCCAGCACATCAACGTAGCGGACCTTTGCTTCTTTTCTCTTCGCCAGGAGCTGCCAGGGAAGCATGTTGGAGGCATGCTCGGCGATCGTGAGCAAAATCTCATCGCCACGATGAATGTTGGCTTCTCCCCAGCTTGCCGCGACTAAGTTGATGGCCTCTGTGGTCCCCCGTGTCCACACAATTTCCGAAGCGTCGGCGGCGTTGATGAAGGTTGCGACGCTCGCCCTGGCGTGTTCATAAGCTTCGAAGGACTGTCTTGCCAGGAAATGGAGATTAGGAGCTGGATTGGCGTTTTCCCGGCTGTAGAACTGGGTGATAGCGTCAATGACTTCTTTCGGCCTTTGTGCTGTGGCCGCCGTATCGAAATAAATCAGTGGATGGCCGTTGACCCTTTTCTGCAACACAGGAAAGTGCGACTTAATGCCAGCGTCGAGCTGTTGGTCATGCCAAGAGCCTGCGTCTGTGTATTGCACGCCCACGAACCCTGTAGCGCAACAGGCTCCCAGTTGGAGAAATTTACGCCTACTCATATCGGTGTTACACATATAACCAAACAAGTAATATGTATTACTCTCAAGGATTAGAGATGTCAAGAATGGCAGGGCGGATGACGGAAAGGGGCGAATCAGAGGGCCTGAATTTGTGAAGAAGTCCGTGACAAGTCAAATGAAACGGCAGGTCTCGAGTCGCGATAAATGGCTCCTTCTCGTCTTCTCTCTGCCCTCGAAACGAACTAGTGAGCGGGTGGAGGTCTGGCGCCGACTGAAGCGAATCGGGGCCATGCCTTTGGGCCCGCCTGGATACCTGCTCCCGCATGATCGGCAGAATCAGGAGCAGTTCGAATGGCTTGCTGCTGCGATCCGCGGCTACAAAGGGCAAGCATCTGTAATCCAGGTGCAGACCATTGACGATCTTCCAGCTTCGGAATTGATCAAGAGGTTCAGCGAAGCGCGTTCGCGTGACTATCAGGAGCTAATCCAGCAGCTAGAGAAGCTTCAGCGCGAGAAGCAGGAAAGGGGGGCTGGTTTGCAACTGGCGAAGCTCCGCCGGAGGCTGGACGAAATTGCATCAATCGATTTTTTTCGGAGCCCTCTACGTTACAGGGCGGAGGATCTCGTGCAACGCGCCATGGGAGGCACGTCGAAGGCGAAGCCCGGTGCAATCGTTCGCAAATCTGAGTTTCAGAATAAGACCTGGGTCACTCGGCCTCGTCCCGGAATCGATCGTGTTTCCTCTGCCTGGCTGATCAGGAAGTTTATCGATCCGGGAGCGAGATTTGTCTTCTCGGCGCAGCCAGCCAAGCTGCGAGACGCAATTCCTTTCGACAGCTTCGACGGGACTGGTTTTACGCACAAGGAAGATCGCTGCACTTTTGAAACTCTTTGCAAAGAATTCGCAGTGCGCGATTCAAAAATACTTGCCCTTGCACAAATTGTTCACGACGCTGACCTGCGCGACGATAAATTCGGACGCTCGGAAGGCCAGGCTGTCGACGCGGTGCTGGTTGGTTGGGCAGAACAATCCATCGATGACGACGAACTGCTGAAGCGCGGCATGGAGTTATTCGAGGGTCTTTACCGGAGTATGCAGTAACTGAATCAATGCAGGTTCCGCGCTTGCCAATAGGAGTAACATGTCTGCCGGTGTGCCATGCTGCATCGTCATGCCAGCGCGATGTTGCTCCTCGTACTTCTAGCGCTCCTGTCCGGCAACGGGCAGACTCCCAATCCGGGAAACAGTTCGGCGAGTCCACCCACGGCCCCCAAAAAGCCAAATCCAGATCCACCGCCGCTGCCTCCCGACGTGGTTGCCCCCGACCCTCCTCCACCCGATACGACTCAAAGTGGCAACCCGGTTACACGAACTCTTAAGAGACTTGCGCCTAACTGCATCAACTCGATTTTCCATGCCTGCTGGTCTTCTCCGCCTCAGAAGCCGCAGCCTCCACACACTGCAGAGCGTAAAGGAGCTGTCAGTCGAGAAGCCGCCGAACTCTATTTTGATCGCGGCAACTACCGTGCCGCAGAGTCACGCTTTCGCGAGGCGCTTGAATACAACCCTAACGATAGCAAGGCGATGTTCGAGTTAGCGCTGTGCCTGGAGAAGATGAATCATACGGACGAAGCGTTGGGGGAGTATCGATTGTGCGCCGACCAGCAACCATCCAGCCCATATGCGGAACGCTCGTTGAAAGCCATGCAGCGGCTGACTCAGACGAGCAGCGTGGCGGACCCGAGACACTGAGTCTGACGGGAGGATTAATCCCACCCCGCGTTGGCAACGGAAAGTGCTTTTTATGAGACTGGTTGGAGCCTCCACGAATCCACGCCAGTGAATCAACCGCGTCCGCGTACCACCATTGCGGTATTTTTGCGTCGCGGGAAAGAGGTAGCCCAAAAGCCCTCAATGGTGTGATGCCAGCCTGATGGTCGTTTTAGAAACTGCATAGGCCGCGCTTACACTCAGATTCGGGTCGAATGGGGTTACACAGATTAATGTCGCCCGTTCGTCCCGCGGAATAGAATGATCGGCCTACCGGACTGAGAATACGTCCCGATATCGATTGTGTCTCCGGCGGGCGTGTCCGAATCCAGGTCGCGCTCTGATCCAAAGAGCCAGAAAGACCAAGGAGAAGTTTATGCAGGGTCAAGCTCATCGTTTAAACCACTCGACCAGGCCGTCAATGATGCTGGGAACCTCCGGAAGGTGGGGTTGGCGCCAGAGCGTGGGAGGGAGCTACTGCACGCAATGGTGTACGCTCGCTTGCCTTGTTTGCCTTCTGCTATTGCCGACAGGATGCGGAACGAAGAGTGTTTCCGCAGCCCCTGCTCCTCCTACGCCTGTCCAGGTCGCTGAGGTCGTTCAACGCGACGTCCCGATCTACCACGAGTACATTGCAACACTGGATGGCTACGTAAATGCGCAAATCCAGCCTCAAGTCTCCGGCTATCTCATCAAGCAGAACTACCGGGAAGGTGCTTTGGTTCGCAAGAATGAAGTGCTGTTCAACATCGATCCCCGGCCATTCCAGGCGGTGCTTGACCAGGCTAGGGCGCAGCTCGCGCAAGCGGAAGCCCAGCTCGGGAAGACGCAGCTGGACGTGCAGCGCGACACTCCCCTCGCACGCGAAAAAGCTATTGCACAGAGTCAACTCGACAACGACATCCAGGCGAACTTAGCCGCCAGAGCGACCGTGCAGGCCGACAAAGCGACCATTGAGCAGGCATCACTCAACCTGGAGTTCACGAACGTTCGCTCTCTCATTGACGGCGTAGCTGGAATCGCGACCGGACAGGTAGGGAATCTGGTCGGACCGCAGACGCTTCTCACGACTGTTTCCCAGCTCGATCCCATCAAGGCCTACTTCGTTGTAAACGAGCAGCAATACCTTGCTTTTGTTCAACGCAACCCAACTCCAGCAGAGCGAGAGCGGACACAAAAAAAGCTCGACTTGGAGTTGATCACTGCTGACGGATCCACGTATCCCAAAAGAGGAAAGTTCTTTGCCGTGGACCGTCAAGTCGATGTGCAGACAGGAGCGATCCGACTGGCTGGTCTGTTTCCCAATCCGGATAACGTTCTTCGTCCCGGGCAGTACGGCCGCGTCCGCTTCATCAGCTACATCAGGCCGGGAGCCCTGCTGATACCGCAGAAGGCTGTGACGGAGCTTCAAGGCACGTATCAGGTAGCCGTGGTCGGAGCGGACAACACCGTCAGCATTAGGACAGTGAAGGTTGGAGAGCGTACAGGGGACCTGTGGATTGTTGAAGACGGCCTGAAACCTGGCGAGCGAGTTGTGACTGAGGGCGTGCAGCGAGCCAGAGAGGGAGTCGCAGTGAAAGTGATGCCTGCGACGGCCACCGCGGAAGGGAAGTAGGTCATGTCGAAGTTCTTCATCAATCGTCCTATCGTCGCCATGGTTATTGCCATCGTGACCGTCATCGTCGGTGCGGTGACGATTATCGGTCTGCCGATCGCACAGTTTCCCAATATCGCTCCGCCCGAAATTCAGATACTAGCCACCTACGTAGGCGCAGACGCGCAGACTCTCGAGCAAGCGGTAGCCACTCCTATCGAGCAGCAGATGAGCGGAGTGGACAACATGAACTACATGTACTCGTTGAATGCGACCGGAAATTCGCAGACAACGTTGATCGTGAACTTTGACGTAAAGACCGATCCAAACAACGATCTAATTCTCGCCCAGTCCAGGGAAACGCAAGCCGCATCGCAGCTCCCGATCGACGTTACCAATTTCGGAATCACTGTGCGCAAATCGGTAACGGCGCCCCTAATGCTGATATCGGTGAACTCGCCCCGCGGCACGTACGATGCGAAGTTCCTCGCTAACTACGCATACATCAACCTTGTCGATCCCATTACGCGCTCACGGGGAATTGGGCAAGTCCAGGTTTTTGGCGCGGGCCAGTACGCGATGCGTATGTGGGTCAAGCCGGATCAGCTTGCCAAATTGGCAATCACCGTTCCAGAAATCGTGAATGCGGTTCAAACACAAAACACAGTCAACCCAGCAGGAAAAGTTGGTGGAGAGCCGATCCCTTCAGGACAGCAGTTCGCCTATGCGGTTCTCGCACAGGGACGGCTCACCTCTCCAGAGGAATTCGGGCAGATTGTGGTCCGCGAGTCACCGGATGGTGGCGTGGTGCGCGTGAAAGACGTAGCCCGGATCGAACTCGGAGCGCAGGACTACACGGTGGCGGGGCGCCTGAATGGGCATCCGAGTGCCATAGTCGCGGTCTATCAACTTCCCGGATCGAACGCAGTCGACGCCGCAAACGGCGTCAATAAACTAATGGGCGAGCTGAAAACCCGGTTCCCCCAGGATATGGATTACGCCATCGCGCTCGATACGACGCGATCCGTAGTCCAGGGAATTAAGGAGATCATCCTCACTCTGGTCATCGCGATTGCGCTGGTAATCCTTGTCGTTTTTCTCTTTCTGCAGGGATGGCGAGCCACGCTTATTCCGCTGCTGGCTGTGCCCGTTTCACTGGTGGGCACATTCGTCTTCTTTCCGTTGTTTGGATTTTCCATCAATACGCTCTCGCTCTTCGGTCTGGTGCTCGCGATCGGCCTGGTCGTCGACGATGCCATCGTCGTTGTGGAAGCGGTGGAGCGACACATCGAGGACGGCATGTCGCCGAAGGATGCGTCCCTGAGAGCGATGGAAGAGATCTCCGGTCCTGTAGTGGGAATTGCGCTGGTGTTGTCGGCGGTCTTCATACCTACGGCCTTCATCCCGGGAATCACCGGAAGGCTCTATCAGCAGTTCGCGATCACGATCGCCATCTCAGTGGTCATCTCCGCGTTCAACGCCCTCAGCCTCAGTCCGGCATTGGCGGCGCTGCTGCTGCGGCCCAGAGAGAAAAGCCGAGGTCTGTTGAGAAGGTTCTTTGACTGGTTCAATCGCATGTTTGAAAGCGCCACGAATCGTTACGTCAAAGTTTGTGGAGCCCTCATTCGTAAGTCCGTCTTCGCCCTGGCGATGCTCGCAGCCTTTGGGGCTGCCGCTGCGTTCTTCAGTCACAAAGTGCCATCCAGCTTTCTTCCTGACGAGGATCAGGGATATCTATACATAAACCTGCAACTACCGAGCGCGGCTTCAACTGAGCGAACGGAGCGTGTGGCGCGAAAGATTGAGAGCATCCTGGCAAATACTCCGGGAGTCGAGTCCACGACGAGCGTTGTCGGCTTTAGCCTGCTTAGCTTCACGCGTTCTACTTACAACGCCTTCTTCTGGGTCACGCTGAAGCCGTGGGATGAGCGAAAGAGCCGGGAAGAGCAGTTTCAAGTCATCAAGGCGCAGCTGAATCGCCAGCTCAGCCAGATTCCGGAGGGAATTGCTTTTGACTTTTCTCCACCGGCCATTCCCGGCGTTGGCACTTCAGGTGGATTTACATTTGTTCTTGAGGACCGTGCCGGCAAGGACATCCAATTCCTCGCGTCCAACCTGAATACATTCCTTGCCGCAGCCCGGAAGCGTCCGGAGATCGCGAGTGTCAGTACCACCTTCCTGGGCAGCGTCCCGCAGCAATTCATCGAGGTGGACCGCGACAAGGTGATCAAACAGGGTGTCGCCATCAACGACGTGTACCGCACGGTTCAGGCCTTCATGGGTGGATTGTTCATCAATTACTTCAATCGCTTTGGACGGCAGTGGCAGGTCTACATTGAGGCGGAGGGCGATTACCGCACCAACGCGGAGAACGTGGGCCAGTTCTATGTCAAGAACCGAGGCGGAACTATGGTTCCGCTCTCTGCCATCACCAGGTTTGAAGCGCGCCCCGGACCCGAATTCACCATGCGCTATAACCTCTTTCGCTGCGCGCAAGTCAACGGCAACGCGTCGCCAGGTTACAGTTCCGACCAGGCAATGGCGGCCCTGGAGCAAGTCTTTACCCAGACTATGCCTGCCGAAATGGGATACGACTATCTGGGAATGTCATTTCAGGAAAAGCAGGCACAGCAGGGCGTGCCTCCGGGCGTGATCTTCGGACTCTCACTGCTCTTCGTGTTTTTGATTCTTGCGGCATTGTATGAAAGCTGGACGTTGCCGCTCAGCGTTCTGCTGAGTACGCCAGTCGCTGTGTTCGGAGCCTTTTTGGTTCTCTGGCTTCGCCGCACACTGATCAGCGCCTTCTATCCGCCTTACATGGTCCAGATCGAAAGCGACGTCTACTCCCAAATTGGGCTGGTAATGCTCATCGGTCTGGCCGCCAAGAATGCCATTCTGATCGTCGAATTTGCCAAGGACGAGCACGACAAAGGCAAACCTCTGGTCGATGCAGCCCTGGAAGGAGCGAGACTCCGTCTGCGCCCGATTCTTATGACTTCCCTCGCGTTCATCTTCGGATGCGTCCCTTTGTGGACGGCGACAGGAGCCGGTTCGGTGGCACGGCAGATCATGGGAACGACCGTCATCGGCGGAATGCTGGCGGCGAGCGCGATTGGGATCTTCTTCATTCCCGCCATGTTCTTCCTGGTGTCCCGATCCAGGCCAAAGGCCCCGGCTGACGTGGTTGAGATGCGAGCCGCGCGAGCAGGAGATGATTAGCATGAAGAGTGCTGTCTTTCCCCTGCTGCTAGTGGTGTTTGTTTCGGGGTGTGCTGTTGGCCCGAATTACAAGAAGCCCACCATCAACACTCCAACGGTCTATCGCGGACTCACTCCGGATCAAGCCGCGACAACAGACGCTAAGTCACTCGCGGATGAAAAGTGGTGGGACGTTTTTCAGGATGATCAGCTAAAGGAACTCATCAAGACCGCGCTTCAACAGAATTACGATGTTCGCCGCGCGGCCGCTCGCGTTCTCCAAGCGCAGGCGCTACTGGGCATTACGCGGGCCGATCAGTTTCCCACCGTGTCCGGCAACGCGTCAGCGATAAACCTGCGCAATTCCCGCCAGGGAATCTTTCCTCCAATCGATACAAACACGAATCGAGTTGGATTGGAGTTCGATTGGGAATTGGATTTTTGGGGAAAATTTCGCCGGGCTACGGAATCCGCGCGTGCGAGTCTCGTAGCGAGCGAGTGGGCTCAGCGCGAGATCATTACTGAGCTGATTGCGAATCTCACGGGCGCTTACTTCCAACTGCGCGCGCTCGACTTGCAGCTTGATATTTCGCGGCGCACGCTGGCATCGCGCCAGGACTCGCTTCGTTTAACCAACTTGCTAGCCCAAGGCGGTTCGACGTCCATGCTTGACGTGCGTCAAGCCGAACAACTGGTGTTCACGGCGGGCTCGGAGATCCCGTTCCTGGAACAGCAGATTGAGCAGGAAGAGAATTTCATCAGTATCCTTTTGGGAAACAACCCGGGTCCGGTTCCGCGCGGCAAGCAACTGACGGAACAGTACCACCCTCCCACGGTTCCTGCGGGCCTTCCTTCTTCATTGCTGGAGCGGCGGCCCGACATTCGCCAGGCCGAACAGGAGCTGATCGCCTTCAACGCTCAAATCGGCGTGGCGAGAGCGGCGTATTTTCCGCAGATCTCTCTTACCGCAAGTTCGGGATTCCAGAGTTCGGCGCTGACCAACCTGTTCACTGGTCCCGCGGGATTCTGGACCTTTGGTTCCACTCTGGCACAGCCGATCTTCACAGCGGGCAGGTTGCGGTCGAACGTCCGCTTCGCCGAAGCCCGACAGCAGGAGAGCCTGCTGTTTTATCAGCAGACCATTCAAGGGGCATTCCGCGATGTCTCCGACTCGCTGATTGCGTATCGCAAGACCCAGGAATTTCGCGAGCAGCAAAAGCTCCTTGTCGATTCGGCGCAGGATGCGACTCGTCTCTCGCATCTGCGGTACACAGGTGGCGCCACCAGTTATCTGGAAGTGCTCACTAACGACACGAATTACTTCACCGCCGAACTCGGCCTTGTACAAGCTCAACTTAACGAAATGTTGTCCTTGGTTCAGCTCTACAAGGGCTTGGGTGGAGGCTGGCAGCAATAGCTTCTCATCGAAGCGGCGAGTGCTTCAAGGCGCCACGAAGTCGCCCGGCACTCGCCGCGCGAACTACTGCTTAGCCATCAGGACTACTTCGAGACAGCCGCAGCCATTCTCTCTTCCATCTCTGCAGGAGATACGTCTTCGATGTGCGATGCCAGCATCCACCTGTGCCCAAATGGGTCAGTGAGTTTGCCAAAGCGGTCGCCCCAAAACATGTTTTCCAGAGGCTGAGTTTCCTTCGCGCCTGCCTTAAGCGCCTGCTTAAACGATGCATCGACGTCATCGAGATACAGAAAGATGCCGCTGGCGCTGCCGTTCAACGTCTGCGGCGACTTCGTTTCGGCTTTGGGCGATTCGTCGGCGAGCATGATGTGAGAATCCCCAATCAGGATCTCAGCATGCATAATCTTGCCGTCTGGACCCGGCATTCGAAAGAGTTCTTTAGCGCCAAAGGCTTGCTTGTAGAAGTCGATGGACTTCGCCGCACCTCGAATGGTGAGGTAAGGGGTAGCTGTGTTGTAGCCGTCGGGAACTGCTCTTACCTTATTTTTCATCACTATCTCCTTTAAAGGCTTCAAAGATCGATTGCTTGCGCGATGTCATCTGTCGCGCATATCTGTGACGTGCGGCCCTCTGGAAATCGACATGTGATGGAGAAAAAATCGTCCCGGCAGTTCAGAGCGACTCTAGCGACTCCATGGTTATGAATCCGGGAAGTTTGTCCTGCATCTGCCCCTGCGGGCTAGGCGGCGTCGCTGCTTGAGCCTTCACTGCGGTTACGCTTGCTCCTGGGCGAAGCCTAAGCAGTTGCTGTGCGCATAGAACGCAGCGCGACTGCGCTCAGTCCGACGACTGCGGCGATGATGGCGATCCACAACACTACGGGATGGCGCTCAGTCCACGGTCGTTTATCGGGGCGCTCGGTGAATGCTACATTCGGGGCCTCTGATCGTAGCGTGGTAGCAGTCGGAGTTTTACTCTGCTGGAACAGCTTGGCGTAATCGTAAACAGGCGAAGTCAACTTCTCGTCGCCATAGTAGAGCACGAGCTGGGCTGGACCGGGAGCGTCAAAGTAGATGCGCCGCTCCAATTGTTCGAGACGTGCGCCGGCAAAGTTGAGGGGACGATCGTCTCCGTTGTGGATTAGTACTTTGATCGTGCTATGCCCAGTTCCGGAAAAGCTTACCGTGTAATGTTCGGAGTCGACCTTTTGCCCGCCACGCACCATGTGAATGCGTTCAATGTCACCTGACCCCAACCAGTTGTCTTTTTCGTCTCGAATCTCAACATCACGCCGAAAGTTTGTCGCTGGAGATGCCGCGATGCTGAAGACCGCGCGCTCAATGGGGATTCTGTCGGCGACGACAAAGGTAAATACTGTGTTTTTGCCCGACTGTGCTTGTGCCGGCGTGCTGCTCACATCGCGCCACACGGCGGGATGCTCCTCCGCCATCTCGGAGGTCGCAGCCTGAACATCGGATGGAGCGACCGGACCGTCGATCGTCACGCGCAGATACTTGTAGGTAGCACGAGGAATGCGCAGCATTGTGTTCGATCCGAGACTTTCCTTAGAAAGATCGTAGAGGATTGTGCCTCCCAACCCGGCCCAGGCGCGTGCATGCGGATCATCCGCTCCCTCCAAGTGCGCATGCGCGACAAAGTTTCTGGTCGCGAGCTTTAGTTGCACATGGTCATACTCCGCCAGCCCGGACATATCGATGAGGAACTGCGTCTTTCCTCCGACGCTCGACTGTTGCAGAACGGAAAGTTCGGTGCGCTGCTCCTCGGAGCTGCCTCGCTGGACCACGAACGCATAAGGAATCTCGGCATCCGCTGAGGCGAGTCGGAGATCGCCCAGGTCGCGCCGCGCATGGTTCCAGATGGCTTCGTCGACAGCAACGTAGTTTTGTCCGCTAGCCGAGACTTGCACCGGACGCTGGTACCTCGAATGAGAGGCCGAAGGGACGAGCAAGAGAACAAAGACGAGGGGCGTGACAATCATCTTCATGCAGAGGGCGCCTCGGTCGATTTTGCCGTCGCGCTCGCTCCGAGGTTGAGCCAGTCGCGATGATAAACGTACGAGATTCCCATCAGCACCGCTCCCAAGGCAATAAAGCTCAATATGCGATATCCCTGCTGCAGCTCCGACACGTCAAAGAGGAAGACCTTGCCGATGGTGAACGCGATCAACACTAGCGCCTGCCAGCGAACGAACGCCGAGCGTCTGCGGAAGCCGAACATCATGAGTCCCGCGCCATAAGCAAGCCAGATAAGGGAATAGCTGAAGTTGCGTGCCAGATTGAGCTGATGAAATGTGGCGGCCGCGTTATCGTGCATCTGATAGAGCCCGCTGACTTGCCGGAGAAAATAGTCCGACGCTTCCAGAGTGAGCGCGATCAGCGCCAGCAGGTTCAGCAGAATACCAGCAACGCGAACCGCAGGCCGTTCGCGCTCGCTGGCGAAGCGGCTGGCTGCAGCAACGATGCCGCCGAGAATCGCGATTGCCACCAGATATGTGGCGAAGCGTGCATTGAAGATCAGCGTCTCCACGCGGAAGTTATCCCAAACGAGCAGACGAATAATTCCCAGAGACAACGTAACGGCGGCAAAGTAGCGTAGGAAATTTGTTTTCGTCCGCACTGAGATGTACAGCAGCACCGCAGACTCAACCAGCCAACCGAGCGTGACCCAGTGCGAGTTCAACTTCAGCGGGATTGCGATGGTGATGAACGCGACGGCGATTGCTACATGCAGCAGGTTGATTGTCTTCACTACGTCGGGCTCACTGCCGACACGCCGCTTGAACTGGCTGCTCAGCAGCAGATAGGCCGCCGCCAATGCCAACGAGAACCAGGTGAGCGTCGCGTTCTCATACATCGCGTTGAGACACAGGAAGACGGCTGCCGCATTCACCAGCGGAAGCAGCGTCAGAGTTATGGAAAAGCCGGCGTGCCACCGCGATCGCGTAAGCGGCGTAAGCAAAGGAATGGTGGCAAAGATTGCGGCGAAGATCAAGGTAAACAGCGTCGTAACAGCGCGCTGGTCTCTCGTGTAGTACGAAAAGAACCACCCGCCGTAGAGGATCGCTGTCCCAGTGAAGCTTCCCACCAGCAAACGGCGCCATGGTTTCGCTCGTACCATGGCAAGCATCGCCAGGTCTAGAAGACATATATAAGAGAAGAGAACGATCTCGTGATTCTGTCCGGTGGAAAGCAGGACTGGAGTGCTGAATCCGCCGATCATGGCGAAGGCGGCGAGAATCTCCGCGTCCTGCGTGAGAGCCAGTGTCAGCGTTGCACCTGTGACCAGGATCATCGCCACGAAGGCGGCGGCAGAAGGCACCAGGTGATACACCTGGAATGCGCCCCACAGCGATAGATACAGCGTGCCAATTCCAACGGCCTTAAGAGAATAAGAAAATGGGGCATGGCCCCGCGCGCGGAAGCGTTCGCTCCACAAGATAAGCGCAATCCCCGCCAACAGCCCCAGCGCAATTCTGCCCGCTGGGCCAATCCAGCCATTGTCGAAGGCGTACTTGATGAAATACGAGACTCCAATCAGGATGGCAACAATCCCAATTCGGTTCAGCCAGAGCTTCCCAATCTGGCCTTCGAGCTCGTCTTCGTCCTTTTCAGGGGCGGCGGAAAAGTTGGTGAACGCCGGCGGCGCGATTGGAATTGGCTCCAACGCGCGAGCGGCAGGAGGAGAGGGCGGAGCCAGACGGTAGGGAGGCGCGGGAGCGGTCTCGCGAACCAAGCCGGGAGCCTCCCGCGCCGGGTCGGAGTCAAGGCCGAGTCTTTGCTCTACGTGGTACAGGCGCGCAGTAAGCGCACTCATTTGCGCGCGTAAGGCCACGAGTTCATCCTGCGGATCAGCCATAACGGTAAACTATCGCACTCAAACGCCGGTCAGGACAGATTCCCGGGCACATCGCACCAATGTAATCAAGCACTTAAGTAACCCAGCATCGGGTAGCGGGAAAGCGAGGCTTTTCAAATTACGAAGGGGGGCGCGCCATTCCAAGTCTGCGTTTATGCCAAGGCTCCTTGCGTTTGCCTGTCCCACTCTTGCTCGTTTTGCTCCCAATTCAGAAGGTCGTATCAAGCTTATCGCTGCTTTTCCGGAGGCCCTTTCGGAATGGCTGCTGAACCACGAGAGGACCCTGTTCCAGAACATCTCAGGCTGCATCGACGACGCCCCGCAATGAGTGGCTCCCGGAACCTCCCAGAGCGTTACGTGCGTGGGGGATTGGGCGGCGATCAGCTCGGAGTGGCGCGGAAGAATGTTGATATCGTCGGCGCCGTGTATAAGCAAAACCGGAGTGGAGGAGCGACGGACCGCATCTGCCGGGCTGTCGCTATCGAAGTCGAGGCCGTAGCGCAGCTTTGCGTAGTCCATTCCCACTTCGACTGGCAGACGCAGCAGCGTGCGTCCAACCCAGGTTGGAGCTCTCACATACCACGCGGCGCGTTCGTAACCGACAGAGCGAAACGATGAGAATGGCGACTCGGCGACAATGGCACAGAAGCGGTCTTCAGCCGTAAGGCTGTCGAGCACGAGAGCGGCGCCCATGGACTCACCAAATCCGTAAACACATTTTGATTGCCGGCTAGTGTAGAGCCAGTCCACCCAGCGATGGATGTCGTCGCTCTCCCGCAGTCCATATGTTGCAAGCGCGCTTCCGCTTTCACCGTGAGCACGCGAATCGGGAAGCAGCAGGCTATATCCACGCTCGAGGAACGGCGCGGCGAAACTCGCGACTCCTTCGCGGTTGTCGGCCACGCCGTGCAGCATGAGTATGTCGCGTCCATTCGCATTGTGCGGCCGCACATACCACGCCTTGAGCACAATGCCGTCCCGCGCAGTGATCTCAACGTTTTCAAGCGCCGTTCCATAACGGGCACGAATAAATATCGCTGCCTCGTCGCCGTGCGAGAGTCTGCGTTTCCAGGGATGAAGTTGGAGCTCGGCGAGGGTAATCCCTCCGGCTATGGAGAAAAGTAGATATCCAATGGTGCCCGCAATTAGAATCCGGCGTAGGAGATGTCGGCGCATAGACACTTATAAGGAATTCTTGCAAAGGCAATCGTTAATAACTATCCCGGAAGACGAGCATTTGACGCAGATTTCGCTCATGCCCATCAGGAAATCCGCACTGCGCGGCAAACTGGTCCGTGTCCCTGAACGTGCCGAATAGACGATCCCACCACGTGATATCGGCATAGTTGAAGCCGTGAACATCAAGTTGATGGTGAATGGAATGATGTTCTGGCCCGCTGAATGAAGTACCCGAACCAATGCGGAGTGCGGAGGTTGCTGTGGTAGAGATATTCGCCGAGCACTGCGAACGTTAAACCATGTGCCTCCCTCGGGAGATGCTCCTAACAGGGAAAACATCAAGGCACTCGCAATCATTGAATCTACTGCGATTTCAAGCGGATGTTTGTAGAATGCCGTCAGCAACTCAATTCGGCTTGGACTGTGGTGGACTTGATGGCAAATTCGCCAGAGGAAATCAACATCATGGCGAGCCCGGTGCCACCAGTAAAAGACGAAAGTGCCGACAAACCAGCCCAGAGAGCCTTGCACCGGGGGAGACATCCAGTCCGAGATATGGAATAGCGACCATCGCTGCATCCATCGCTCCCAAGCCACACCCGCCAGCACGACGGTTCCCAACTGGCAGGCATTTATCAGAGCGGCTCGAGCGAACCAGCCCGGGGCCTCGGGCAATTCTCGTCCTGGAAGCACCCGCTCAAGGATGAAAAAGAAGATTGTTGCCATGACGATAATCATTATCGGAATCATGATTTCTCCTCCCTGTCTACGGCGAGTGCTAATCTCAACATCCCGAGCTTACGGAGAGAATTCTGGATGAACAACAACGACTATGACAGATTGCAAACCTGTCACAGCCGCCTCAAACAGCGAAGTTGTGGAGATGAATTAACGGGCAGGAATTCCTGATCTGGCAAATGAGGATTTGCGCTGAGCAAAGATAGTGATGTCCCGCTGCGGGAACAACTCGCCGAGCAAATTGTTGTCTTAATTACGACTGGACAGTTGCGCGCCGGCCAGGAGTTGCCGAGTGTCCGAGCTCTTGCCCGTCAAGTGAAGGTTCACTACAACACGGTCAGTGAGGCCTATCAGGATCTCGTTCATCGAGAGTGGCTGACGCGGCAGCGTGGCAGCAAGCTCGTTGTAGGAACTCGTGCAGTTCCTGGTCTGAGCCCACCTTCCAATCTCGACGACCTCATTAATGAGAGCATTCAACGCGCGAAGGATATGGGCTATTCGCTGCAGCAGTTGACAGAACGAGTCCGTGAACGTCTACTCGCCCAGCCGCCGGATCACATTCTCGTGGTGGAGCAGGAGGCTGGTCTTCGTGAAGTTATCTCCCAGGAGGCCCACCAAACCCTTAACTCTCCGGTGGAGGCTTGTTCTCTCGAAGAGTTTATGAGCAACCCCGGGTTGGCAGTCGGAGCTCAGGTATTTGCTCCGAGCCACATCATCGAAGACCTGAAGCAATTTGTTCCTCGAAACCGGCCTTGCGTGCCGATTGTGTATTCCAGCGCCGATGAGCATCTCGATTTCATCCGCCGATTGGAGAAGCCATCTATCATTGCAGTGGCGTCCTTCAGTGAGAGCTTGTTGAAGACGGCACGAGGCGTGTTTGCTCCAGCGATCGCCCGGCGGCACACGTTCCGAGCTTTGTTACTTCAAGAAAGGTCTCACGTGGACCTGCGCGGCATGGACGCTGTGTTCTGCGACTCCATAGCGGTGTCGATGGTGAAGTGCAGACAGAAGATTCATTACCATCTGATTGCCGACGAATGCCTTCATCATCTCGCATCAGTGGTTGAGACGACGGTCGGACTCTGATCGGGTTTTGTGCAATTTGTAGCTTGTTCGTTCCATGCGCTCCTGGCTCCTGAATTTCCTCCCACAAATCTGCACCGAATTGGCTGGCTGGCATATCATGGCAAGGTAGCTCCACATCTCGCGTCGACTCATCCGGTGCAAGTTTCTTTATTCCCAACCAGTTCCATAAGGAGGAGTAAGTTATGGCTGAAGTAGCCCAAATGCCCGCCATCCAAACCGAGAAGCCACAAACCTTCACCGCGAAAGCGTTTGCCGCACAAAGTGCGTCCAGTGTTCTGGCGCCTTATACCATCCCACGTCGCTCCCCGCGCGCTCAAGATGTCCAGATTGAAATCCTCTACTGCGGGGTTTGTCATTCCGACCTGCATCAGGTTCGCAACGAATGGCAGATGGTCATGCCGACGGTGTATCCCTGCGTCCCCGGACACGAAATCGTTGGCCGCGTGGTGGCCGTTGGCAGCGCTGTGAAGAAGTTCAAGGAAGGTGACCTTGCCGCAGTTGGTTGCATGGTCGATTCCTGCCGTACCTGCTCGGCCTGCCGTGCCGGAGAGGAGCAGTACTGCGAAGTTGGCTTGACGCTGACCTACAACGGCGAAGACAAAATTCTCGGAGGCGTTACCTATGGAGGCTACTCCGATAGCATCGTTGTCGATCAAGCATATGTGTTGCGCGTGCCCAAGAGTTTGGATCCAGCCCGCACAGCACCCCTTCTCTGCGCCGGCATCACTACATTTTCACCACTGCGTACATGGAAGGTTGGTAAAGGACAGAAGGTAGGCATCGTGGGTCTTGGCGGTCTTGGCCACATGGGCCTGAAATTCGCTAAAGCCTTCGGAGCCCACGCGGTCCTCTTTACCACATCGCCAAACAAAACAGCTGACGCCATCCGCCTGGGCGCCGACGAAGTCGTGATTTCGAAGAACGAAGCCGAAGTGCAGAAACACGCCGGCAGCTTCGACTTCATTCTCGATACAGTCGCCGCGGACCACGACCTCAACGCGCTTCTCAATTTATTGAAACTCGACGGCACGATGACGCTAGTCGGAGCACCAGAGAAACCCGCAGCAGTGTATAGCTTTTCTCTGATCATGAAGCGCCGCCGCCTCGCTGGCTCCGCTATCGGCGGCATCCGCGAGACGCAAGAGATGTTGGATTTTTGCGCAGACAACGGCGTCGCCGCAGACATCGAGCTGATCAAGATTCAACAGGTCAACCAAGCCTACGAACGCCTGTTGAAGAGCGACGTGAAGTATCGCTTCGTTATCGATGTGGCTTCACTAAAGTAGGGTCGAGTTGATCCATAGCGAGGATTCGTATCGGGCACGGCGTTAGCTGTGCCGTGCCTCGATACGGTTGAACGAGTGTGGCAGCCGAATCGCTTTGCTTCGTGAGGCCCCCCTGCTTTCTGGTACGCTACACGGGCCTATGCGCCTTCCACAGCGATTACTTCTCCTCATCGCCCTAGCTGTTTCCACCTTTGCACAAGACAAAAAGCTTCCGCCGGTTGCCGAGCGTATCGCGACGCAGAATGCTCTTTTCGACGAGCAGTATGAGTCCGACCTTCGAGAATTTCCTGAGCGGGCAACCGCTTTCGGCGACTACCGTTACAACGATAAGCTAGCCGACCATTCACTCGCCGCCATTGTCCAGCGCGAGAAGACGACCGAGAGCTTTTATGCGCGACTTCAGTCCATCTCGACTGCAGGCTTCTCCGATCAGGACCAGCTTTCGCACGACCTGCTTGTGCGCGGCCTGCAGCAGCGGATTGCGGACTTCGAGCTCAAAGAGTACGAGATGCCCATCAGCCAATTTAACGGCGTCCATACGTCACTCGCGGATCTTCCACTTTCCGTGCCGCTCGACTCCGTCAAGCATTACGAGGACTACATCGCGCGCCTGCACCAGATTCCACGCGTCCTGAGCCAGACAACCGAAGTCATGCGTGCCGGCATGAAGGACAAGCTGATGCCGGTCCGATTTCTTCTGGAGAAGGTCCCAATCCAGTGTCAGGGCATTATCGACGCCAATCCGTTTCTGCTCCCGACGAAGAAGTATCCGGCGAGCATCTCCGCTGAAGACCAAAAAAGGTTGACGCAGCAGATCACCGATGCAGTGAACACCGACGTGATCCCCGCCTACAAGACCTTCGCCGCTTTCATCCGCACGGAATACGCACCGCAAGGCCGCACTACTCTCTCTGTCACCTCTCTGCCTGATGGAGAGAAGAGATACCAAAACGACATCTACGGCCGGACCACCACTCACATGACCGCGGATGAAATACACCAGCTCGGTCTACGCGAGATCGACCGCATTCAGGCCGAGATGATGGTGATCGCCAAGAAGGAAGGCTTCACGGACCTCGTGTCGTTTCGGAACTCGCTCAAAACCAATCCCAAATACAAGCCCACTTCCTCCGAGCAGATCGTCGATGACTTCCGCCACTACATCGCTCAGATGCAGCCGAAACTCCCGGAGCTATTCACGCTGATGCCGAAGTCGGCCGTAACTGTGGAACCGATCCCCGCTTTTCAGGCAGCGGCAGCAACTCACTACGTCTCCGGCACTCCGGACGGCAAGCGGCCTGGGCGCGTTGTCGTCGCCACGTCCAACTCTGCTGATCGTTCACTCATCAACGACGAGGCAGTTGCCTACCACGAGGGCATCCCCGGACATCACATGCAGCAGTCGGTGCAGCGCCAGCTCACCGGTCTCCCCAAGTTTCGGCTCCAGGGACTGGGATTCAATGCGTACACCGAAGGATGGGCACTGTACGCAGAGCAACTCGGTAAAGAAGTTGGCTTCTACCAGGATCCCGCTTCGGACTACGGCAGGCTGTCGTCGGAGCTCTTCCGCGCCGTGCGTCTCGTCGTCGATACGGGAATTCACGCCAAAGGATGGCCGCGCGATCAGGTGGTCGAGTTCATGCGAAAGTCTGGCGCAGTCGATGAGCCCACCATCCAGTCGGAGACCGATCGCTACATTGCGTGGCCCGCACAAGCTTGCAGTTACAAGATTGGCCAGCTCAAGTTCCTCGAACTCCGCGAGCGCGCCCGCAGGGAACTCGGTCCCAAGTTTGATATCCGCACCTTCCACGACGAAATGCTCAATGGCGGAAGCCTCCCGCTGGACCTTCTCGAAGCTCGCACCGACAAGTGGATCGCGGAACAAAAATCAAAGTGAGGCGCGCTTGAGAGACCCGTAGTGAATGCTTCTAACCCGATGGCACCCTTTATTGACACCACCAGCACCGAAGAGTAAAACGCGTACACATTCCAAGGAGAGATCAAATGAAAAGACTTGTAGTTGTGGCTGTTGGATTGTTGGCGTTTGGGACGTTGGGATTTTCTCAGGCAGCGAAGGGCAAGAACTCCGACGTGGAGCAGAAGCTGACCAGCGCGGAGAAGCAGTTGTGGGAGGCCTGGAAGAACAAAGACATGGGGCCTTTCAAGCAGCACCTCACCGACGACACCGTAATGGTCGATCCCGGCGGCATAACTCAGGGCAAGGATAAAGCCGTGGATTTCATGACCAAGAACCCATGCGACGTGAAGAGCTACGCGCTGGGTGACATGAAAGTAGATTGGATCGACAAAGACATGGCCTTGCTCACCTATAAAGCAGAATCTGACGCAACCTGCGGCGGCCAGAAGACGCCACCTTCCGTGTATGCTGCCAGTCTCTGGGTCAAGAAGAACGGCAAATGGCTCGGAGCCTTCCACCAGGAAACAGCCGCTGCTCCCGCTCCATAGCCGCTAGTCTGAAATCGCAAAAGCTCGATGGCAGTCACAACGGAAGCTGATAGTTCGCAAAAGCGATCAGCTTCCGGCTGCCTGGCCTCTCAGATTTCTTAGGCTGTCTGCTCTTCCCGATTTAGCACCTTTACTTTTCTGATCATCTCCCAGATTGTCGCCATGTGATGGTCGTCGTGCTCGGCAACGAAGTACAAATGATCCACGAGCCGCATGGGCTGCTTCAGACGCGGGTGCAACATCGAGCGCGTAAAGAGATCAGGTTCAAACTTCTCCAAACGATCCGCGAAGAGGAGCCGCGCTCTGCGGAACTCAGCCAAAATCTCTGCCAAGGGCCGCGCATTGTGGTTAGCTTCGTGCGTCTTGCGATTGGTTAAGTCCGCGACGGTGAGGGTGTCTCCACCTTTAAGAAAGTCATCGACACGCGCCACCCATAGAGACTCCAAATCGAGCAGATGTCCCGCGTGCTCCTGGGCCGACCACTTATCGTCGGGCTTGAGGACCAGCACATCGCGCGACACGCCGCGTAACATCTCTTCCAGCCGTACCGGAGTGCCCCGCAGTCGAACGCAAAGGTTCGGATACTGTTCCACAGGAAAGGTGAACTCAAACTTCCGGTCAAACCAGACTGGGACTTTGCTTACTATGTGCTGCGAGTCGTCTTCCATGATCGTTCCCCTTGTATCCCAAGACGTTCCTCTTCGAGAGTCAACGATCTCTCATTGTAGGCAGGATGTGTGCGCAGGTGAGGTTCTGGTCTTAGTTCTCGGAACTCACTTCGTGCCGTTCGCGTCAATGAGTCGCATGTCAGGAAGCAGGCCAGGTCTACCAGCTCTTGTGAATCTTGGTGAGGAATCCGAAACCGCCGGTTTGGTCGCGTGTGCCACTTAAGGAAACTCTGGGGCTTACTCGATACTCCATTCTGATCGTCATGTCCTGCGTTTCGGTAACGTCAGTGGCAAAGGTGACAAAGAGGTTGCCCGTAACGCGCTGCTGAATAGCAACCCGCGCGCCCGGGTTCTGCTGGTTATCTCCCAATTCGGGATCGATCGTCAGCTGGGATATACCGGCCACTTTTTCCAGCCGACTCGTCACCTGGCTGCTCACCTGCGACGCCACCAGCGACTCGGGGCCCAAACTGCCGACAGGGGTCGGATTGGCAGCAGAGGCTTCCGTGGTCTTGCCGAACGCGATCAGATTGATGATGTCCGAAGGAGGCAGCGACGGAACCGATGTGTAGGACGTATGCAGACGGTCCGCCGGTCCATCGAAGCGCATCATGATGTTGTATTCCTGGATCGTGGTGCTTATGGCAGCGTTCACGACCGGCCGCGTCTGATAAGGATTCACGAAATCGATCGTGCCACCTTCCAAAATGTAGCGGTTGCCCTGCAATATGAGATCGCCGCCCGTGAGGTTCAGCCGGCCCAGAATTACGGGATCGGCTGCTGTACCGCGAACTTCGAGGTTCGCCGTTCCATCCAGGGTCAACGTGCGGCTGGTGAGATTAATGCCATTCGTGGCCGCTACAGTGATATCGAGTTTCACGTTGTCGGCAAAACCCTGGGCGGGAGCGGGAACGGTGTCCCCCGAGAACTGACCGACAAACTCCATGAGATCGAAATCAGGAGCGAAGGAAAGCTGGTTTATGCGGACCTGCCCATTGATCAGCGCGGAATTCGGATTTCCCGTAAGCGTGAGGCTCATCCCCAAGCCGGTACGCACTCCATCTGGATAAAGCAGGCGAATACCGCGTCCAGCCAGGGCCAGGTTGAAGTTCAATGCCGGTCGATAGGCCACGCCTCCGCTGGCTGTAACTTCTCCCCCGCCAACCGTTCCTTTAAAGCTGTTGATATTGAGGCGGTCCTTTGTAAGCGTGAGTACGCCGTTCCCATTTTGCAATCCGAGTGGGATATCGCCGCCGGCAAATCCAGCGTTGATTACCTGGATATGTCCTTGCACGTCGGGATTTGCACGGTTTCCATAAGAATTGACGTTCAGCTTGAGCTGCCCGGACGTAACGACGTCGGGATCAAAGAGCTCGATGAGTTTCAGATCCACCGTGCCGAGCGCCAGCAGGGAAACCGGTGCGTTGGGATTGTTCATCGGGACCGTTGCCTGAAAAGCGAGGTCGGTTCCGGTGCCGCGTAGTTGCGCACGCTGCAGGGACAAAACGCCGTTCACCAGATCAACACGAATCGGGCTCACCGCCGCGATCTGTACGGTGTTCGTGTAATTCATGTTGAGCATCGGAATCTGCGCGTGCGCTTCGATTCGGTTCTTATCCTTCAGCGGGCCACGCAAAGTCGCGTGTAGCTCCGTCTGTCCAGAAAGCTTTCCGGCCTGTGCAGGCGCATAAGCGGCAACAATTGTTGCGAGAGGAATCGTCTGCGTGTCCAGCGTCGCGTCCGCGTAATAATCGCCGGTGAGATTAACCTTTCCGTGACCGCGGATTGAGGTGTCGAGTACCTGCGAATTCAAATCAAAGGTTCCAACGTGATTGGCGACGTTCGCATTTAGAGCGATCGCGTTTACTGTCTGCTTATCGATCACCAGTTCGGGAACTTGTAATGAAGCTGTAAGCTGCGGATTCTGAACCGTTCCGTGTCCGTTGGCCACCAGGTTCAGCACTCCGGACAGATTCATCCCTCGCTGCTTCACGGTCCGCAGTTGCGCTAGCTGAATGCTGGGCGCCTGCAGTTTCAGGTCATAGGCTTGAGTCTTGGGGTAATAGACAAGATTGCCGTTAGCGTTTCCGGCGGGGATACGCGCCGCAAGCTTCGCGTTTACCACCTCACCCGTGCCATTGAAATTGACATTCAATGAATTGATCGGTTCTGCAGCGATCTCAGCGTTGGTCAAATTAATTGTTCCTTGACCGATCGGATTCAACTCCGTGCCATGTACCGCCACATTTGCCGCCAGCGTTCCCTTAATGGGCGTGGTAACTCCGCCCGCCTTCGCCAGCTCTCCAACGTTCAGATTGTTGGCGTTCAGCGCAACTTGGATGGGGCTGGTGTTCGAGAATGCCCAGTTACGCAAGCCGGTACTCAGATCAAAGGTTATGTGGCCTTTGTCGGCAGGAACGAGTTCACCATTGCGAAGGCTTGCGGAATTCGTACTGGCGTCGACATTCGTCCGCAGCAGCTTCCATTGTGTGCCGTGCACCTGCAAGTTGCTGGCGTTAAGCGCTCCATTTAAGTGCGGAGCGGCCATCGATCCGCGGACAGTTCCATTAAAGCTGGCGGTGCCGGCAAGACCGAACGGCTGTGATCCAGGGGCACGGAACTGATTGGCGATGTTCTCAAGTTCGTGCAGATCGTTCGATTGCAGACGTACCTGCAACGCGGAACGATCGCTTACGGTTCCGTTCAGATTGAGCGAAGTCTGCGGCAAGCGAACATAGCTGTCCTTTAACGCGATTAATTTTGTCGCGTTCACGTAGCTTGCATGAATTACACCGTCGAGCGGAACCGGTGGCGCATTACCATTCGCCGAAGCAATGCTTGCCTTCACCGTTGCATTCGTCTTTGCCGCCAGATCGTCGAAGGTACGTCCCCACGTGGCATCGGCATTGGCATTGATCTTGCCTTTAAGCGCCACTTGCTTGAGCGCCGGCGAGTTCATCATCGACTTCAGCTCGGCTACGTCGACTCCTCGAAGATCGGCCACCAGATGCGATTGTGATTTGCCCACCAAATCGCGAATCTTCAAGTTGCCGGTTAGCTCGCCGCCCAGCAGGCTGGCATAAATGTTTTTGACTTCCAAGTTGCCCTGCCGAACTGTGTAGCGCGCTGCGATGTTGCGGACGTTGGTGCGCAGCGTCGGCGTAACAACTTGAAGTGCACGGCTCGACAGTCCACCATCGACAACGATCAGCGCCAACATCGGCGCGTCCGGTTTTGCCTGGTATTCAACTGATCCATCTGCCTGCAAGATGCCGATTGGCAGGGAAGCATTTTTCAAGGTCTTGCGGATCTGCCCGGCATCGAGCACTGCCTGATAGGTGGCATTCAGGTGCGGATGGACGAAGTCAGTGAGCGTTGCGTTGAGAATGAAGTGCGAGTTGCCGCTGTTTAGCGCTGCATTCGTTAGCTTGAACTCCTGGGCAGTCACGTCGAACTGTGCACTCAAGTCGTGCAGTATGGGATTGAAGTTCTCGAGGTTCAGGTGACCGTCTTTATAGCTCAGCGTGCCTGAATATTTCTTCTGCGCGGGATCGAAGGCAGACTGAAAGTTCAGGTCGTGCAGGTCCGCATTCATCACGCTCTTGCGATTGTTGTAGTAGACCTCTCCGTTATCGACCCGCGCGTGCCGAACTCCCAGGTCGAAGATGCTGGTACTGCTCTTTTGCCCGCTGCTCTTGGTCTGCGGCAGATTGTCGGTGCCATGGGCGTCGACGAACAGGTGGACGACCGGATGATTGACCGTAACGTCATCCATGTACCAGGTCTTACTGACCAACGACACGATGCGAATGCCGGCATGGAGATGATCGGCCGTAAGCAACGGCGGAGTCGGATACGGATTGGCTCCGTTCACTACGACGTCGTAAAGGTCGAGGCTCGGCGAAATGCCATTGAAGTTCAGCGCGTAATCGCGTACTCGGACCTGAGAGCCCAAAGCGGCCGTGATCTTCTCTTGAGCGGTCCGCAGTACGTATTGATGAACGGAAGGGTTGCGCAGCAGGACATAAACCGTGAGCACTGCCGCGAGGATGAGGAACAGGAGAATACCCGCTGTCCAGGCAGCTACTCTCTTCCAACGTCTGCGGCGTGCAGGCTGATCAACCAGCCGGGGTTTCTCAGGCGGCTCGTGGTAATAAGGGGGTAAATTTGGCGCTGCGCTCAATGCCTAGACTCCCGTCAGAATGCCTGCCCGATGGTGATGAAGTACTGCCATGATTTGACTCCAAGAGGAGCATTGAAGTTGTAACCGAAGTCCACGCGGATCGGGCCTACGGGCGTGGCATAGCGAAATCCCAGTCCTGCGCTGTTTGTGTATTGCCCGTGAAAGCCAATCGTGCGGAATACATTGCCACCGTCGTAGAAGGGAACTATGCCAAGTCCCTCTTTCAGCGGCACAGGGATGCGGAACTCGGAATTGACCAGGAACAACTGGTTGCCGCCAACCGGAACCGTGATTTTCGAGCACGTACTCGGATCGCTAGGATTCCCGCAAGCAGGGATTACGTGCTGCGGTCCAGCGCCGTTCAGAGCGAAACCTCGCAGGGTATTCGGACCGCCGGTGAAGAAGGTCTCGCTGAGGGGAACGTGTCCGCTGAACGCTTCCGCGAATCCGAAGCGAACGCTGTTCGCCCATACAATCTTTTGTTTCGTGATGCTCTTGTAATAAGCGGTCTGGGCCAGAAACTTACCGAAATTGAAGTTCGAGCCCAGGAACGATGGATTGAAGTGGGTCTCAAAGCTTTGGTAGATGCCCTTGTGAGCATCGAGCTGAAAATCCCTCGTATCTCGCACGTACACGGCCGACAGTGTGGACAAACGCACGTGCCGATCCGATGGAGGTACCAGATCGGGAATGAGTAACTCGGTTAGGCCGGTCTGCGAATAGTTATAGCGGAGGAACAGGTTCCTCGTCTTGTCCTGATTCAGCGCACGTTGCAGTTGCCATCCTGCCTGCCCAATAACGGAAGTGAAGATTGGATTTTGCGCGTCGTGCTCTCCACCAATGTTGAAGCTCGATGCCCAATTGCTTCCGCGAAAATATGGATCGGTGTACGCGATTTGCCCGCGCTGATCGAGTCGCGAACCCAGAGCGTTGAAGCTGATGGTCTGGGCTTTGCCCCAGAGGTCTTTACGCGTGTACTGAATCAGGGCTCTCGGACCATAGAACGTTTTTTGACTGGTTTTAAAGTTTTTGTTGAGTCCCACTACGGGAAGTCCTGGCACGGCGACTGTCCCGCTGGGAATGTTGCCGCCGCGGTTGATAACGTCAAAGCCAAAGCCATAAACCAAGTCGTTCTTCTTCGCCTCGTGGACTTTCACGAGAACATCTTCCTGTGATTGCGTCGTGATGCGGCGCCGCGGATCGATCTCTGCCCAATCGAACACTCCGAGGTTGTAGAGTTGGGTCTCGTTGGTGAGCATGTCGTCTTCCCGCAAAGGAGCCTCGGTCGATATCGGAGCGGCCTTATTAATCACCGCCTGTTGCGTTTCGCCGCGACCGAGGGTGACCACGCTCGCAGTCCTTACCTGTGGACCTTCTTCGATGAGATAAGTCACTTCAAGCCGATGTTTGTCCTTATCCAGCGGCTTAGCGGTCTGGCGGAAGCTGGCGTTGAGGTAGCCGAGCTTCAGGTAGTTCGACATCAGAGTGTTGCGATCTTCCTGGACAAAAGTTTGTGAGTACGGCTTGCCCGTTGCCAGATTCAGTCCTTTAGGAGCAAGTACTGAAAGCGATTGCGTGTCGATACCCTCGATGTGCATCGCTTCCACAATGTCGCGTTCGCCTTCAACCACGCGGAAGGTAACCCCTATATTTCCGGCTTCGTTGTCAACTTCGGGAGTCACCTTAACGTCGCTAAAACCATTCGCCTGGTAAACGCGTTGCAGGTTCTTGACGCTGGTATGAACTAGGTTCTCGCTGTAGCTGCCGTGCGAGAGAATATGAGCTTTCTTCACCGGGACATGCGACCGTAGTTCATCTTCTTTGAGGCTCTGATTGCCGGCGATATCAACATCTTTTACCTTGTGTCGCGGCCCCTTGGTGATCTGATAGAGAATCGTTTCACCGTCCGGCCGCGCCTGCGTTGTGACGTTCACCTTTGCATCGAAGTAACCCTTTGACTGGAAGTGCGAGACCAGGTTCTTGCGCCCTTCCTGAATGATTTCGGGATCGACTCCGACCTCCTGATAAACCGGCAGCAGTTTTTTCTTGGTCCAACTCCACACGTGCGCGCCTTCAACTTGCACATGAATGAACGGTCCACTCTGCACATTGAAGGTGATGTTCGCGCGGTTGGTGCCGGCGTCGTAATTGGCGGAGATCAGTTTCACCTTGGCGTCGAGGCGATCCTTACTCATGAGTGAATTTTGCAGATAGTTGGTAGCGTTCTGCAGAGTCTTGAGGGAATAGGTCTTTCCCGTGCGAATCGCTGCGTTCCGCAGCCGGGCCCTGAAAGATTGGACTCTTGAGTGGAGAAGGGCCGTGCCCTGCGGTGTCGCGCCGGTGAGCGTGACGGTGCCAAATTTCGCTTTGCGTCCGAGCACAGTGTCGAAGTACACATTCGCGAGGCCGTGGACCTTGTCACTTACGACGCGAGTCTTCACCTGAGACTGGAAATATCCTTCGCGGTGTAGAAACCGTTCCAAGGCCTCTTGTGCCGTAGCGACATCGACTGACGTATAAGGTCCGCGCGGAGGATATGCGGCAACCTGCAGCAGGCGCGCATATGCAAACGTCTGCTCGGCTCCAGGGAATGAGTACACGCCGAAGTAGACGGCAGGTTCGAGGACAAAGAGGACGCGTACTCCTGCGGGCTCAGGGCGGATCTGGATCTGGACATCGTGAAAGCGTCTCGTCTGCTTCAACGCAGCGATGGTTTCATCGACTTTGGCTTGCGAGAACGGTTGGTTCGGCTTCTGCGCGGCTAATGGCAGCAAACTCTCTGTGTCGAGGTCGGGCTGTCCAGCGAGTTCGACTGAAGAAACGTTCTGTCCTTCGTAGGAAGGGAGGACTTCCTTCGTTTGCTGCGAAGTGTGAGGTGTTTGCGCCGGAGTGGCGGTCGGTCCGGTTTGCGCGCAGAAAAAAGTGGCGCAGAGGATCAGATCGAACAGGGCTGCGCATCGATAGCGCCAGCCTGAATAGCCGGAAGCGAGCACGACTCTGTGAGATGAGGGGAGAAGCTCAGTGTTTGTCTCACGCTCGCCATACTGGTTCAGGGCGTGGGTTCGGCTGGTCAGCGGCGCGATCTACCTCAGATCAGCAGTACTCGATTTCAAGCATCTGGTCGCTTCGACGATTGAATCGAATTAATCGGATCAAATAAGGAGCCTGTCGGAGATAGATTTTTGCGAACGAAGAATCAACAACTTACAAATAATCGAGTCTCTGTAAGTTATTGATTCCTGGTTCGGGAATCGTTCTCTCCGACAGGCTCTAAGTGAGCATTCAATTTTCTAAACGCGGGCAGAACTGCCCGAAGCTCCACTATCAACCAGAGAGGAATTCCAACACATGACGCGAACATGGTTAGCGGCTCCGGTTTTGCTCGTGGCCTTTGCCTGGGCAGGAGCGCAAACAGCCGGATCGAGTGGATCGGCAATGGGCGGAAGCAGCACCAGCGCTGGTCCGAACACAACAACAAACAGCACGGGTATGGTGGGTTCGCAGAACAACACGGCCGCAGGTCCGACGGGTACAGGCGCGGGTCCGATGAACGCTACCACTGCGGGACAATCAACTACGACAAGTCCAAACAGTGCCACGACGGGAAACAGCCAGAGCAGAGTTGGATCGACATCCGCGAATCAGAACACCGCAGGAAGCGCCGGGACGACCGGAACAATGACGACTCCGAGCACGGCGACTGGAACCGCAGCTACCCTGCCCAGCACCACAGGTAGCGCTGGTACAGCTGCCGGGGTTGGTACAACCGGCACAACCGGATCGACGGGAAGCTCGGTTGGCTCTCCCGGAACCACGGGCACGACGATGACCACGGGGAGCACGGGCTCAACAGCCGGAACTAGGGGCGCTACGACAGGAGTAGCGGGTACGACCAACTGTTCTCAAACCACTCCAAATACGGGAACATCTGGCAGCAGCTCTTCCACTCCAGGTAATACCAGCGGCACGACCGGAACAAGCTCAACGACGGGAACAAATTCGACGAACTGTTCTTCGACGACAAACTCCACAATCCCTCGTATCTAGAGCTATAACGCAGATTCGCCCCGGCGCAGCTCTCACGAATGCGCTGGAGCGAATGGCGCCGCTTGTTCCCTGTGTATCTTTAGGGGTAACACAACTTTACTTTCCTTCCTCGGTTCACACCTGTAGCATCAATTGAGCTGCCACTCGTTTGAGGAAAAATTGTGCGCAATCACGTTGGGCTCTGGCGCGCTCGCTGAAGAGCAGTTCGTGTTTATTTTTTGTTGTGCTCTCCCTGGTAAGCGCCTCTCTCGCCGCTGACTCTGCACCGGCTGTTGACCTGAACGGCGGCTTTCAGCAGATGTACAACCTTGACTTCGAGGGCGCCCACCTAACCTTCGCGCGATGGGAGCAAGCTCATCCCGACGATCCCATGGGGCCAGTCTCGAACGCCGCGGCGTATCTGTTTGCGGAATTCAATCGGCTGAAGATTCTGGAGTTCGATCTCTTTACTCAGAATGACAAGTTCGAGAAGCGTCCGAAGCTCTCGCCGGACGAGTCAGTGAAAACGTCGTTTGAGAATGAATTGCAACGTGGCGATCGAATCGCAGGCCGGCGCTTGACCACCGCGCCGAATGACCTCCACGCTATGTTTTCACTGGTCATGATCAACGGCCTGCGTAGCGACTACACGGCCATGATCGAGAAGAAAAATCTCCTGGCGCTCAGCTATACGAAGAGTTCGCGGGCGATGGCAGAGAGGCTGTTGGCGGCCGATCCGTCCTACTACGACGCCTACCTCGCTATCGGTGTAGAAAATTATCTTCTGAGCCTCAACCCCGCTCCGATCCGCTGGATCCTGCACCTTGGTGGCGCGCAAACCGACAAAGCCGAGGGACTGGATAAGCTACGTCTCACGGCGGAGAAGGGGCACTACTTCGCCCCTTTCGCGCGTCTGCTGCTGGCTGTTGCAGCTCTCCGCGACAAAGATCGGAGCACTGCTCGTGATCTCCTTGCCGGATTGTCGCGTGAATTTCCAGGGAACGACTTGTATCGCAAGGAACTGGCTCGAATTCAGCCTTAGCCCTTTTCCTCTGATTGTCTCCAAACCATCGGGTGGATGGCGCCCCTTTTTTCAAGGCTCCGGAGACCTCCGCTCTACTGCAGAAAATGCATCAGCCAAAGCGAAAAACCAGTGGAACAGCGACAATAACAAGGGAATTTTTGAATGCGGTCGCGAAATCGTCGAATTCTGCCCAAATTTCGCAAATTCTTCTGTAACGCAGGGAAATAACAGGGAGTTCTGTGGATTTCTCCCTAACCCAACCTTCAGCAAGCACTTAGTGGTGTTTCGCCCAGGATTCAAAAAAATAACAGGGAACATCAGCGAATTGTGACGACGTTTTTTTCAACCCGTGAAAAGTGGATTGGGTTCCACCCCAATGAGGCCTGTTCCACAGAACCAACACATCACAGCTGCTCGACCGCACCGATGGCCATGCGGAGACGTTGCTCCCGGCTGCCATTTATCAAGATCCACGGCAGCTCCCGGCGATCCAGTTCATCGCGAAAACGATTGGTCATCCACTGGCGCAGATGCTCCCCGTCTCGCAGTCCATCCTGCGTGAAGGGAATATCGCAGTCGGTAAGTAGGTAGAGATCATAGTGACGCTCGCTGGAGATCCTCGCGACCTCCTCGGAGCAAGCTCCCATGTAGCGCTCCTGCCAGATGCAGGTTGCAAGCACGTCGGTATCGCAGATGAGTACGCGATTCGCGCCTTTCGCCAACTGATCTTCGAGGACTATCTGCTTACGCGCGATCAGAACGAATTCTTCGTTGCTCCACTTGTAATCGAAGATGGCCTCAGTCCCGACCCTGACTTCGGTGTACTCACGCCCGTATTCGGGAACCCAGACGGTCTTGAAATGCGCGGCCAATTCCTGAGCAAGCGTAGTCTTGCCTGTGGACTCGGCGCCGACAATCGCTACTCGCTTGATCATGCCGTGACTTCTTTGCCGCTTAGGGTTTGGCGAAGCGACAGTCTTAGCTGCCATTGGCGCAGGCCAACGATGCACATTCCCAGAAAGATGGCGTAGAGAACGCTCGTGAGATACAACCGCTTGTAACTGTAAAGCGCGATGTAGATCACATCGACGGCGATCCACCACCACCAGTTCTCAACGACTTTCCGAGTCAACATGTACTGAGCGGTGAGACTCATTGCGGTCGTGAGCCCATCCCATAGTGGAACCGTGCTATTGGTGTATCGGCGTAACAGCTCTTGAAAGAGCACGGTTCCCGTGGCGGTGAGCGCGATGTAAACGAGCATTCCCACTCGCGAAGTACGGCTTATTTTCAAACGCGATTGGGCTGTCCCACCCCGCAGCCAGTTCCACCACCCGTAGATCGAGATCAAAATATAAAACCACTGCAGCAGAGAATCCGCGTATAAGCCGGAGCGCCAAAAGACGACGACATAGAAGATGTTATTGGCGATGCCTGCGGGCCAGTTCCAGACGTTCTCCTTCACCTGCAGCCAGACACAGATGGCTCCGGTAACAAAACCCAGAAGCTCGGTCCAATTCATGAGACAGGTAGGCAGCTTAACATCCGATCGATGGGAGGGGAATCGCGGACGGCCTAGGGACGGATTTTGAGGAGGGTAGAAGCGTTCCTGTATTTTCGTCCCAAAACTGGAATTCGAAGCTCCTGAATTTTGTAGACGAGTCCCGTTTGTAATATTTCAGAATGACAGCAGAAAGTTAGTCCATCGCAATCAATAAGTTATAGCGATTCGTGATTGGTAGGGAGTTTGCTGATAAGCAGTTGGCTGTTCCTCGACAAAATCAAAAACTCATCCCGGTGGTATTCAAGAGATCCACCGATACAGGAGACGGTACATGCAAAGGCTCTCCAGCATTCTTCGATTCATCGCTATCGGAGTCGCTTTACTCACTGCCGGCAACGTCTTTGGGCAGACGCTGGCGACCGTGCAGGGTCAGGTGACCGATCCGAGCGGGGCGGTGATACCCGGCGCGACGGTAACGGTGACGAACACCGCGACTTCGGTTTCGCAAACCGCGAAAACGGATTCGAGTGGAAATTACCGGATTCCGGCACTTCCGATTGGCACATATGACGTGGAAGTCCAGGCCTCAGGTTTGGAACGACAGCGCGCAAAGAGCCTGATCCTTGAAGTTGGACGAACCAGTGTACAGAACTTTCAGCTGAAGATTGCTCAGGCGAGCGAGGTGGTTACCGTTGAGAGTGAGATTCCGGTTGTTGAATCGACGACGATGACAGTGGGCCAAGTTATGGATCCGAAGAACGTGCAGCAGATCCCGCTGAATGGCCGCCACTTCGTCGATCTGGGCTTTCTTATTCCTGGCTCTGTTACCCCGCCGTCAAACGGCTTCTTAGCTCAGCCAATTCGCGGACAAGGTTCGTTGGCATTCAATACTGCTGGGCAGCGAGAAGATACGGTCAACTTCATGGTCAACGGCATCAACCTAGCCGACATGGGCAACGGCCAGATCACATTTCAGCCAGCGATCTCGACACTTGATGAATTCAAGGTTGATAACTCAACCTACAGCGCAGATGAGGGCCGCAACTCCGGCGCGATTGTGAATATGGCGACCCGCTCAGGAACGAACCAGTTCCACGGAGAAGCTTTCGATTTCATGCGCAACAACTACTTCGATGCGCGAAACTTTTTCAATAAAGTCGGAGTGCAGCAATCGCAGTTCATTCGGAACAATTTTGGTGGAGCTGTCGGCGGTCCGATTATTAAGAACAAACTGTTTTTCTTCGGCGCCTACGAAGGGTTGCGGCAACGACAAGGACTCACTCTGAGTACAACCGTGCTCAACGCAGCCCAGCGCAACGCGGCGCTGGCTTCCTCCGACGCGACGGTGCGGCAATTGGTTCCGCTGATTCCGCAAGCCAATGATTCCACGGGTTCGAAGTTCCTAGGTTCGGCATCTGCACCAGTGAAACTCGACCAATGGACTGGCGACATTAGCTACAACGTGAGCGACAAAGACCGAGTCCACGGCTATTACGCACTACAGAAAGACGTCCGGACTGAACCGACCGATGCCGGAGCCGGTAGCACTGTCCCAGGATATGGGGATCAGCGCGTAGCGCGGCGTCAACTGTTCACTCTAAACGAGAGCCATGTGTTTAGTCCTAACGTGGTCAATGAAGCCAGGCTCGGTTTCAACCGCATCCATATTACGTTCCAGCCAGTGAACAATCTGGATCCTACGAAGTTCGGAATCAACAATGGCCGCAGCGGCCCGGTCGGCATCCCTGAGATATTCGTTCAATCCATTGGATTGGACTTTGGTGGCGTATCGGGATTCCCGCAGGGACGTGGCGATCTCACCTCCGTACTGAGCGATAGCGTCACGTATCTACGCGCCAAGCACAGTTTCAAGTTCGGGTGGGAAGGCCGCCAGGTAAATGACAATGGAACCTTTAGCCACGACATAGGATTTGTTCAGTTCAGTAACCCAACGGATTTTATCAATGGTAACGCTAGCCTATACACAAACGGCGGCGATGTGAGTCCGCACGTCATTCAACGCGCCCTTAGCTTTTTCGCGATGGACAGTTACAAGGTAGCTTCGTATCTCACCCTGGAACTTGGCCTGCGGTACGAATGGAACATGACGCCATTCGAGAAGGACAACCGACAAAGCGAATTCCTACCCGCGACCGCCACGCTCGTCCAAGTCGGCACCAGCGCCCTACCGTTGCTTTATCAACAAAACAATAAGAACTTTGAACCGCGGCTAGGGTTCGCCTGGGATGTGTTTCACAACGGGAAGACGGTTGTGCGTTCTGGGTACGGTTGGGCAGTCGACCAGCCATTACCTCTACAATTGAACGGCAATCCCCCATTTGCAACCGCGTCGCGTTTTTCTACAACTACAGCCAAACCGTTCACGACGTTCGCAACTCTGGCATCTGACGCGGCAGCCAGTGGGGCCTCCGTGAGCACCGTTGACCAGAATTATAAAAACGCTTACGTTCAGTCTTACAACTTCAACATCCAGCAGGAGATCACACCTTCGACGGCAGTCATGATTGGATATTTTGGGTCGAAGGGAACACACCTGCGGCAGAACATCAACCTCAACCAGCCGTTCTACACCAATACATCTACCGGTGCACAGTCACGGCCCTTTCCTAGCGTTGCCGCCAACAGTCCGATAGCTCCCAACCTTACGCTTGGAACTTCGCTTACCGACCGAGTTAGCAACGGAAACTCTAACTACAACGCTCTGTGGGTCACAGGCACGCGCAGGCTCGCCGCAGGATTACAGTTCTCGGCGAACTATACCTGGTCAAAGTCTCTGGACTATGCCTCGCAAACCGGAGCAGCGGTACCCGAGAACAGTTTAAGCGTTCGGCAAGACTATGGTCTGTCGGACTTCGACGCACGCAACCGCTTCGTCTTTACCGGTTTGTATGAACTGCCGTTCAAGGCCAATCGGCTGGTCGAAGGCTGGCGCGTGAGTGGCGTCCTCACACTGCAGTCCGGAAACCCGTTGAATATTTTGGCGGGTGCTCCTATTGCTGGGCCGGCGGGAAGTGGAATTCCCGTGGGCTCGTCCACTTTGTTTACTGGCGTTGCGACAAACCGGGTAGATCAGATCGCTCCGGTGTCGATTGTGAACCAGATCATTACCTCTGGTACGCAGGCTGGCAATATCCTGTGGCTGTCGCCGATATGTGATCCTCGTTTCGGTGCGTGCGCTTCGGGATCTTCATTCGCGTTGCCAGTTCAAGTGGTTAACGGCGTGAACATCTATCATTTCGGGAATGTGAGACGAAATTCCGTCCTCGGTCCAGACTTCAAGAACCTGGATTTTTCTTTGGCAAAAACAACGAGACTCACAGAGCGTCTGCGCCTGGAGCTTCGGGCGGAAGCGTTCGATCTCTTCAATCATCCCAACTTCGGCAACCCGAACCGTACTGCAGTAACAAGCGCTGGAAACACTTTCGGGGTGATCAGCTCTACTCGATTCCCGAATGGAGACTCTGGTTCATCACGGCAGCTACAATTCGCGGCAAAGATGATTTTCTGAGATACGTAAGACGAAGCCCGGTCCCCTTGGGACCGGGCTTTTCTTTTGCTGTGCGAGCGTGAGCTACTTTGGAATTACAGGCTTCTTCTGGCTCTTGCGGTCGTACACGTAACCGCCTCCGCCGCCAGCGAGTGCCCCGATTGCCGCACCCTTCTTGCCGCCGGCGAGTCCGCCGATTGCGGCGCCACCCAGGGCCGAGCCCCCAACGATCATGGCAGATTTCTTTTTGGAACGCCGCTTCGGCACTGTCTTTTTAGCGGCAGTCTCAAGATAATAATGACTTGGCGAGACGACTGGTTGCGAGTTCTGCACGAGCCGTGCGCCTTCGAAATTTTGTGCTGGCAGACTGATCGCTGCAAGCAACATACTTGAAAGAACCCATTTGGGCTGCTTCATTTGAGATCCCTCCCGAAACAAACAACGGTCCATGCGCGTGAACGTCGGCCGGTGTTGTCGAATGCTAATTGTTGTTTTGTTGGATGAGGCGCGAGAACAGGGAGTTGGAGACGAACGCGAGCTGCCGGAACATTCTCGGCCGAGGGCAAAACGCAAAACCAAGAGCAAAGGCTCACGCGGATAAACGCGGATTCTGCGGATTTACGCAGATTGTTTTGGAATGGAACTACGTCAGGAGTGCGAGCTTCATGATTGTCTTCCATTCCTGAACGCGTGGTGAGCGGAGCTGCCCCGAGCATTTTGAAAATCAGCGTGCATCCGCAGAATCCGCGTTTATCCGCGTGAGTTTTTGCTCTTCTTGTTAGCTCGTGCTCACAACTCAGGCTTCAGCAGATCGGAAATTGTTTCACGCTTGCGCACGAGTTTTGCGGACTTGTCTTTCACCAGCACCTCTGCAGGGCGGGTACGGGTGTTGTAGTTGGAGCTGAGCGACATTCCATAAGCGCCAGCGTCGAGGATCGCCAGCAGCTCGCCTTCGGCTACTTCCGGCAGTTCGCGATCGTGGGCGAAGAAGTCTCCCGTCTCGCAGATGGGACCAACAACATCGAACACGCCTTTGCTCGAATTCTGCTGCTGACGGACCGGCACGATTTCGTGGTGTGCTTTGTATAAAGAAGGACGCAGAAGGTCGTTCATGGCAGCGTCGGTAACCATAAAGCGCTTGGCGCCGTTTTGTTTGACGTAAATGATGCGCGTAAGCAGTGCTCCGGCGGGTCCGACGATCGTCCTTCCTGGTTCCAGCAGGATATGCACCTTAAGGCCATCGAGTCCTTGCAGTAGCGCCTGGGCATAATCAGAAACTCTTGCCTCGAAGTCGAATTCCGTTTGTGGCGAATAAGAGATTCCCAGACCCCCGCCGGCGTCCACATAACGAACATCGTGCCCGCTGCTCTGGAGTTCTCGCACTAGATCGGCCACGCGTTTCATCGCTGCCATGAATGGTTCCACGCTTAGAATCTGGGATCCGATGTGGACGCTCACGCCTGCCACCTCAAGCCACCTGGAGCGAGCTGCCTCCGAGTAGAGGTCCCACGCTCTTTGAATGGGCACGCCGAATTTGTGTTCGCGCAGCCCCGTCGAGATATAAGGGTGAGTCTCCGCAAAGACATCTGGATTCACGCGTAAAGCCATGCGCGCCCGTTTCTTCAAGGCAGCCGCGCGCTCTGCTAAGACGGCCAGCTCGCTCTCGCTCTCCACGTTGAAGACCAGAATTCCCGATTTCAATGCAAGATCGATTTCGTCGCGGGTCTTACCCACGCCTGAGAACACCACTCGTCGCACGGCGCTCTTATCGGCGCGGATCACGCGTTCGAGCTCTCCTCCGGAGACTACGTCGAATCCCGCCTTCATTTTGGCAAGCATTTTCAGAATGCTGAGATTTGAGTTCGCCTTTACCGAGTAGCAGATGGTGTGTGGCATGCGCCGGAACGCTGAGGTGAATGCTTTGAAGCGATCAGCGATGTGCGTAGCGGAATACACGTACAGCGGGGTTCCGTACTTTTCGGCCAGGGCGGCAAGCGGCAGCTCGTCGCAGAAGAGTTCTGCTGTGCCGCTATTGGGATGATCGCGATAGTGGAACGGACGTTGTGGAATCTTCAAGGTTGGATAGATCGCTTTCAGAGTAAGTGTAGATGCAGAAGGTTCATCACTTGTTCCGAACTATATAGACACTGTCATCCCCCAGGCCGCCGCATAGTTGTTTCGGATGTCAGCAACGTCGCAGCGGCCTGGGGGATCTGCTTTTTGATCACTCTCCAAACAGCAGATCCCCCGCGCCGCAAAAACAACGTTCTCGATGATGAGAATTGTCGCAGCGGCGCGAGGGATGACAATCCAAGAAGAACGGTACGCAACGAACAAGACGACTGGAAAACCCATTCTGGCGCGTTATCTCACCTTCACGGCCAATACGGTTTCGTCATCGAAAGTTGCGCGAGTGCCGCGATGCGTATCGACGGCATCGAAGATCAATTGCACCAGTTCGTTTGGCTGCATGCTGCAATTCTTTTGTACGATCTCCTCGACGCGCTTCGGACCAAACTGTTCGCCGGAGGCACTGATTGCGTCCAGAATTCCATCGCTTACCAGAACGAAGACATCGCCTGACTCAGCGTGGACAGTCACCTCGTCGTAATCCGCTTCCTCGAACAAGCCGAGAGGCAGTCCCGTGCTCTCAATGCGGCTGATGATCCCATTTTTGCAAAGAAAAGGCCGCGGAAGGCCGGAGTTGGCGAACGTCATTGTGCGGGAATCGTCGTCCCAAACTGCGTAGGCGAGGCTGACATACTGAGCTTCGATCCTACGCTCGTTCAGCGATAGGTTGATCGCGGAGAGCATTTGCGCCGGATGTGGCTCCAACGATGCTGTCGATCGCAGAAGACCGCTGACTAGCGCTGCGTAAAGAGCAGCGGGCGCACCTTTTCCGCTTACATCCCCAAGCACCAGCGCCACGCGATCGCCGCTGTACTCGAGAAAATCAAACATGTCGCCGCCGATCATCAGCGCGGGCTCGAATTTAGCCGCGATATCAGCAGACTTGAGCCGTGGAAGACTTTGCGGCAGCAACCGAATCTGAATCTCGCGCGCCATGGAGAGATCACGCTCCAGCCTCTGTTCTTCGCGCGCGATGCGCTCATAGAGTCGTGCATTCTCGATCGCGATTGCGATCTGTCCAGCCAGTGTCGTGAGGGTGCGTACATGATCCTCGTTGTAGTAGTTGCGGCGAGTGCTCTCAAGATCGAGCACGCCGATCGCAGTCCCTTTGTAGAGCAGTGGGACGCAAAGTTCCGAGCGTGTTTCCGGATTGAGCTGGATGTAGCGTGGATCTTTGCTCACGTCCGGGGCTAACACCGCAGTCTTCTCTTGAACCGCATAGCCCACTAGCCCCCGTCCAAGGGGAATGTCGTGCTTGAGGTGGATGTTCTCCTGATATCGCAGCGAGAACCGGTGCACGAGCACAGCGCGTTCGGCGTCGACGAGCAGGATGGAGAACATCTGGTATTCGATCACGCGCGTGAGCAGCTCACCGATTCGCTTGAACAACTGATCGACGTTAAGAATCGACGTGAGTTCGCGGCTGATCTCGTTCAGAACTGTCAGCGTTTGCGCCTGCCGTGCTACCCGGGTATACAAGCGCGCATTTTCGATCGCGGCGGCGATTCGCGAAGCGACAATCGTGAGGATGCGGTTATGTTCGTCGGTGAAATAACCTTCCTTGCTTGCCTGGATATCGATCACGCCGATCACGCGCTTCTTTGCGATGAGCGGCACTGCGAGTTCCGAGCGGACGATTGGATCGGCGTTGATATACCGCGGCTCCTTGCGGACATCGTCGACCAGAACCGAGCTGCGTCGCTCAACGGCCATCCCGGTGACGCCCTGACCGACTTTTATCTTTAGACGCTCTGTCTCGGGTGTATGCCCAATCTGGAACCGGATGCGCAATTCCTGTGTGCGTTCATTCAGCAGGAGGATGGCGAAGATCTCATAGTCGATGACTTGGCGAACCAGCTCAGCCACTCGTCCCAACAATTTGTCCATCTCGAGGGTGCTATTGAGAGTGTCGGCAACCTCGATAAGAAAATTCTCGAGCCGCATGGAGATGGCTGCGGCATTTCCCACGATCGCAGCGCTCGGGGCCAGCTTGTCCTGCACGGGCGCACCATTCCCAGCAGCTGGCATTGTCGCCTCAGCTGGCGCATTCTGTGCGGGAGACTTTGTGCGAGTGGAACTCATAATGCAGCATTCGATGATAGCGCGAGATGCGTCTCAGGTCGCCGTCTATGCAGCGAAGTGTGCAGAAGTGCGCGCGAGCGGGGTGTGGAGACGAGAGCCTAGACGGATTTCGTGCGAGCGGACTCTACGATGGAGACACTTGAGCTGGTTCCGATTCGGTTCGCACCAGCCTCAACCATGGTCTGAGCGTCTTCAAAGGTGCGAATTCCGCCAGAAGCCTTCACTCCGAGCTTCTCGCCCACCACCCCGCGCATGAGGGAGATGTCGGCTGGCACTGCCCCTGCATGAGAAAATCCCGTGCTCGACTTCACGAAGTCGGCACCGGCCGCCACTGCGAGCTGGCAGGCCAAGATTTTTTCTTCCAGGGAGAGCAATGCGGTTTCGATGGTGATCTTCAGTATGGCCCCGTTGTCATGAGCGATTTGCACCATCCCCTGCATGTCCGCTTGCACACGCACGCGATCACCAGATTTGAGTGCCCCAATGTTCATCACCATGTCGACTTCATGGGCTCCCAAGCGTATGGCATCCAGAGCCTCATACCGCTTCACATTAGTGGTATTGGCGCCAAAGGGAAATCCAACGACGCATCCGATCTTCACTCCAGTTCCAGCCAGGAATGAGGATGCCAGGGCGATGTAAGTTGGATTCAGCATTACGCAAGCGAAGCCATAGTCCAAGGCCTCACGGCAAAGTCGTTCTACTTCTGCATTCGTGGACTCTGGCTTGAGAAGAGTGTGATCGAGGATTGCAGCCAGGCGTTGCCAATCCGCTTGCGCCGGAGCTACCGCGATCTGTGGCGCTTCCGAAATCTCAATAGGCATGACCGAAATACGATTCTAACTCACTCGTCACCCAGAGCGGAGGGTGGAATCACACAGATGTCCGGCAGATTGCGATAGCGCTCTGCATAGTCAAGTCCGTAGCCGACGACGAATCTGTTTGGAATCGTAAAGCCTATGTAATCACCGTCGATCTTCTGGATCCGCCGCGCCGGTTTGTCGAGCAGGGCGGCGATCTTCAAACTTCTCGGCTGGTGCGCGCTCAGAACTCTGCGCAGATAACTCAACGTCAGTCCTGTGTCGAGGATGTCTTCCACCAAAATAATGTTCTGGCCCTCCACGGAGTGGTCAACGTCCTTCAGCAGGCGGACTTCGCCGCTTTGTTGATGGCCCTTGCCGTAACTTGAAGTGGACAGGAAATCGAATGTCGCATCGAGACTAATGCAGCGAGCCAGGTCAGCGAGGAAGATCGTTGCTCCTTTGAGCACTCCGACCAGGACAACTTTTTGTCCGGCAAAATCTCGCGAGATCTGCTCGCCCATCTCGGCAACCCGTTTGGAAATCTGATCGCGCGTGTAGAGAATTTCCAGTCCTGTGTGAATCGTTGCAGCGGCCATAGCCGTATTGTGCTCCTCGCGCTAAAAGAACGGCAACTGAAAAGCAAGACCAACTACCTACGCAGATGAACGCAGATTTCGGGAGGGACGCGGATCTTTGGAGATTTCAGATATCATTTGGGACCGCAATGAGCGACCAAGGCTTCAAGCACGTAGAACTAACCGAGACGCTGATTGGTATTTTCTTCGAGGTATACAACGAACTCGGTTATGGTTTTCTGGAAAGCGTGTACGAGGAAGCTTATTGTCTCGTTCTCACGTCGCCTGGTATCTCCTTCCAGCGACAGTATCCAGTGACGGTATCGTTCCGTGGAATGAACGTGGGTGAGTTTCGCAGTGATCTCGTAGTCGAATCATCGGTGATTATAGAAATGAAGGCCGTACAGAAACTGGATATCAGCCACGAAAAACAGCTTCTGAATTACCTGCGCGCCACAAACTTTGAAGTGGGACTTCTGCTGAATTTTGGACCCAGCGCGCAAATTCGGCGTCTCGCGTTAGACAACGCACGCAAGACAATCAGGAGAGCTGCAAGCTCCACGATCTAAGGAATCCCTGAGAATCTGCGTCCATCCTTCAATCTGCGTTCATCTGCGTGAGGGGTTTTGCCTTTGTCTTTGGCGCTGATGAAGGGTCGCTAATAGAATCATTATGTCTTGCGAGGAAACGCCTTGATTGACCTAAAAGGGAACAAGATTACGTGGCTGGGCCACTCGACCTTCCACATTGAAACCGCTTCAGGGAAGTCAATCCTCATCGATCCCTGGGTAATGAACAATCCGGCTTGTCCCAACGAAAAGAAAAGTTTTAAGAAGATCGACGTGATGCTTTGCACTCATGGGCATGGAGACCACATCGGTGATGCAGTAGAGCTCAACAAGAAGCACAACCCCAAGGTAGTGGGTGTGTACGAGCTGTGTCTGTGGTTGCAGAAGAAGGGTGCCAAACAGATCCTGCCGATGAACAAAGGTGGCTCGCAGACCGTCGAAGGCGTCCGCGTCACCATGGTGCACGCCGATCATTCTTGCGGCATCGAGGACGACGGACAGATTATCTACGGCGGCGAGCCTTGCGGATACGTGGTTGAAATCGAAGGTGGACTCAAGTTCTATCATGCTGGCGATACGAACGTCTTCGGCGACATGCAAATCATTCGTGAACTTTATGCGCCAGAGTTGGTAATGCTACCAATCGGCGATCTCTTTACCATGTCTCCCCGAGAGGCGGCTTACGCCTGCAAGCTGCTAAAGCCAAAGTTCATCATCCCCATGCATTTCGATACTTTCCCGGCTCTCACGGGACGGCCGCAACAGCTTGAGAAATTGATCGAAGGAAGCGGCGCGAAGGTCATCGCCATGCAGCACGGAGAAACGCTGTCCTGAAGTCTTGCGACCTCGATTCAGCGAGGAACTGCGGCTCGAAAAAACCTCTCACGGCAAACCGGGAACCTCAAAAAAGTTGCGGTGTCAATATCACAACGGTGGAGTCTGGCCGCGGTGCGCCTGTGAAAATCCCGCGCAAGAATGAGCGGTCGCTTGCATCTAAATAGTAAAGAGTCACAAGGCAGCTTGTTACCTGCAACATGGCTTGCTATGTTCGTGGTGCATTCTTATAATCAGCGTTTCTCTGCCAGAAGCGGTTGCTGATTGTGTTTGCTGGCCGCGGTCAAAAGGCGCAACCAACAGACGGTGGTACGTCTGCTGGACCGCGCCGGGTGGGTTGTCCGGTGCAAGCCGGGTTGTGGTTCAGAAATCAAAAACTTTTCGTGCCGAGTGACGCGGTCCGCCAATTTTATTGCTCTGGCCGGACAGCTAATGAAGGAGCTTCAATGAAGAAGTTGCTCGTGACGTCTCTGTTGGCATTTGCCGCTTGTGGCTTTGCCCAGGACTCCCAGAGTGCCCAGCCCGGGCAAACCGCTTCCGGTCAACAGGCCGGCGCTCAACCGCAGCAGAAGACAATCAAGGATCCTGCGGAATACAACGCCTACATGAGCGCGATTAGTAACAACGATCCGAACGCCAAGGCCCAATCACTCGAAGCGTTCTTGCAGCAGTATCCGAATACAGTCGTCAAAGAGGAAACACTCGAACAGTTAATGGGGTCATACCAGGCAGCGAATAATGCTGCGAAAACGACCGACGCTGCCAATCGGCTTCTGCAGGCAAATCCGAACAACGTCCGGGCTCTGGCATTGCTCACCTATCTCACCCGTGCACAGTGTGGACAGCAGACGAGCCCACAGGCGGCTCAACAGTTGTGTGGTCAGGCAGCCCAGTACGCGCAGCGTGGATTGCAGGCGGCAGACTCGATGCCTCATCCTGCTGGCGTGTCGGATGCCGATTTTGCAAAGCTGCAAAACGGTGTGAAGGTGATCTTCAACGGCGCCATCGGCATGGACGCAGTGCAGCGAAAAGATTACCCAACTGCACAAAAGGCGCTGTCTGCTGCTATATCTGTTCCAGAAAACGCCAACAATCTTCAGGATGTCTATCCATTAGCGACAGCATACTTACAGGCGAACCCGCCTGACTCTGTGACTGGGTTGTTCTACGCAGCGCGCGCGGTCGATCTTGCTCAGGGCAATCCAGCTGCTCAGCAGCAAATCGAGAAGTTTGCTCAGTATTACTACAAGAAGTACCACGGCTCGCTAGACGGATGGGACGAGGTCAAGCAGAAGGCGCTAAACTCTCCGGCCCCTCCGCCGGGATTCACGATCACGCCGGCTCCACCGCAGCCTACTCCGTGCGAGTTTGCCGACACGATCATGAAGCAAAATCCCGACGTCTCGCAGATGGCATACGGCGACTGGCTCTTCGTGCTCGGATCGGGCAATGAGAAGGACGCACAGCAGGTCTGGGCCTTCCTAAACGGCAAGGGTATTCCCGTGAGCAGTCCGGATCATGCGGCCAAAGTTATCAGCGCGACGCCGGACGAACTCCAACTCGCGACTACGGATGACAACATCCATGACGGCAAGGCTGATGTTACGCTGCGAATGGCCACTCCGCTGCCAGCCGCTCAGGTTCCACAACCTGGGACTCTGCTTCAGGGAAAGTGGGTCGGCAAAGCGACCAGCTATACGCCTCTCCCGCCGGCTGCTAACCAGGGCTCTACCGGACAGCAATCTGCGACCTCTGGACAGCCTCAGAATCAACCTGCTGGTTGCTTGCCGAACACCGGTGGTGGCGTAATGCTCACGTTGACCGAAGGTGCTAAGCAGGGAACTGCCCCCAAAAAGCCCGCGGCACCAGCGAAGCGAGGCACGGCTGCGAAGAAGAAGCCCGCGGCTCGCCACTGAACAGAGTAGCTTCGTATTTGGCAAAGGCAGCCAGCTTGGCTGCCTTTGCTGTTTCTGGAGATATGCTGGTTGGCTCCAGAAGGAAAACGGAAATCTTAGCGATCCAAACAGGTTATGGCCAAGCTCGTCTCACTCACGCCATCTTCACCCAATCCTTCACCTCTCCCTCCGAGTTCGCATCACGCTTCCAAGCACAAAGCTTTTCCGCAATCACGAAAGCTTGAGCAGGCGCTCAAAGAAGTCGTCAAAGGCGAAGTGCGATTCAGCGATGGAGATCGTGCGCTATACGCGACTGACGGCTCCAACTATCGGCAAATTCCGACAGCAGGATTCTTAGCTTGGGCTTTCTTTGGTCGGCGGAGTCGCAACTGAGAACTTATGCAGATCCGCAGCAACGACATCCAGCTCTACTACGAAACTATGGGCGACGGATTTCCAGTCGTGCTGCTCCACCCGTTTCCTGTGCATCATGCGTTCTGGACGCCATTAGCCGCCAGGTTCTGGACACGCTACAAGCTCATTCTGCCTGACCTGCGTGCTCACGGCCGCTCCGAAGTAGGAAATGGTTCGGCAACCATGGCGAAGCATGCGGAGGATTTGAGGCGACTGCTCGATGCCGAACAAGTTGCGAAGGCAGTCTTCGTTGGGGTCTCAATCGGCGGCTACATTCTCTTTGAGTTCTGGCGGAGACATCGCGACCGTGTTCAAGGGCTTGTCCTCTCAAACACGCGCGCAGAGCCCGATACCGAGCAGGGAAGGGCGAACCGCATGAAATCGATCGAAGATGCTCGCCTCCGTGGAACAGCGCATTTTCTCGATGCGCAAAGCCAACTTCTGATTGGTGAGACTACGCGGCGCAATCGCCCAGACATCGCAGCCAAAGCTCGCAAGATGATGGACGCAATGACAGTCGCTGGACTGGCGGCGATACAGCAGGGAATGGCAGAGCGTCCGGACTCCGTTCCCACCCTTCGAGGAATCGATGTTGAGACGCTCGTGGTCGCCGGGGAGGAGGACACTCTCACACCGATGGCGCACGCACAGGTGATGCAGCAGCATATTCGCAGAGCCAGACTGTCAGTGATCCCAAAGGCTGGACACTACGCCACATTCGAGAGTCCCAACGAATTTGCGCCCGTCCTATGGCAGTTCCTCAACAGCCTGCGGCTCAACTGATCATCGGGCCGAGTGGACCATCGGCTGGTTAGCGGATGAGGCAGCGAGGGCTTTTACCTTTTCCAAAGCATTTCGTGCTGCACTAGAGTTTGGATCTTGCGGAGCCAGCGCAAGGAAAGCTTGAAGCTCGTTCATGGCGTTGCTGTAGTCCTTCATTGCGAGCATCACATGTGCGCGTACGAGATGAATGGGAGCATAGTCCGCCTGATTCAAGCTCTGCGCTCTGGTTAATTGCTGCAGAGCATGGGGATAGTCGGCCTTCCCAACGTAGGCTTTCGCCATCTCGAAGTAGGTTTGCCAGGATTGCGGTGCCAAGGTGAGGGCACGGTCTGCCGATCGTAAAGCCTCATCAAACTTTCTAAGTTGGTTCAGTGCCGCAGTCATCGCGGTGTAGGCGAGGGCGAAGCCCGGATCAGAGTGAATTGCCTTGTCAAAGTCATTCATAGCCGCGTTCGGATCAGAACGATCGAGCGAGAGGACACCGCGAAGGGTTAACGCAGGGGCATAATCGGGAAAGATCTCCAAGGCTTTGGCCAAATACTTAGCGGTGTCCTCGGGCTTGTTCTTTGAAAGTGCAGCCTGAGCCTTATGATAGGCCTCCCGCGCCTTTTGCGGGACCTTGTATTCCGCCACTGAAACCGTTGCTTTTCCGTCTGCTTGCGCAGCTGCTTGATTGGAATTGTGCAGGCGTATTTTCAGGCCAATCGGTCCCTCAAGGCCGACTCGCTCATGTGCCTCCGAAAGTCCGGAAGTTGCTACGAGCTCGTATTGGGCGGAAGGAAGGTTGGCAAACTCGAATTGTCCCCTCGCGTTCGTGTAACCTGAAGCAACTGTCTGTCCCGTGTTTTCGTTGCGCAACTCAATGCGAGCATCGGCGATTGGCGCGCCATCGCTCCCAATCACGACACCTGAGACGCTGTTCAAGCTGGGGATCTTGGACGATGTTCCCGATGTTAAGTTGGGACTGAATATTTGAGAAAAACAACTGCCTGCGAAGAAGAGAATTGCCAGCAGAGTCGTTACAAATCGGCCTTTCATGGCCTGGTTCCTCGAGTCGTTCACGAGCATCGGGAGGTACCTTGTCACCCGTGGGGAACCTCGTACAGCGCTCGGCAACAGCGTAACCGCCGTGCTTCAGAGTGAGAGTTAGAGTTCCTGGGTTTAGTTGGCTGAGTGAATTCGGTGCGGTTAGAAATAAAAATCGTACAACCAGGCAACTATGTGGCGGCTGCTCTGGAGTGGAATTGAAGAAATGACGGACATGGTGATAAAACCCGCTAGGAATCTCGTTGGATCGATACGTCTTCCCGGCGACAAAAGCATCTCTCATCGCTATGCGATGTTGGCGGGGCTGGCGGAGGGCACAACTCGACTGCGCAATTTTTCAACCGGAGCGGATTGCGCCAGTACTCTCGCTTGTCTGCGGTCGCTTGGAGTGGAAGTGACGAGAGCTAATGGTGAGATTGCGATTATTGGACGAGCGGGTGAGTTGAGTGCTCCGTCAGTTCCTCTCGATTGCGGAAACTCAGGCTCAACTATGCGCATGTTGTCGGGAATTGTTGCTGGGCAGCCGTTCACGAGCGAAATGATTGGCGATGCTTCCCTCTCTCGCCGGCCAATGCGTCGCGTTATAGAACCGCTTACGCAGATGGGTGCAAAGATCTCATCAGAAGATGGTCATGCGCCCCTGCATATCAAAGGCGCAAGGTTGCGAAGCATCGAATACAGACCTCAAGTTGCGAGCGCGCAAGTCAAGAGCTCTCTTCTTTTTGCTGGGCTTCTCGCCGATGGCGAAACCAGTGTCGAGGAGCCGGTCCGCACACGCGATCATGGAGAAGTTGCGTTGCGTGCATTCGGCGCACGAATTTCCCGTGATAAGAATCGTGTAAGCATCCAGGGTGGCCAGCAGCTAAAGGCCATCGAAGCTTCTGTGCCTGGGGACATCTCCTCAGCCGCATTCTTTCTGTGCGCTGCCTCGCTATTTCGCGACAGCAATTTGGTCATCGACTCGCTGCTACTGAACCCCACTCGCGCCGTGCTCCTGGATGTGCTAAACGCTCTAGGAGCCCGCATCAGGATGGTACAGGTGGAAGAGCAGCATGGAGAGCTCGTCGGCACGGTGGCTTTGGAAGCCGGACCACTCAAAGGCATCCGCCTGGCTGGCTCGCAATCCGCAGCACTAATCGATGAAATTCCTGTGCTGGCGGCAATCGCTCCGTACACGCGTGATGGTTTGCTGGTACACGACGCGCGAGAACTCCGAGTGAAGGAGTCAGATCGGATCGCGGCCGTAGCCAAAAATCTCCGCGCTATGGGCGCGAAAGTCACCGAGCACGAAGATGGCCTGACCGTTCCAGGTGGACAGCAACTGCACGGAGCTGAGATCGACTCCGAACACGACCATCGCATTGCCATGGCGTTTTCGGTTGCGGCGCTTAGGGCGGACGGAGAGACAGTGATTCACGGAGCCGATGCGGCACAGATTTCATTCCCGGAATTCTTCCAAATGTTGGAAGGTGTGCTCGAGCGATGAAAAGGGAGCGCCCGGGCGCGCCCTTTCCTGAGTAAGTATCTACTGGGTGCCGGTTCTCCGCCTCAAAGTCGGCTGCGGACGTTTGCCGCCATTTAGCGCTCGACCCCGCGTAAGTTGGGAAAGTCGATTCCGTACCTGGTCGAAATCGCTGGTGTCGGTGATGTAGCTGTCGCGATCAGGAAAATTCTCAAGCATGTGCTCCGCTCGACGAACCCGGTCGTCCGTCATCGGATGCGTCATGAAGGCGCGAGCAACGAAGTTGTGTGGTTCTTTCCCCTCCGTCTCGAGCTTCTCAAAGAAGTCCACGAATGCCGTAGGATCGTAGCCCGCAGCGTATTGATATTGCATGCCCAGCAAGTCGGCCTCGCGCTCCGCATCGCGGCTGAACTTGAGGAACGAAAGCGGCATGGCAAATCCGGAAATCTGGCGAATCGCGAATCCCACCGGCCCGCCCAGAAAGATCAGTGGCAGGGAAGCATATTGGGTGATCTGCCCGCGCGTAAGGTTTTTAGTCGCATGCCGCGCGCAGACGTGAGCGATCTCGTGCGCCATTACGCCCGCGAGTTCGGCTTCATCGTCTGCCGCGAGAATCAGTCCGGTATTTACGTAGAAGAAACCACCGGGCAGAGCGAAGGCGTTTACTTCGTCGTCGTCCACGATCTTCACGACAAACGGTACCTTGCAATCAGAATGCTGAACCAGCAATTGAGCCTTGCGATTCACATATTCGGTGATCGCGGGATCCGTCATTAGTCGTGCACTCTGCTCCACCTGGAGCGACAACTCCCTGCCTAGCGCAATCTCCTTCTCGATAGAAAAAAAGTTGATCCCTTGACCTACCTCTCGATTCCCAATTCGGGAGGTATCGTACTTGGCCGGCACTACTGCGGTGCTGTGACGAGGAGCTTCGGAAGCCATGCGTTGTGCAGTATTAGGATGCCCAGGACGCGATACGTCGGAAAGATACGCGAGTTCGTCTTCGTCAGCAGAGGAGGCAAGCGGCGACCAATTGGAGGGATCGGGAGTGAGCTTGTACGACTTTGGCTCCGGCAGCGAACGCGTGCCCTTCGACTCCGGAGTTAAACCTAGCAACCTGTCGGTTAAGAGCCAGGGGCGCATGAATGCGGCGATGATTCTTGGATCGGCCTGCAGCGGATTGCGGCATAGTGACGTAGTCCAGCCCGCAAAGTCCGGGCTCGGATCAAGAGCGGTCTCAGTTACGGCGCGTGGAGTTGCTTGTGCCGGAACTGTCTGACCATTTACAGGGAGCGCAGCGATACAAGGCAACAGAATGGAAAGAAGCTTAAGGATCCTAAGCGAGAAACGACCAGGGACAAACATAGTGCCCACTTCCCGGGGGTGGCTTTCGAGCCTAACCATTGTAGGCCCGCCACGCAAGTGCGCGCCCACAGTTTTTCGCTGTCGGGGCAGTCACCAGGACGTCCGCTGGCGCGGAGTGCAACTTTGCAGCGCATGACAGTTAACAGCGGAAGTTGGGCAACCGAATTGGAATCACTTAGCGCTACAAAAAAGCCGCTGCTTAAGGGCAGAACAGGGCAAATAACAGGGGATTTTCCGCAATTCGATCGCGAAATCATTGAATTCTGCGCGAAACCCTAAATTGTCGCGTTAGAAACAGGGGATAACAGCGAATTCCGCGGCTTTCTCCCGGAGCCACTATCAACAAAGCCGTTGTCATTGTCTTGCAGGCGGACTGCAAAAAAAATCAAAGCAATACCCAGCCATACGCAGGGATACGCAGGCATACCTAGGGCATACGCATCGCATGCCCTAGGCTACTGATTGGTAGACGGATCGGTACGCACGGTATCGTTGCGTATGCCGCCACGCCAATGAACCACCGCGGCTGAGTGTTGCCGGGCTGAAGGCTGAGTTTTTTTTGCGAGATCCCAAGATTTAAAGGACTTAGTCGCCGAGATCCCACGAGATCCCATGGGGTCTCGATGGGATATCCCAGAATCCTCGGTGGGATCTCTGTGGGATATCCCAGAAATCTCGTTGGGATCATTCTGGGACTGTAGTGGGATTCGCATTGGGCAACCGTGCGTAGCCAGTGCCGAGTCGCCAGAGTCAAAGAGCTCGCTTCCCGAATTGGCACAGATCTTCGACACTGTTACTGCTGTGGTACCACGAATGCAAGCGAAAGGGAAGTGGCAAGACTGCCACAGAATGATCAAAAACCGTCGGTCTAAAGAGAACCCTTTCGGGGTTCTCAGCGAGCAGGACGCGCGGAAGCAGGTGCCGTAGCGAGGCAGTTTACCAATCCGCAATTGACGATTTCCCACAATAGCAATGCGCACGCGGACGTATACAAGAGGGAGACCAGCTCCCAACGCCGCTGCGGCCTCAGCCCTATCCGTCATTGACGCTTCCCCATCCAGAATGGGCCGACGAGGAGAAGGTTCGAGACGCGCTCAAAGATAGTTGGCGGAGAACTGCTTGGGGTCGGTGATGATGCGCAACGGACGGGTTCTATAGAAGGCGATGCCAAGCAACTCCTCTCCGATCTGTTCGGGAGATGTGTTTGCTCTTGGCATCGCCTCTTGTACAAGCCATCAGTTCCTGTAAACCGGATACTTTCCGAAGTCCGAGCAAGGTAGAACCAAGGTCCTATAGCAACACTGCAAGTGCCAGTCTATTTTCGACCGACGAACGGAAAAGGGGCATCGGATCGGTGGCGGGAGGTAGTTTGATCGCAATCGTGGACGATGAGAGGTCGGCAGGATTATAGCGAAGGGGCAGGGGTGCTCGCGGCTGTGGCTTTGGCCGATTTAGTCATGCTGCTCAATTCCGCATAGCTGCGCGCAGGGCGGCGGCTCACGATCAGCCAGTTCACAGAACCGATCATCAGCGTCAGCAATAGAATCAGGAACTCGCCTTTGCCGATACGGCTGACGAGTACTCCACAAAAGGCAATCCCGATGACGGCCAGGAGATCCCCTGCGGGCAAACGGAACCGTGGTCGCTCGGTACTCTTGCGGCGCAGGGTTGGTAGCGCTGCGCACGACAAAGCATACGTAACCAGCCGCGAGACAGCCATGAGCCGGGCGTTCCAGGTGAAGCTGCCGAGCAAGGCAAGTACCCACACCAGAGTGGCGACCGTGATGATTGAAATGTAAGGCGTCCTGTATCGGGAATGGACAGCGGCGAAACAGCGGGGAAAATCTTTTTGTTCGGCGAGCGCAAACAGTACCCTGGGGCCGGCAATCATTGCTGCCGCCAGATATCCCAGGATCGACAGCACGACGCCGATGCCGATGAGCCCAACGAGCGGAGTGCCACCGATAGTGTGCGCCGCTGCTACCAGCGGGCGCTGAGTTTGCGCCGGATCGGAGAGAGCGTGGACAGTCACAAACTGAATCACCACGTAGATGGGAGTGCAGATAGCCAAAGCGATAAGGATTGCGATCGGGGCATCGCGCTCCGGATTCTTTGCTTCTCCGGCGGGAATCAGTGCGGACTCAAATCCCACGTAGGCGACGATGGCCAGGAGCATTGCATTCAGCCAGGCATTCGTCGAATGCGACTCGTGAGCACTGAACACCGGAGTTCCGCGCGTACTGAGGAACACGCATCCCAGCAGGATAAAAGCCAGCAGTGGAACCAGTTTAGCGACGGCGAGGAGGTTGTTCGTTCCGGCGCCGATCTTCACTCCGCGGATGTTAAATGCCGCGAGCACGGCCAACAGAACCGTAATCGTGGACGCCGCGGCCAAGCGGCGGTCCAAAGGCGGGCAAAACTCGGCAAGATACACGGTAAGCAGATTTGCACTTGCCGCCGTCGCTGCCACGCGAGACAGCAAGTTCAACCATCCCGTCTGTATCCCGACGAATCGGCCGAAGGCGACTAGCGTGTAAAGATAAGGCCCTCCGCTTTCGGAAAAACGAGAAGCTAATTCCGCGAAGCAGCCGGCAATGACCGCAATGCCTGCCGCAGCAATCACGAAGACCAACGGACTTTGCCTGCCGGTTAACGAGGCTATCTTCGATGGCAGCCCGAAAATGCCGCTGCCGATCACAAGGTTGATCATGAGCGCCGCGAGGGACCAACGGCCAATCGCGCGCACTAGGCGTGTTTTTTCCCGCACTCCTTAAAATCGGATTTGGCTCACGAAAAACGACAGGTTTGAGGGTTCGCCCCACCCTCTTGGTCGTGCGATTTCCCCCTTCCGGATTCTTGACCCAATCGGGTGCCCTCGTTGTTATCGAAGGGCACGCGAAATCCTTGGAGTCGGAGCAAGAATCAAACAGGAAGGGCGCCAACACCACTGAGGAGTTTCGGCTGCCAAATCCATACCGGACCCCCGAGTTCGCGGCAAAAAGCAAAGACCCGAAAATGGCAGCGAGCGTTTGGAGTTGCAGCGGAGCGAAGATTACCATCTCGATACGATTCGCCGCGGGTTGGTGAAGAGATTTGTTCAGCGATCGGGGACTCAGCTTTTTGAGCCCGGGGCTACGCAAGGTTCACAAGATTCCAGGCGCAACGACTCTAAACAACTACTGGTGCGATTTGCTATAAACGTATGATTATAATCAGTTTATATCGCTCTATATAGCTCGGCTTGCCAGCTCTTTCGACCCCTCCGGCTGGTGCATTCGGAAACGGAATTTTGTCAACGAAAATTGCCGCAGCTCGGCCTCCGACAGGCCATGATCTTCTGACTTTTCGAATGGAGTTTTCACGAAGAAATCGGTTGGGAAAACCGGCTGTGGTTGATATTGTTGCTATCAGGTAACTGGCACCGGCGAGGGTGCAAGTTACCTTTTTGTTCTTGAGGAAACAAACTTATGAAGAAATCGTTTCGCTTGTTAATTGGAACCATCATGCTCGGAGCAGTGATCGTGGCTGCCAGCATTTCGCCTAACCAACCCGGCGTCGCCGGCGGAGCCCCTGTACCCGTGTGCCCCCCGGACGGGTGCGCCGTCAATTAGCAACCCGACAAGGTTTGCGTCGAAGGCCATGCTTTCTGCTTGAAGTTGGGCCGGGCAAGGGAATATCCTCCTCAAAACCAAGGGGACGATGCCCGGTCTGACACTTCAAGCAGCTCTGATATGGTTGTCCTGCCCGATTCTCCAGCTGCTTTGTGTCTATTTGTTGTATCGGCGTAAGTTGCTGAATCAGTTTACCTTCTTTGCTTCTTACCTCCTGTTTCTCACTCTGCTTGATGCGGTTCGCTTTCTCTGCTATCGCAAATTTGGATTGTCATCCTGGGCCTACTATTCGGTGTACTGGGTGGGGACGGCGCTGGCAAACATGGCTGCCATCGCGGTTCTCTATGAGATCTTCTGTGCCGCATTCAAACCTTTCGCGGGCTTGCAGGATTTGGCGAAGATAGTGTTCAAGTGGGCTGGCGGGTCAATCTTGTTCGTCGGCTTGGTGGTGTTCGTCAGCAATCCCGCATCGTCGGCTGGAGCCCCCCACCATTGGTTATCGACGAGTGTCCATGACTTCGAGCGAATAGTCGGCGTGTTGCAGTGTGCCTTGCTGATTTTTCTGTTCATCGGCTCTCAGCACCTGGGGCTTTCCATGAGGAACCGAGTATTTGGGTTCGCACTCGGATTCGGGTTCGATGCATTCTGCACAATTCTCCTATATACGGCTTTAAGCAGCTCCCATCTCAGCAAGATCCCGCTGTGGTCACAATTGCTCCCGATGGCGTACTCCGCCTCCCTACTGATCTGGGTGGGATATCTCCTTAAGCCGGAGCCCGCTCGCGAGTCGGTTCACATTCCTGTCACCTCTCCGCTGTTACGGTGGAACGAAGTCGCTCTGCAGTTAGGACACAGTGGCGGCAAGGTTGCGCTTCTCAACCCAGAGCCTTTCATGCCTCAGGTTGAGCGCATGGTCGAGCAAGCTATGCAAAAGGAAATCGTAGATCGCCGTCAACCTCGATACCATATGGAGCCCCGAACTCCGTCTTAAGATGCGGGTGGTCCATCCTCTTCTTCCCGTTTCGGATTTTCGCATCTGACTCCCAATCGGGGGCGAGATGCACTCTACTAAGTGCCCTTGTAGGCGCTGCCGACGGCAATCTTGCGAAAACGCGCCGGCGCGGCGCCGTGTCCCGTGCCCATGGTCTGCATGGGCTGGCCTTTGCCGCAATTCGGTGTGCCCCAGAGGCGCCATTCGTCGCGAGAACAGATCGCATCCATAGAGTTCCAAAATTCAGTGGTAATGCCGGAGTAGGACGGGTTCTTGAACATGCGGCCGAGCTTGCCGCCCTTGATCTCCCATCCGATTTCGCAGCCGAACTGGAAGTTGTAGCGCTTGTCGTCGATGGACCAGGAGCGGTTAGTCTCCATGTAGATGCCATCGTCTGTGCCGGAGATTAGTTGATCGAGCGTAAGCGGCTTCTGGCCGGGGAGGATGCTGACATTCGTCATGCGAATAAGCGGAATGCGGTTCCAGCCCTCTGCGCGCATGGTTCCGTTGGAGCGCTGCTCGCCGATGGTGTGCGCGGTTTCCCGAGACGAAAGGTAGCCGGTGAATTCTCCATTCGTGATGATGGGGGTGCATTGTGCCGGAACGCCTTCGTCGTCGTAGGCGAACGTTCCCAATCCGGGACCGTGTTGCTCAGTTGCGTCGGCGACTACGTTCACATCGGAGCTGCCATAGCGCAGGTTGCGCAGCTTGTCGATGGTGAGGAACGACGTGCCGGCAAAGTTGGCCTCCATGCCCAGCACTCGGTCAAGTTCGATGGGGTGTCCAATGGACTCGTGAATCTGCAGTCCAAGCTGCGACGATCCGAGGATCACGGTGAACTGCCCCTCGGGACACTGCGGCGCTTTGTGCAGAGCGACCGCTTCTTCACCGATGCGTTTGGCATTTTCAACCAGGCGCAGCTCGTCGATCAGTTCGTAGCCTTTGTTTTGGTACTGGCCACCAAAGGAGTTCGGGTATGACCTCTTCTGAATCTCGGTGCCGGCGAACGAGAACGCGTCATAGCCAACGCCAGTACTGAAACGCGTCTGATGAATGTCTGACCCTTCGCTTGAATAAAACCATTGCTCGTAGCGACGCAAAGTCATCTGCGCCTCTGCCAGCGTTACTCCTTCCACTGAGCGTAGTTCCTTATCGCAGGCCATCAACAAGGCGAGGTTTTGTTCAACTGATGTACTGAAAGGATCGATCTTGCAGGGATTGGTCCACTCAGCGACTATCGGCTTTTCCGGAGCAAGCTGGATGGGATGCTCCTGCACACGCGAAGAAGAGCGACCTATTTCAACCGCTCGTGCTGCCGTGGCTTCGATAGACTCGCGCGAAAGGTTGTCGGTGGAGGCAAATCCCCACGCCTTGTTGACCAGCACCCGAACACCGATGCCCAGAGACTCGGAGTCGGATGCGTGCCCGATTTTGCCATTCTTCGTGGCGAGTGCCCGTTGACGGTCACTGACGATTCGGGCGTCAACATACGAAGCCCCACGCTTCAACGCTGTGTCTAGCGCCCAGTGCGCTGCCTCTTTCATGGACATAGAAGAGCAGTATACAAAGGGTAGTTTCGCGCCTGTCAGCGCGTATTCCGTACACCGACAATCCCGAGGACGGCTGAGGAATACGCCTCACCGTGAAACGGCCCTCACACTCCCTTTTGATACTCTGTCTTCACTTCGAACATGCTCTCCCAAGAACGCATTCACGATATCTTTTCGCGCCTTCAAAAACTCTCTTCCGCTGACGAGGTTGAGGCGATCATCGCGGGCGGACGCAGCGCGCTCACGCGCTTCGCCAACAACACGATTCACCAGAATGTCGCGGAAGAAGGGTATGTAATCTCGATTCGCGTTGCTCTCGATGGCAAGACTGCGCGGGCCACCACGAATCGTCTGGATGACGAGAACCTGAAGCGAGCCGTGCAGTCAGCGGAACAAATTGCCCGTGTGCAGGAGCGGGATCCTGACTTGTTGCCGGTTCCATCTTCAGCCGAGGCGGGGAATGAGACTCCTGTTCAGCGGCACTTCGGAGCGACTGCGGCGATCAAGCCGGAGGATCGAGCTGCCGCTGTGGAACAGATTGTCAGTGTGGCGAAGCAGCACAAACAGATTGCGGCAGGAATCTATTCGTCTTCCGAGAGCATGGAAGCCCTGCTTAATTCGCGGGGATTGGCAAGGATTCATCGTCAGACGAGTTCAGAGGTCTCGATCACGATGCTCGCTGATGATTCTTCCGGCTGGCAGAAGGCGAACTCACCCAATGTTGCCAATCTGCAACCGAAACGCCTGGCCGAAGTCGCCGCTGAGAAGGCCGCTCACACGACTCGTCCACGAGAAGTTCCCCCAGGGAAGTACACGGTAATTCTTGAACCTGCAGCGGTCCTCGACTTGCTTGGGTTCATGTTCTTCGACTTTGGCGGCACAGCCCTCCTTGAACAGCGTTCCTTCCTGAACAATAGGGTTGGATACCGCTTATTCGGGGACAACATAACAATTCATGATGACGTGTACCATCCTCTTCAATCTGGAGCGACCTTCGACGGTGAAGGCGTAGCGCGTCGTCGGGTGACCCTGGTCGATAAAGGCGTTATTCGGGGTTTAGTGTTCTGCCGTGCTACCGCACGCAAGATGCAAGACTCGGATTTAGCCTCCCAAATAGGCAAGATTGCCCCGACCGGCCACGGGTTTCCGCTTCCAAACGAAATCGGTGATGCACCTATGAATATTGTTGTCGAGGGAGGAAATGGGGCAGCAAAGTCTGTTGGCGAGATGGTTACGTCAACGCAGCGCGGAATCTTGGTGACGCGCCTGTGGTATATCCGCGAAGTTGATCCTTACGAGAAAATCCTGACGGGCATGACTCGTGACGGCACATTCCTTATCGAGAAGGGGAAGCTGCAGGGCGGAGTACGCAATTTCCGCTTCAATCAAAGCTTGATCGATATGCTGCAAAACGTTGAAATGTTGAGCGGTTCAGTTAGGGCCAGTGGTGAGGAATCGTTCGATATGGTGGTGCCGGCAATGAAGGTGAACAGCTTTAATTTCACAGAATTAACAAAGTTTTAATCCGTGACAGGGTAACTTCTCCGTTCTTCCAAAGGTGCATGTTCCCCTGAGAATCTGGAGCAATCCGCCGTGGACTTTGGTAACTTTTACCTCTGGGAGGCAGGGGGATATAACGTGAGCCAGAGCTACGCAGAGGGAGAGCCCGTGGACGAGTTAAGAAGTTCAGTTCGGTTCCCGCTTAAGCTTCCAGTTCAAGTTCGTGCTGAGCAGAGCGGCGTCACCGGCGAGACGGAAGATATCTCGGCCGGCGGTGTGCTCTTTTACATGGACGCAGCCATGGATATTGGGTCGAGCATCGAATTCACGATTTCGATGCCCGCCAGCGTACTGGGCACAGCAACAGATGTCGTAGTGAAATGCACCGGACGTGTGGTACGCTGCTCCAAACAAGGCGACAGGACGGCTGTGGCAGCAGTGATCGATGAATACCACTTTGATCGCGCCCAGTAGTCCGTTTATCCACCATGAGCAGCAGCGGCGCCTCCAAACCATTATCGAAACCTGCGCCAGCGCGACCAGGAGATCCAACCGCACCTTCGAATGGGACTGAAGCAGTTCCGGTTGAAGCTCAGCCGTCAGCAGCATCTATCCGGGTAATTCTCGCCGACACTCAGGCCATCTACCGGGTCGGTACGAAAAAGATTTTTGCGCTGGAAGACGACATTCGCGTCGTCGCTCAGGCGGAGAATCTTGGTCAGGTTCTCGCCGCCGCCGCCAAGTTTCCCGCAGATGTCCTTCTTTTTGAGGGCGCCATTTCGCCCAATGCTCCTGAGGCGATCTCTGAAGTGCTGAAGCGAGCGTCGAACTTGAAAGTGATTGTGCTCTCGCCGGAGAACGATGAAGACACGACAGTGGAGTACTTCCGGCGCGGAGTTCGCGGCCTGCTGCCGCGAAGTATCGCTCCAGAAATGTTGGTCAAGTGCGTACGGAAAGTGGCCGTGGGCGAGACCTGGATCGATAATCAAAGCGTTAACTGGGTGATCGAGGCCTACCGGGCGCAGGCGGCGCAGCTTACTTCGCCACGACCGAAGACGAAGCTTTCGGATAAGGAACTGCTCATCATCTCCTGCGTCACGCAGGGAATGCGCAATAAAGAAATTGCCAGCGAGATTGGGACCACGGAGCAGGTCGTCAAGAATTATCTGCGCAAGGTCTATGACAAGCTGGGCGTCTCTGACCGCCTTGAGTTAGCGCTGTATTGCATCCACCACCGCCTCCTGCAAGGCTCGGGACGCGGCCAGATTCCTGATGAATCCGCAGCAATTGCCGCCGCTAACAACGTAGCTGCGATCACCGAGTAGCAGTTGTCCGGCTGAGTATCCTCACCGTAGAGCCGAGCACCCTACCATTTCCCGATTCCTGAACGAACGCAACCACCCGTAAATTGTTCTTTTCGACGTCCTTTGGCAAACGTAGGGTGACGTCCTTGGTCAGGCCTTCCGGCCCCACCTTCGCCACTTTCTGCAGACTACGAAGGACAGCGACATGTCTCAGCGCACGGCCAGAGTTCTCGCCTCCGTGAACTTGAGTCTCATCAGAATTGTCCGCCACTGCGACGTACAGATCCCCACGCTTGTGGTCCGGCGGGAGCGAAGTGGTCTTGAGTTTCAGGAGGAGATTGTTGCCGTCGATGTCGGCAGCAAGGATGGATAGAGAAGTCTTCGGCGCGTTGGCGGCTGTCCGCAGCGCCGCCTCCAACGAACCCGGATTATTGCCGACAAATTCCTGCTTCCCATCGACCACCATTTGTGGCGTGTATGGCTCTGGAACGCCGAGACGAACGGCATACTCTTGCTGCCGATCCGTGTAATCACGCGAAGAAAAGCGATCGCGCCAGCCGGTTCGATCCCAGTAGTCGACGTGCTCTCCAAGGACGACGATCTGGCTATTGGCAATGGTTCGCTGCGCGTCGAGCTTGCGCAGGAGCTCGTCGGCAGGCGGACAGCTTGAGCATCCTTCAGAAGTAAAGAGTTCCACGAGAATTCCGGAAGCGGGTGCGTCGGAATTCTCAGGCACTGTGACAGCACCCGACTGAGTTCCGCGTAACTCTACAAAAATCGAGCTCCACAGAAGACACAACGCCACTGCAAGCACGCGATTCATGGTCCTTATGATTCTCGTCCGGAGAAAAGATTACGTCAAAACACCGGCCGAAGCGGGAATGCACGGAGAGAGTTGGGACCAAAATTGCGTTGCCCGGGCGAGCGAAGACATCGTTTGCAGGCGGGATGCCTACTGGTAATTTCAGAAGCTATCTTTCAATCAATCGCTCGTTCGTGAACATCGCTCGCTCCCGCCGCTCGGCATAGAGCAACCGCTACAAACATGGCTATACACCAAATCAGGCTGAGTGCGAATACCCAGCGCATAGGGCTTTCCTCAAGACTTTCCAGGAGAATTGGATTTCGGGGAAGTGGCACGTGATTTTCCGCTGGCACAGGGAAGCTGTCAAACTGGGAGTAATCCCTTTTGGTGACGTAGTCAGACCTAGAAAGGTACCGCCGATCGGGCCGTCTATTACCGATGATCGGAGTCGTCAGATTCGGTCGCATCCGGTACACTGCGAGCGCCTGAATTCGTCCCATCATGTCTGCCGCTGGTCCACTCACAGTTCTCTGCATTGCAAGTTACGAAAAAGGGCATGAGTTTTTGCGTGAAGCAAAACGCCAGGGATGCACCGTGCTGCTGCTCACATCCGAAAGCCTGATGAAAACGGCAAACTGGCCGACAGAGAGCATCGACGAGATCTTCTACATGCCCGACGTCAAAAAGAAATGGAACGTTCAGCACACGGTTCTCGCGGTAAGTCACCTGGCCCGAAATCGCAGGATCGATCGCATCGTGCCTTTAGACGATTTCGATCTCGAAACGGCTGCGAGTTTGCGAGAGCACATGCGCATTCCCGGAATGGGCGAGACCACGACTCGCTACTTTCGCGACAAACTGGCCATGCGTGCCCGGGCAAAGTTTGCGAAATTGCCGGTTCCCGAGTTCGTGCGATTACTTAACGACGGCGAAATACACGACTTCACGCGCGCGGTACCGGCTCCGTGGATATTGAAGCCAAGATCGCAGGCCGGTGCTATCGGACTGAAGAAAATCGCCAGCGAGAATGAGCTTTGGAAGTCGCTAGAGGCTTTAGGTGACGATCGCTCGTTCTACCTGCTTGAGCGGTTTGTTCCGGGACAGGTCTATCACGTAGACACAATCACATTTCATGGTGAGCTGCTTTTCTGCATTGTGAGCCAGTACGGCGCGCCGCCGATGGAGGTTACTCATCAAGGTGGCGTATTCACCACGCGGACGCTGCCCCCTGCAGATCGTAAGAGTAAAGAATTGTGCGAGCTGAACTGGCGTGTGCTGCAGGCCTTCGGTCTGGTGTGGGGCGTCTCCCACAGCGAATTCATCGTTGCGCGAGACGGAGTAACTTACTTTCTGGAAACTTCGGCTCGCGTAGGGGGAGCGAACATAGCGGAATTGATCGAGGCCGCAACCGGCGTGAATTTGTGGCGCGAATGGGCGAAGATCGAAGTCGCCGGTGAAGACGAAAGTTATGTTCCTCCACAACCGAAGCGGGAGGCTGCAGGATTACTAATCTCACTGGCCAAGGAAGAGTGGCCGAGTACAGAAGAGTTCAGAGATTCCGAGATTGTGTGGCGCATGCGAAAACCCTGGCACGTGGGTATGATCGTGCGCTCTAGCGAACATGCGCGAGTGGAAGAGTTATTGCAGCAATATTCCGATCGGGTGCAGAAGATGTACACAGCGTTCCAGCCGCCTCCGGATCGCCCGATCCACTAGCGGCCTAGCCGTTCTTCGCGGGCTGCCCGAACGCGGGCAAGTCCGTTGCGCGCGGCGGCATTCAGATGGTCCAGGCGCAGAACGATTTGGTATTCGTAACGCGCTAGCGGATAATCGCCGGCTCCGGCGGCAGCATCGGCCTTGCGCAGGAGATCAGGAATATCTTTGCGAGTGAATCCTTCCACTTCCTGGCTGTCTACGATTCTCGGCCTGACATGACGCTCTGGTGCCGAAAGAGGCGCTTCCGTGGTGCTCTCATCATCAGAGGAGGCCGCCTGCTCTGAGTTGATCTTTGCGCTCGCTACGTTGTTCTTCGCTACTGGGACCCTCGGGCTATCAGAGACGGTGGAAGGAGCCTGCACCGATGTTGGCGGCGCCGTTGCCGGTTCAGGATTTGCACCCTGACTTGAACTCGCATGAGCATCGCCACTCGCGGGTGGCTGTGCAAAGACTGTTACACCGCCTGCATGTTGCGCTCCAGCAGTTGTATCCGTGGCCGCCTGCGACGTTTCCGCCGCAGCTTTCGTACTGTCTGCATTGGGATCGGAAGCTTGCGGACCAGTTGTGCCCGCCTGTGTATCGGTCGCCGAGGTCGCTTCTGCAGACTGGTTAGCCACCGCAGGCTTCGGCTCGACTCGAGTAATCGTGATTGTTCTTCCGGCAACAGAAGGGAACGATCCAGTACGCGATTTCACGTGCAGAGCCCAGCCTATCGTCGCTACGAGCAGCAGAAGCGCTATTACGGTGAGCCAGCCGAAGGGATTTGCACGACGGCGTGGCGGCTCGACTGCCTTCATTCGCGTCGAACTGAGCGGACGTGGTTGCACTGGAGCGTGTTGAGTGCCTTGCTCGGCCGCGACATGCGGCTCCATTGCCGACTTCAACAGTGCAGCCTGCTCGCGAAACGCGTCGCGCATTTCTTCGCAGCTTTGATACCGGTCGGCGGGGTTCTTCGCGAGCGCTTTGCGAATAATCAAATCAATGCCATTCGGCAGCGATGGATTGATTACTGAAGGCGGAGTCGGCTCTTCATGGATCAGCTTGTACAAGACTGCGGCTATCTCGCCCTTAAACGGCTTCTCCCGCGTGAAGAGTTCGTAGAAGACTGTGCCCAGTGAGTAGACATCTGACCGCTGGTCTAGTTTCTTGCCGGTCGCCTGCTCCGGAGCCATGTAGGTGGGTGTTCCAACCACGACGCCGGTTAGCGTCATGTTCGTATCGCCAAACTTGGCAATCCCAAAGTCGAGAACCTTCACCACCCCATCCGCTGTCAGCATGAAATTAGCAGGCTTCAGATCGCGATGGATTACGCCACGTTGGTGGGCGAATCCCACTGCGCTGCACATCTGGTCGGCATAGGACAACAGTGTCGCCAATGGAGGAAGTTTGCCGGCGTCGAGCAAATTCGCGAGCGTTTGCCCCTCGACGAACTGCATGCTGAGATACACGAAGCCGTCTTGTTGCCCAATGTCGTAGATAGTGATGATGTTGGGATGATCGAGTCCGCCAGCGGCCTTGGCTTCAATCTTGAGTCGGTCGACCAATTCCACGCCATCGCCGAAGTTGCGCTGAATGGAGATCGTCTTTAGCGCTACCGTGCGTCCGATCACATTGTCGTAGGCTTTGTAGACTATACCCATCGCGCCGCGACCGAGTTCCGATTGAAGTTGATAGCGGTTCGCAGCCGTTGGATTGACGCTCTCGATTTGCCCGGCCTTGCGTACGTGCGAATAGGTTGACTCATCGGTCCAGAGCAGCTCGTAGAGCGCTTCAGCGCCTTGAGCCGCCGGGCTAAATGGTTTGACGGAAAACTGGAATCCAGGAATATTCTTCGCCGTCTCGTAGATCTTTTCGCTCACTAGGATCTGAGCCGAGTTGATCTCGCTCAGGGGGCTGCCAATTGCGATGGCACTGGAAGGAGCGGCTTGCGCAGTGCTATGGACCATAACGGCCGCAACGATCTGGCAAGCTGGAGGATTTCTATGAAAAGTGAGCAGCTTTACTTGCAGCGTCTTTGCCGCTGCTAGTGCACGTAAGGGATTCTCAAATTGGGCAATGAGCGTGCTTCCACGCACCTCGGACACTTTGCCCTGGCCTTCGGAGAATACATTGCGTATCAGCCCTGCAACGGTCTCGTCGGCAGCACAGTCCAGGTCACGCAGCTTTTCTTGCGGTCCGGGATACTCCCAAAGCCGCACACACAACGCCGCTTTCGAGCTGGGACGCTCGTCTACTTGAGCCTTGTCTTGCTTCTCGAACGGATTTGGCGTGTGTTCCAAGGAATCCATTTTGATCCAGAAACATAGGGTGCCTGAGCCTGGGGACGGCGCGGGCGTACTTCTACCAACCCAAGAGCGGGCGTACTTCTACCAACCCAAGAATAGCGAGGAAGGACGATTTCTCATTGATTACCTAAGTGCTTGACTCTTTAGTTCTTAGACACCCAGCATGTGTGGCCCTATGCTACCGTCAGAACTCTCCCCAGAAGGCGCTTACTCCGGCATGATTTCGCAAAAATACCGCACATTTCAGGCATGCGGGCGTGTGTTCAGAAACTTCCGCCAGCCAAGCCAATTGTTACGTCTATTCGCATGCGCAATTTCTCTCTGCTATTTCGCCACCTCGATGCAGGCGGCGAACACGCGGACGACTGCGATCGCTCTCTTCGACGTTTCCGATGGACCTGCGTACGTGCAGATCAGTGGAGTGACGCTGAACGGCAAAACCGAGCTGCGCATGTGCGATGGTGTCAAGAGAATTGACAAGCGCAATTACGAGATGCTGTTCAAAGCGCAGCTTGCCGGCGCGAGTTCTTTAGAGCGCGGCGACGATGGCGTTCTCAGACTGGTCGTCAACTCGAAACCCGTCTGCGTGGTTCCGGGCAGTCTGAAGTTCGATAAGAAGGCGGAATTCACTCCGGCTGAAGCGGCCGATCAGGCGCTACTTCAAGGGCTCGTTGTCTCTGCGTCAGCTCAAGGGCTGGGGCTTCCACCGTTTAAGCCTGGGGTGCGTCTGGTGTTTGTCGCCGCTCCGGATGACGAGCTCGCAGCGTATCTCTCCGCCGAGCGAGCGCATTCAGCCTCGGCTTGGCAAGCATTTCTGGTTCGCTATGGATCCTCAACGCACGCGGTCGACGCGAAAAACGCGATGGCAGCAATTTACGAGGAGTCGGCGGAGGCTGCCTTCGCCGAGTATCGAAAATCATCGGCTCGCGGTGATCTCACACGTCTGAAGGACGCGCAGCAGCAAGCAGATAACGCTGAAAAGAGCGTAGCTGGTTACGCTCCTGCCCGCAGGCTCAAGGAGCAGATCAATAAAGAACTGGATTCATTGCTTGAGTCCGATCGCAGCAATCTGCAGAGCTATCGCAGGACGCTAGCCGAGCATACGACCGGATATGCGCAGTTGATTGCCGCGAAGCAGCACAGCGAACAAGTGCTGGCAGTAAACCCTCAATATGCCTCCGCGGTGAATCTAAATGCTGAGATCGCTACTGAACAACGTAAGTTGGGCTCTGCTGTTCAGAGTGCCGAAGCGTCACTCGCCTCGAAGCGCTACGACGAAGCCATGGCAGCTCTCCGCCCGTATCGTTCGTTTGCGTCGGAGACGCCCCGCATCGACGCCGTTGTTTCAGCCGTATACACCGTCCACTTTATCCGCGGCCAGGAATTCGGCAAAAACCAATCGTGGGAGCAGGCTGCGGCGGAGTTTCGCAAGGCGCTCGATGTACGCAGTGACAGCCGGGACGCTGCTGCCGCTCTCAAGAACGCCGAGCTGCAGTCGAATAACGCCAACAATAAGCAAGCGGCCCAGAGCGCGATTGCACAAAGCCGCATCTACGCCGAAAAAGCTCAATTCGTCGAGGCGTATGAAGTTCTCGCGAACTTGCCTGACGCGCAGCAGCCTTACGTCACCGACCAGCTTGCCGCTCTGGAGAAGAACTTTGTTACAGCCGCATTTCGGCGGGCGCAGAAGCTGCAAGAAATCCACGTTCCCATTCGGGGACGCGCGGATGAAGATGCCGTCAGGCAAGCTTATGAGCTGCTCGAGCGCGCCAGCCGCCTAAGTCGAGACCCGGCGATGAAGCTCAAGCGTGACCTGCTGTCCGATAAGATCAGCGCCTACTACGTCGAGCAAGCCCAGAAATATCTGAGCAAGCCCATGGGATCGGGAGTCGGCATGGGCTGGCTGTACCTGAACGAGGCGGAGCACTACAGGCCGAACATGCCGGTCGTGCGGGAAGCGATGGCACGCAACGCATCTGCATACCAATTGCGCTCCAGGCTCTCTGTGGGTGTTGTGCTGCGTGACCAAACCTCACGTCGCGACAGCGTCGGCTTTGCCGATCAACTGCGAGATGCCATCGCCAACGGACTCGAGTCTTCCGGACTGCCCATCAAAGCTCTCCGACAATTTAACGAATCCGACGCCGTGCAGCCCAACTTTGTACTGGTTGCCGAGGTTCTCGAGCACCGCGTAGTGAAGAACACGAATTTGGAGACCCTGCCATCCAAGTATCGCGCCGGCACACACGAAGTTAAGAACCCAGCATGGCTGCAAGCAAATCAAGACTACGAGGCCGCGCAGCAGCAATTCAGTGCCGCTCAGCGTGGCGCAGCCGATGCACAGGCACAGCACAAGAAGAGGGAAGTCATCGCTGCTGCGAACGAGGCAGTGACCGTGGCTCAGAAACATGTAGCCGATGCGCGCCGCACACTCGAGACCACTGAACAAACCCGTCCAGAGAATGTGATCGCGCCCTACAACTACACGAAGAAAAACATCGACTTGACGGCTGTAGTCGATATGACCTTCCGCATCAAGGACCAGTCTGGGAATCCAATCGATGCGGCAGTTCCTATTAGAAAAGATGATCACAAAGTAGCAGTCGTCCTCGACAACGTGAAGCCTGAAGATACGGAAGGAATCAAGAAGCAGAGCACCGAACCCGATGAGCTTCAATTCCTCACCGATTTGGAAATTCAGGCCCGAGACGGGTTAATTAAATCAGTGCGGGAAAAAGCCCTGCTCCTGCCCGGAAAGATCCTGGCCGAAGCCCGTCGCCGGTCGCAGACTGGTGACCTAGAGGGCGCCGCGGAAGAATACGTTCTCTATATGAACGCCGTGAGTCCGGAATCTTCCCAGGGGCGCGACGAGGCGGCGAACTTCCTTCACGATCACTTCAACGTGACAGTTGCAGGATCGGCGAACACAACGGAATCGCATTTGCGAGCCATGCGCTAGTCGAGAACGATCGGCGTCTTCCCCATCGCGCACAACTGGAGCAGCATCGCTGGAGCGCCAAGTCTTATCGGAGTAGGGGTACATTCCTGTCAATTGGCGCACCGCCGCAGATAAGGAAATCGTGACCTTCGCGAGCAAACGTCTCGTGTGTTTTCAGTCTTAGTTTGGTCTCAGCAGCGCGCCCAGCTTGCTAACGGCATCGGGTATCTGTTCCACTCCCGTGCTGCCAAAACCCAGAATGAATCCTTGCCGTGCGGGCTTACGCAGGTAGGACGACGATAGGGGGACTAACCACAACCGTTGGCTCGCCGCCCGCTCCGCAATTTCACGATCATCAATCCCTTTCACGGTGAGAGAAAGATGCATGCCGGCTTGTCCGCCGACCACCTCTGCCGCCAACCCTAATTGTTTACGAATGCTTTCGATCAGTACGCTGCGCCGTTTACCGTAGAGCAAACGCATCCGGCGAATATGGCGCGAGAAGTGCCCTTCGCGGATAAAATCCGCCAGCACTGCTTGATGGAAGCCTGCCGGACTGATGTCCATGGCAAGCCTCGCCGCGAGAAAGCGTTCCACCAGATCTGGCGGCAGAACAATGTAGCCAAGCCGAAGGGACGGAAATAACACCTTGCTGAATGTCCCGATGTAGATCACACGCGAATTCGAGTCGAGCCCTTGCAGAGAAGGGATAGGCATGTTCTCGTACCTGTACTCGCTGTCATAGTCATCCTCGATGATCCATGACCCTGAACCCTCTGCCCAATCGAGCAATTGCAGTCGGCGCGACGCGCTCATCGTTACTCCGAGCGGATACTGATGAGATGGGCTGACGAAAGCCGCTCGCGCATTGGGGCATTGCTTCACACCTGCGGCCACGTTCAGACCTTCGGAATCAACCGGCACAGGCACTATCTGGCAGCCATTGAACGCAAAGACACTTCGCGCGAGACGATATCCGGGTTCCTCCATCCACACTGAACTGCCAGGATCCAGTAGAACCCGGGTAGAGATCTCGAGCGCCTGCTGGGAACCGCTCACGATGATGATGTGGTCTGCCTCGCAGCGAACGCCTCGGGCGGTCCTGAGATAGGCGGCTACCGCTTCACGGAGATCGATCGATCCCATTGGACTCCCGTAATCGAGAGATTCCGCGCGAACCTTTCTGCAATGACGCGTGACCAGGCTGTTCCATATCCGGAATGGAAACTGATCAAATGCTACCTGGCTCACACCAAACGGGCCCCACCCACGACTCCACGCAACATTGTTGAAAGGGCTCAGAAGAGAAGACCGTTTCGAAAGTACACGCGGCCCACGAGGAGCTTTCTTTGAGCTTGGAACCGTGCGGAGTCTTATTGGCGTAACTTGATCGGGCAAAGACTTGGAAACGACAGTTCCAGCGCCGACACGGCCCTCGAAGTAGCCCTCCGCCAATAGCTGAGCGTACGCGTTCAGGATAGGAATCCGTGAGATGCCCAACTCACCGGCAAGCATACGAGTCGACGGGACTCGCTGCCCCGCGCGCAGGCTGCGATCGATAATCGCCGTGCGATACGCGTCATAAATCTGTTCGTGTAGCGCCTTTGGGGCCTTCCGGTCAATACAGATGATCGGTGAAATTCCGGAAGATATCTTCTTCATTTCGCCAAATCATAATGGCTATACGAATTTTCCACCAAGTGGATATTGCGGCAAACCACTTTTTGGCCGACTCTATCACTTTGGAAAGCTTTATAAAACTGGCAGGGGGACGTTGAAGTGGGCGTAGGCGACCAGGTGTGGATGGGCAAGGTAGTGACCGGCGATCCTTTGGAAAACGGTCATAAACCGAACGGTCGGCTGATTATCAAGTCGGGCGGTCGCGTGATCTTTGTTCCTGTAGACGACATCGATTGGATCGAGGCCCAGGCAAACTACGTTCGACTGCACCTTACCGGAAGGGACTCGCACCTCTTCCGCCAACCCATCAGCAAAATCGCGGAAAGACTCGACAGCTCCCGATTCATTCGGATTCATCGCTCTTTTGTCGTGAACGTCAGTCGCATCAGGGAACTACAGCCCTGCAACAGCGGCGAATTTATCGTTTCGCTGCGCGACGGCAAGGAACTGCCTTGCAGCCGAAGCTATCGCCACGTGCTGCGAGCTCTATATAGTCCAGGATCGATGAGAGAGTAAAGGAGAGCTTTAAAAACGGAGTTACACTCGTTTTGCTCTTCCCACCCAATGCGAGATCCTTACGACTCGGAGGCGAGAATCAAAACGGGAAGGGCGGGCCTGCCGTCCACATGGGTTGAGCGTCTTGATTAGCCCACTCTTTTTGGTTTACTGCTCCTGGTCGATTCGCTTCCTGCCCCAACCTATAGGCGGTCACCGGCCTCTTTTACGATTTTCTCAACGTCAGGAACTGGGGATGCGGAAACCAGTAACAAGGCGACATTGTGCCTCTGGACCGAACCGACTGTGAGACCCTCTACGTTTTGGGCGGCGGGGGAGTTGTTTTGGAACCAACTCAGCACGCGAGTGCTGAAGCGCTGATTGTCCTGATGCCGGAGGAAAAGTGAAACTTGGTTCATGCCGTCGGAGTAGTCGAGATGCATGTAACGCTTGCCGTGCAGGACGCACACGCGTGCTCCCACAAGGTGATAGCCGGCAGGTGCAACGCGTTCCGGGGCCTTAGGATCGCCAACCAGGCGCTGCGCGAGTGCCTGTACGTCTTTGTCCTCCACCTTCCACTTTCTCGGAGCCTTGCCGATGACCTCTTCCCGATGATCGTCAGCCGCGTCGCCGCAGGTTGCGCTCAGATCCATTCGTCCTTTGGCATAGCCAAACGTCGCGACTAACAGCGTTGCAAAAATCACTGTCGCCGCAACGCTGTAGCGGACTAGCATCATGACCGGCGTATTCCATGGCGAGGAATTTCGAATGGCATTGCGGACGTGCGCCTCGAGCTGCCTGGTGTGCAGCCGTTCTTCGCTCACGGCATGTTTTATAACGAGGTCGAAATCCGATTCTGCGGCCAGTTTGGCGGCGCACTCCGGACATTTGCTGAGGTGGGTGCGCCACTCGGGACCTTCAATCTCTCCCGAAATGTAAGCGTCGGTGACTTGTTCGCTGTACGTACAGTTCATAGTCTTGCTTTCGCTTTCATGTAACGCGTTTCGCGCTTCGACAGATCGCACTTCACCATCGTGCGTGCCCGTGAGAGCCGCGACATTACTGTGCCAATCGGAATTCCCAAAATCTCTGCAATCTCCTTACAGGAGAACCCTTCGACCGCGAACAGCAGGAGAACCGTCCGGTACTCCTCGTTCAGCAAATCGATCGAGTTCTGAATTTCTTCGGCGGTGAAGCGTGTTGGTGGACGCCGTTCATCGCCCGTATTCTCTGCGTACTGCTCCGGGAAGAACTGGATCGCCTCCTGCCTGATCTGCTGATGACGCGTGGTCCAGCAGTTCAGCATGATGCGAAAGAGCCATGCCTTACAGTTCGTTCCCGGCTGAAACCGGTCAAAGTGGCGCCAGGCACGAAGCATCGCATCTTGCACCAAGTCCTCTGCTATGGCCACATCACGGGCCAGACGCACTGCGGCTCGCAGCAGCGCGCGCAGATGTACCAGCGCTAGCTGCTCAAACTCCTTTTGCCGCGTATCGCCTATGATTTGTATCGCTTCCTCGCTGAACCGGGAATGCAATCCAACCGGGTACTAGGCCTTTGTGTGTTGTAAATCTCCTAAGGTAACCAGGACTTCCTGGCTGTGTCCGTTGGGCTTTACTCCACGAAAAATCTTACGTACGACTCCGTCAGGACCGATGATGAATGTGTTGCGGGCCGCGTACTTCTTACCCTGAAACTCGCTCAAGCTGCCGTACTCGCTTACAACCTTCGCCGATTCGTCGGAAAGGAGTTTGAAGTTTAATCCTTCCTTCGTGCAGAACTCCTTGTGGGAATCGCTTGAGTCGAGGCTTACACCCAGAATCACTGCGCTCTTCGCTTGGTATTGTGCTTCATCTCTCTGGAAGTTGTGTGCCTCAATCGTGCAACCCTGCGTGAAATCTTTGGGATAGAAGTACAACACCACCCACTTTCCACGATATTGATCGAGCGAGATAGAGCTGCCGTCTTGCGACGGCAAGGTGAAGTTGGGGGCCTTATCCCCCTCAGAGACGCTCTTGACGGCATCCGATTCCCCGTTGCCGACCAGCAGCAGGGAGAGTGGCGGAGTCGCGTCGAGCGAACAACTTAAACTTAAAACCGATACAAGTGCGACGGCTAAGAGCCTCATTTGATAAGAAATTCTCCAGACTTTGGAAACAGATTCCTTGGTGATAGGCGGCAAATTACTGTGACGACAACGGTTAATTCCGCAGAGCCTATGATTCCCAATAGTCTAAATCCTCTCGGAGGGGTATTTCATCCGCCGAAGAGTGGAATTCCCGGGACGAAGTTCCGGTGTAAACGGCGCGAAGACAGGGATCAATTAGTGCCTGTAACGCTGTAGGCGAGGCACTTCGAGCGCGCTTGCGGCGCTTTAAGCCGCAAACAACAATGAGCAGGCCATGGTTGGCCTGCTCATTTTGGTTTAGGAAACCCGAAAGCGAGCCCGCCTAAAAGCCGAATCGCCCTCCGGAACCATAGCCCTGTCGATAGCCCTGCTCGTATCCCTGACGGTAGATGGCTTTGTACTGATCCTTACTGCCGGAGGCTGAGCTGTATCCGCGACTGGCGTTCCGGTAGTCGTCATCGTGAGATGGCCGATAGCTGTGTCCAGTGGCGCGGTCGCTCTGGCCGTGACGGAGCCCGTCTTGGTAGCCGATCTGTTGGGCTTGCCCCATGCCGCGTCCGTAATATCCGGAGTTTCCGCGTCCGTTGTAACCGCCGTTGCCGTAATAGCCGCCGTTTCCGTAATAGCCGCCGTTGTTCCGGTACGGGCCGTAATACCCATTATTGTTGTATCCGCGGTCACCGTTGCGGTTGTACCAGCCGTTGTGGCTGCCGTTGTCATGGTAGCGGCGCCATTCTTTCTCGCGCTCTTTCGGCTCTCTTTCCTGACGCTTTTCCCAATCCTTGTCACGATGCTTCCAGTTGTCGCGATCGTGATCCCGATCCTGCGCACTCGCTTGCACTACCCCTGCAGTGCTCCCCGCAATGGCAAGAGCCATGGTCCAGAGCAAAGTTTTGTTGAAAAATTTCATTGATCTCCCTCCCTCCACTTCGGAGCTGCTGTATCCGGATGGCGCTTGCCCAGCACAGTCGACCCTTAGTGGGGTGTCTTTGGTACTAAAAACCAACCCCAAAAGCAGAAGTTGCGCCCGCAGTATGCGATTTTCGTAGCGAGCAATGGGTATAAGGCCAAAGACTTAACGGAGGCTGTTCTTCAGAGGGCGCGCCTTTACACTACGCAAGCGGGATGCAAATGCAGCGGAGAAGCGAAGCTGGAGTAGCGCCGCCCAGGTTGCGAAGTTGCGTACGCGCAAATACGCATTGCGGAGTCTGAGATGAGAGTCTTCCTGACCGGTGCCACTGGATTTGTGGGTTCTCACCTGCTCGCGCGACTGCTGGCTGAGGGACACACCGTACGAGCGCTCGTGAGGCGACGTGGCTTGCTGCGCTGTGCCGCGGCTCCAACTGGAAGAGTTGAAGAAATCGAAGGTGACATCAACTCCGAAAATCTGAGCGAGCGCGTTGCGGGATGCGATGCAGTGATCAACCTGGTCGGAATTATTTACGAGAGTGGCGCCGCTACCTTCAAGAGTGTCCATTACCTCGGAACCAGAAACCTGGTTAAGGCTGCGCGCAAAACTGGAGTGAAACGGTTCGTGCAGATGTCTGCGTTGGGCGCGCGCCCAGCGAATGCGACTACATATCACACGACGAAGTTCGCTGCTGAAGAAGAGGTTCGCAACAGCGGGATTCCCTTTGTGGTCCTTCGGCCGTCGCTGATCGTTGGGCTGGGCAGTGCATTTGTCAAGCAGATGGTCGAAGTAATGCGCGCAGCGCCATTCATTCGGCCAGTTCCGGGAACGGGAAAATACCGGTTTTGTCCTGTGCATGTCGACGATGTTGTTGAATGCTTCACACAATCACTGGCAAATCCCGCCACGACCGGGCAAACGATAGACGTAGTCGGCGGGGAAGAACTTACTCTCGACGAAATCGGCGAAGCCATCGCGGAGCACCTTGCTGTCCGCAAAGCCGTTGCGCATGTTCCCATACCGGTAATGAAAGCTGCGGCTGCTATTTTTTCAATTCTCCCGATGAGGCCGCCGGTCACCTCAGTGCAGTTGCGGATGATGGAAGAAGGTTCAACTGCTGATCCAACTCACATGAAACGCATCTTCCAGATCGAGCCGGAGAAATTTCGCGCGGGACTGGGCCGATACCTATTGCCCTGATCTCTGTGATACTCAAGGTGTTGGTCCGATTTTGCGCAATCTAAGGCATTTTCCCGGTCGCTAGCACCGCAATTGAATGATTCGTTTAAGGCGTTAGCAACAAACAACTACTCTGCGGGTTATAGAATAGTCGGGTATCTCCTCACGATTCAGAGGACTAGATTCAATGTTCGCAAGAGACCGACAGATAGCCCGTTCGTACAGGAGAGACATGCTGAAGGAGAGTGTTATGAGATTCAAGTCCGCAGGAGCAGTCTTCACGTTGGCATTGCTGCTTATGGTTGCAGCAATCAGTGGCTGCTCAAAGTCGGCCAACGTAGCCAGTGGCGACCTCACTGATGCCCAGGTCGCCGGCAATGTACAAACCAAGATTAGTTCGGATCCGTCGCTGAGTGGCCGCGAGATCGCCATCAACTCCGACAAAGGCGTCGTGACGCTGAGCGGTGCTGTGAATAGCGACGCTGAAATCACATCCGCACTCAACGATGCCCAGCAGGCACAGGGCGTAAAGCAAGTAATCAGCCGCCTGGCAGTGCAGACGGCGCAAGCTGCTCCAACCCCTGAGCCTGAAGTGGAGCAACCGGCACCACGCCGCTCCTCGCCGAGCCGTGCAACAACAACCAAGGTGCGTCCGCGTCATTCGCTACCCTCATCTTCCAGTTCGTACGCGAACTCACAGGGCACGAGCGCTAGCTCGAACAGTTCTGATTTCGGTTCCAGCAACTCGACGGCGAGCACCTACACTCCGCCTCCACCCCCGCCTCCTCCGCAGAAGGTCACAGTTCCGGCTGGAACAGTTCTGCAGGTGCGGACTGTGGAAGGCCTGAGTTCGGAGACAAATCACGAAGCTGATCCTTGGCATGGAACCTTGAACGCCGACATCGTAGTTGACGATCAGACCGTCATCCCAGCAGGCGCCGAGGTCGAAGGTCGAGTGATGGAAGCGCATGCTGCCACTCACTACACCGGTGGATCTTCACTTGTGCTCAACGTTGAGCGCCTCAGCTTTAACGGCAAGACGTATCAGATCGCAACCGACACATGGGCTCGCAAAGGTGATGCTCGCGGCAAGAACACGGCAGAGAAGGTCGGCGGTGGGGCCGCGGTGGGCGCGATCCTCGGCGGCATCTTCGGCGGCGGCAAGGGCGCTGCCATCGGTGCAACCGCCGGAGCTGGTGCGGGTGCTGGCGCGAACACGATCACCAAAGGACAAAAAGTGGAGCTGCGTCCTGAGACTCTAGTCAGTTTCCGCCTGCAGAATCCGATTTCGGTCATGCCGTCCGCCAGCACCGAGCGTCACGGAACGGTGATTCGCCCGGACAACAGCGGGGATCCGCAGTAACAATACTCGTAAGCAGAGGTCGGACAAAGATGTCCGGCCTTTTTTCTGTCAACGGTAGACGCTCAGCGCGCCGCAGGCTAGTCCAAGTTCTCTTCTGACTGCAAAGGAAGTGTCGCGATTTTTGCGGCACGGTTGAGAATAAGCCCGGGGCTAGTTTCAGACGTGCCGCGAAAGGGCTCGGCACTCCTCTGCGACGCGGAAATTCTCTTGGTCGAGAGCCACTTTGGACAGCCCTGCAGAATTGCTGCGTCTCTACCTGACTCTACGGTTCAACGTTTTCGCTTTCTACGATCTCAACGCCGGGGGGCGGAGTGAAGCGAAAAAGATCCGACTTTACTGGTATGTTCTGTTGGATGTCTCGAAAGACGAACTCGGTTGATGATCCATCGAGCTCCTCGACACGAAGGCGCACGATCTGATCTGCTGGGTTAATTTCAAGCAATACGCGCTGAACTCGATCTTCCATTCCTTTGGGGATGCCCTCGAGCACTACGTCGCCGGGCTGTCTTGGCGCCTCCGACGAAATGGCTAACTTCGTGAATTCCTGCTGCAGGTTCGTGCGTCCGAGAAGATAGCGGATCGGAGAGCGAAAATCGTCGAGCTTCTTGGCCGGCATTCGCCGTGCCTGCCGTTCTGACGGAACGTAAAAGAACGCGTTCTTTCCGTCGACGATAAAGAGTTTCGGTGTGGGCTGCTCATATTGCCAGCGCATCTTGCCTGGCTTCTGTAGCCAGAGCACGCCCGATTCATTTCGCGCGAGCCCGGCGCCGTTGTAGGTCTCCTGGAATTGCGCTTTGAGAGTGGCGAGGTGGTTATAGCGGCGATCGATGCGGGAGGCGACCTTCGAGACCGCCGAGTCGTCTGCAAAGCTAAGCCCGGCAAGTAAGAACACCAACAACAAAAGTGCTATGGGAGGCCGCATGCAGGTTGATTTCAGGAGTTGCCCGCACCGGCTTCGCGACCTCATGCGTTGGCCTTCGTGTCCTTCGTGTTTGTCTCTCCCTGCCGGAAATGCTCGAGAATCGCTGCGGCCTGCGCGGGGGTAACAACGGCAGATAGTGCCGCAGGTTCAGCTTCTTTTACTGCGCGAACACTGCCGAAGTGCTCAACCAGTCTGCGGGTGGTAAGGGCGCCGATGCCTGGAATTCCAAGTAGTTCGGACGCTCGGTCGCGCATTTCGCGGCGCTTGCGGTGAAAGGTGACGGCAAATCGGTGCGATTCGTCGCGAATCATTTGCACGAGGTGCAGCACGGGTGAATGGCGGTCGAGAACCACGGGATCATCTTCCTGGCCATGCACATAGATGATCTCTTCACGCTTAGCAATCGACGCGAGTGGCTGAGTTGTAATTTCAAGCGACTCTAGCGCCTCGGCTGCAGCATGGAGCTGTCCGATGCCGCCATCAATCAGTACCAGACTCGGCATTTTCTGCTTTTCACTCGTTACGCGCTTGTAGCGACGAGTAATCACCTCACGCATTGACGCGAAATCATCGACGCCTTCCACGGTACGGATGATGAACTTTCGGTAATCTGACTTCTTCATCTGACCGTCTTCCCATATCACCATGGAGGCGACGGTTTCCGCACCCTGAATGTGAGAAATATCGAAGCACTCGATGCGTGTTGGAAGTGTGGGCAAGGTAAGGGCATCTTGCAGCGATTCCTGAATGGCCTTAACCGAGGGCTTCATCACACGGAACCGTTGATCGTAAATTTGGTGCGCGTTCATGGCAGCCAGATCGATGAGCGAACGTTTTTCTCCACGGACGGGAACAAGGATCTCAACTTTCGCGCCGCGTTTTTCCGAAAGCAGCTCTTCCAAGGCGAGACGTTCATTGAAGTCAACCGGGACAAGGATTGTACGCGGCACATACTGCTGGTCGATGTAGCACTGCTTCAACAAGGCTGAAAAGAACAGTCCTGGATCAAACTCTGGTCTTGGAGGTCGGTCCCCATCAGCAGGTTCGCTGCGTTCCACGTCTTCGCTGCGTGGCATGAGTTCAAATTCAGGCAGGTCCTCCCAAAATAGCTCGCGACGATCGAGGATGCGCCCGCCGCGCATGTGGAATAGGTTCACGGCCAGCATCTGGTTCTCGTAATGGAACCCAAAGACATCCATGTCATCGCCTTGAACGGTCGCCATGCGTTGGCGTTCCATCAAATCTTCCACCGTACTGATCAGGTCACGGTACTTAGCAGCAGACTCGTACTCCTGCTCCTGAGCGGCTCGTTCCATGCGGGCTCGCAGCGAGCGAGCAAGATCAACCTGGCGACCCTCAAGGAAGAATTGAACATCCCGGACGGCCTCGGCGTAGCGATCTGTCGTGGTCAAGTCCTTCACGCAAGGACCAAGACAGCGCTTGATGTAGTACTGCAGACAGGGACGCGGATGGTAGCGCGATAAATCAATCTTGCAGGACGGAATCAGAAAACTGCGGTGAATCAGATCGACTGTGCGATGGGCCAGGTTAGCCGGGAAATAAGGGCCGTAATAGGCGCTTCCGTCCTTCTTCAACCTCCGCGTGACGAAGACCTTCGGGAAACGGTCGGCGAGAGTGAGCTTGATGTAAGGGTATGTCTTGTCGTCACGCAGCAGAATGTTGAAACGAGGCTTCTTTTGCTTGATGAGATTGTTCTCGAGAGCCAGCGCTTCGCGCTCGTTTTCGACGACGATGTACTCCACGTCGACCGCCTCGCGCATGAGCGAGCCAGTCTTGGCATCCTGAGTAGCGGCTTCAAGCAGGTACGAACGCACTCTCGCCCGCAGGCTCTTGGCCTTGCCGACGTAGATCACCTCTCCCTCGGCGTTCTTGTACATGTACACGCCCGGGCTGATGGGAAGTGTTCGAATTTTTTGCTGCAAGTCCATCAGGTCGAAAGACAAGAGCGAACACGAAGTTCACGAAGGCTTAAACCAGAGGTCACAAAGAATGCTGGTGAACAGGAAGAGCAAGGAGTTCCTCGAGCTTGCTATCAGCCATTCTCTGAGACTAAGTTGTTGATGTTGGGCCGGTCAACCTGGATTCAGCCCCGCGTGCTAGGCAACGAGAGTTAAGGTTACCTTGTTCTAAGTATTCGGTCGGTCCAACGTTCATGGAGGAACACAAGTGGAACAGCATGATTGGAAGAAGATTTTGATGTTTGGGGCTTTCGGCGCAGCAGTGTACTTCCTGTTGAGCGGAAAGCGAGCGGCAGGTATGGCCAGTGCAGGAGTCGGCTTGGCAGCATTAGCGTCCGACCATCCGGAAAAGTTCGAGCAGATCTGGAATCAGGCTCCCGAGTACCTCGACCGCGGCCATCGTATCGTGAATGGAATTCAGAGCCTGGTGGAGCGCATCAGCGAGCACGCACAGAGTTGGCAGCAGATGCGGGGCCGCTCGGGTGGAGAGTTCCAGAACAAACCTTACTAGGGGAGGGAATAGGGGACAGGAGCTGCGTAAACCTTGATCCCCCTCTCTACTCGATTCCTAACTTTTGGCGTGCCGCTTGACTCAGCCGCTCCGGCGTCCACGGAGGCGACCACACAACGTTGACGGTGGCGGAGTTCACACCAGGAAGTTGCTCGATCCGATCTTTCACCTGCTGGCTGATCTGCGTGTGCGCTGGACATCCGGGCGCCGTAAGCGTCATCTCGACTTCGACGTCGCGGCGGGTTTCCGGCGCAACCTCTGCGGCGGATTCAGGCGTGATCCGGACGCCATAGATAAGTCCCAGGTCAACGATGTTTACCGGAATCTCCGGGTCGTAACAATCCTTCAGCGCAGTGATTACCTCTTCTTCGGTTACCGGCATACCAATAGTTTAATGCAGCGGCTGCGGAGTGTGCGCGAGCTGCGCGGAGTTGGGGAGGATTTGCACTAAAGACGTTCCACGCAACTGAATCACTTCTCTTTCAGCGCTGTCGATTTGAAGGGCAAAATCAGAGAACTCACGATATCGGGACGGTGCCACTACTTGCGCCGGAATCCGGAAACTGCGCGTGACTTTGAGAACGTTGGCTTCGGCCTTGAGTTCGCTGCGATACTCGCCAAACTCGGACTTCAAATCAACAGAATTTGGCGTACGAACAGCTTCGAGTCCAACTGGCAGATGAATTACAAATTCAGAGGTCTCGACCAATGGCGTATCGAGGAGTACGGGTTGCTGCCTCTCAGCCAGTGTGGCATACACCCGGCTCAAGCCGAGCGCCGGAACCGTCTGTTCAAGCTGTAGTTCGGAATGGTTCCATCGGCCGAATTTTGAGGCCCGAATGCTTAGTTCGAGTTCAAGCGGCTGCTCCGGATCTTGTTCGTGATTGAGCGTGGCTGAAACCTCATTCACGGACGGAATAATTCGATCAGCTATCTGTTCAAAGAAATCCTCACGGTCCTTAGCAGAGACAGTGCGCAACATTTGACGCATCTGTCCGCTGCGGAAGCTGCCGAAACGGATATGAATTTTTCCGCTAAGGCCACCTGCATCGTCGAGGTGCAGATCGGCAGTTGCTTCGCTGTGCTGATCGGTGGATCGCGGAACCACGAAAGCCTGTTTGGTCAGGGCATGCGAGCGGGGGATAAGGAGTGCTTGTTCCCCTTCCACTTCGGGAGACAGAGCGCCTGCCGGGAGACTCTCGATGCCAGGGTCGAGCAGCACTTGGCCGGATCCAGGCAACACGACGCGCACGAGTGCATGCGTGTAGCAGCGGGCGCTTGCGCACATATCCGCAGGGTCGTACTTACCTCGTTCACTGCTAAGCGCAAGATCGGCCTCATATCCCATGGCCGACAGAAGAGCAATGAGAGTGGCAGCGCGGTTACCTTCGCCTTGTCCCAGACTTTCGTCTGCAGCAGTGATGTTTGCCTGTCGCCAGTTCTGTGCTTCGTTCTCAATGTTTGCCATTACGTAGCGGTACGCGACGCTGGGCCTGGCTTCTGACGATGATTGCAGCTCGGCGGCTATTTCCCGAATCCGGAAAGTGACCTTCGTGGCATCGGTGAGTGCGTCGCGTATTTTCGCACTCATGTCTACCGGCTGAGCACGGTCCATTGCGAGCCACAACAAACGAGAGCGCCGCTCGTATTGGGGCGCAGCAGGTTCATCCTGATCGGCTGGCGCGTTCGTCACCTCCCACGTTGTGGTGCCAACGTCGCTGGTAGGCTCACTGTGAATGCACCGCACCTCGGGCGAGCGCCACAACAATGGCTCCGGCACATTGTCGCGAATCAGCGTCAGCCGCGCGGAGCGAGTTGGCGATTGCGAGGACGCGAACGCGAAGTCCAAAGTCTCAGGGGATGCGGCCAGAACCTCGGAGCTGATGTGCTGAAGGTATGCGATTTCAATCGCGTCTCCCTCCGCGAGCGATGGCATTGAAACCGCACTCTTGCTCTCGCCCAAGTCCGCTTCGACGAGCTTTCCATTCGGCTTGACTGTACGAAGGTCAAGCAGGTCGATCGCTCGCGGCAATTCCACCTCGCCTAGCCGAGCGATGCCTTTCTTATTCAGAACTTGGGTAACCGTGTGTTGATAAACCCAGGCTCCCCCCGAATCGAGCTTCACAACTCGATCGTTGATCAGGATTCGACTGTCAGGGAGCTGCGCCTCGCGATCGCGCATCATGGGTAATGGATCACGCACGAATGGCTTATAAAAGCCATTCGCTGCCGAGTAACCGGATTGAGAATCCAGTATCGATTCGGGACGAACGGCAAGCAGTGCTGCCCAACTCCAATTTGGAGCCACCGCGCGCAGGATCTTCGCGTATTGGCTTGCTCCTGGGAGATCATTGCCTAGTACGGCCTCTCGGATCGCACTCGTAAGAGCATGACGATCGCTTGGGTGCCGCACTAGGTAGTCACTGATGCTATCGCTTGCGTGTTTGTGCGTCCCATGCAAGCTCAACTGCTCCCAAAATTGGTACGGCTTAGGCGAGCATTTGGCGAGCGCCGCTTCGTAGCGCCTGGCGCGTTCGCTTTGGTAATTGCTGTCGTAAAACTTGGCTGCGTCTGTCAGGGCGCCACAGTTTGGATGCAATCGCAGGCGCTGGTTCAGCGCGGCTTCCTGCTCTGTGCGCCAGTTGAAGTGTTCAGTGAGTTGGAACTTCAACTCTTGTGCCTGCGGATACGCCGGAGCTCCCTTGAGAATCTTCGCGAGGTGCTTTGTGGCTGCTTCGTATTGCTCGCCGCTGAGCGCATCCTCAGCCACTTTGAAGGCGGCCAGCAGATTCCGTGCATCTAAGATGCTCGCAGCCAGAAAGAGCTCCCGTGCCTGTTGTTCATCACCCATCTGCGCTAACGCCTCGGCCTTGAGGACATTGGCGAGAGAACTCTGGTCACTCAACGCGAGCGCGGCGCTCGGATCTCCGTTCATAAGAGCGGTTGCAGCCTTCAGATAATCCGCTTCGGAAGCGAGCACTCTCAGAGCTACAGAGTGAAACTCACGAAGCGGCTCAATCCAGATACGCAGTGGGAGCGCCGCTGCTTGAAGCTTTACAACGATCCGATGTTTTCCGGCCTCCATCTGAAAATCGACCGGCGTGGTCGCGCGTTGCTGCACAAACCGAGCGTCATGCACTAACAGTGGGAATCCGTCGATTCGCACGTCATACGTGCCCTCACTCTCCACGATTAGCCGGTACTTCGCCTCGGTCGCGATGGACACTTGTGCGGCTGCGTAGTAGACGCCAGAACGGGAAAAGTATTCAGGCAACTCTAACTCGCCGGACTCGACATCGATGTCCTCACGAACTCGACCTTCGTAGCGAGTGCTGCGAAGCTCGTTTTCTTCGGGCGGCCAGGCTCGATCAAAATCAACGTTGGCAAATTGGCCGAACGGTCCAGCGATTTGCCATTTCGTAATTCTGCGCGCCAGGTGCGTCTTCCCTGGGATCGCGGCCCCGTCCGCCCATGCCTTCAGGACGGCATCGCTGAGCTCGACCGCATATGGACTGTCTTCCCGCAATAGCTCGGCGATTTGGGGAAGTACCGCACGAAGTTGTGGGGTGTTAGCAGCCAGTTCGCGGATTCTCTCGGCCGCAACTCTTGCTCGGGGATCGCCACCGCGCGCCTCTTGTAGAACTCCAATCGCGGAATGCAGCTCTTCTCGATTTCGGAGTTCGAGCCGAGCCGCTTCCATGCGCACGAAGTGTGCGTTCAGGTCATGCGGGTTACGCTTTAGCTCTACTGCGCTCCTCCGAAGTGCCCCGGTTAGATCCGACTTCGCGAATAAGAGATCAGCAGAGCTTTCTGAAGGAGTCTGTGCGGCAACGCCGGCAGACACGCCTGCGATGCAGATGATCGAGAGCCATGACCTCATGGTAGCTCGACCTCGAGATTACGCTGGAACGCGGTTTCCACTCCCGCAGTAAATTCTCGAAAGGCGGGATATTGCGCGGCAGGAATTAGTGTCGCGCTGAACTTGACCGTGCTGAGGACTGTGACTTGGTCACCGATGATGTCATATCGAATGTCCGCGTTTCCGAATTCACTCGAGATGCTCTGGTTCTGTGGAATGCCTGTCAGATGCGCACCGTGCGGAAGCTCAATGTGGATCTCTTCGGTGGTGGTCCAGGGGGCTTCAAACAGCAGGTCTTGAGCGCGGGAATTCTTCGCTGCGAGAGTTGCAACGTAGTTTCGTTCCATCCATGACGACGGCAGCGTAGCCGAATGACGTCCATGGAATGAAGTCAGCTCGCCGTTGAAGCTTAAAGAAACTATGTCGGAGAGACTAACCGGCAACTCCACGTCGTGTACTTCGACGGCCGGTAGGACCTGTGCTAGATGATCGCGAACATATCCAAGCTTGCTGTCCCCTGGTTCCAACTGGCGTCGCAGTTCGGGAGCGTCTTCACCGCGGACATAAGTCGCGCCCGAGAATCGGATGGTGCCATCGGCTTCCAGACGCGCGTTGATCGTTCGTCTGGAATAGTTGTCGCTTGCAGATGAGGCCGGAGTCCGCCGCAATGTGGCATTACCGTCGGCGCCTACCGTCAGCGCCATTACGCCCTGATCTTCGACGGGCAGCTCCCGCAACCGCGAAAACTCAGCAGTTCCGTCGAGCCAGAGATCAAATTCCGGAACATAAACAATCGCATGGTCAAAGATGGATACCGAAGCGGGCTGCTCGATGATGTCTCCCAGCCGTTTCGTGCGAACCAAGGCGATGTCTGCATCAATGTCGGCTGCTCGCAGAAGCGCGACCATGAGGCTTGCTTTATCCTTGCAGTCTCCAAAGCGTCGAGCGAAGGTCTGAGTGACTGGGTAGGGTTTGAATCCATAGACGCCAAGCTCGAGGGCCACGTAGCGTGTGTTCTTCAGAACCAGCTCATCGATCGCGGCCACGCGGTCGAGCCGGCTGGGATGGTTCTGCACGATCTGGGCGGCCTGCCGTTCAAGTTCCGCGTTTAGCTTGAACTGAGGACGAATCAGATCCGCATACCATTTGCCCAGTGTTTGCCATGAATCGAAATTCGACACGTGGACGTAGGCGCCCTGCTCGCTCCACGAGGGCGAGCGTGGTTCACGAACCAGCGCAGCTATGTCCGTCTTTTCCCAAATACGAACATCTTCAGCAGAGCGCCGTTGCAGCGTTGCAGGAGGTAGAGCCCGCTCGGAGCTGCTCAGGTGAATGTCGTGAGGACTGCACAGGACATAACGCTGGAAATCGCTTGGGAGCGAAGAGCCAAACGCGACCAGCTGCGCAAAATACTGACCGTATGGGTTTTCATTGGCTAGAGGTGTGATTGTATATTCCAGCTCGAGTACGTCCCCAGCTCGCAGATCGCGGAAGCGGTATTGCCGTGTGCGTAGATCGTCGTAGGTCGCGGCGCTGGAATCGGCGAGGGAACTCTCGCCAAGATCTTCGCCTTCCGATACTCGTCCCCCGCCATGATGCAAGCGAGCGCGCACGACATTCAGCTGTTGCGATTGCGCCGAATACTGAATACCGCGCTGTTTGTAAGTGGTTATATCGCTTGTTGAGCCGATAGCAATCACCTGCTGTACATGCTGCACAGTTTGGTAATCGGAACGGAGTTGGTCTGCTCGTACGTTCGCCAGGATCCGCGACTCGCTACGTTCTGTTAACGGCCGAGCATGCCATCTCTTTATCAGGGCCAAGACATCGGCGAAGAACTCGCGCGAATCATCGGTAGGTATGGTCTGGCCGTTTAGTAACCGGCGAAGGGCGGTCTGGCTCGTTGTGTCGGACAATTCGTCTATCGTCGCTCCAGACAGTCGAGCAGGGGCAATGAACTCGCGTTGTGATACCTGACGCTTTGAGGTCTCCCGGTCAGCCGCCTGCTCATCCAAACGCGATGCCAGTTCACGCTCTTCGGGTCCACCAGGATGAAGCCTAACGGCTAAGTGGGCGAGATCGCGTGCTTCGTCCAGAAGCCTCAATTGAGCATAGCTTTCTGCGAGCTGCCGCGTAACAGCGATGGGCAGAGGCTTGGATCGCAGTTGATTCATCACCTCTAACGCTGTCGACGCATGACCCTGGTTGATATCTAACTCAGCCAGGAGAAGGCGCACGGACGTCTCGGCCGGGTACCGTTCTAGAGTCGCAGAGAGCATGTTTCGCGCACGCGTGAGCTGTCCTTGCGCTGCATAGCGTTTGGCCATTTCGGTCAGTGCGGGGAGGTAGTCATGATTCAGCTCCAAAGCTCTTCGGAGCGCTTGAAGTTTGTGGTAATCGTCACGAGCAATTCGGGAGGCGTGATACCAGCCTTCACCACTGTTAACTGATTCGGCAGGTTGCTCCGCCCTCGCTGCGATATCGAGATGATGCAACAGCGTAATGGCCGAAATCGCATCTCGAATCTCGGCGTCGCCCGCCATCGCTCCAGCGCCGCGAGCGAGGAGGGCGATGAGTGTCTGCGGAGTCTCCGCGAAAGAGCCTTTAATGCGCGCAGCGAGGTAGCTCGCCTCGGCGCGCGCAATCGGCGTAGCGGAGAGATCGTCCGTAATTCGCGCGAGAGTGGAATCGACTTGAAAAGGGTCCAAGACGCAGTCCCGCAAATCGTAGATTTCGTCTAGCAGCGCAACAGTAATGAGCGTGTCGCGGTCACTCGAAGCATGGACGTGAACTGTAACAGCTTGAGTTTTTTTGACGAGCCGTTGGTCGAACCAGGACTTGGATTGAACAGGATTCGAGGCCGACGCCAGCACGCTGCACAGGAAGGGGCCAACGCAAAGGAAGAGCATCCGTCGCTTGCGTGGAGAGGCCATTGTCCCATTACGGCTTAACTCCGGCCGCGGCGCTATTGGCTTAAACGGAACTCCCCGGAAGTCGTTTAACTATCCGGGGAGTTCGTTACCACTTGAGTTCGCGTCCGGCCCGGTTTCGTTTCCCCCAGGAATTTTCGTTGCCGAACCCGCCCGCGAACTCAATTGATCGGGGTTAAGGTGAATGGAGTATCGCTGCAGGGGCGGAATTGGCAAATGGAAAGAAACACCTAAGTAGCTGCTTAATATGACCTTACGCGTCGCAAGAGGTCTAGCACTTTGGTGTTGAACTGAGTTCTTGGCGCTCAGGAGCTATCACGCAGTATTGGCGCAACAGGGCCTTTCGGATTGCACGTTGCCGTTACATCCAAACTGCAGCTCACATACATCTACCTAATGCGGTGGATGGCATGACTTCGCGCGCGACACATTGGTTGGTCGTTGCTCTAGCTTGTGCCATCACCTCGGCCGCGCAAACTTCAACCCAATTCACCTCTGTTGTCACTCATCCCGCCGCTCCTGGTACGCGACGATTCCTGGCGAATGAGTCTCACATGCAAAACGAGATACTTGGGAAGCTCTATGCGAATTCGGCATTCGCTCATGGATATCGGCATGGATATGAGCAGGGGTTTCATGTCGGCGACCTGGACATCCATATGGGGCGCGACGCCCGACTCGTGATGAAGTTGAAGGAGTACGGCCAGGCAAGCCGAGATTACCAACCAAGTTTCGGCAGCAAAGTGCTCTTTCAAGAAGGCTATGAGGCGGGATTTCGAGGCGGGTATGCAGACGCGATTTCTGGTGCTGAATTTCGGGCGTCTGAACGGGCAAAGGCTGCAAACGCCGGCCTAAGAGATCTATTGCCGAGTACCCGTCGAGCTCATTTCGACGAAGGCGTAGCCGCGGGATACAAGAGCGCCCAATCGCAGAATGCTCCTGCCACCAATATGACACCCGAATACGTTGAACAATACTGCCGACAGACTCTCAGCAATGTTTGTTCTCTCGAGTACTGCTCCGGCTTCTCTCGCGGATACATGTTGGGCATCTCCGATACGTCTGTCGATTCCAGCAAAATCGTCACAGCTCAAAAAGTGACCCGCTAGTCACCCCACCTCGCAGGAAAACGGCTTTCCAGCAGGGGGTTGACCACTTCAGTACATGTCCATTAGGACATTGCACTAATAGTTCATAGGCTTCGATTCAAGGTATGCTAGGCCTCAGCTGTGCTTAAGACCATGAAAGCTGCTGCAACCGCCAAGAAGCCGATGATACATATTGCCGTCGTTGACAGTGACCCCCTGCGCTTCATAGGACTTCGTTCCCTTTTTGATAGCGAGTCCGATTTGGAACTCTCTGCCGCGACGCTCGAAGAGTTGCCGCGCCTGCAGAATGTAGATCTCGTCCTTCTGGGCAATCGTGCCAGCGGAGGCGGCAGCGTATTCGACGTGATGGCCAGCATGAAGGCAGCGCGTCCCGACCTGCGCATCATAGTGACCGGTACTGGAGCGGACGATGAGGCCATTCTCAAAGCCCTGGCAGCCGGCGCAAAAGGGTTTGTTGATGAGGCCGCTAGCCCGTCTGAGTTTGTGCAGGCGATTCGCGTGGTTCATCAGGGATCAGTCTGGGCGCCACGCCGAGTGATGTCGATCTTCATCGATCGCGTCACCTCGTCTCCTGGGAAAATCTTCCCCGCGGGCCGCGTTAGCTTTACCGACCGAGAAAAAGAGGTGCTCGAACTGCTCGTAGCCGGGCGCTCGAATCGAGAGATCGGCCAGGCGCTGCAGATCGAAGAGCGCACCGTGAAGGCTCACGTAGCCAAGCTGATGCGTAAGGTCGGCGTGCAGAACCGCATCGCGCTCTCCGTCCACGCGATTACACACTCACTGGTCGCCAGCACGGACGAACCGGGTTAATCGCGCCTGCGGCGAAATTACGCACGCAAGCAAGAAAACACGGACAATAACAGGGCATTTCTTGATTTCGATTCGGAAAGCGTCGAATTCTGCCCAAAATCTCCAAATTTGTGTCAAACGCAGCGAATTAACAGGGAATTCTGACGCTTTCGTCCTAAGCACCGGCCGCTGAGGGAGTTAGCGGCCTCTAAAGCGCGATTCAAAAAAGTAACAGGGAACGGGCAGGGAGTGCGCTGCTTTGCAGCAGCGGCAAAATTTCGCCCGGACATAGCGTGAACCCAGCTGAAAAGGTTCGATAGGTTTGACTGAATGAATAATCATTCAGTATAATTTCTCGAGCCCTCATGTCTAAAACGGTTATCGAAGAAGTCGAACTCAACCCAGTCGCCACGCCAGACTTCGCCTCCGATAAGATGGGAACCTCGCCTCAGGCGACTACCACTTCATCCATGGCCATTCAAATCAACAAAGTTGCCGTCCTAGGCGCGGGAACTATGGGATCCCGCATCGCCGCCCACTTAGCAAACGCGGGTGTCCCCAGCTACTTGCTCGACATAGTTCCTCCCGGCGCGACACCTGGCAAGCCGGTGGAGCGCAATCCCGAGCGCGACAAGATCGTTGCCGCGGGACTCGAAGGCGCGAAGAAGTCCAAGCCAGCGGCCTTCTTTGATCCGTCCCTGGCGAGGTTGATAAGGACAGGGAACTTCGAAGACGATCTCAAGCTTCTTGCCGACGCGGACTGGATCATCGAGGCCGTCGCCGAGAACCTTGAAATCAAACGCGAGTTACTGAAGAAGGTCGAAGCGGTTCGCAAACCAACCGCGATCGTGACGACGAATACCAGCGGGCTGCCGGTAGGCAACATCGTAGAAGGCTTCAGTGAGGCCTTCCGCCGCAACTGGTTCGGCACCCACTTCTTCAATCCACCGCGCTACATGCGGCTCCTGGAAATCATTCCAACTCCCAATTCTGATCCCGCAGCGATGGAAGCGATTGCGCACTTTTGCGATCAGCGTTTGGGCAAGGCGATCGTTCACGCCAAGGACACACCCAACTTCATTGCCAACCGCATTGGAACGTTCTCAGTGCTGAACGTGATGCGCATCATGCAGGAGATGGGACTCTCCATCGAGGAAGTTGACGCGCTTACCGGATCGGCTGTCGGTTGGCCGAAGTCAGCTACCTTCCGCACCATCGATATGGTTGGGCTGGATATCCTCGGCCATGTTGTCAGCAACATGACCAAGAACGTTCAGGATGAGCGCTCCGAGCTGACACTCCCTGCGTTCTATCAGCACATGCTTGAGCGCAAATGGCTCGGCGATAAGGCGAAGCAAGGTTTTTACAAGAAAGCGAAATCGCCATCAGGAGACGAAGAGCGCCTGGCGCTCGACTGGAGAGCGCTCGACTATCATCCGCGCGGAAGGCCCAAGTTCCAACTGCTCGAAATGGCCAAGAACGTGGACTCTGCGCTCGAGCGGCTGAAGATGATCCTGAACGCTGATCCGCGCGACAAGGCTGCCCAGTTTTACTGGACGTCACTATCGGAGCTATGGACCTACGCAGCCAACCGCATTCCTGAGATCTCCGACACGGTTGTCGAAATCGATCGCGCCATGCGCACCGGCTTCAACTGGGAGATGGGCCCATTTGAGATGTGGGACGCCGCCGGGGTTGGGCCTACGGTAGAGCGGATGAAGAAGGAAGGGCGTCCAGTCGCAGCCAATGTCGAGAAGCTGCTCGCCGGCGGCAAGACATCGTGGTATGCCGACGACAAGAACTCGTCTTCTGGGCGTAGTTATTTCGATCTCAAGACTTCAGACTACCGCCCTTTCGAGGTACCCGAAGGCGTGTGGTCGGTGACCGTTGCTAAGAAGTCCAACGGAGTCGTCAAGAAGAACGCCTCGACGTCGCTGGTCGATTTGGGTGACGGAGTTGCGGCCATCGAGTTCCACTCCAAGATGAATTCGCTGGGTGGCGACATCGTTCAGTTTGTAACGCAAACACTCAAGCCTGGCAGCGCCGCGTTGAATCAGTTCGACGCATTCATCATTAGCAACGACGCGCAGCATTTCTCCGTCGGCGCTAACATCATGCTCCTCCTCATGGCCATTCAGGAAGGCGAATGGGACGAGGTTGACCTGGCCATTCGCGGCTTCCAGGGGATGACGCAAGCAATTAAGTTCTGTCCGAAACCTGTTGTTGCCGCTCCATTTGGCATGTGCCTCGGAGGCGGAACAGAAGTTAGTCTGCATGCTGCTGCGCGCCAGCCTCACGCTGAGCTGTACATGGGCTTGGTCGAAGTCGGAGTCGGACTTCTCCCCGGTGGCGGTGGATGTAAGGAGATCTTGCTGCGTGCAGTCGATGCCTCCACCAGCATTCGGCCGGCAGGACGTGGCGAATCGGTCGAACTGATGGAGGCCATGAAGAAGAACTTCGAGACCATTGCTATGGCCAAGGTCTCAACTTCAGCCGCCGAGGCCCGCAAACTGGACTTTCTGTCACAAGCGGATGTAGTCACGATGAATCGCGAGCGACTCGTTACCGATGCGAAACGTCGTGCGCTGGACCTCGTGAAGGAAGGCTATAGTGCTCCCATTATGCGGACCGATGTGCCGGCTCCAGGCGAGAGCATCCTGGCGACGTTGAAGCTCGGCGTTCATCTAATGAGGCAGGGCGAGTACATCAGCGACCACGAGGTAAAGATCGGCAACAAAGTCGCAGAGGTAATCTGCGGCGGCAACGTGACGCCGGGAACTCCGGTTAGCGAGCAGTATCTGCTGGATCTCGAACGCGAGGCTTTTAAGTCTCTTTGCGGAGAGAAGAAGACGCAGGAGCGGATTCAGTACACGTTGAAGACGGGGAAGACTTTGAGGAATTAACCACAGAGGACATGGAGGACACAGAGGAGAAAAAGGGTTCAACTTCCGACTTCCTCTGTGCTCTCTGTGTCCTCTGTGGTGAGAGGTTTGATTATGCGTAAAGTGGTTATAGCCAGTGCAGTGCGCACGCCAGTCGGTCGAGCATACAAAGGCGGTTTGCGTGCTACGCGTCCCGACGACCTGGCGGCAGTTGCCATTAAGGGCGCGCTTGCGCGGGTGCCGCAACTCGATGCGAAGGAAATTGAAGACGTGATCCTCGGCTGCGCGATGCCTGAGGCAGAGCAGGGGATGAATGTGGCACGGATCGCGTCCCTTCGTGCGGGACTTCCGGTCGAGTCTTCGGCGATGACCATCAATCGCTTCTGTTCTTCGGGATTGCAGTCGATTGCCATGGCCGCTGAGCGCATCATGTCGGGTGGAGCGGACGTGATTGTGGCAGGCGGCGTGGAATCGATGACGATGATCCCCATGGGCGGAAACAAGGTAAGTGCGAACCCGTGGCTCATCGAGAACTATCCGGACGCGTATCTCTCCATGGGACTTACCGCCGAGCGACTGGCACAGCGCTTCGGCATTACGCGTGAGCAGGCGGATGAATTCTCGCTGGCGAGTCATCAGAAAGCCCTGGCTGCGATTGCAGCGGGCAAGTTCAACGACGAACTCGTGTCCGTGCCAGTGAGTTTCACCACTCCAAACGGCAGCAAGCCGAAGCGCATCGACATCGAGTTCAAGATCGACGACGGTCCTCGCGCGGACACTTCCATGGAAGCACTGTCCGCCTTGAAGCCAGCCTTTCATGCCAAGGGGACAGTAACCGCCGGCAATTCCTCGCAGATGTCTGACGGGGCAGCAGCCGCAGTCGTAATGTCGGCTGAACGCGCGCAGGCACTTGGCATTAAGCCGCTGGCGCGCTACGTTGCATTTGCAACAGCAGGATACAAGCCGGAAGAGATGGGCATCGGTCCGGTGTACGCAATTCCCAAGGCTCTTAAGATTGCAGGTCTCACCCTCGATCAGATTGACGTGATCGAATTAAACGAAGCGTTCGCCGCACAGTCGCTTTCGGTTATTAAGGCTGGAGGACTAAATCCGGCGAAAGTGAACCCTAACGGCGGTGCCATTGCGCTGGGACATCCGCTAGGGTGCACGGGTGCGAAGTTGACGGCCAGCGTAATCCGCGAACTGAAGCGCCGGAATGGGAAATACGGATTGGTGACAATGTGTGTGGGTGGCGGCATGGGCGCAGCAGGAATTTTCGAGAATATTCAATAGAAAACCGGGGGTTAACACGAAGGTCACGAAGGGCACGAAGGATTAGGAACCTTTGATCTTTGTCCCGGCCCAAAATCTGTAAAGGTTGTATAGAAGCAACCTTCGTTTCCTTCGTGCCCTTCGTGTTCAATCGCTTTTGGAGGGTTCAAATGGCAACGGCAACAGTTCCCAAGACGAAGATCGCAGGCGGAAGCTTCCTTATCGAAGAGCGTGAACCGGAAGAAGTTTTTACTCCTGAGGACTTTACCGATGAGCATCGCCAGATCGCTCAGACTACGGAAGAGTTTGCGCTCAAAGAGATCGTTCCCAATCTGGAGAAGATCGAGCACAAGGAATTCTCGGTCACGCGCGATCTCATCAAGAAGGCCAGCGAACTCGGCCTGACTTCAGTCGACATCCCTGAGGAGTACGGCGGGATGGAGATGGACAAGGTCACGTCAGCCATCATTGCCGACTACATCGCGAAGTCTGGCAGTTTCAGCGTTACTTGGGGTGCGCATGTCGGAATTGGCACGCTGCCCATTGTTTACTTCGGCACGCCGGAGCAGAAGAAAAAGTATTTGCCTAAGCTGGCCTCGGGCGAGTGGGTCGGGGCCTACGCACTGTCAGAGTCGTCGTCTGGGTCGGATGCGCTCAACTGTCGCACGCGAGCTGATCTTTCGCCTGACGGTAAGCACTACATCCTTAATGGCGAGAAGATGTGGATCACAAATGCATCCTTCGCGAACCTTTATGTCGTCTTCGCGAAAATCGGCGGCGAGAAATTTTCAGCGTTCATCGTCGAGCGCACCTTCCCTGGGTTTTCAGTCGGAGCTGAAGAGAAGAAGCTGGGAATTCGTGGCTCCTCGACTTGTCCACTGATCCTGAACGATTGCAAGGTGCCGGTAGAGAATCTGCTCGGCGAAATCGGCAAGGGTCACATCATAGCTTTCAATATCCTGAACATCGGCCGCTTCAAACTCGGCGCAGGCTGTGTCGGCGGTGCCAGAACCTCGTTGTTAGCCGCGCTCAATTATGCCAAGCAGCGGAAGGCCTTCGGAAAGACTCTGGTGGATTTTGGTCTCATCCGGGAGAAGCTGGCAGATATTACGACAGGGATCTACGTAGGCGAGTCTCTCGCGTACCGAACTGTCGGGATGATCGATGAGGCGCTGCGCGATATCGACAAGCATAGCGCTGATGCTTCGACACAGATTCGGAAAGGGATTGAGGAATACGCCGTCGAGTGCTCGATTCTGAAAGTATGGGGATCCGAGATGCTCGATCAGGTTGTCGATCATGTGGTTCAGATTTACGGAGGCTATGGCTTCGTAGAGGAATACCCGGCTGAGCGCGCCTACCGTGACTCACGCGTGAATCGCATCTTCGAAGGCACTAACGAAATCAATCGAATGATCATCACCGGATGGTTGATGAAACGAGCGATGAGCGGACAGCTCGCTCTCATGCCGGCCATCAAGAAGCTGATGGATGAGGTCCTTTCAGGCCCGTCTATGAACGAAGAAGCCGAAGGCGAGCTTACTGCAGAACGCGCTTTGGTAGCGAATGCCAAAAAGGTTGCGCTCTTTGCAGCCGGAGTGGCTTCCCAGCGGTACATGATGGAACTAGCAGAGCAGCAGGAAGTGATGGCGGCTCTGGCCGACATCATCATAGAGGTCTTCGCGATGGACTCGGTGCTGCTGCGGACATTGAAGCTGCTCCAGTCTCGAGGGGAATCTGGCTCTGCTTTACCGATTGCGATGACTCAGGTGTACTTGTCCGAAGCGATGGCGCGGATCGAGGTAGCGGCGCGCAAAGTAGTTGCTGCCGCTTCTGAAGGCGACAACCTCCGCATACAGACAACGATCTTGCGCAGGCTGCTCAAGCATGATCCGACCAACACAATTGCCCTGCGGCAGCAGATCGCTGCCCAGGTGATAGATGCGGGGAAGTACGTGATCGCGTAGGGGCTCAGACAAACGTAGGATTTGGTTCTTGTTCGCGTCAAATGCTGACTTCAGCTGGAAGGCAGTTCGATCGTGCCGCGTTTCGCGGCACGAACCCGAACTGAGCCCGGCACCAAAGTGCCGGGGGAGCTTTTGTGGAAGCGAGCCCCGGTAGGGGCGGCACCTGCCGGCATTTCGCGACTGATATGTAGACCACAGAAGTGCCGCCCTTACAGGGCTCCGATAACCATCCCTTGTATCGGCACCGTGTGCCGGGCTCAATGCTTATCGTGCCGCTGGAAGCGGCACGATTCGGGTACGACAGCCAGAAGCTGGTCATTACGACCAAGAATCTTGGTCATGGTATGCAAAGGCAAGCCCTGCCTCATCTACAATCTGCATCCCCTGCGCTATTGGGCCATCTAAGACATAGTGCTTCTAATTGCCGCTAAGCGGCTGATATAATGAGGCTTCATCGAGGAGAAGAGAATGGCGACCACGGTACAACCCAATATCGAGACTACTTCCAAAGCTTCCCCAGTGGCGCTCACGCCCACAGCTGTGGCCAAAGTAAAAGAAATCATGGTGCAGCAGGACCCAATGCCGGCGGGTCTTCGGATCGGCGTAGTGGGCGGCGGCTGCTCTGGCTTTAGCTATTCCATGAATTTCGAAAACGCGGCTGGCATGATGGACAAGGTCTTCAGCTTCGACGAGCTGAAGGTATTCGTTGATGCGACCTCGCTCATGTACCTTCAGGGATGCGTCGTGGATTATGTTGAGACTCTTGAGGCCGCGGGCTTCAAGTTTGAGAATCCCAACGTGAAGAGCACGTGCGGATGCGGCTCGTCCTTTAGCGTGTAAGCCTCTCCTCGAAAGTATGACTCATTGGCCTCGCGAAAGCGGGGCCTTTTCGTTGGGGGTCCCTATTTGGGAGTGGTGGGTTGGCCGGGCATGGAAGGCATGTTCGTTGTAGGGTTAATCGTTCCAGGAGGTCCGGAATTGAGACCGCCTGGAGTTTGACCTGGAAGGTTCCCGGTCGCTCCGGGAATGCCAGTAGCAGCTCCTGCACCGAGACCTCCTCGCAACGTCGGATCCATGGTGGGATCGTAAACGAACTGCCATTCGTTGTAGTGATTCTTCTGTTGAAATTCTTTAAGCGACTCCTTTTGGGACGGCACCGAAACGCCGACAATTGCTCCCCCACCAAAAGTGCGCCCGCTTAGCTGATCGTTTGAAAATGGATTGCTTGCAGAGCCTGCCGGCCCAGAAGGAGCTCCAGGACTGCCCCCTGTTGCCACTCCCGGACTACCTCCTGTTGCCGCTCCCGGATTAACTCCTGTTGCCGTCGTTCCGCTTGTACTGCTGCCGGCGCTGGTGCTCCCTCCCGAAGAACTGCTACCGCTGGAAGTGGTTGAGCTGCTCGGTCCTCCAAGTCCGGTTCCAATAGTGGAAGGGCCTAGCCCTGGTCCTGAAGGGCTGGCTCCGCTGATGTTCGTGATCTTTTGTCCAAAGAAGCCTACAGCCGGTCTCGCCTGTCCGAATTGGATCGGAGTCCAATCGTCCTTTCCCGTAAGAGGATCGAGGTAACGCCGTCTGAGGAAGCGGATGTTGTTGGTGTTTTCCAGTTGATCGAGGTTGGAAGGGTAGCGTCCAAACTTCTTATAGAACCGTCGAACGGCAAGCGCGTATTGCTGTCCGCGACGAACAAGCTCGTCTTCTTTGGTTCGTTGCAGAGCGATCGCAGTCTTCGGCGCCGCGACAGCCAAGCCGACGATCAGCACGGTTAAAGCGAACAAGATCGCCAGCAGCACGTATCCGCGCTCTCGTGTGCTCCTGAATTGGGAATGCCTCTTCTGCACGACTTTAACCTGGCGTGAGCGGAATACTCTGCCGGTTGTTATTCAGCACATCTTCGATCTCAACCTGGGTTGGATGAATGCGTATGATCTTGTACCTGCGATTGACGATTTCGCCTTCGTGGCCAATGAAAATGTCGTCACCATTCGCCAGAAAGATGGCCTTCGCCTGTCCTGGCTTGTTGGCGAAGCCATAGAATTTCAGTGGAATCGGGGGTGGTGGCGGCGGACCAGGCGGAGGAGGGGGCGGCTGCGGCGTTTCCTTTTTGACTACCACTGGAGCCACAATCGGAGGAAGTGTGTCCTCGAAGATGTTACGTCCCGTGCCTTTGTAGGCGGCTTCTTCACTATTTTTTAGCAGATCAGTCCGCAATGTTGGATCAAGGGGCAGAGTGGCCTTGCTCCTACCACCCACTGCATTACTGTCGGGTCGGTTCAAGGCACTTGTTGTTGCGGATGCGGCAACAGTACTTGCAGGCGCACCAGACGACAAGAGTGCTCGCAGCAAAAGGAGTACTGCGACGGCGGACAATCCGACCATCGCGTACACCTTCTTCTTGTCTTCCGAACCTAGTTTCATTTTCAGCTTTGCGTTCTCAGGTATGTGTCGAGCTTCATATCAAGATGGACTACACCTGTCGGCCCATTCTTGGAAGCACCCTGGCCGGTCAACCCGATACTGTCGATGATAAAGAACATCTTGTCGCGTTCGATCGCGTTCATAAACTTCACGATATTCACATATTGTCCAGCCAGACCGGCATGCATCTCAAGGTTGAGAACTCCCGATAAGTCGCCGGCTGAAGGGGTATATCCAATCGACCCGATCGCGATGTGATTGGCATTCGCCAGTTTTCCCAACTCCTCAACCACGTCGGAGTACCGCGACGGTAACCTTCTCTCAATGAATGCAGCATTGTCTTTCTGAGCTTGTGCTAGTTTCTGATCGATGCCGCGTAGAGGGACGTTCGTGTGGCTAAGTCTACGGTACTCCTCCTCGGCCTGTTGCTGTACCTGCTCTGGTTGTGCAACTCCGGCACGCAAGGGAAGTGCCAGGTAGATGAGAGCCGCCGCATCGATTACCCCCAGGGCAACGATGGTGTAGAGGATGCGTTTACGCGCTCGAGAGAGGTCGGCCATCTACTTGCCTCCTTCGAGGGGTTCGGCGGGAAGGTAGGCAGTGAAGATATTCGACTTCACGGCGCCTTCGCCATTCTTGGATTCTGGTGTGTGGGTCTCAGTACTGAGCTGCGGCGAGCGGAAATGGGATGATTTTTCCATGTTCCGCAAAAGTTCCACGGCCGCCTCGCGTCGCTCCCCTTGCACTTGTAGTTTCAGTACAAAATGATTGCGGTCCACGCCAGGCGTGATGGCTGCGACACGAAGGCCGGAAGGCATTACCTTCTCCATGTCTTCCATGAGTCGGGTCCACGAAAAGGACTTGCGTATGATGGCCGCGTTCAGGAAGTTCGATCGATCTCGTGTCCCTCGATTCTCCGGTTGCGCAAGAATTTGGCGAGCCTGCGCCTCCTCGCTCTTGAGCTCAGCCAGCTTTGCCTCTGTCTCCCGGACTTGGGCCCACTCTCTTTGTGTGTTCACGTAGTGACGGACGGAGACGAACACCATCAACGCCGTGACCACGATCGCCATAGCGAGCGCTGAGCCCCAGTTTCGATAGAAGGCCCGTTCGTCCTGGTAAGGACGCGAGGCAAGATTGATTGCGATTCTCATCAGTGAGTCAGCACTCCTGCCACTCCGGCCAGCGCCGAAGCGGGAAGACCATCGCCCGATAAGCTCTCGGTAGCATAGACTCCGGTGTCGAGCGTCTGTGGTAGAACTCCGGTCTGCTCCTGCAGTGCCCGCTTCAATTCCTCCGTGTCGGAGACGGAAGAGAGCAGGATGCGCTCGATCTTCGCGGAGTAATTGTCTTCGAAAAAGACGATCGACGGGTATACCTCGTCGGCGATCGTCGTCCCCGTCCTTCCGGGAACTACATCGAGCATTCGGTAGAAGACGAGTTCATTGTGATCGGCAATCGCCACAGAAATGAAATTCCCATCTGCTTTCACCAGCAGCGTTGGCCGGTCGGCATCCACTCCGTTCAATGCTGCCAAGGTGGAAGGAAGCACGTATCCGGGCTCGTAACCGGCGGTGTGAAATGCGGTTTCATATTCCTGAAGAACCTCCCGTGGCGTCAGCGCAGCCAGCACCTTTATGCCCCCGTCTTTTCGATAGCTCTGAAAGGACAGCGCTGCCTGATCGGCATCAAATGGGACGGACTTGCGCAGACGAAATCGAATGATGGGTTCGGCCTCGGTAGTCTTCTCCGGAAGTGTGTCGAAGTCCAGCAACAATACGCGGACCGCCGCGTCAGGAATAACGGCAACTACATCACGCTTTCGTCCCCCTACGGCAGAAAGCGCGCTCGCGATGGTCTCGCCCAAAACGGAAGCATTGGTTATATTTCCAGCGCACAGTGAGGGCCGGACCATCTCTCTATCCAGGCTCCGGGCGGTGTACACGTCAAGTGCGCTCCCGTCTGACTTGGCACGCGCGCCAATCAAGCTCTGCGTTGTGATCTCGCAGGCGAGGCACGGCTTAGCTTGTCTTTGGCTCTGCATTATCGCGAGGTCTCGATGAAGGTTACCTTATTAATCTCTTTTAGAGTGGTTACACCACCGCGAATTTTTGCCAACGCCGATTCACGCAGAAAACGCATTCCGTCCTCGCGAGCGGCCTTGCGAACCTCGGACGTCGGCTTCTTCTCCAGGATCAGCTCACGAATCCGGTCGGTCAGATCCAGGAGTTCGTGGATCGCTGTGCGGCCCTTGTATCCGGTGCCCGCGCACTCAATACACCCTTCACCTTCGTAAAAGACGAAGCTGCCCCACTCCTTGACCTCTAACCCGCTGGCTTCGAGCTGTTCGGCTGAATACCGGACCGGTTTCTTACAGGAATCGCAGATTACGCGAACTAACCGCTGTGCGAGGATGCAGTTCAGCGCTGAGACAAAGTTATAAGCCTCGACTCCCATATTGAGAAAACGCCCGATCACGTCCACGACGTTGTTGGCGTGGACGGTCGTGAAGACAAGGTGGCCGGTGAGCGCCGATTGGATCGCGATCTGGGCGGTCTCCGTGTCGCGAATCTCGCCGACCAGGATCTTGTCAGGATCGTGACGCAAAATTGACCGCAATCCGCGAGCGAAGGTGAGCCCCTTCTTCTCATTTACGGGAATCTGGGTGATACCCCGAATCTGATACTCAACCGGATCTTCAATAGTGATGATCTTGTCTTCTTCACTCTTGATTTCGTTAAGGGCGGCGTACAGGGTCGTGGTCTTTCCGGAGCCGGTTGGTCCGGTGACTAACACCATGCCATACGGCTCTTTGATGTAGCGGCGGAAGTGGCGCAGATCATCTTCGTCAAAGCCCACCACATCGAGCGTGAGCTTGCGGAATTTCTCGCTCATCGACTCCTTGTCGAGCACGCGGAGCACGGCATTTTCGCCATGCACAGTTGGCATGATGGAGACGCGGAAGTCGATCAATCGACCCTTGTACTTCACGCGAAAGCGTCCGTCTTGCGGGACGCGACGCTCGGCGATGTCCAGCTCGCTCATCACCTTGATACGCGAGATGATCGTCGAGTGATGCTCCTTGGAGATCGGTTGCATCGCCGCCTGCAGGACGCCGTCGATGCGGTATTTCACGATCACTGAATCGTCCTGGGTCTCAATGTGGATGTCGCTTGCCCGCCGTTCGAGAGCAGTGAAGATGGTAGTGTCTACCAGGCGGATGATCGGACTGATGTCCTCTTCCGATGTCAACCGCTCGATAGAGATGGTCTCGTCGCCGGCTTCATCTTCGCGCACCACATCGAAGGTGAAGCCTTCGGTCGCCTCGTCGAGAACGCGTTGCGACTGCTCAGTTTTCTTGAGAATCTCTTCGATCTGCACAAGCGTTGCGACTTTAGTCTGAACGCGCTTGTTCAGCAGCAAGCCAATCTCGTCGATCATCATCAGACGGCTCGGGTCTGAGATTGCAATGGTGAGCTCGTCTCCTTGCTCCTCCAACGGAACAAAGTTGTAGCGAAACATCAGGTCTACAGGGACGGTGCGAAACAGTTCGTGCTGAATGTGGTAGTTCTTAAGATCGACGAACTCGCGGCGGTAGCGTCGAGCCAAATCGCGAGCGCGAGCTTCAGAGTTCGCGTCCGACGCGCCGCCTACAAAGAGTGCAGTATCTGCCATATGAAATCTATCCTCCGACCTGTGCTCCCAGCGAGAAGATCGGGAGGTATAAAGCGATCAGTACCGTGGCAACCACGAATCCCATCACGATCAGGATCACGGGTTCAATTAAGGCCAAAGCCGCGCTCAACGCCGTTTGCACATCCTCTTCGAGGAACTCCGCGATAGAAGTGAGCATGGCGGGCAGCGCACCTGTCGACTCTCCGACTTCGATCATCTGGAATGCCAATTCAGGAAAAAGCTTGGTCTCTTCCAGGCTTCGAGAAAGAGGAAGTCCCTCCCGCACCTTTTGCACAGACTGCAGAACAGCATTCGATAGCAACTTGCTTTCGATGGAACTGCCAGCCGTCTCAAGAGCCTGAACGAGAGGAAGTCCGCCGCTCAGTAATGTTGACAGAGTGCGCGAGAAGATCGCTACCTGATATTTCAACCAGATGCCTCCCGCGAGCGGCAATGCCAGGCGGACGCGGTCGATGGTTATCGATCCGCCTTCGGTCTTGCTCCATCGCCAAAGAAAGAAGACGGCTCCGGCCAGTCCGAGGACGATAGCCCAAAGCCAGTGCTTCACAACTTCGCCAATGCCGAGCACAAATAGAGTTATGCTGGGCAGGCTCGCGGTTCCGTTTCCCAATTGGGAATAGAGACCCTGAAACTGCGGAACCACATAACTCAGGAGGAAGGTGAACATCACCATTACCATGGTGACGAGGAGCGCCGGGTAAACCAGCGATGCCAGCAGCTTCTTTCGAAAGGCAAGTGCCACACGCTGGAAGGCGATGAATCGACCCAGCACCTCTTCGAGGTTGCCGCTCTTTTCACCTGCGAGCAGAGTAGTTGTGTATACCTTTGAGACCGCGCCGGGAGCCGCGTGCCGAAACGCTTCTGAAAGCAGTTCGCCGGTACGAACGCGTTGCCGAACATTCTCAAGAACGGAGCGCAGGTAACGATTTTTTTGGCGTTTACTGAGCAGATCCAGGCCCTGCAGGATCGGCAGTCCCGCATGAATAAGAGTCAGAAACTGCTGGTTGAAGATGACAAATTGCTCGAGTTTGAGCTTCTTTTGGGGCCCAGACCGGGTTGTTCCGAGAATCCCTCGGGGCTTGATAGAAGTGACAAGCAGCCCCTGCTGCGCAAAGCGGTCGCGAACCTCGGCAACCGAGGCCCCGTGCTCTACGTACTCAGAGACATGTCCGCGCTCGTCGGCGGTATTGACCAGGTATTCCGCCATGCTCTTCCTTCGCCATAGCCTTTCCTAGAGTCTAACATTCGGAAATCAGAGGGATAGCCCCGGTTTGCGAGGCTTTGGTGTGTTGTACCAAGCGTATGAACGTCTCTAGGGACGGCACTTGCAGGGAATTACAGCCGGGATATCACTGTGGCAGAACTTTGGTAACAACCAGAGCTGCAAAGACATTTCGACCCGGTGCGGGCCTGCCTCCCAGCCGTTGTAGCCGAGGGACGCAGGTCGCAGGATCTGCTCTCAGCGTGTGGCCGCTACAGGCTCATTTTCCGTCTTCGCAGCGTAAGCATCCATTACGCGCGCGCTGTAAACCAGAGCAGCTCCGGCGTTCATCGCTACTGCTACGCCGAGTGCTTCGGCAATCTCTTCTTTCGTTGCGCCTGCCTTGATAGCGTTACTCGTGTGAACCGTAATACAGCCGTCACAATGCGTTGTGACCGCAACGGCCAGCGCGATCAATTCGCGCGTTTTTGCGCCGAGATGATTCGTCTTCTTCCCAGCAGCGTGCAGAGCTTGGTAACCGCTGACGGTTTCAGGGCTTAGTTGCGCGATCTTTCCAATCGTCGTCATCAACTCTTTTTGATATTCATTCCAATCCAGCATCATTGTTCGTTGCTCCCTCCGCAGGATGAGATTACCCTAATTCATTTTTCGGTGCGCTAACTCCTCAAGATCCTGGGACCACTTGTGTAGCGTGATTGCGTTCGAAGGTAACAGTTACGGGATGGCCGTTGTTGTCGAATCTCAAAGTGCGATTGCCGAAGTCTCCTCCACTTCCTTCCGGAACTCCGGCGCCGAGAGCAAGCGCCGTCTGCAGCTCGCTCATGCCTTTCAGGGCCTGATGCTGATCGATGGCCGACCATACGTCGCGCGTCCAATGCTTGTATAGCTGGTGAGGATCCTCGAAGAAAAACATGTCGTTGATGTAGAGCGTGTAATCGCCACCTCGATTGCCGCCGATGCCTACGACGTAGGACTTCGTCTCTCCATCAGGCTTGAAGACCGCAAGAACCCGCTGCGCCCTGACTCGTACTCCCGGAGCAATTTCCTCCGCATTCGCATCCGGAGCCACACTCTGGATCACATTTGTGATTTGAAGCTTCTTCATCGGTGGGAGCAATCCGGCAGAATGCTTGAAATCGACATGTCCAGCCGCATAGGGAAAGTAAGTGACCTGATTTCCCGCCTTCACCCACACCGTCTTGCCACTTAGATCTTCCTTCGCCGATTTGAAATCAGTCGAATGCACTTGCGTAGGCACAACGTAGTCATCGGCGTTCAGAGTGGGGGTCTGACGGGCGTTTGGCGCAGGTACCGATGCATGACGCTCGCGGTAGATAAGAAGCAGCCGTATTCCAGCCAGAACGATGAAGGCGATAAAAATGATCTGAATTCGTTTACGCATGCGAATAAGGAGAAATCGGAGGCAAATGTCGCGACGCTAGCTTGGATGCACGGAAGTCGCGGTCCTATGCCGCGATTCCTGAGCTCTCGCCAAAAGTACTGCGGAACAGATGCATCATCTCGGCGAATGCAAGATCAGTGCATTCCGGATCGTACCGCGGTCCCTCGTCGCGCATAAATGCGTGCTCGGCAGGGTAGAGCTTAACTCGATATCTCGTTCCCGCTTCTTGAAGTTCAGTCCGGATTTTTTCTCGTCCTTCCTTCGGGATATGAGGATCGGATTCGCCAAAGATCATCAGCAACTCACCCTTGATATCTCCGGCGCGCTGTAACGATTCTGCATCTGTGTCCTTTCCCAGGCGTCCATCGTGGATACCCGTGCCATAAAAGCAAACCGTTGCACGCACATCAGGCTGAAGCGCCGCCCGAAAGGCGAGATGCCCGCCGATGCAGAAACCCGCGGCTCCCAACTTGGTTGGAGACACCAGCGGGTGCTGTGCCAGGTAGTCGACAACCGCCCGACAGTCTCGGTCGAATTCTGCGACCTCAGTGCTCGAAGCGTTTTTCAATCCGCGAGTACGTCCCGCATCGTCAAATGGAATCGCCGAGCCGGGCAGCTCGATGCGGTGATAAATCTCAGGAGCCGCGACGACAAATCCGTATCCCGCGAGCCGCACACAGGCGCGTAGCATGGGCCCAGTGAGCTGGAAGATATCGGAGTAGAAGATGACGCCAGGAAATTTCCGCTTCTCTTCAGTCCTGGGCGCCGCGAGAAACATGCGCAGCGGTGAGTTGTCGACAATAATTTCAGGATAGTCGGTGGCGACGATCATCCAGTCCTCGTGTCTCGTGTAAGGATGTCTTAATGTAAGCGAATGAGCGGCACAATGAAAGCAATGGTCCTCTCCCGACCGGCAGCCATCGACACTAGTCCACTCGTGCTGTCGGAAGTGCCGATTCCTGAACCTGCTGACGATGAGGTTCTGGTCGAAGTAAGCGCCTGCGGAATATGTCGTACGGATCTGCATGTCGTGGAGGGTGAGCTTGCACTGAAATTGCCCAGAGTCATACCTGGACATCAAGTGGTTGGACGCGTGGTCCGTACGGGCACAAATGCCGGCAAGTATGTTGTAGGAGCGCGTGTGGGCATCCCCTGGCTGCATCGCACTTGCGGACGCTGTGAGTTCTGCTTGCGTGGAAAAGAGAACCTCTGTCCCAACGCGCTCTACACCGGCTGGACGGCTAATGGTGGTTATGCCGAGTACGTCGTGGCGCCAGAGCAGTTCGTGTATCCGATTCCCGATAAGTTCAGCGCTCTCGCAGCCGCGCCATTGCTCTGTGCCGGCATCATTGGATTTCGCGCGTTGCGCCTCGCGGAACTCGAGTCCGGTGACAAACTGGGTATCTACGGCTTCGGCGCGGCCGGCCACGTCTGCATTCAGGTCGCGCGTCACTGGGGCATGCGCGTTGCGGTTTCCACAAGGGAAGAGAAGCATCGCAAGCTAGCGGCTGAGCTCGGTGCTGAATGGGTGGGCGGCGCTTATGACGATCCGCCTATGCCGCTTAATGCTGCCATCGTTTTTGCGCCAGCCGGCGAGCTGGTTCCGGCGGCTCTCAAGAATCTGAAGCGTGGTGGAGCCCTGGTGCTCGGCGGAATCTATATGAGTCCAATTCCTTCGTTCCCATAAGATCTGCTTTATTGGGAGCGAAAGATCCGCAGCGTAGCCAACAACACGCGCCAAGACGGCTTTGATTTCCTGCGCGTGGCTGCCGAGATTCCAATTCACACGCAAATCCAAATCTTTTCCCTGGAGCAAGCCAACGAGGCGCTGCAAACACTAAAGCGTGACGGGATTCGCGGAGCTGCAGTGCTCGCAGTCCGGCAAGATGCGGAGACGAACTAGCATGCAAAAAAGAATCTTCTGGACGACATTCTTCGTGCTTAGCCTGGTTGCAGACCTGTCACTGCCGCTGTTGTGGGGATTGCTCGCCACGATCCCAGTAGCGTTCATCAGTTGGTGGGTAGCCTATAAAAGCGACTGGTTCTGATTTCTCTCACTGTGCTGCAATCTTGATATCGAGCTTCTCTTTGCCACTGACCACTACTGGTGTGCCTTTGGCGAGATATGGTCGTAGCGCTTCGGGGGAGGCCCACTCCATGTCCCACCCATTCTGAAGCGCAACTGCTGTGTATCGTCCCGGCACCACATCGCGCAGAGTGAACGTGCCGTCGCTATCGCTTTGGTCGCGACGGAAGAGTGAGGCGTTATCTGCCATCTCCTCTGGGGCCAAAACTACCATCGTGCCAGACACTGGCTTGGCACCATTCATAACGGTACCTTCGATCTGCGCTACGCCTTCTGAGGCTTCGATAGTCAATTCCACCGGCTCAGATCCGGTTAGGTCCAGCGTGCGTCCGCTTACCCGAGCACCAGTCGCAGAGATGGTGCGGATTGCATATCCCGGAGCGTTGCCGAGAGCGACGACGTAGCGTCCTGCGTGAGGCGGCTGCAGCTTGAATTCACCGTGCTCGTCCAGGCGCGTGCCCATTCCTCCTCGCGCGTTAACGTCACGGAATTGAAGAAAAGCATTCGGTGGTGTACGTGTGCCGTCGTACTTGATATGCCCATGCAACTGCTCGAGACTTGCGACTGCAGCGGCATCGAATTCGATATCTCCGCGCAGTGTAACGTCTTGTGCCGACATCCTGTTTTCTGTCCCATCACGCTGCATCAAGTTGAGCGAGTAATCTCCCGGTGCGATGCCCGACATTTCCATTACATTCTGACGCCATCCCATCGTTGGCTGAACGAATACCCACGAGTCGCCAAACACACGAGCACGCAAGTTGGGTTGTATGGGGCGATCCATCTCGCTGCGAGTGTTGAGAAGGGTTACGTGCAACGAGGGAACGGGTGTGAGGTCAAAGTTTGCAGTCAGGCGGTCTCCGGGGTGAACGATCAGGGCGCCTGCGTTATCTGCCTCGCTGGAACCCGGATAGTAGGTAATCGGATAAGCGGCATCCAGCGCCGGATCGATGTCGGCCGCCGGAGCAGGGGATTCGCGGTTCCGCGTCAGCACAGGCTGGAGATACCGTCGATACCAGGGCTGTGCAGAAATGGCAATGTAGTACATTCCCGGTCGCAGGTGACTGAAACGGTACTCGCCCTGATCGTCACTCATCGTCTGCGATCTCTGTTCGATTAACCGCTTTCCCGTATCGGTATTTCGCTGAAAAAGCAGCACCTGTGCTTCGCGGACAGGTTCGTTATGTTCGTCGAGTATCCTGCCGGTGATGGCGCCTTCCGGACGCATGCGAAAGATGATCCCCGTACTGGTTTTGTCAGGACCAACCACGATCGCGGTATTGAAATTCTCGTGCTGCTCGAAGGACTGCTGAGGAAAGTTTCGCACCTGTCCCACCAGGCTGTATTTCCCGGGCTCGAGGCCGTGAAATTCAAAAGAGCCATCCGAGCCAGTCTCGAAGCGCAGAGGTTTTCCTCGGTCATTCGTCGGAAAAAGCTGGATCGTTGCAGTGTGCAAAGCTTCTCCGGTCAGGGCATTCACCGCCCTCCCGCTCACGTCGAATCTTTGGCTCGCGTTTTGAGCACGCTGCGAGGCGGCGGGCATCGCTGCCAGAGTCAGTAATAACGGGAATAAGCATCTGCAGGTCATTGTTGTTGTGTGCGAATCAAGTCAAGCGTTACTTTAGCTTGCTCGTCGGCGCTTAACGTTACGTGCGCAGCATGAGACAAATACGCCTCCAACACTTCGCGATTGCGATATTCGATTCCATCAAGCCGGTCAAATGCGAGGATGTCGTAACGTCCCGGGGCAAGACCTTGAACCTGAAAAGAGCCGGAGCTATTCACGGAAAAAGGACGCGGAGGAACTCCGCCCCCGTCTTCGTCAATCATCAGCACCTGCGCGAACTGGACGCCGTTCCCAATTTGCACCGAGCCACTCAGTGACGCCCCATCATCCCGCGTTGTTACCTGGACTGGCTGAGGATCCGAGCCTTCTGCCAAAACCAGCGGCTCGCGAAGAAGGTCCCTCCCACCCCAGGTCACTGACGCGACGTAGCCGGAGCCGATGGACTCGACTTCTACGTCATATGTGCCGGCTTCAAGTCCGCGAAACGCCTCAGCTCCTCCGGACGTTTGGCTTGATGCCCAAAACTGTTGGTACGGAGGCCTGCGAGAGATCAGTTTGAGCTGCGCCGAACGCATTCGCCGATTTCTGGACCCGCCCTCAACTCCGCCTATCCCTGAGAACGGCGTCCGGTCGGGTTTGTTGTACTCCGTTTGATACTCCACCGGAATGGTCATGGTGCGTTCCACGGGAATGCGGAGTTCTGTAAGGTTCGTAGTCACGTTGATTGGAACGTCGGCGTAGAGTTCCGTTGCATCCGTATCTCGGCCGTTGAAACGAAGGCGATAGCTTCCTGCCGGAATGGGAAACGCGTCGAACCTTCCCGTTCTGGGGTCCAGACGCATGCCGACCTCGCTCCTCTCGCCGTCCTGGTCAAGAAGCGTAAGACCGCCAATGTTCCCGGTCACGCCGGTGACGGCACCCGAGACGCGGTAGGCCGGCACTCGCTTCGTTGCGAATTCAAGATTGACACGCTGGCCAGGAAGAAGACGTAAAGGTGTGGCGGCGCTCAATTCGCGTACACCGGGATAGTAGAGAGCCGGAATTACTTCGGATTTGTCCTGCTCGCCTACTGGGCGCGCTCTGGGGTTTGGTCCTACCTGGACAAAATACGTGCCGGGCCTTAGGTTTGCGATGTGGAAGTTGCCATCATCGTCGGTTTGACGGCTCCCTTGTTGCTGCCACATTCTCCGCCCATTAACGATTTGCGCAAGGCGCAAACGGACAGGCAAGCCATTAAGAGGCTCGCCCTCAGGGTTTTCAACATGTCCGCTGATTACCGCTTCCGGCACCAATCGCACTAGTACATTCGTAGAAGGGGAGGAGAGCGTCACCGTGTTCGGCGCGTGCGTGTCGTTGACTTCATTCTCCTCAAAGAAGCCTGGCTTGTGTGCCTGCAGGTTGACCGTGTTGGAGACCAGGCTATCGAAACGAAAATTCCCATTCTGGTCAGCCAGCTTGGCGCTCTGATCTACTTGCACCAAAGCGTAAGGAATGCCGCCGCCGGTGGAGGAGCTGACGACAGTTCCAGTGAGCACATACCGCGCTGGAGCTTGTTGTTGTGGAGTGCCCATGAACTGACCACACAGAATGGCCGGGCATAGAAAAACCACAGAGAGCAACATGCGGTGCGAGGCCGGCGGCACCGCGAAGGCAGAGTACCGCATGCGCATAAGCTAGCTGAGAAGCGGGCTTAAAGGCAAATCTTAAATTGTGCCGAAATGGCACAAATCCGCCCTGGGACCGCATGATGGGGTCTCATGGAGTGAGCCTACCTGTCTGGAGATAGTTCTGGGAGGGCACCCCAAAGGCATCAGCCACCCGATTGAAGAAGGCGAATATTGCAATTACGTACACCGCCTCCGAAATCTGGTCGTCGCTCCATCCCGCCTGCCTCAGCTTATCCACGTCTTCGTGAGTGGAACGGCTGGCTGACTCCGTGATCAATTGCGCATAGTTGAGTAGCGCTCGCTCGGCTGCCGCGAGACCAGCCTGTTCCAGTTTTCCTTGGGCAATGGCGCCCACAGTCTCATCGCATGCTCCCTGAACCCGCAGGAAGTAGGCATGACTGTCGATTCAATACGGACAGCGGTTCAGAGAAGAAACATAGGTAGCGAGCATCTCCTTGTGACGCCTGGTGAGATGCCCTTCCGAGAAGTGAACAGTGTTTGAGAACTCCACAACCTGACGCAGAAAGTCAGGCCGCGCTCCAAAGCACTTGATGATCCCCGGAACCTGCTGCCGTCCAGATCCAGTCCGCCAGAAGTCGTATGCGGAGGCAATATCGCCCGTGGCTTCGTGATCCTCGATAATGTGAATCTTGGTTGCCAGCCTTGGAAGATCGGTCATAGGATCCCTTGTTGAACTGTCATTCTGAGGCCCTCTGTTGGCCGAAGGACCTCCCGCGATGCGTCGAACGTAATTGCACTCAATTGGCTTTTCGGCCAAGAACGTCGTGAAAAAGCCGAGACGCAGCAATTAGGTCCGAAATTTCTCGGGAGATCCTTCGCCCAAAAGAAGGGCTCAGGATGACAGTGCTATTAAGCGTCAAGTTTGTAAAGACCTAATCCATCTCCCGCATGCCCATCGCACTGGGAGCCGCCGCTCCTCCGCCTTCGGCCGCATCCTGGGCTTTCTGCCATTCCTGTTCTGGGATCAATCTGACGGGCTGCAGCTTCTTTGCCGCTAACTGCTTGTTGAGCGAATCCAATTGCGGCGTGGCAAGCTTCTGGAACTCGCCGATTACATCTTCGAGCTCCCGCCTTAAAACATCGGTGCGTGCCACTTGCGAATCGGTCGGCTTACCCTCATACCCGTTTACGTCGCTATAGAGGCCCGCCAGGAACTCGCGCAGCCGCTCCTCGCCGGTGATGGCGCCTCCTTCTTTGGTTGCGACAATCTTGCTGCGAATGGCATCCGAGTCGGTTGCTAGTTTAATGAGCTTCTGCTTCAGTAAATCCTTGTCTTTGAGCTGGCTCGCATCTCGGTTCGCAGTGTCGCGCACTGCAATGATCGCATCCACCGCCCAGCTCATGTGATTGAGCATGGCGGCCAGTTTGGTGGCTAAATCGAACTGCTGTTTGCGATCCTCCACGCTGAACTTCATCCGCGGATCGAGTACAACGTCGATCTTTGACTCGTAGGCCTTATCGCCCTTGGTCATCTTCACGGTATACGTTCCAGGAAGAACGCGTGGTCCGAACGCCGCGCCAAACGACGCGCTGGCCGCTGGTGGTACCTTCGGGGGCTTCAAGTGCATCGACCATTGCGCCCGATTTACACCGCGGTGCTTGCTGCTGGAAACCGTATCGACCAGCTTGCCCTGAGAGTCGAAGACCTCGATCTTCAAATCGCCGAAGATATGGCGCGTGCGCTGATAGTAGGGGATCGTAGCAACGTCTGGGCGGCTCGGACCGTTAAAGGAGTTTGCGCCCTCAGGCCATCCCGCAAAGACCTCAAGCCACTGCGTTCCTTGCGGCATGGGAAGGAATCCAGCTTCCTGCTGCATGATCTCCGGGGTGAGCGAGCGAAGAGGTGAGATGTCGTCGATGATCCAGATACCGCGCCCGTGAGTCGCCAACACCAGATCGTTGGTTCGCGGCTGAATCACGAGGTCATCAACCGCCACCGCGGGGAAGTTGCTGCCTTTGTACTGCGCCCAACGCTCTCCGCCGTCGTTGCTCACGAAGAACCCGAACTCGGTTCCGACGAAGAGAAGGTTCGGATTAACAAGGTCTTCTTTTATGACATGCGTCCAGCCGCGAACGCCGCTGTCGCTTGCCATGATCGATTTCCACGTCTTGCCGTAGTCAGTGGTTTTGAAAATGTGCGGAGTCATGTCGCCATACATGTGGCGATCAACCGCCGCGTAGGCTGTGCCTTCGTCATAGCGGCTGGCTTCTACCCAGGTAATCCAAGATCCCTTGCCGATTTCCGGAGCGTTGCCGGCCACGTTCGTCCAGTTCTTCCCGCCATCGCGCGTGATCTGGATATTGCCGTCGTCGGTTCCAACCCAGATGAGTTGTCCATTCTTTGGAGACTCGGAGATCGTATAGACGGTCGTATTCATCTCTGCGGCAGAGTTATCGACCGTGATGCCACCGGACTCTTCCTGCTTCTGCTTTTCCGGATCGTTCGTGCTCAGGTCAGGAGAGATTCGCTCAAACGATTGTCCGTGATCATGCGAGCGGTAGAGAAACTGCGCGCCTAGGTAGAGGGTGTCCTTGTCGTTCGGACTGATCTGGATTGGAGTGTTCCAGTTGAAACGGAGCTTCTTCTCACCATATTGCGGATAGGGCTTAATCGCGCGTGATTCATGCGTCCAGCGATTTACGCGGCCGATCTCGCCACCCTGAGCCTCCGCGTAAATGTAGTTAGAATCGGAGGGATCCTCCCACATCCAGAATCCATCGCCGCCATACATGTTTTCCCAACGCGAGTTCGTCACGCCGCTCGGATAAGACGAATCGCCGACCCATGAGCTGTTGTCCTGCAGCCCGCCATAAACGTGATAGGGAATCTGGTTATCGACGCTTACGTGATAGAACTGCGAGACGGGAAGGTTCATCTGATGTTCCCAGCGCGTTCCCCCGTCGAAGCTGCGCCACAACCCGCCGTCATCAGTCGCGAAAATCACGTTGGGATCGTCGGGATTGATCCAAACATCGTGGAAGTCACCGTGGGCCTGATTTGAAACCGCACTGAAGCTCTCGCCCCCGTTGACGCTGAGCAACAACACCAGATCGACTTTAAAGATCTTGTTCTCATTCTTCGGATCGATGATTAGATTGGCGAAATAGAAGGGACGCCACACCATGTACTGGCTGGCGTCCAGCTTCTTCCAGTTCTGCCCGCCATCATCGGTGCGATAGAGTGCGCTGGCCTTCGACTCAATCATCGCGTACACGGTTTGCGGCTTCGACGGAGCTACCGCGATCGCGATGCGCCCATAAGGTTTCCCAGGCAAGCCTTTCGCACTGGTCTCAGTGATCTCGTTCCAGTGATCTCCTCCGTCGGTGGATTTGAAGACTCCACCGCCAGGACCGCCGGAGCGGAAGGTCCAGGGCTGACGCCGAAAGTCCCAAGTCGTCGCATAGAGTGTGTTCGGCTCTTGCGTGCTCATCGACATCTGCCCGCAGCCAGTTGAACGGTTCGCGCCAGCGAGCACCTTGCGCCAGTTCTTGCCGCCATCGGTTGTCTTGTAAACACCGCCGGCATCGTTGTCGGCGAAGGCCGATCCCGTTGCGCACACGAATACCGTGTTTCCGTCCTTCGGGTTCACGATCACCTTCACAATGTGCTCGGAATCCTTCAGGCCAACGTTGGACCAGTTCTCCCCGCCATCGGTGGATTTGTAAATGCCGTCGCCGATCGAGACGCTGTTACGCATCCAGCTTTCGCCGCTGCCGGCCCACACGATCCTCGTGTTTGTAGGATCAACTGCCAATGCCCCAATCGATTGCGCCGATGGCTGGTCGAAGACCGAACGGAAGCTGCTGCCTCCGTTCACCGACTTCCATACTCCGCCGCTCGCGGCTCCCGCAAAGACGGTTAGGCGGCCTTTGTCAGTGAAAGCAGTCACAGCCGCCACGCGCCCGGACATTGTTGCAGAGCCAATGTTGCGCGCGGGCAGTCCGGAGATGGTTCCCGCATCAAAGCGGACGGGCTTCGGCTCGGCTTGCTGTGCGAGGGCTGTGCCAGTGAGAAATGCTTGGGACAACAGGATGAGCGCTGCGGCGCGGAAGTGGTTTCCCAATTTGGCTCTTGAAGTCATTTCGCAGAAATCCTTTCGGTGTACTGCCAGATCTTTCGTTTGACTAGTGCTTGGCCTCTGAGAGTCACGTCCCTTTTGGTTGTCAATTGGGAAGTGAGTACCACTAGAACTCTCTATTACACGCCCGGCTTGCCCGCAGGCTTAGCAGCCGGAGCCGCAGGAGCTGTTGGCATCTTGAATCCCGTATCCGGAATATCGACGTTGGCTTCCATCTTTTCAATCGTCACCGTGCCCTTTTGGTCGGGACGATTCTTCGGACCACTGGCGATCGAGAATGGAAAGAAGACACCGTTTACTTGCTTGTAGGAGCCAAGGTCAGTCTGGTTCTCCTTGACCGCGCCGCGGATGAACTGCTGGCGCTCAGTCCGAATCTCAATGTAGGTATCGGGATCGAGGTAGTAGTAGACGATGTCGCCGTTCTTGAGCGTGACTTTCAGGCGATAGACATCGTCACCGTCCACACTGTCGTGGCCGAGATACTCGACGGTGTTGCCCTTTTCTTTGTAATCCACCAACGGACCGTAGAAGTCGGCGTCCTCAACGACGTCGCGCAGATCATCCTCGCCGAGCATCTCAGGGTCGCGTCGGCCCTGAAAAGGCGAGATCTGCCAGCCGGTCTTGCCGTCGTAAGCCTGAATCTGTGTCATGCCCTGCAGGGTAAACATCTCCCGGATGTTGTTGGGCGCCTTCGCTTCCTGCGCGACCTGCGCAGTGAAGCTACCCTGCTGGAACTTGCCTGAGAACCTGTACGACTTAATCGACTTTATCTTTTCGACGCCGCCTTTTGCGTCAAGATTCTTGGCGACCAGCTCATCGGCTGTCTGTGCCGAGATGATGGCAGTGCTGCAAATCATTCCGAGCGCAAGGCTCAGGAGTCTACGCATCGAATCGCTCCTTAAAGGAATCGCTTTTACTGAGTACTCGCCGGACCTTCCGGCGGAAAGCCAATGGTAGGTGAACATTGTGAAACGGAAAAGTTTACAACAACGATGCAGGAGCGTGGTCACGAATGCCGTTGGACTCGTCCCCGTAGAGAAGGCGAGCAGGGCAGAGAATCACTCTATCTTTTGGCCTTTTGCGCTTTGTTCACTCAGAAGAAAAGTCTTCGGGTATTTGCCCTCGCCGCACAGCTTGAAAGAGCCAAAGTCCTTGTACCAGGGACCATGGGAGCATCGGGGTTGCTCTCCCGCCAGAGCTTCAGCTTGTAGAGATCGTCGAACGAAACCTCACGTTCGCGGGCTCGATCGAGGAGATGATCACGAATCGCGGCCGGAAGGGCGTCCCATTGGATCTTCGGCATCTACTTTCCGAAGATCATACGAGCGAGTTCGTCTTTGGCCGCCTTAACTTCTTCCGGAACGCTGGCAGTGCGAAATTTTTCAGCGAGCTCGAAGAAACGCCGTTTCTCAGACTCCTTGGCTTCGAGCCCGGTTTCGATCAGACTCTCGATCACTTGATTAGCGCTTCGGTTCTGCTGATGCGCCAGAGTTTTGATCTTCGTATCAACTTCCGACCGGATAGATACGCTTCGGCGGACTGTGTTCTTATCTTGTCCCCGTTGTTGCTTTGTAGCTGGCATGGTAACCAATATACACCACTTAGCACCAACTGGCATCAAATGCGTGTCTACCGACATCGAGAGCCTATACGCGCCAATCTTATGGAAATTTCCACAGATTTGTGAGAGCAACGGATAGAAATCCGTAGTTCTAACGCTGGTTGAAAACAAAGCAGTTGCTGAGGCGCGCCGAACTACTCCGATGGCACCGTGCCTTAAATCCCGTCTTTCCTTCATCGTGCTAGCCACCAGCGAGCAACGGATGCAGCCCAAACGCGCTATTGACTTCCATTTGCTCGATGTCATAACAAGAGAACATGGAGCGAGTGCCAGTTCCAAACTGGGAGAGACCTGACTTGAGCAAGTCAGTTCCGGCTTCCTCCGGCAAGCGCAATCGCTCACTTACTAAAAATGGAAGAAGCAATCCGCAAGATGTGCCGGATCAACCATCCTTAAAACACAAGATCTTGCGGTTCAAATTGGGAAAAATCGTTGCATTTTCAATCCAAGTCGTTTGTTTGAGGGATTTTGCACAAAAAGAAGTAGGGGAGGGGGCGGGGTGGCATTTTCGGACTCGGCTCCAGTTTTCGGGAGTCCAAAATCACTCCAGGAATGCGAGGCGTATCATTGTCTAATACGAGTCCCACCTGAAACTTCCTTATGAATCCTGGATGTCCGTTTAATGGAGAACACTTATGGCGGTGAAAACCGACCTTGAACGCCGCATAGCCGAGGCGCACGCGACGCCGACCCAGAAAGGCGAGCTGCAACCCAACCGCGGCGTACCTCTCAACCTGGATTGGGTGGAAGATATTCGCGTGAACACCAGCGCGGTGGAGCGCCGGGCACAGACGCTGGTCGCGCGGCGCACAGTGAAAAAAGAGTGGCAGGTGGCGTGGCTGTTGCGGGCCATCAGCTGTATGGATCTGACCACACTCTCCGGCGACGACTCCCATCAGCGTGTTCTTCGCCTTTGCGCAAAGGCAAAGCAGCCGGTGCAGCAATCGATCATGAAGCAGTTGGGACTCGACGATTTCCAGCTCAAAGTTGCCGCCGTATGCGTGTATCACAGCTTTGTAGAGACCGCGGTCCGCGCACTGAAGGGCAGTGGGATCAACGTGGCGGCGGTGTCTACCGGATTTCCCGCGGGCCTATCGCCGCTCGCAGAACGCGTGGGCGAAATTCGTCGCTCCGTGGAAGCCGGAGCGCACGAGATCGACATCGTCATTACTCGCGCACACGTTTTCAGTGGAAGCTGGCAGGCTCTGTACGATGAGGTCGCAACTTTCAAGGAAGCCTGCGGCAAGGCGCACATGAAGGCAATTCTCGGCACCGGGGACTTGGTCACGCTACGCAACGTTGCCCGCGCAAGCATGGTGGCAATGATGGCTGGCGCTGACTTCATCAAGACCTCTACTGGCAAGGAAACGGTAAACGCAACCTTACCAGTGGGACTTGTGATGGTCCGGGCAATCCGCGAATACGCCGCGCGCACTGGAATGATCGTTGGATTCAAACCTGCAGGCGGGATTCGTACGGCCAAGCAATCGCTCGATTGGCTCGCCCTGATTAAGGATGAACTCGGCGAACCCTGGCTCAACGCGAACCTCTTCCGCTTTGGCGCCAGCGGAATGCTTGCAGACATTGAAAGGCAGCTCGAGTACTACGCAACCGGTCGTTACTCGGCGGATTACAGACATCCAATCGCGTGAGAATGGACGGAAGATTGAGTCGATGAGCAAAATTGCCGAAAAGTTCGCCTCGATGGAATACGGTCCGGCGCTGGAGGACGCGAAAGAGTCCCTCGCCTGGCTTGATCATCACAAGCGCAAGTTCGGGCACTTCATCAACGGGGCGTGGCAGCAACCGATCGGGAGTGAGTACTTCGACACCACGGATCCGTCGACTGGAGACAAGCTCGCCAGCGTTGCGCAGGGAAGCGCAGCCGACATAGAAGCTGCCGTCAAGGCGGCTCGCGCGGCCTTCCCGCAATGGAACTCGCTCGCGCCACACGGGCGGGCACGATATTTGTACGCCTTGGCGCGACAAGTGCAAAAGCACTCGCGTCGGCTGGCAGTGCTGGAAACCCTCGACAACGGCAAACCGATTCGCGAAAGCCGAGATATCGATATTCCACTGGTTGCACGGCACTTCTACCATCATGCCGGCTGGGCGCAGCTCCTGTATCAGGAGTTTCCGGGATACGTTGCTTGCGGAGTTGTGGGGCAGGTGATTCCGTGGAACTTTCCGCTTCTGATGCTCGCGTGGAAAATTGCCCCGGCGCTTGCGACCGGAAATACGGTCGTCTTGAAGCCCGCGGAGTTTACGCCCATCACTGCGCTGGCTTTTGCCGAAATCTGTCAAGAGATCGGACTGCCCAAAGGTGTCGTCAATATTGTGACCGGCGATGGACGCACGGGCGAAGCGCTGGTCAAGCACCCCGACGTCGACAAGATTGCATTTACGGGATCAACGGAAGTCGGGCGCGCTATTCGCAAGGCGACTGCGCAAAGTCATAAGAAGTTGTCGCTCGAACTTGGTGGAAAATCGCCGTTCATTATCTTCGACGACGCCGATCTCGACAGTGCGGTCGAAGGGCTTGTCGATGGCATTTGGTTCAACCAGGGACAGGTCTGCTGTGCCGGATCGCGTTTGCTGATGCAGGAGAGCATCGCAGAAGAACTTGTCACAAAGATTCGCGCACGCATGGAGACGCTGCGCGTGGGCTCGCCACTCGATAAAGCCATCGACATTGGAGCCATCGTCGCTCCGGTGCAGCTCGAACGTATTCGCAAGCTGGTCGATCAGGGCGTGGCCGAGGGCGCAATCTGCAATCAGCCGGGCACAGAATTGCCCGTGAAAGGTCTGTATTATCCGCCCACGCTGCTCACGAACGTCCATCCAAGTTCGACGGTCGCACAGGAAGAGATCTTCGGTCCCGTGCTTGCCGCGATGACCTTCCGTACGTTGCGTGAAGCCATAGAGCTCGCGAACAACACGACCTACGGCCTTGCCGCGAGCGTGTGGAGCGAGAACATTAACGTCGCCCTGCATGTTGCCTCGCAGATTAAAGCCGGTGTGGTGTGGGTGAACAGCACGAATCTCTTCGACGCAGCCTGCGGCTTCGGTGGATATCGCGAAAGTGGCTACGGTCGCGAGGGGGGAAGGGAAGGGCTCCTCGAATATTTGGAGCCGCTCTGGTTCAAGCAGGCCGCCGCGCTTCCAAAATCGTCACCTCCAGCCGTCGAAGCAACCGAAGAGGAAGATGACAGGTCGGACGGCCCTGCCATCGACCGCACGGTGAAACTCTATATCGGCGGCAAACAGGCGCGTCCCGATTCGGGATACAGCTATCCGATTCATGGGAGCGATGGAGCTCTGCTCGGCGAGGCCCCACTGGGGAACCGAAAAGACATTCGCAATGCCGTTGAGGCCGCACGTAAGGCTGAAGGCTGGGCGAAGGCGACGGCTCACAATCGCGCGCAAGTGCTGTATTACGTTGGCGAGAACCTCTCGCAGCGGGCTGCTGAGATAAGCGCGCGGTTGGCGCGAGTAATGGGCGAGAAGCAGGCCACACGCGAAGTCCCTCACAGCATTGAACGCGTGTTTTCCTACGCCGCATGGGCCGACAAGTTCGATGGCGCCGTGCACAACCCCCCGTTCCGCAACGTCTCCATCGCCATGAACGAGCCGGTCGGGACGATTGGCATTGTCACGCCTGTGGATCTTCCACTATTGGGATTCCTGTCGCTCGTACTTCCCGCAATCGCAATGGGCAATACCGTTGTGGCAATTCCATCCGAGCGCTATCCGCTGATCACCAGCGATCTGTATCAGCTCTTTGATACCAGCGATCTGCCCGGTGGCGTGGTGAACATCGTGACCGGACGCGCTGCGGAGTTGACCAAGGTACTTGCCGAACACGACGATGTCGATGCCATCTGGTCATTTACCGACGCGGCAAGCGCAGCGCAGGTAAAGTTGCTGTCGGTCGGAAATTTGAAGCAAGTGTTTAGCAACGAGGGCCGGGTCATCGATTGGTTCAATGCCGATCAGGCGGAGGGCCGATGGTTCCTGCAACACGCAGTTCAAGTGAAAAACATCTGGGTACCGTACGGGGAATAAAGCGCGATTCAGATCGCGAGCATCTGCGGCGTGTGCGGAGAATCTGCTCTGCTCTGCCCGACACTATGGAAAAGCTCTCGCACGGTGAGCCAACATTCTTCGTACACAAGAAAGTCTTCGTTATGTTCGCGGACAATCATCACAACGATGGTCATGTTGCCGTTTGGATAGCTACGCAGGCTGAGCTTCAGGCGTCGTTGATCAAAGAAGACCCGAAAACTTACTTCAAGCCTCCTTATGTCGGCGTTCGCGGCTGGGTCGGCATCGAACTCGATCGCATTAGCGATGAAGATCTCGCGGCGCACATTCGCGAGGCTTGGCATATGATCGCGCCAAAGAGAGCTAAAGTGAGCATGGTCACAGGCGCGAGGTGAAGCGCAGTTCATTGAGCCGCATCAGTCTGTGGTATCCCCGGAGCTTACGGTGTCATCTTTTTGAACTTGCCAGCCACGACGATTCCGCAGACTGAAGTTAAACCGCGGCGCTACAACGCGCTGTATCGCTTCCTGTTCAGCGGGAGCCCGCTAGATGTTGCCGAACCTCCCGATCATACGCATCCCTGGTACATGGTCTTGTGGCTCACGGGTGTCGATTACTTCTCGACGATCGGTTATCAACCTGGAATCGCGCTGCTAGCCGCTGGCGCGCTTTCGTTTCCCGCCACCGGCATTCTCGTTCTGGTTACGATCTTTGGTGCGGTTCCCATCTACTCGGAGGTTGCTGCGCGATCGTATGCAGGTCAAGGCTCGATCGCGCTGCTAGAAAACCTGTTTTCTGGTTGGAAGAGCAAAATCTTTGTTCTCATCTTGCTCGGATTCGCCGCAACCGACTTCGTGATCACCATGACGCTCTCGGCAGCGGACGCCGCCCGGCACGCAACGCAAAATCCATATCTGCATCCGTTCATCAGCGAGCACACGCTCAGTGTGACGGTTATCCTGCTCGCGTTATTGGCTATCGTTTTTATCGCCGGATTTCGAGAGGCCATTGTCGTGGTTGCGGCCACCACGATTCCGTACATCCTGCTGAATATCTATGTGCTGCTCTACGCCGCCACTGTTGTGTATCGACGTCCAGAGCTGCTGTCGAACTGGACGAGGGTTCTGCACGCACACGGGGATTGGACTGCCCTCTTTGTGGCTTCAGCCATCGTGTTTCCCAAACTGGCATTGGGGCTGAGTGGATTCGAGACCGGAGTTTCGGTTATGCCGCTGGTCGATGGCGGCAAAGAAGATAAGACAGGCCAGGACGCGGTGCCGGCTGGACGCATTCGCAACACACGCAAGCTGCTGGTCACTGCGGCGGCGATCATGAGCGTGCTGTTGCTACTCTCTAGCTTCGTCTCGGTCTTGTTGATCCCAGAGAGTGCTTACCAAGCAGATGGTCCTGCGAATGGACGAGCCATTGCTTACCTGGCGCACGAGCTCATCGGAAATCGCTTCGGTAGCCTTTACGATCTCTCGACGATTCTTGTGCTCTGGCTCGCTGGAGCTTCTGCGATGACCGGACTCCTAAACCTGATCCCACGCTATTTGCCACGATTCGGCATGGCGCCTCCCTGGGTAGCCTATCGACGTCCCTTGGTGCTGCTGTTGCTCGCGATCGATGTGATCGTCACCGTGATTTTCCAGGCTGACGTGGATAAACAGGGAAGTGCCTACGCTACCGGTGTATTGGTCCTGATGTTCTCTGCCGCCGTGGCGGTCGCGCTCGCTCTTTGGAGAGAGAGTTCAAGGGAGCATCCGGCTTCATATGTGAAGGCTCTCTACTACTGGATTGTCACTCTGGTCTTTGCCTATACGCTGGTCGCAAATGTCATTGAACGTCCCGACGGAGTGATCATTGCAAGCTGCTTCATCCTGCTGCTTCTCACCCTCAGCGGCGTGAGCAGATATTTACGCGCCACGGAAATGCGCGTTGCGCAATTTGAGTTTATGGACGACGAATCTGAGCGCTTGTGGAATTCGATTCGCGACAAGAAGGTGAACTTAATTCCGCATCATGCTGATGACTCTCACTATCGGGCGGATCTCAAACGCAAGGTGCAGAGCCACCTGAAGCTCCATGGTCACACCGCTTTCCTGTTTGTGCGCCTGATGGACAATCGCAGCGAATTCTATTCGTCTCTGCGCGTCAAAGTGACGCGCGAAGGTGATGATTATGTAATCGAGGCGCGTGGAGCGACGGCCATTGCCAACAGCATCGCCTTTCTTGCGGACATGCTGAATCCAATCAGCGTTGTGGTTGGCCTCACTCAGCGGAATTTGATGAAACAATCGCTTGCCTTTGTTCTGTTGGGGGAAGGTGAGATCGGCTTGGTGGTCTATTCCGTACTGGTCAAGTTTTGGCAGGCGCATCCGAAACCAGATCATCCGCTCCTCTTTCTGATGAGCGGCTGACGATCTCAACCCATCGGTTCAAATTCCTGGATCGAATTAACCGTTCGGTTCGCGCCGCAAAAACATTTGTGGCAACTCAGACTTCACAGTTTCAGCATAAGCGAACGCAATGTCCAATCTGCTCATCGATTTGCGTCGGTCTCGCGTGACAATCAGGAATCTCAAACAGCTTTGGCATGCAGCTTGCACTTACTCTCGGCGAGAAGTGTAGAGACGGAAGCGAAGAGCAGGAGCAGTGAAGGCGATACGGCAAATAGCGCATTGCTTCCACCGCCTCACACGAAACGGAGGCAATATGAAACGGCAAATCGTAAGTCTGGTTGGCGTTCTTGGCCTGTTGCTCGTGGCGGCATGCGCAAACGCACAAAGCGTGAACGTGAAGGCGAATGTTCCTTTTGACTTCATGGTTGGAAAGTCAACTCTGCCTGCTGGTGAGTACAGTATTCAGTCGATCTCAACCGGCGCGAGCAGTGTGTTGGCGATTCGCGGCGGAAAGACAAATCAAATGCTGGCTTCGGCTAACAATGCAGAAGCTCTGAATCCTTCGGCGAACAGCCGCCTTGTATTCCACAAGTATGGAGACCAGTACTTCCTCTCGCAGATCTGGCTTCAGGGCGAGAGAGCCGGTCGTGAGTTCAAGATCACCCGTCGCGAAGCCGAGATGGCGAAGAGCGTTCCGACTTCCGAAGATGTGATCGTTCTTGCAGCGCTGCGCTAGCGATCAATTCAACGAAACCAAGAAGGGCACATACTCTGTGCCCTTTTCTTATTGTCCAAATCGAACCGGCACCTTAACATTGCGTACTCCCAATCAAGGAGAAACGCAAATTAGCACCACAAAACCGAACTCGCACGTACAAACGCGCGCTCAATTCTGGAAGTCGATTCCGATAAGTTCGCGCATCGCAATGTTGTCGGGAGTCTTTACGCTGTTTGCCAGCATGGGCTTCGTGCAACTCCTGATCACCGGCGCCAAAGTAAGCATTATCTCCACTGTCGCGGTGATTTGCATCTACGGAGTGTTTGCGATCGGATATGCGTTGCTTTCTATCCTGCGAAAGTTTCGATGGTTGCCTGTTTGGGCGCTCATCCATGCATTTGCTTTCTGGGCTTTTTATGCTTCTTTTCATCTGCAAATCATCCGGGACAGAGACACTCTTCAGAAGCAGAACTCTGTCCTGGGATTCTGGGCGATCATCACGATGGTTACCGCTTACATCCTCTTTGTAAGATTCATGCGCCGAGAAGGGAATCGTTACTTTCGAATTCAAACCGAGATCGAATTGGCGCGCGAAATTCATCGATCCCTGGTTCCGACGTTCGAGCGAAGTGTTAAAGGATTCGAGGTGTTCGGCGCTTCGTTCGCAAGCGGAGAAGTAGGCGGTGATCTCGTGGACATTGCCGAATACCCGCAGGGTTGGATCAGCTACATCGCAGATATCTCAGGACACGGAGTGTCGTCAGGTGTGCTGATGGCCATGTTCAAGACCTCCATTCGCAGTCGGCTAACAAACGGAGGCTCGCCCGGAGAGTTACTCAATGAGGTGCATCGGACGCTTTATCCCCTGAAGATGCCCAACATGTTTGTGACCGCAGGAGTCTTGCAATTCGCAAATGGCAACCGCGTGAACTACTCTCTCGCGGGTCATCCCCCGCTGATGCGCTACAGTCGGGCGCAACGCGCCATCGTTGAATACCAGGCACAGAATCTCCCTTTGGGAATCCTCTCGGAACAACGGTTCACGGCCGAAACTCTGCAATGTGATCCAGGTGACATTCTGCTGTTACTTACTGACGGCTTTACAGAAGTATTTGATGGACGCGGTGCCGAATTGGGTCTGGAGCCGATCAAGCGAGCGTTTGAGGAAGCAGTTGATTGTCCTTTGCCGGAGATCTTCGAGAAGATACGTAAGCGCTCGTTAGAGTTCGGCCGTCAGGAGGATGACCAAACGATGCTACTCGTGCGTTATACCGGGTAAAAAGCAGCCGGCCCACGAGAGCCGGCTGAAGTGACGTTTCGGAGGTAGGAAGAGGTCCATAGTCGGTCTTTCTGGACTCACGCCAATCTACAATTTGATCGGGCAATTAGGCGAAAGCTCAGAGCACAGAAGAGCCAATAGCATGATAGTCGCTCAACGGTTGTTCAGATCGCGCTTTAGAGCCGCAAGAATTTGCCAACTTGCGCCATATGAGCTTCTCGCGCGGTTTCATCCCAAGTCACTTCGAGGCATACATGGATCAACCTCGGATAGTGACTCGGAGACGGTAGGATGCGCTCGGCGCGTCCTCCAGAGTACCAGTGCTCCGTTGCGCCATCTAGCTGAGGATGTTAGTTTTAAGAGCTTGGCGTTGTATTCATAACATCATAGGAGCAGTCGCTCATGGCAGTTGTGTATAACGGCGTTCCTCTCCCTCCGGAAGGCGCGCCTATCCGTTACGAGAACGGGCAATATCGAGTGCCCGACAATCCGATCATTCCTTTCATTGAAGGTGATGGCACAGGACGTGACATCTGGAAGGCCTCGCGGCGCGTCTTCGATGCTGCTGTGGAGAAAGCATACGGCGGCAAGCGTCGTGTTGCCTGGTATGAGATCTTCGCGGGTGAGAAGGCGTTTTCTCAGTTCCGCAACTGGCTGCCGGAAGACTCGCTTCGAGCCGCTAAGGACTTGCGTGTCTCGATCAAGGGTCCGCTCACTACGCCGGTCGGCGGAGGCATTCGCTCCCTTAACGTAGCGATGCGGCAGGAACTCGATCTGTATTGTTGCGTTCGTCCCGTCAAGCATTACTCGGGAGTACCCTCGCCGGTGAAACATCCGGAAAAATTGAACGTAGTGATCTTCCGCGAGAATACAGAGGATGTGTACGCCGGCATCGAGTGGAAAGAAGGAAGCGATGGAGCGCGCAAGCTGATCCGCTTCCTCAATGAGGAGATGCTTGCAGGGGGAAAGAAGCGCGTCCGCGAGGACTCCGGAGTTGGCATCAAGCCAATTTCGATCTTTGGCACGAAGCGACTGGTGAAGCGCGCGATTCAGTTTGCTCTCGAAAACAACCGCCCGTCAGTGACCCTCGTGCACAAAGGAAACATTCAGAAATTTACAGAAGGTGCCTTCCGTGAGTGGGGATATGAGGTCGCCCAAGCTGAGTTTCGCGATCGCATCGTCACCGAACGAGAGAGCTGGATTGTAGACAACAAAGATAAAAACTCGCAGATCACGGTTGAGCAAAATGCGCAGCAGATAGAACCGGGTCTTGAGTTCGCTCCCGAAGAGTTCCGCAAAGGCGTGTACGCCGAGGTCAAAGACGTTCTCGATAAGATTTACCGTACGCACGGCAACGGTCAGTGGAAGAAGAAGCTGATGATTAATGACCGCATCGCTGATTCGATCTTTCAGCAAGTGATCATTCGGCCTCAGGAGTACAGCGTTCTCGCCACTCCCAATCTGAACGGCGACTACATTTCTGACGCGTGCGCAGCGCAGGTGGGAGGCCTTGGCATTGCTCCCGGCGGGAACATCGGTGACGGGTACGCGGTCTTTGAAGCTACGCACGGCACGGCGCCGAAATACGCCGATCTCGACGTGATCAATCCTGGTTCAGTGATTCTGTCGGGTGTCATGATGTTCGAGCTGATCGGCTGGCGCGAGGCGGCGCGTCTAATCGAAGATGCTCTCGAAACTACTATTCGGCAGAAGAAAGTGACCTACGACTTCGAACGTCAGATGGAAGGCGCTACCAAGGTCAAGACTAGCGAGTTCGCCAGCCACATGATCGGCAACATGGACGCACTGGTCGGTACGAGGCGTGAAGTAGCTTTGGCCTAAAGATATTTGAACACGGAGGGCACGAGGACAACGAGGGAGGCAACGCCAGAAGTTCTCGGCATTCTTAGGTATCTAGTTACCTATCCTTTGCAACGACGCAACAAACCTCCTTCCGTGACCTTCGTGTCCTCCGTGTTCGCTCTTGCTTTTCCTAAAAAATCGATAGGAGCTTTGAAAGAATGCGCAAGAAAGTTTCGATTGTCGGCGCCGGCAATGTGGGAGCTACCGCCGCACACTGGATCGCCTCAAAAGAACTGGCTGATGTCGTATTGATCGACATCATTGAAGGTGTTCCTCAAGGTAAAGCCCTTGACTTGCTGGAAGCGATGCCGATTGAGAAGCGTGATTCTCACGTGCTTGGCACGAATGATTACGCCGATACCGCCAACTCCGACATTGTGATCATCACCGCCGGTATCCCGCGCAAGCCGGGCATGAGCCGCGACGACCTGCTCAATACCAATTACAAGATCATGCAGGATGTAGTCGGCAAGGTCGTTGCGAATTCGCCGAACGCTATTCTGATCGTAGTTTCGAATCCACTCGATGCAATGGCGCAGGCCGCATTCCGTATCAGCAAGTTCAACCGAGAGCGCGTCATCGGCATGGCCGGCGTGTTAGATTCCGCGCGTTTCCGAACCTTCATCGCCGAAGAGCTGAAGGTTAGCGTGGAGAACGTAACCGCATTCGTCCTCGGCGGACACGGCGACACCATGGTTCCACTTCCGCGTTACTCGACCGTAGCCGGTATTCCTATTACAGAACTGATGGATAAGGCGACTCTGGATCGCGTCGTTCAGCGCACGCGCGACGGCGGTGCTGAGATCGTGAAGTATTTGAAGACCGGCAGTGCTTACTATGCGCCGTCGGCGGCAGCCACGGAGATGGCCGAGGCCATTCTCAAAGACAAGAAGAAGATCTTGCCCTGCGCAGCCTATTTGCAGGGTGAGTATGGAATCAAAGGCCTGTTTGTTGGGGTCCCGTGCAAGCTAGGCGCCCGCGGCCTCGAGAAGATTATCGAAATCAAGCTCACGGACGAAGAGCAAGCCGCCCTGAAGAAGAGCGCCGATGCAGTACAGGAATTAGTAAAGGTAATCGGAGCGTAAGCTGAAGAGACGCAGCATGCTGCGTCTCTACCATGAAGGCACTAAGCGACGGCTTCGATTTTGACGCCGTTGATTTTCACATCCTGAGCAGGCTTGTCTTGCGAGTTGCGCTTGACCTTCGTGATTGCGTCAACAATATCCTGACCTTCCACTACCTCACCGAAGATCGTGTGATTGCCTGTGAGCCACGGTGTGGCGGCAACCGTGATGAAAAACTGACTGCCATTTGTATTGGGACCAGAGTTAGCCATAGCGAGCTTGCCCGGCTTGTCGAACTTGTGGGGAGAGCCTTTGGTTTCGTCGGCAAATTTGTAGCCTGGTCCACCCATGCCCGTTCCGCTTGGGTCACCGCCCTGGACCATGAAGTCGGGAATCACGCGGTGAAAAATGGTTCCGTTATACAGCGGGCCAGGACCCTTCTTGCCGCTGATGTTGTCGCTCCAGTCGCGCTTTCCCTGCGCTAAATCAGTGAAATTCTTAACCGTGTTCGGCGCCTCTTTTTCGAAGAGCCGGCAGACGATCTTCCCCACCGTGGTATCAAAGGTGGCGTAAGTTCCAGATTGACGGGCCATGCATGTCCTTTCTGCTGTGAGAAGTGCAAACGAGTAGTCTAAAACATCGAAAGCGATTTCTACCCATTCAACTCACAAACTTCAATGCAACTCCCGCCGGAATTGACGCAAGGAATCGATGAGCTCACGCGGGGCATTGCACCAGCCGAATTAGCACGTGCCTCCGCGGAACTTACCGCCGGATATCGGGGCGCGCGCAAGGGCAGGCCACAGCTCGACAGGCTGCATCAAGCGGCCTATTTGATTAGCCGCTTGCCCGCAACTTACGCGGTGGTCGCGTGCGTGTTGCGGGAAGTGCGCCGAAGAATCCCCGGATTGCGGATCGAAAGCATGCTCGATTTGGGCGCCGGACCTGGAACAGCAATGTGGGCTGCTGCTGAGCTTTTCATGGAGCTCTCTCGAATCGTTCTGGTCGAGGACATGACTGAGTGGATCGCAATAGGGAAGCAGCTCTCCAAGAATTCAAAGCTGGAGTCGATTCGAAGCGCAGAGTGGCGACAGGGAAGTGTTATGCAGTCGCTTTCCTCAAACGCTTTCGATCTGGTGACGATCTCGTACGTCCTCAATGAGCTTCCTTCGAACGATGTGCCTGCCCTTGCGCGTGCCGGTTGGCAGCGGGCTGGCAAGTTATTTCTCATCATTGAGCCTGGTACTCCGGCGGGATTCGAGCGTATCCGTGAAGCTCGTCAAGAACTGATTGCAGCTGGCGCCCATGTTGTTGCGCCTTGTCCGCATGGAAATGAGTGTCCGATGAGAGATGGAAACTGGTGCCGCTTCGCGGAGCGGCTCGAACGAAGCTCCGAGCATCGGCATGCGAAGTTAGCGACGCTCGGTTATGAAGATGAGAAGTATTCCTACGTCGCTGTAGCCAGGGAGCCGATCTCACTTCCATCCGCTCGAATACTGCGTCACCCGCGCAAGCACTCTGGCCATGTGGAACTGGAACTGTGCACCGTCGAGGGCCTGAAACGGGAAACCGTTTCGAAGAAGCAAGGCGCAAAGTACAAGGATGCTAGGAAAGCCGGATGGGGCGACGCGCTCTAATTGCGTACCGTTAACTTAGCTTTCGTCGGCCGACGGCCCATAGGTTGCCGGAACAGGAATGTCATTCAAGCGCAGGTACACTCCGAGCTGTGCGCGATGATGGATCATATGACTCATCACGAAGCTTCGAAGCACAGCTGCGCGCGGGAGCGTGAAGATCGGACGACCATTCGAAATCAAACTCCATCCCGCACTGAGATGTTCGTCGCTTGCGGCTGCAATGGCAGCCCGCGCGGCTTTCACGTTGCGATCAAAGGCTTCCAGCGCTTTCTCGCGTGTGGCAATCGGTGAGCCGCGCAAAGGTTTTCCTTCGGGCGCTATGTCAAGTTTGTCGAGATCGATGCCATGGTTCGTCCAGGTTGGGATATTGGCGAGATGTCCGGCAAGCCATCCCATGGTGCTCGATTTGGGATGCGGACGCCAGTCCCACTTTTCGTTGGGCACCCGTTCCAACGTACGGCGCGTGGTGCCCATTTCCTGATCGAATTCCGGAAGTAGTTGCTGAGCAATGGTCATAGACTCACCACTTTCGTTATCGCTGCTTCGGTGCTGGCTGTTTGGGAGCAGGAGTTTTGCTGGTTGCGGTGCTCTTTTTCCCAGTTGTTGGTTTCTTTGCAGCTGCTGCTGGCTTCGGTAGTCCGGTGAACTCGATGTTGTTAATCTTCACCGGATCATAGGGCCGGTTATCGCGGGGATCAGCAGCTTTGCGAGCAATGTGTTTGACGAGTTCCACGCTCTCGGGAGTGCACTGGCCAAAGATTGTGTGCCTTCCATCGAGGTGAGGCGTGGGCACTTCAGTGATGAAGAACTGCGAGCCGTTCGTTGCCGGTCCAGAGTTCGCCATGGCCAGTCGTCCTGGAACGTCGAACTTGAGATCCGGTGAGAATTCGTCTTCGAAGCTATAGCCCGGTCCACCCTGGCCGTTGGCCAACGGATCGCCGCCTTGAATCATGAAGTTCGGAATTACGCGATGAAAGATCGTTCCGTTATAGAGCGGGACACCCTTCTGCAGCTTGCGTGTATCAGGATTCGTCCATTCTTTGGTTCCGTTGGCAAGTCCGATGAAGTTCGCGACGGTCTTTGGCGCCTGTTTGGGGAATAGCTCACAAGTAAGGTCGCCGGCTGTGGTGTGAAAGATCGCTTTAGGATTTTCGGCCGGAGTCGCCTGTGGAGCTGTCGATTGGGTTGTCGAAGCGGTTCGATGCGCGGTGCTTGCCTTGTGAGTGGTAGTGCTGGTTTGGGCGACCGCAAAGGAGAATGCGATGCAAACAAGAACGCTAAGAAAAGTTCTCATTGTCTCTCTCAAAAGGTCTCGACGTGAATTTTACTTCGATGAACTCATCTGGCGCGCGAGAGAAGGTCTCTCCGCAGCATTCAACTTGCGACTTAACTGTTCCACTTCCCTGAATACTCGCAATAGATTGCCACCCAGAATCTTGCGAATTTGCTCAGCCGTGTATCCACGTTTTAACAGAGCATCTGTGATCTTGGGAAGATCGGCGGCGGAGTCAAGGCCTTCCGGCATCGACGGAGTTCCGTCAAAATCCGAGCCGAGACCCGTATGGTCTACACCAGCAACCCGGGCGACGTGATCGATGTGATTGATGATCGCCTCAAACGGAGGACGCGGAATCTTCGCTGCCCACTGCTTTGCGACCTTATCCGTCTCGCGATACCGTGTGACCGGATCGGCGTCTTTATATTGCTGTGCCACGGCATCAATGGCCGCGGTACGCTCCTTTGCCTGCGCTTCGTAAGCTTGACGCCAGTTTTCATCGACGAATGCAGAGTAGTAGTTCACCATCACAACCCCGCCGCGACGCCCAATTTCGCGCAGCATGTTATCCGTCATGTTACGTGGATGATTCGTAAGAGTCCGCGAAGACGAATGCGAGGCGATCACCGGAGCGCGGCTCGCCAGCAGAGTGTCATAGAAGGTCTTATCGGAGACATGGGAAACATCGACGATCATGCCCAACCGATTCATCTCGTAGACAACGTCTTTGCCGAATTCAGTAAGCCCGTTGTGGTGCTGTACGTTTGTGTCATTGATGTCGCCGGAGGAATCCGCCCACTCGTTTGTGTTTGACCATGTGAGGGTCATGTAACGCACGCCGAGGCGATAGTAGTCACGCAGCAGATGAAGATCGTTCTCGATCGAATGCCCGCCTTCAATACCTAGGAGCGCCGCAAGCTTGTGCTCGCGGTGCGCACGTTCAATGTCTGCGGTTGAGAAAGCCATCGTCATTTTGTCGGGATGCTTCGCAGCCTGCCGATACACAGAATCAATCAACGCCAGCGTCCGATGAGCGTACTGGCCCTTGAATTCTTTGGGCTCAACCCAGATCGAGAAGAATTCCGCTCCCAGGTTACCCGCTTTGGCTTTGGCAAAATCGAGATTGCCTTGGTCTCCGACTGGCGGATTAGCCATGTCAAAGTTGTCGTCGAGGAGGCGCTGCGTGGTGTCGGCGTGAGTGTCTATTACAAGCGAGGAGCTGTGAATCTGCTTTGCCGTGAGCGATTTCACCGGCTTTCTTGCCGGTTTGGTCTGCGCCATAAGTGAAGGAATGGTCAGGAAGCTTACCACCGCGCACAGCACGATCCGTGGCAGCATCGTCGAGAATTTGTCCTTGATAGAAAGTTAAAGGCCGCCTGAACGCGGCCTTTTGGGAATTCTACATGATGGCAGTATCAGCCAATTATTCAGGACCAAGCGGAAGAATCGGGGCTACCGGCGGAGCTTCAACTGGCTCCGTAGCCTTGGTCTGAATTGCTACTGGATACGGGTAGCGCTGCGAAACCATCACGTGGAAGCACGCCTGGCGACGCTCCTCTTCAGGCTCGATGATGTCCTGCTCTTTCATGCGCGCTAGATAATCAGCAATCCACTTGTGCTGCTTGCGGCTCAGCCAACGCTTGCCGATGTCCACGGTGGTTCCGGCAAGATGCGATGAAGCAACTTCGCCCTCCGCCGGTGCAGCATTGTGATTCGTACGCGTCAAGCGGCGCTGCTGCGCGGCGGTCCGGACCGCCGATGTAACCGTGAGCGGCTTGCCGAACTGGTTATAAAACTCCTGCGCCATGTCGTCGATAAACTGCACTGTCCAGGGACGCGCGTAGCGGCGATTCTCTTTAAGCGACGGATTGATTCTTAGATGATCGCTGGCCGGGATTGGTATGAGTACGCCTCGAGCTTCAAGCTGCTCGAGCGCAGCGTCATCTTCGATGCGCACCAATCCTGCCTGATCGATCTCCGAGTTCTGCTTGAGCAGCGAGTCGCGGGATCCGCGCAGCTCAGGCGCAACCGGAGGTCCGTAAAAACGCAGGCGGCGAAGATGAGGACGGCGATGGTGGCGGCGCGAAGAAGTCACACGCCGGTTCGTATGCCGGCTCGACAGGCTGTGAACGTCAGCCTGGGCCGACAGCGTGACACTTAACAACACGAATAGTAGAGAAATGCGACGCATGTGCCCCTGGGCCCTTTTAACTGCGTGGGTCCCCTACAGCATCTCCGAAGCCTTACTTAAGATGCAACCAGATATTAGCTGGGTTCTCCCTTTGGTAACAAGAAGATAGTGGGTAAGGTATTACGACTTTCGTGCTAGGAGGAAGTACCGGTATTCGCGGGTTGGAAACCGGCGAAATCAGGAAGAATCGGACGTTTGTGCTATCCTGCCCACCCCTCGAGGGCTGAACGGTGGCCTTTTCCTTATTTAATGCGGTGCTGTTAGACGCAACCGTCGTGATTTGTTGCGTCGCATGTTTAGCGGCATTCGCCAGGCTGTCTGTCACGCACCCAGCTACCGTCTACTTCGCCTTCCATTGTGGATTCATCAGTGTTCGTGCCTTGGCGATCCTGAATGGAGCGACAACGCTATTCTCGTGGAAAGGTTCGATTCCTGTTTCGGAAGTGGAGATTTCGAGAGCCATGATGTTAGCGGACCTGGCTCTCATAGCGATGACGTGCGCCTGGATTTTGGCCAGTCATAGAGCAGCGACACTAGCTCTGACGAAGCGGCTAGAGCGCCCGCGAGCGTTACAGCCGGAAATTCTCAAGCTGGTCGCAGCAATCTGCATCCCGGCCGGGTGCGTCGCGATGCTGTTATGGAGCAGGTTTCCGGGAGTTCCTGCGCAACCTATCGAACCCGCTTTGGTGTACTCAAATTGGGCAATCATTGCTCAAACCTGGGCTGGATTGAGTTTGCTTGCCTTGATTTACTGGTATGGGTTCAAGCCAAGCCTGGTGATCTCGCTATCGGCGTACATGGGCTGGGTCATCTATCAGGGGAATTTTCGCTTTCGCCTACTGATACCACTCATTCTTCTCATGCAAATCTATGTTGACCGCCGAGGGCGCCGTTGGCCCAGCGCCGCGGGAATCGCAGGTCTGCTAGTTTCTGCTCTGCTGTTCTTTCCCTTAAAGGGAATAGGCCAGCGGCTGCAGGCGAGCCAGCCAATAGGAGACGTCTGGGAGAGTGCGCAATCTGAAATCGCGAAGGTCTTTCACGGCGATCATCCAGATGAGATGATCCTGGACCAGTTTGCCAGCGCACTTACCCTCGCTGATGCACATGGCCATCTTTATTGGGGTAGAACGTACGAGGGTCTGCTCACCGTCGTTGTGCCTCGCCAGTGGTGGCCGGAGAAACCTGGTTTGACCCGATATGAGCATGAAATTTCAACCAAAGAACGACCTATGGCGGACGACGGAATGGTGGTCACGATGCTGGGAGAGTTCTATCTCAACTTTTCCTATCCCGGCATTGTGATCATGTCTTTCGCGTGGGCCTACCTGATGGGTGTCTGGTTCGAGGCTGTGTATCGCGCGGGCTATTTCTCGCTCATACATTTTTCCTACTTGCTGGTTGCGTCCAATTTGATTCAAGTCTTCCGCGATGGATTGATCTCGCTGTTTGTCTTTACCATCATCAACATGCTTCCGCTCGCAGTCATCGTCGCACTGCATTTCTTTTCAAGACGAACGAGCGGAGTCCTGTACACGCAGCCGATTCTAAAAACGCCTCGCGTGCGCAAACGAGTTGTGCCTGAGCCAATCGCATCACAGGAGTCTTCGTCTTCCTAGTTTTCCGAATGCTGCAATCGAGAAGATCTGAGTGCATATCCTCTTAATTCATCAGGCATTTTGCGGACCTCAGGATCCAGGTGGGACCAGGCACTATGAGCTCGCGCGCAGGCTCGCTCGTATGGGCCATCGATTCACGATCGTAACCAGCCAGTACAGCTATCTCACGGGAAAGGAGAAGTCGGCATTTCCGAATCACTACCAAATTGAGGTGCGTTTCGCTGGGGCGATTGGAGGATGGCATCGCAGCTATTTTCAACGCGTTGTCGCTTTTCTTAGCTTCATGATCACCGCGGTGATCACGGGCTTGCGAGTTGAGACCCCGGACGTAGTGATCGGGACTTCGCCGCCGCTATTTCAGGCGATCTCGGCATGGCTAATCGCCACTCTGAGACGCCGTCCATTCATTCTGGAAATTCGCGATCTGTGGCCCGAGTTCGCCGTAAGTCTAGGTCTGCTCCGAGGTCGTGTCCTCATATGGTTTGCGCGGAGGCTCGAATCCTTCCTTTACGCTCGAGCGAAAGAAATCATCGTCAACTCGCCGTCGTATCGCGAGTATTTGCTGGAGCAGGGAATTCCTGAATCGAAGATTTCGGTCATTCCCAATGGTGTCGACACTTCGATGTACTGCCCAGAGCTGAATGGCGACGCTTTCCGCCGCGATCACGGGATGCATGACAAGTTTGTAGTGATGTACGCAGGAGCCCTCGGCTTTGCGAACGATATCGGTTGTTTGCTGAGGGCAGCGGCTCGCATGCACCATCGGGCCGATATTGTGTTTGCGATTGTCGGAGACGGAAAAGAGCTTCCGCGGCTGCGGAGTGAGGCCGATTCTCTTCGGCTGAATAATGTCTCCTTCGTTGCAGCTCAATCGAAAGAGAACATGCCGAACGTCTTGGCGGCGGCTGATGTGTGCGTCGCGACCTTGAAGGATGCCCGGATGCTGAAGACCACATATCCCAATAAGGTTTTCGACTATATGGCCGCTGGCCGACCAACAGTGCTGGCAATTGATGGAGCGATTCGCGAAGTCATCGAGAAATCTCAAGGCGGGATATTCGTCCCGCCGGGGGATGATGCTGCGCTGGCTGAAGCGATCCTTGTTCTATATGAGTCTGCTGAACTCCGCAAAGAAATGGGTCAAAGTGCAAGGTCGTTCGTGGCCTCACACTTTGATCGCGAAATCCAGGCCGAACAGATAGCAGAGATCCTCCACCGCCAGAGTTCCCGCGATCTAGCTCCGATTAAGGACGCAGACGTTGCCGTGCCTCGTCTGTAGAGAAAACGAGAGCCGTTGCAAGGACGACAAAATGTCATCGGGATGGTATTGCCGACCGAAGTATGTGATGTTATGCAGTTCCATAATGATTTGGGCGCAGTTTTTGATAGCTGCAGAATCGTCCGTGATGATGGCTGCCTCTGACCCTTCAATGTCACAAACTAGCGCGTACTGGCGAAGTGCGAATTGCGTCACCAAGTGTTCCAGCGTTACGGCCGGAATCAGAGGGTGTTCGCACGGGCAGCGGTCTTCCGCAATTCGCCCGTCGATAACTGTTGTCCCACGTACGAATCGAACACGACCCGCAACATGAGCCATGGCGGCGTTCACGACGGTTACTCCAGCCGTCAATCCATTCAGATTGAGGTTGTTCTTAATCATTGCGGCTGCTTCTGGATTGGCGTCGATACAGTAAAGGTGGCGGCCGGAATCGATGTGGCGTCGAATATGGCATGAGAGCACTCCGATACCGGCGCCGACTTCAATTACGTCAAGATCGCGTCGCAGGTGTCGCTGAACTGCTCGGATTTCAGCACTCTCATAAGTTCGGAGCAGAAGCCGCGCTTTTGTTTGATGCTCTAGCCCTTGCGTGTGAAATCTGAAGCCGCGAGAAGGTATTTCGTCATTGAAGAATCTGCCAGCGGCTGCCCCTATAAAGGGTCGCTCCGATATTCGCGCGATCAGGTTCTTAGTGGATTGGGTGAGAGTCAAGCCGCGCTTTCTTCAATAACGCGATGATTCTCTCACGTAGGCATCGGTCGCACGGGTGCCGTCAAGCCTATTTGACTACTCCCTACGATGCTACAACTGCATCGCTAAGCGCTTATTAGATGTTCGCGAATCGCAAAGACCATTAAGTCGGAGTTGGTCCTTAACCCGAACTCTTCCATAATTCGGTATTTATGAAAAGCGATGGTTCGCGGTGTGATGTGCAGAATGTCCGCCGCTTCCTTCATGCTTTTTCCCTCCGCCAGAAGTTGGAGGACTTCGCGCTGACGTGAAGTAAGCTTGGCGGAGTGTTCGGGCCGTGGATCTCGAACAAAGCGGTCAAGTAGTTGTTGCGCGACTTTGGGTGTGACGTAGCTGTTGCCCTTCAGCACCTCGCGGATGGCCTTGATTAATTCGGAGCCGGCGGATTTCTTGAGGAGATAGCCCGACGCCCAATGACGCATAGCGTCGGCAGCAACCTCCGGGTCTTCGTTCATTGTGATGACGATAAACTTGGTTCCCGGTAAACGCGACTTCAGTTGCTGGCCTGCCTCAAGCCCGTTCAATAGCGGCATCCCGATATCTACGAGAATTACGTCTGGCTTCAGCTTCGGAGCCATCGTCAGAAGGGCGTGGCCATCTCCCACTGCGCCGACTACTTCGAAGTGCGGCTCCAGAATTTTTTGGAAGCCTTCGACCACCAGATTGTGGTCATCCGAGATTAGTATTCGCGGCCGTCCCATCACACAAGCTCCGATTCTCGCAAGAGCTGCCCCGGTGCGCATCCTCGCTCGCTGGTATGGGAAAGCCCTAAGAGGTGTTCAGAGTAGTCTCTCCTCATTGCTGCAAAAGCTGGCAAAAAATACAGTCGTACCAAAGATTGTCACCTGACGGGGAAATGTCCGGACTTTTTGGCCCCAAGCATACCGCATGTCGCCACAGGCCGCTTCGCTTTTTCCAAACCGGTCCAGGACCAAGAATTAACCGTTACCGGGAGATTACCGACTTGGTCTATTTGGCTGAACTCTGCGCCGAAGCTGCGGGCCTTGTCAGAAGCGGTGGCAATCCGGCTGCAAGATTCAGGTCAACCAGCAAATCAAGGCGGTGCTCCAATTGAAAGAACTTCGCCACCGTAGTTGCCGGCAGTTGCTTGTTGAACTCGTTGAAGTACTTCTTTTTCAGGTCGGTGCGCTTGGAGTCGAAGGCAAAGGATTTCTCTGCGAGATCTTTCGCGTCGGCATCTGTAATGTTGTTGAACTTATCGGCGTACGTCTTGATGATCTGCACCCGGTCATCGTTTAGCTTTGAGAGATCAGAGTCGTAGCGCCGATAGATCGGCCAGAATGCAGCGGAATCCTTGTCGCTGAATTGCATGGCTTGGGTAATGATCGTTACTTTGTCCGCCCGGAAATCGGCACGAAGCGACTCTATGGCTGAGTTAATGTCGTTTGACTGCGAAGAGTCTGCCTGCGCAAAACATGTCATGCAGGCTGCCAAGATGGTACCGAGCAACATCATGGATTGAAATCGTCTCAGGCTTTGCCTCATTTGGAATGCCTCCCTTGAGTTTGTCGAATCTGGGTCTACTCCGGCGAATCTGAGCTTGAAGGTTTCAGTGTTACTGGAGCTGTGAGCTGAAAGCTCAATGCAGACTCTGCGGGCAACGAAATATCGCGGTTGCCAGTGAATGCTGCTCCCACGGTTCCAGCGCCTGCGCCAACGAGAGCTCCGATCGCAGCGCCTTTGCCTCCACCGGCTAGTCCCCCAATCAGGGCACCTCCACCTGCGCCTCCGCCGATCATCGCAGCGCTGCGCTTGCCTTTGCCTTTCGAAGTTTGTGAAACCGGTGTCGCCTGGATCGTGTAGCTCGTTCCGCCCACACGGAGACTTGTCAGCGCGAGGCCGAGAGTAGCTCCACCTTTGAATTTGCCAGCGGCATGAGCCTGAGTGATTTGGCCGTGAGTACTCGCGCCGGCCGGAACTACTGTCTTCCCACCGATGGTAACCGGATCGGCCACGGACGCATCAAACCGGTCTCCCTCATGACTCGTCTTTGATCCAACAGTTTGCTGTAGCCGAACCGTGATCACAGTTCCAGCTGGAATCACTACCGGTTTGGGTTTTGGCTTAGGCGGAGGCGGAGCTTCCGCGACGGCCGGAGGCGGAGCCTCGGGGGTGGTGGCGCTCGATGCAGGAGTTCCTGTGGAAGGTCGCGACGCCTGACTTGCATTGTCTGCTGGCGCCTGAGACGGTTGGGCTGAGTTGTCTGCCGACGGAGCTGTGGCGTCCTGGCTCGGCTTCTTAGTGCACGCGCCAAGCACTAGTCCGGCAGCGACGATCAACGTGATTAGGTAACGCGTCCCGTTCATAGATTTGCCTCGCGCAAGAATAGGGACGTCTTGCTGAGTTTGCGAACTGGCAAACTTAACAGTGTCGGGCTTCAAGAGATACAGGTGATTCTCATCTGACAGTGGGGGGCTGTTTGAAACTCCAGTTGTCCCAGATTAAGAATGGATGAAAGCTACGAACGGCAAAAAGAACATGACTTCAACTTCCCGTCATCGCGTAGTTATCGCGGATGATCATCCAGGCGCTTTGCATGCTGTGATGGCTCTATTGGGCGCGAAGGAATTCCAGGTGGTTGCCGCTGTGGCAGACGGTGATCTCGCGTTGGACGCCGTTGAACGATTTCATCCCGATTTGGTAATCCTCGACGTCTGTATGCCACATATGGGCGGTATTCGTGCTGCGCGAGAGCTCCATACCCAAGGCTTCACTGGCTCCATCATTTTTCTCAGCGTGCAAGAAGATGACGATTACCTCTCCGCAGCATTCGCCGCGGGAGCACGCGGCTACGTCTTGAAGTCGCGAATGCGAACCGATCTGCTGCGCGCGATTGGCGACGCCCTGGCAGGCAAGACCTTCGTTTCTACTCCCACCTCTCAAAATTGAAATTCTTCAGCCGCTTCTGGTACTTGTAACAGTTTCAGCGATTTCAAACATTGAGAAAATAACGCTGCGCTGGTTCGGGAAATGGAGGCAATCGTGAGAATCCCGGAGACATTGAGCGAGGCCGTTAGTCAGGCGAACGAGGAGATGCAAGCCACGCTTGCCGCGTTAAAGATGGTTCCCGACTTTATGCGCCTGGGAAATTTTCCCGACCACTGCTCCGGTCCCGTCTGCTGGTGTCGTCCGCGAATCGTTATCGGAGTCCAGGGATTCGTTGTATTTCACAAAGACCTCGCCAATGGCGAGTTTGATGGCTGATCACCTCCACGACAAAATCCGTTAATCCCTTCTTCTTTATTGCTGGCGAGCAACGACGCTGTGATGTGTCAAACGCTAAGATGAACTTTTCTTTGGCGGTTGCTGTAGTTGTCTACTTCGCGAATCACAGATACTGAAGAAGGTCTTCATATAGCTCTTGAGCGAATAAGCCTTCCTCTTGTTACTCATTCCGAGTCGCCACATTCGAGCCCTCGGGAAGGACTCGTCGGCAGAGTCTTCCACTTCCTGAGGAAACTCTCAGAGATGCCAGCAATTCCACAGGGCATGATCGCTCGATTCACAAAGGACAGAATGGACTCCACATCAGGTTTGTTTCGGCCCGGGCACAAGGCTCCTACTTCGGGAGTTTATGAGGTTCACCATGTTAGTCATACGACCTCGCACCGGGTGACTATTCTTTATGACGATGTTTTTCCCCACTGCGGAGTTTGTGGGGATAAGGTGAGATTCGAACCAATCCAATCAGCGCTGTACGTATTCGCCCACCCAATGTTCAACCCCGGACTCTAGCTTGGCGGCCCACCACTGCACGTATGTCAATGAAGCTCCGAGTCTTGGCTAGACTGCTCAGGGGACGGTCTTTCCAGACTCTTGCCTGAGACTTGCCTTTTGGGTTGCTGGGCTCCGCCCGTTGCGTCGAGTCCTAGTTCGGAACTGTAAGGAAGCAGAACACGACTGACCATCTCGGCCAGAGTCTCAACGTCTGGATGGTCCGGAATCGGGAAATTTACCGCCACACTACCTCTTAGAGACGTTGAGTATGCATAAAGATGTTTGCGGTTTGTGCTGTGTGAATTAGCAGCATGCCTACAGTTACTGGCACATCTGACAGTCGTTAATCGGTCAGAGTGCCAGTAACCTGCTTTCACCAGCGCTCTGGCGGTTTGGTGACGCGTGACTTCGGCTACTGCCATTGGAATTCCGAGTGACATGGCATGGACTACCGCTCGTTTATTCGAAGGTTTGCAACAAAGTGTCAAGACTGCACTGATGGCGGATGCCCGCCGAATGGAAGTCTCTTCCAACGTGCAACTCTGCGCCGAAGGTGACACTGCCGCGCAACTGTTCCTGATTCTCACTGGCCAGGCAAAATATTGCCGACTGACGCGCGATGGGAGGCAAATCATTCTCTACTGGCTTGGACCCGGGGACACATTTGGGTTGGGGACTCTCTCTGCCGATCCAATGCCATATGTCGGCAGCGCATACTCCGTTTCGGATTGCCAGATAGTTTCATGGGCTCACGCGAACATCCGGCGGTTCGCACTTGCGCACCCGCAACTTGCCTGCAATGCAGTCAGCATCGTCTTGCATTATCTGAGCGCAGGAGTAGAACGACACTCGGGAATCCTCGGTAGCTCGGCTAAAGATCGCGTTGCGAAAACGCTCATCAACTTGGCCAAGCGGAACGTCAATCCGGACGGTATAGATCTGCACATCACGAATGAAGAGCTTGCATCCCTCGCCGACGTCAGTCCCTTCACTGTGAGCAGAGTCCTTAATGAGTGGAGCCGTCATGGGGCGGTGACAAAGCAACGCAAGGCATTGCACATCCATGCCCCTGAAGCGCTCGTAAATCACGATCGCTAAACCCAGTTTCGTTCTGTCATTTTTGTCAGTAGTGAGCAGTCGGCAATCGGACGCACACTCCGACAAGGGTCAGGGAGGGCTTTGCAAGAGAACTTCTTGTCTTCTTAATCTCTCTGCTTTCCCTATTTCCGTTCCCCACAACTCGAACAAAAATTCAGGAGCGATTTATGTTCCTTCAAAATTTACGGCTGCGGAGGTTAGTCGCCTCAGGACTGGTGCTCTTAGGCACTTGGTCTAGCGTGAGTTGCAATAAGGGAAAAGGGAACAATGCAACGTCAGGTCCGGCTGGCGGAGCTCCGCTTGCGACAGCGCCTGCGGCTAGCTCTCAGCTTACCCCTGACTACCTGGATGAGCTGCTCGCCCCAGTTGCCCTGTATCCGGATGTCGTGCTCATACAGATCTTCACAGCCGCAACGAATCCGCAAGAAGTTCTCGACGCAGGGAACTGGCTTATACAAAACGTTAATCTGAGCACCGACCAACGCGTAGAAGCTGCGAAACAAGTCGGCTTCGGCCCGAGCACTCTGGCATTGGTGCAGTTTCCCCAAGTTGTCGACATGATGTGCCAACAGATGGACTGGACCAAACAAGTCGGAGAGGCTTTCAAAACAGATCAGAAGGCAGTGTTGGCCTCGGCGCAACGGCTGCGAACTGAGGCAGTAAACGCCGGATCATTGCGAAGCACTCCTGAACAAATTGTGACGAAGGAGAATCAGGGTGGACAGCAGGTTGTCGTGGTGCAGCCCGCCAATCCGCAAGTTGTCTACGTACCGCAGTACGATCCGGAGCAGGTCTACAGCCCGCCGCCAGAATCCGCGGCGAGCGCACCACAGCAAACACCTACAACCACCACACAGACAACTGAGGCACAAAGCTCGGGAGTGAGCACCGGAACTGCAGTAGCGGCGTCGCTGCTCAGTTTTGGAGTCGGCATGGCGCTAGGCTCAGCGCTCCACCATGACGACTACTATTATCCCAATTGGGGATACGGCGCGGCCTTTTATGGTCCCCGACCCTATGTTCCTGCGGCGTATGCCTATCGCCCCGTCTATGGATCAGCATTCCGCCCGGCGTACGGCTACGCAGCTCCCGCAAGGTATCCGTATGCCTACAATAATGCGTATCGCGGCGGGAACAACAACATCACAGTTAATCAGAACAACTACTACAATCGCTTTCACAACAATCAGAACATCAACAATCGAAATGCGAATATCAGCCGCGCCGGTTATAACGGAAATGTAGCAAATTCCCGTCCTGGCACTCGGGGAAGCGAGCAATGGAAAGGTAAGAGCACGTATGCGGGGGGGAATCGCCAATCCGCTCGCAACGAAGGACTCGGCGCGAATCGTTCGGACCCCGGGGGGAATCGGTCCCAACTCGGAACGAACCGTTCTGGATTGGCCGCGAACCGGGCGAGCGGCACAGGCAATGCGCTCGCAGGGCGAACTGCTAACGGACCAACTGCTGGCACACGAAACGCCAACACCCAGCCTGCGGTTTCGCGAACTTCAAATTCACAACCTCGAAGCTTGACTCAGCCTTCCCAGCGTGCATCGTCCGATCGTGGCTACGGAGGCGGCCAGCGGGAAGCCAGTTCGCAGAGCAATCGCAGCAGCGCATTTTCCGGAGGCAGCGCACGCGAGGAGAAAGCGGCCAGCGCCAGAGGCCATCAGAGCTCTGGTGGCGGCGGTAAGCGAGCGGGAGGAGGAGGACGACGAGGATGAGAACTCAATTCACTGCCGCGACGAAGCTGCTGGTGCTCTTTATTTCCGCGCTTCTGGCTTCTTTCGCTCTAGCCCAGGCCCCTGCCCCTGGCGTTGATACCGGTCAAAGGACGTTTTCGTCAGCAAAGGACGCTGCCGATGCCCTCTTTGAAGCTGCAAGGGCAGGCGACCAGGGATTGATTCAGGTGATTCTCGGACCCGATGCTAACGACATCACTTCATCCGGCGATCAGGTAGCCGACGAAAACGCCCGGGCCTCGTTCATAACAAAGTATTCGCAAAAGCACGCCTTGTTAGCAAAAGCGAAGGGCGTCCAGGAACTCCGAATCGGGAACGATGCGTGGCCCTTTCCCATTCCCATTAAGGAACAAAGCGGAAGATGGAGGTTCGACAGTGCCGCCGGCAGAGACGAACTTCTGGCGCGGCGTATCGGACGCAACGAGCTCGCGACCATTCGCTCCTGCCGGGCTTACGTCCAAGCGCAACGTGAGTATGCCGAACAATCTCGAGATGGAGAACCTGCTGGTATCTACGCTGCCAAACTCACGAGCGATCCCGGAAAACAGAACGGCTTGTATTGGGAAGTCAAAGAAGGGGAATCGCCGAGTCCTATGGGCCCGCTCATGGCTGATGCGACCTCCGAGGGCTATGGTCAGAGCAAGGGCGAACGCCCTTTTCACGGTTATTTTTATCGCCTGCTTAAGGCGCAAGGAGCTAGCGCTCCCGGCGGAGCCAAGAACTATCTGGACGATGGAAAACTAAAATACGGATTCGCATTGCTCGCGTTTCCCGCGGAATACGGAGTTAGCGGGATCATGACCTTTATCGTGAGTCAGCAGGGACGTGTGTATCAGCGAGATCTGGGCAAGAACACATCGCAAACGGCATATCAAATACAGGAATACAATCCGGACAAATCCTGGAAACTGGTGCAATAGGGGGAAAACCAGCAACGGAAGAACTCGAGCTCAGATTCCCTCGCTGATTCCGTCGGCCGATTGCGCCCCAGAGGAGAGGCTGAGACCATTCGGGAATCAGCGAGGTGATGCAGCCACCGTACGCTAATGCATTCGGGCGCAGAACTGCCAAAAATTACAGAATCGTTCCTAGCATTCAACCAGGTAGACGCTCTCTGTCCCTGTAAGTCTTGCCAGTTACCTTCTTCTCTACTAATCGGATAGCTTACTTTCGCTCAGGTTTGCGCGAGCGAGAGCGTTCTCAACACCATGCGAATCGAGACCCGACGAAGAATTGAACGAGGTTTCCTCGTAATTGGCATCTTGTGTCTTGCGATCTACGCGGTCGCGTGGTTGCACGGCTCCTTAGGAAGCAACATCGCTGAGTGGCGATTTGCTCTTGCCTCAACTCCCGTTGCCGGATCGAGACATTTTGCATTCCGCGGTGACCTTGCAGATTACAGCCTCTGGTCGGAGAAACGCGTCGCTGCTTACAAACAGACCTTAGCGATGCAGTTCGATCCGCCGCTTGCGATGCTGAGGCTTCCCAAACTGAGACTCCAAGTCCCAGTGTTCAACGGCACTGGCGAGCTAATCCTCAATCGCGGCGCAGGCAGAATCGAGGGCACTGCGATGCCGGGTGGCGTGGGGAACCTTGGAATTGCTGCGCACCGCGACGGATTCTTTCGCTCCTTGAAGGATGTGGAGGTCGGCGACAGGCTGGAGCTCGCTACCGTCGACGGAATCATTACGTACGCAATCGACGACATAGAAATCGTCTTTCCCAACAACGTCTCGGTACTCCAACCTCGGCCACGGCCGTCTGTAACGCTCGTCACTTGCTATCCTTTCTATTTCATCGGAGACGCCCCGCAGCGCTTCATCGTGCACGCGTCTCAAATTCGCGACGATCGCATTCCAGCTTCGTCCACCGCAGCGGTACAAACAGTGTCTGGCAGCGAGGTCGCGCGGTAGATGAAACGTCTCGAGAGATATACGACTTCCCGCAGTGTTTCAACTGTGCTCGTTGCTCTCTTCCTGCTCTGCGGAACGTTGACACTCGAAGCCGGACCGAAACTCGACGTTGCCTGGGACAAGAACGCCGATTTTTCCAAGTACCGCACGTACGCATGGGCTGATCATCCAGTAACTACTCGTCCCTTTGTGGGAATCGAGATCAGAGCCAACGCAGACGAACAGCTCAAGATGAAAGGAATGACGATCGATAAAGACCATCCCGATCTGATCTTGAACTTCTACGGTCAAGTCGACTCGATGGATTCCGTCCCGGCCGCCGATCCGACCTACACCGCAGTCGGGGGGACGCCGTTGCCCGGGACAACTATGTGGACCAACAACAGCGTCGGTACTGTGGTCTCCGTAGCAAAGGGCGCTCTCTTAATCGAAATGAGGGATGCATCTACGAAGCATTCCGTCTGGCGGGCAATCGCGAAAGGCACCCTCAAGGAAAAATCCTCAGAGCTGCAAAAGCAGGTTCAGAACTCGGTAGCCAAGATGTTTCAGAGTTTCCCGCCATCTAAATCCGCAAAGTAGATGTCGACTCGAACGTTTCTATCCGGGCACAAATCAGACTGGTCGCCGTTTCCCGACTTTGAGTGGCTGAAATCTTGCTAAGTCCCTTTAAGTCCCATCAGGATCCCTTGAGGTCCCTAGGGATATCGCATCTTGATCCCTGAGGATTGGCTGGGATATCCCATCCAATCCCTGTGGATCCTGTTGGGGATATCGCATCAGATCCCTTCATAGCCATCATCCCAATCGCCGTTCGGCAGATTCTTGCCTGCGCTTTGCAGAATCTGAAGCAGAAGCTTGCCGTGGGCCACAGAGATCGTTTGCGTGCTGACGCTCTTCGCCAGGTCCAGGTAGGCGAGGTGCAGACTGCGCTGATCCTCGATCAACGGGAGCTCATGATTCTGCTGATGGATCACCCCATGGAAGTAGCAGTACTGCCGGCTGCCAACCGCCGGAGAGCCGCACTGAATGCCGTTGGTCTTGATGTGCTCGCAGCGCTTGGCGTCGTTTGCTTTCTTCAGATACTCGAGCTTCTGGACGCGATATGAGCTCGCCGAGTCCTTCCTGCAGCTCAATGTTGCGGTTAAGCGCTTTGAACAGATCCACACCTTCTTCTAACGATCCGATCTTAGGAATGTCGCCCACTTGCTGCGGATCAATCGCCGGCGGCGGATCGGTCTCGATGTCATCCGGATCCTCGCGCGGCGGGGCGGGAGAGTTCAGCAGCCGAAGCGCTGCATCGCGGATGGGATTGTTCGACCATCGGCGCACAGGTTTTTTGGCGTCGCTCTCGTCTGGTGAGTTGTCGTTGGAATCGTCTTCATCGTATATGGCGCTCATGGGAAGAAATTCTCCTGGAATGATCTTCACCTCGTAGGTGGCACTGCACTGAAGGGCCCGGATACAACAAGGCCTCGATGGACGAGGCGGTTGCGCGGCAACGGGACGCCGCGCTGCGGCAGGGTGGAAGTGCTTGGTCTGCCGCGATTAACTACAAATTGAAGTATAGCGAACAAATGGCGAACATGTCAAGTACGCACGATTATTCGGGTCACAAAGAGGTGGTTGGCTCGCCGTATCAACAGCCCTTCATCCTTAACTGCCCCAGAACGAACAGAAATTCGAGCTTTGGAGGGAAGACCTTAGAACGCATAAGAAACAGATTTTTGGACATTTACTGAATTTTCAACATCTCTTCCAGGGCCGAGTTGTCGTACTATTCCAACCCGAGTCTCTGGATCATTCCCTAAAGCACAGGGTTCACGCCCACCGATGTCCTTGCCAGGTTACAAGCAGGCTTTCGACGAGTGTGCGCGAACTCGGGCGTAGCGCTGTGAGTTGCGGAGGCTTGGTGTGTTGTCGGCGAGGGATTCCATTGGCCGAGGGATTGCGATGCCGAAACTGAAATTCCGGGGAAATACGAATGCGACGTACGCTCAGCCTTCTTATTGTCATCTCGCTGGCCTCGCTCTGGGCCACTGGACAGGTGAATACAATCAACACCATCGCCGGCGGTGGCGCGCAGTCTAACCTGGCGACCAACGCCTACCTGCCGCAACCTACTTCTGCGGTGAGAGACAGCGCCGGGAATACCTACATCGCTGTTCCGGCCCTGAATACCGTGTTCGTCGTAGACACCGGCGGCGCATTGACCGCTTACGCGGGAACTGGGATAGCCGGCTTCTCCGGCGATGGCGGCACGGCGACCAAGGCTCAACTCAATTTCCCGACTGGTCTTGCGATCGATAAAGGCAACAATCTTTTTATCTCCGATCAGAACAACGAGAGAATTCGCCGTGTAGACGCTTCATCAAAGAACATCACGACAGTCGCCGGCAGCGAGGATCCATATTTTGGTGCTTACGGCGGCGATGGCGGCCCGGCGACGAATGCTCGGCTGAATACTCCCACGGGAATCGCGGTCGATGGCAACGGGAACTTATTTATCGCCGATACCGGGAACGCGGTAGTACGGCGCGTCGATGCGGCTACGCAGGTGATCACCACCTATGCCGGAACGAATCCTGGCGCCGATGTAGCGTTCGGTTGCAACAGCGGTAACGCCGTAAAGAATGCACTTCTGGAGAAGCCGACGGGGGTTGCCATAGACGGGGCTGGGAATCTCTTCGTATCCGATACTGAGCTCGATGTCGTCTGCAAAGTTGACGCATCCCAAAACATCAGCAGCTATGCCGGCACATTGAACACGCCGGGCGTTCCGGGTCAGAACGGAGATGGTGGTTCAGCAACCTCGGCGCAGATCGATCGTCCCACCGGCCTGGCTACCGACGCCAATGGCAATCTCTACATCACCGACTCTGGCAACCCAAGCATTCGCAAAGTTGATACGTCCGCAAGCCACATCATCACCACAGTAGCCGGACTCGGGACCATCTGCAGCAACGAGCCTGGCTGCGGTGACAGCGGACCTGCAACAAGAGCATCGCTAAATTTTCCTGAAGGCGTCTTCATCGATGCGAACAATAACATCGTCATTGCCGACACCTTCAACATGCGCGTTCGCGTCGTCAGCGCGGCGAACGCGACGATCGCAAATCTCGCTGGCGGAGGCTCAGGAGGAGACGGCGGAGCGGCCACCAGTGCGGTGCTAGGTTTGGCGCAAAGTCTGCTGGTGGATGCCAACGAGAACGTCTTCGCGCTCGAAACTGCTGGAGAGCGATTAAGGCAGATCGATACGAAAGGCAATATCAGCACGGTCGTGGGCTCAGGATTCGGTGGCGCCACGCTCAACTGCGCTCAACCGGGCTGCAACGGCGACAGTGGGCCTGCGACCTCAGCCCGATTTGTTAGTCCGCAAGGAGTTGCGATTGACGGTACGGGGAACTATTACATCGTCGACTCCAAAGCAGCTGTTGTTCGCGCGATCAACAACCAGGCGGGCGCCATCACAATAGCGGGCATTCAAATCCAGCCTGGACAGATCGCGACCGTGGCCGGAAATGGAACTCCCTGCACCCCAGGATCAGCCTCGTTTCCAACCTGCGGAGATGGCGGAGCCGCAACAAGCGCAAGCCTGGATGTGCCCGTCGGTGTGGGCGTGGACGCGGGCGGCAACATCTACATCTCCGATCAAGCACTCAATACGGTTCGTGTAGTCGGCACAACCGGGACAATCACAACCTTCGCTGGTACTCCAGGTAAGGCCTGCACAACATATCCCACTAACTGCGGTGATAACGGCGTGCCGACTTCAGCGCTACTCAATGCTCCCGCCGGATTGGCTGTCTCTCCTGGCCTGATACAAGGCGTTCCACAACCAGGCAACACCGACGTATTCATTGCGGATAGCGGCGACAATGCGATCCGCCGAGTGAGTATTGTGAGCGGAATTGCCTTGATCGAGAACATATCAAACGCCGCATTCAACGGAATCCCGACTTTCGGAGGAGACGGTGGATCCGCACGTTCAGCCTCAATGGAAGGCGCCCAGTACATTGCTGTCGACAACCTGGAGAACCTGTACATTGGCGGCGGTTTCGATAACGTAGTTCGTCGCGTGGACGCATTCAGCGGAGACGTGAGCACCATCGCTGGCGACGTCAACAACCTCGCCGGAGGATTCTCCGGCGACGGAGGCCCTTCCACCGTGGCGATGATCGAGAATACCGGCCTTGCTCTGTTTAACACTCAGCAGGGTACCCATGATGTCTTCATTGCCGACTCAGGAAGCAACCGCATCCGCAAAGTAAATCTGGCGCCTATCAGTTCGATCTTTCCCGGATCGGGAAGTACGCTCACATTTCCGGTTACATTGGTTGGTCAGACAAATAGGCAACCTATCGACCTGGGAAACCTCGGCCTGGACGATCTCGTTATCAGCAATCTGAGCGTTTCCGACCCGACCGACTTCAACGTCAAGCCGTCCTCCGGGTGTTTTGGAGCAGATCCTCCCGTTGTCGTACCCCCGACAGGTCAACTGAGTTTCTGTATCCTTAACTTTACCTTCGCTCCCGGCCCCAACGCGAACGGCCCGATTACAGCAACGTTGACGTTCTCTACCAACGACGCTGCCAATCCCAGCCTTACGTACACTCTCTCCGGAACGGCCGCGCAGACAACATTTCCGCTCATGGTTACCCTAATTCCGCCCGCAGGTTCGAGCGCCGCTGGGGGATTCGTCGCGAGCAGTCCATTCGGAATCTCTTGCTTTACCCAATTTGCGGGGACGTGCACAGCAAACTTTGCCGCAGGATCGACAGTGACATTGACGGCCTCCCCCAGCTCTGGCTTCAACTTCGCCGGCTGGAGCGGTGCCTGCTCCGGGACTGCGTCTTGTCAGGTCCTCATGAACCAGGCCCAGAACGTTACTGCTACGTTCACACCCATTACTCCTGCGCCGCAGATGACGATCAACATCGTCGGGTTTGGCAGCGGAAGCGGTACGATTACCGACAGCACCAACGCAATCAACTGCGCTGTTACAAACGGTACCGCTTCTGGAACCTGCTCCGCACAGTTTCCAGGTACGGGAACAACTCCTGTGATGTTGACGGCCACTCCCACTGCAGGCAACGGTTCGAGCTTTGTTGGGTGGTTGGGCGGGTTCTGCAGTCCTTACACAAATCCATGCTCGATCTCTCCATTCCCGGAAACGGTTGCTCTCGGAAGTGTGTTCACGGGTCCCCCTCAGACATTCGCTAAGGGACAGGTTTTCTTAAGCACGGACTTCGGCATGGTATTTGTGCTGGATTCAGCGACGGGCAAGGTAGTGCAAGTGCTCAGTTCGAACCCAACGACAGGCCAGGGCGAGGGACTTACGTTCGACGCTGCCGGCAACCTCTACATGGCGAACTCGCAGGCGAACCAGGTGGCGCAATTTGCGGTCAACGGCACGGTGCCGCCGACCCTTTTTGGAACCGGCTACACGGGTCCGTGGTCACCCTTAGTCCAACCTTCAGGAAACCTGCTGGTGGGGCAAACCGGACATGGAGGGGATACGAGCGTATTACCAACGGTCGTCCAACTCCCGCAATCGGCAAGTGCTACTACGCCACCGAGCACTACTTTCTTTCCCGCTTCCCTCAACCCTTTCACTTCAGCCTATTGGATTGAGCTGCTCGACTCGGGCGACATTATTGCCTACACCACAGGAACGCAGACAGTGCAGGTTTACGACCTTGCTGAGCTCGCGCAGCATCCGGACATGATCACGAATCTGCACGGCGCATTCGCGCTGCGTGAACTTCCGGACGACACGCTTCTTGTTGCGGATACAGATCGTATCGTGAGAATTGACCAAAGCGGGAACATCCTGCAGACCTACACGATCCCGTCCATAGAAGCGTTCTTTCAAAACCTCAATCTCGATCCCGACGGCCAAAGCTTCTGGACTAACGATGAATTCACGGGAGTGCTCTACCGGATCAATATCCAGACAGGGGCCGTTATGAACGGTACCGGCTACGGCACCGGACTTGGCTTTTCGGGAACTTCCGGACTGTTTACTCAAATAGGAGGCATCGCCGTCTTCGGCCAGGCGCTTTCCGGCGGAGCCGATTTGGGAGTGACTTTGAGCGCTCCTGCTGCTGTCAATGTCGGCGCGAACATCACCTATTCACTCAGCGTTAGCAACGCTGGTCCACTCAATGCTACGGGCGTCACGCTCACTGCCTCTATTCCGAACAGCACTGTCGTGAGCTTGTCTCCAAACACTTGCACCTCCACGACCACCACACAGGGTACAAATATCAGCTGTCCAATCGGCAGTCTCGCTGCCAATGGTCAACCTGTGTCGGCCACCTTCATCACGCTGCCGAGCAGCCCGGGGACGATTACTGCGACGGCAAATGTTTCCGGCATCGAGTCGGATCCGAACCTGGCCAAAAATACGGCGAGTGCGACGACCTCAACTGGTCCGGCCTGCAGCGTTTCTGTCATGCCGAATCCCGTGCCTGCCGGTTTGCAGACGACCGCGACTGCTACCTGCTCGGACGCGGCCGGAACGATCAGTAGCACAACCCTGGACTTTGGCGACGGAACCCCCGCGGTTAACGGTAGCACCGCTCAGCACACTTACTCCGCTGCCGGGACGTTCACCGTCACGGTCACGGCAATCGACAACCTCCAACTTACCGGGACTGGCACGCAGGTTGTCACAGTCACGCCCAACCTGCCACCAACGTGCGCGCTCTCAGTGGTCCCGAACAGCGGCCCGGCACCTCTTAGTGTGACGGTCACGGGCAATTGCACCGCTGGAACCAGCCCGATCGCGAGTTCTACAACTGACTTCGGGGATGGCACCGCGGCCCAAAGCGGAACCAGCGGTACTCACACTTACAATTCACCCGGCACTTTTACTGTTACAGTCACCGCGACTGACACCAACGGCTTGTCCGGCTCAAAGACCCAGACTGTAACGGTCGGCCCAGCGCAACCGCCAGCTTGCACGCTGAGTGTTGTACCCAGCACTGGCGCTGCTCCGCTCAACGTAACTGCGACTGGCAACTGCACGCCGGGCTCGCGCCCCATAGCAAGTACAACTCTTGATTTCGGCGATGGTTCAGCCACCCAAAGCGGGACCAGCGGAACTCACAAGTACACAACTGCCGGCACATTCACGGTAAAACTCACCGCCACAGATACAAGTGGTCTCTCCAGCACAACGACACAAACCGTGACGGTAACCCCGGCGGTTGCGCCAGGTTGCACTCTTACAGTCGTTCCGAACAGCGGTCCTGCTCCACTCGACGTAACTGCAACTGGCACATGCACTGCCGGCACAAGCCCAATCGCAAGCACAACGCTTGATTTCGGAGATGGCTCTGCCTCCCAAACTGGAACTAGCGGAACGCACAGGTACGGTTCCACCGGAACGTTTACGGTGAGAGTTACGGCGACCGACCAGAATGGCCTCTCCGGCTCGGCAACGCAGATGGTTGTCGTTAGTGCGGCTCAACCACCGGCTTGCACGCTGGTTGTTGCTCCGAACAGCGGCCCTGCGCCTTTGACGGTGACGGCCACTGGAAACTGCACTCCAGGCAGCAGTCCGATCACGAGTTCTACGATTGACTTCGGCGATGGCTCTACGGCCCAAAGTGGAACCAGCGGATCGCATACCTACAACTCGCCCGGAACCTTCACTGTTACTGTAACTGCCAAGGACGCCAATGGCCTCTCCGGCTCGGCGACTCAGACGGTAACTGTGGGTGCAGCGGTAGCGCCCGCTTGCACGCTGAGTGTTGTGCCCAATAGCGGAGCTTCTCCGCTCAACGTAACTGCGACTGGCAACTGCACGCCGGGCTCGCGTCCCCTGGCAAGTACAACTCTTGATTTCGGCGATGGCTCAGCCGCACAGAGCGGAGCTAGCGGAACTCACAGATACACCACGGCCGGCACATTCACAGTAAAGCTCACTGCAACTGACACAAGTGGTCTCTCCAGTACAGCGACACAAACGGTGACGGTAACCCCGGCGGTCGCGCCAGCTTGCACTCTTACAGTCGTTCCGAACAGCGGTCCTGCTCCACTCGACGTAACTGCAACCGGTAACTGCACAGCGGGCACAAGTCCCATCGCAAGTACTACGCTTGATTTTGGAGACGGCTCAGCTTCCCAAAGTGGAACTAGCGGAACTCACAGATACAGTTCTGCGGGCACGTTCACCGTCAAAGTAACGGCGACCGACGGCAACGGCCTCACAGGTTCGGCAACTCAAACGGTCACAGTCGCAGTGAATCAGCCACCTTCTTGCACGCTTTCGGTCGCTCCAACGAGCGGCCTTGCGCCATTGCCCGTCACAGCAACCGGCAGTTGCAGTGATCCTGAGAAAGCTCTGTCGAGCACCCTGCTTGACTTCGGAGACGGTACAACACAGGCCGCTCCGAGCGGTACGCACACCTACACCAAAGCGGGAACGTTCACGGTCACGCTTACCGGAACCGATGCGGTTGGTCAAAAGGCCACAGCAACGCAAACCGTCACGGTGGGTACCAACACCGCGCCCACCTGCACTCTGACGGTTACTCCAACCACCGGCATCGTCCCACTGCCAATCAGCGCGACCGGTAATTGCGTCGACGCCGAGAACAACATCGCCACAACGGTTCTCGACTTCGGGGACGGCACGACTGCAAACGCTGCGAGCGGCACGCATACGTACAACGCGGCCGGCACCTTTATCGTGAAGGTCACCGCAACGGATGCGCTGGGACTCTCCGGTTCCGCGTCACAGAGTGTGACTGTAACCGTGAACAACTTCCCCCAGGGGGTGTTCGTGGGAATAAGTCCGGGAACGGTCAAGCGGTTTGCTCCGGACGGAACGTTGCTCCAGACGCTGACCACGGGTCTTAATGGAACGGTTTCCGGAATGGGGTTCGATAAAGCAGGGAATCTGTATGCCACGGACTTCACCGCGGGCAACGTCAGCAAGTTCGATCCGAAGACAGGTACGCTATTGGGAACGTTCGGCACCGGATTCAATTGCCAGCCAGAGACGATTGTGTTCGACGGCGCGGGCAACGCTTACGTCGGACAACAAGGTTGCTCGCATCAGATTCTCAAGTTTGATCCGAGCGGCAAGCTTGTGACCACATTCACGGTGGCCACTGAGGAGCAGGGAAGCGACGACATTGATCTCTCGGCTGACAACTGCACGCTCCTGTACACATCAGAGGGCCTATCGATTCTGCGCTACGACGTTTGCCGCAATCAGCAACTGCCGCCCTTTGCCACGGGCCTGAAGAAGGCGCTCATGTTGCGTATTCTTCCTGACGGAGGCGTCATTGTTGCCGACTTGGTGGACATCGTTCGCCTCAATGCCTCTGGCCAGCAGGTGATGACGTACACAGCGCCTGGCGATCAGTGCTTGTACTCGATTACGCTTGACCAGGATGGAACGTCATTCTGGGCGGGCGATTATTGCAGCTCGAACATCTATCGGTTCGATATCAATTCGGGGAAGCAGCTCGCAAAGTTCAATTCGGGAACGCCGAGCGGAACCGTGTTCGGCGTAGCTATTTCAGGTTCCGGTTTGAACGTCGCCGGACTGGGCAATGCAGGCAACATCACTACGTCGCCATCGAGCGCCTCGCTGGCAACAGGGCAATCGGCGACGTTTACCGTCTCGTTCACTCCAAACGCCGCGAGCGCCGGGCATACTTTGACGCTTTCGTGCGCGGGCTTGCCTGTTGGACTCGCATGCTCGTTCAATCCATCAACCATTACCCTGGGTGCGGTGGGGACGACAACGACATCAACGCTGACGATAACGCGAACGACCACCGCCGAGCTGCTGCATCCGAGTTCACCTTGGATGTTGGCGAGTTGGATGGGAATGGTGCCGGCGATCGTGCTGGTTGGATTGCGCTCTCCGCGTCGTCGCCGTGGCTCGGTGATGTGGCTTGGCTTGATCGTTGCCTGCACGGGAATCTGGGCCAGCTGCGGAGGCGGCGGTATGAGCAAATCAACGACTCCGGCGCCGACGCCGCAGGGAACGTACACAATCATCGTGGTCGGCAACTCTGGCGGGATGCAGACTTCCACAACCGTTAATTTGACCGTTCAGTAGCGCAGTGCAAAGAGGCTAGATTGATGATCAATTGCATGCAGCTGAGAAGTAATCTCTATCGCTGTACAGCAGTGGTGTTGTGTTTTCTGCTTTCGCCCTTGGCGGGCTTCTGTTATCAAGGCGCCGGCTCAGGGCAACTCGCTGGCGCAGTAACTGCTCTGGATCAGGCCGCTACACGCAATGGGGCCGCGCTTGCAGTTCGCGATCAATTACAGTGGAACGATCAGCTCCAGACCAACAATACCGGGCGTCTCCGGGTGAGCCTCCGCGATGGCTCGATTCTCAGTTTGGGATCGAACAGTCAAATGCGCGTGGTCCAGCACGACGCGGCTGCGCAGCAGACCACGCTTGAGCTGCTATTTGGCCGTCTCCGGAGTCAGGTAGTCAAGCTGACGCAACCGAACTCCAAATTCGAGGTGCGCACGCCAACGTCAGTTGCCGGAGTCATCGGCACTGACTTTCTACTGATCGCGACGGCTGACCGCACGACTCTCATCGTGTTTAGCGGTGTCGTGCAAATCACTCCGCTGAATGGAGCAGGTGGAGCGCCGAACCAATCGCAGTCTGTAAATGTAAATCCGGGGCAGCAGGTTGAAGTGACGGCTGCGGGAGTGGGAACGGTCGGTCCCATAACGCAGCAGGCGATTCAGCAAGCCATTCAGCAAACAGCGATCAGCCGCGCCGGATTAGCTGCAGGATCGAACGTCGGGGTTCAGACCACTACCAGCATATTGCGAACCGTGCTAATTGCCGTTGGCTCCGTGGCAGCAGGCGCCGCTGCAGGAGTCGCGATCGCGAACTCGCAGCACAATTCTACGCCGCCACCCAAACCGCCTTCTGGTCCCGGAATTCCTCCGCAGTAGTTTCAGCTCGACTTAGACTGGCTTACGCCGGCCGCGGTTGCTTCACTGGAGCGTGGTAGAGACGCAGCGTGTTGCGTCTCCTCCCGGCCGCTTAGGACGCCAGAGAGCGCGGGTTGCCGAAGCTTTATAGCGGAGACGCAGCATGCTGCGTCTCTACCAGTACACCTCTCAGACCACCCGTCCTGTCGCTACAAAGCTTTACATAACCCTGCCCACCTGTTTTGTATCGTTTTATTCAGCCCTGGTTTGCTCGTGTCGTGCCTGACAATGCAGAATGCCACAGGGTTTCTCATGCGCAGTTCGCGCGTAAAACGTTTCGGAGGACAACAGATGTTCCAATGCGTTCATTCGCTTTGTCGTGTCTTTTTCATGGTTTTAATGGTTGCAATAACTCTCTGTCCTGGTGCGCAGGCAGAGCAGCCGGGAAGGGAAGAGATCACGAATGGAGCGCCGATATTTCCCAATGTGCTTGCGCCCTACAAGGCACATACGGTGCCACAACCTAACCTGACAAACTCGGCTCGCCTGAACAGCGTGCTCCAAAATGGGAACATGGTGTTGTCGCTCGACGATGCGATTGCACTGGCATTGGAGAACAATCTGGATTTAGTGATCGCACGGTATAACCTTCCAGTTGCTGATACCGACATCCTTCGCACAAAGTCCGGGGCCAACGTCCGAGGCGTGAACACGGGAATCGTGCAGGGAACTCCGGGCGCCGGCATTGGTGGAATCGGAGGCGGAGCCACTGGAGGGGGCGCTGGCGGCACGGTGGCCGCGGCAGGTGGAGCAGGCACTGGAACTGCTGGGTTAGTTTCGTCGACATTGGGTGTTGGTCCTCCCATCGATTCCTTCGATCCTCTTCTGACTTCCAGTTTGGGAATCCAGCACAGCGACACTCCGCAGTCGAACACAGTTATCAGCGGTGTCCCCGCACTTCTTCAAAATACTGGAACGGCAAACTTTGGATATCAGCAGGGATTTTCCAGCGGTACGCTTTTCAATGTCACATTCAACAATTCGCGCGTTACTACTAACAGCACGCGGACGTTCCTGGTGCCACAACTAAATTCGAACTTTTTGTTCCAACTGCGGCAGCACGTTCTGCAGGGATTTGGATTCGCTTCCAACCGTCGCTTTATCACCATTGCAAATAACAATCGCGAGATCGCCGACGAAGCCTTTCGTCAGCAAGTAATTTTCACGGTCACTCAAATAGAAACTCTCTACTGGAATCTTGTGACAGCGTATGAAGACGAGAAGGCAAAGGAGCGCGCGGTTGCGTCAGCCGAGCAGCTGGAGGCTAACAACCGAAAGCAAGTGCAGGCCGGCACCATTGCGCAAATCGAGATCGTAAACGCGCAGGCGCAAGTTGCATCGAACCAGCAGGCGCTGATCACGTCGCAAACCAACCTGCAGCTTCAACAGTTGCTCATGAAGAATGCGATCACTCGCAATGAGAACGATCCCGTGATCGCCAACGCCGGAGTGATTCCAACTGACAGGATTCAGCTGCCGGCTTCAGAGCCCGTGCTGCCGATTCAGGATCTGATTAACGATGCGCTTACCCGGCGACCCGAATTGACGCAGGCCCGTATCGACCTGACCAACCGCAATATCAGCAAGCGATCGGCCCGCAATGCACTGTTGCCGACCGTTGACCTCGTCGCGAATTACGGAGGCAATGGATTGGCCGGGGCGCTGAATCCCAACTTCACTACAACCACGTCGCCGGTCGGTACGGCGAACGGTGGTTATTCCGATGCACTCTCGACGACTGTTAACCATCCAACGTACTTTGTCGGCTTTGCCGTGGATATCCCTATTCGCAATCGCGCGGCACAGGCAGATCAGATTCGTTCGGAGCTGGAATATCGCCAAGCGGAGGTTCGTCTCCAGCAACTACAAAACTCAATAGCTATTGGAGTGCGGAATGCGCAGTTCTCGGTGCAGCAGAATCGCGCAGCGGTCGATGCCGCACTCAAGGCGCGAGATTACGCTCAACAGAGCCTCGATGCTGAGCAGAAGAAGCTTGTGCAGGGGCTGAGTACGACATACAACGTGCTCACGCAGCTAAGTAATGTCTCGACTGCCGATTCGAATCTGGTGAACGCGATGTCTGACTACGAGCAGTCGAAGCTGAACCTCGACGTGGTGACAGGCCGCTTGCTTGAGACACTCGGCATCAGCATTGCCGACGCCGCGAGCGGAAATGTAACGCAGATGCCGCACGCGCCTTATGCTGTCCGGGGCAACGACGTGATCACACAGCCTGTGCCAGAATTTCAACCGGACCAAACGGGAGTAACCCCGCGGCCAAAGGGAGAATGATTCTATTGGCTAGAATGGACAGTCATTTTATGCAATTCGACCAATGGGTGAAATCTCGGTGAATCTACCCCCCAACAGCGCGATCGCCGTACCCCATCCTCCTCCACATCTTCGGCCACGGCGGACATCTCATGTTGTGCAGATTTTTCGTTTTGGAGTGGTTGGCGTCATCAATACTGTCGTCGATCTCTCGGTCCTGAATGTTCTCATTTTCCTTACCCACACTGGACAGGCAGGAGCAATGTTCGCGGTTTTCAAGACGTTCGCATTCGCATCCGCGGTCTTGAACAGCTACGTGATGAACCGCTCCTGGACCTTCCGGCGCTCCACTGACAAGCACTATGTCGTGGAAGGGGCTCAGTTTCTGTTTATAAGCTTGCTGGGCGCGGTGGTGAATGTGGGGACGTCGTCGTACGTTGCTACCTACATGCATCCCAGATGGGGAATCCACACGAAGGCGTGGCCGTCGTTCGCGGCGTTGGTGGGAACAGCTTTCTCGCTCGGATTCAACTTTATCGGTTATAAGTTTTGGGTGTTCTCACACCGGAAGAGCGAGGGCCTTTCCCAGTGACCGTGTACTCTGCGGTTGGGCCTGAATGATTCACGATTGCGGCCGAAACCATAGATACTGTCATCCCTCAAGCCGCGGCGTAGCTGTCATTTGAGAGGTGAAGCTTATGCGGCTTGGGGGATCTGCTTTTGTCATCACAGACGCAACCGCAGCTCCCCCGCGCCGCAAAATCATTCTCTCGATACGAAAGAGCTGTCGTGCGGCGCGAGGGATGACAGTTTCAAAAGGAACAATTACCTGCATGACTCACTCCGCAAGGACACGATGGACAAGGTGTATGGAGATCGAGCCTTCTCCTACGGCTGAAGCGACACGCTTTACGTTGTTTGCCCGGGCATCACCCACCGCAAAGACGCCTGGAAGAGTTGTCTCGAGCAGGTAAGGAGACCGCGAGAGCGGCCATTGCGCCGAGCGCAAATCTTCGGGAAGAAGCTCCGGCCCGGTTTTGATGAAGCCTTTGTCGTCCAGAGCTATGCATCCTTCGAGCCATTCCGTATTGGGACTGGCTCCGGTCATGAGAAAAACATGATGAATGCGATGGATCTCCACCGCTTTGGTCCGATTATTTCGCCAGCGAACGCATTCAAGCTTTCCGTTGCCTTCAAGACCGTCAATCTCGGTAAATGGATGCAGGGTGATTTTTGGGCTCTCCTCGATTCGCCGAATCAGATAACGAGACATGGTGTCGGCCAGCCCTTCTGAGCGAATTAGAACGTGCACATGTTTCGCAGTGTTTGCAAGGAAGACCGCTGCCTGACCAGCTGAATTCCCCCCGCCTACTACGATTGCCTCCTCGTGCTCGCAAAGCTGCGCCTCGATGTAGGTAGCCCCGTAGTACACGCCGATACCTTCGAACTGTGAGAGATTCTCAAGCGGAAGCCTGCGGTATTGAGCGCCGGTCGCAATCACGATTGCGCGGGCCGGGATCTGTGCGCCTCCCTCGATCTCAATCGCATATGGACGCTTAGTACAAGCCAGCTTCACGGCGCTGCGCGCAATGATCATCTCGGCGCCAAACTTCTGGGCTTGGGTGTAAGCGCGCCCGGCGAGATCTTGCCCCGAGATTCCCGTAGGGAACCCGAGATAATTTTCGATCTTGGAACTCGAACCTGCTTGTCCTCCGGGTGCATTGGTTTCAATCACAAGCACGTCGAGACCTTCAGAGGCCGCATAAACAGCGGCTGCCAGCCCTGAGGGCCCAGCTCCGATGACTACAACGTCGCGGAGATGACTTTCGTCGATGTCCGAATTGAGCCCAAGGCAATCGGCGACTTGCTGGTTGTTCGGATTACGGAGGACGAGCTTGCCTTGGCAGATTAATACGGGAATCTCGTCGATCTTGACTTGAAACTTGTCCAGCAGCTCCTGCACACCCTCGTCACGGTCGAGGTCGATATAAGAATAAGGATGACCGTTGCGGGTGAGAAACTCCTTAATACGCAGCGTCCCCGGCGAGTGCGAGGAGCCTACTAAGACCACATCGCCGATGCCGTGAGCAATCAATTCGAGACGGCGCAGAATGAACGCACGCATGATGATCTCGCTGAGTTCGACATCGGTTTGGACCAGTTGCTGCAATGCGTGACGATCGAGTTCTATTACCTCCCCGGCTTTGCTCATCCGTCCGCAGACGAGGGCACGGCGTCCCGAGAGCATGTTGAGCTCTCCCGTGAAGCTTCCCGCCGTGTGCGTTGTGATCAGCACATCTCCGTGCGGGCTTGGCTGGATGATCTCAATCTCTCCTGACACGACTACAAAAAGACCTGCCGCCACTTCACCTTGCTTGATCAATAATTCGCCGGCGCTCACTGGATGTCTTTTTCCCGCTGCGGCTATGCGCGCGATCTGCGAAGGCGTGAGTGCGGGGAAGAGCTGCTCCCGGCGTTCAGGCGGTAAGAGAGGTGGGGTAGCCATGGAAACAATTCGATGCCGGAAAGTATGGTTCGGACTCAATTCGGGACGACAACGAGTCTTCCCGGCCGTCGCCGACGACGAACGGCCGGGGGAACTTGTCTCTACGCTGCAGCTCGACCAGCGACCTGAAAGAAGGCGAGTAGGTCGGCATTGATTTGGTCTGCATTGGTTGTGGGCATTCCGTGTGGAAAGCCTGGATATACTTTCAGTTTGGCGTTCTTCACAATCTTAGCGGACATCAGAGCCGCCGCACCAATCGGCACGATCTGGTCATCGTCGCCGTGAAGGATGAGGGTGGGCACATCGAACTTCTTGAGGTCCTCAGTGAAGTCCGTTTCGGAGAAAGCTTTGATGCAGTCGTACCCCGCCTTCATTCCGCCCATCATTCCCTGGAGCCACCACTTCTCCCGGATGCCTTCCGATATCTTGGCGCCTGGCCGGTTGTAGCCGTAGAAGGGAAGGGTAATGTCCATGTAAAACTGGGGCCGATTTTTCAGATATTGAGCTCGCAGGTCATCGAATACTTCGATCGGAGCGCCCGCAGGATTTTTGTCGGTCTTCACCATAAGGGGCGGTACCGAGCTAATGAGCACAGCCATGGCGACTCGCTTTGTGCCATGCCGGCCGATGTAACGGGCGACTTCTCCACCGCCGGTCGAGTGGCCCACGTGGATAGCGTTCTTCAGGTTAAGTTTTTCAGTGAGGGTCGCAAGATCATCGGCATAGGTGTCCATCTCGTTGCCGTCCCACGTCTGGGTGGAACGGCCGTGACCGCGCCGGTCGTGTGCGATCACGCGATAGCCGCGCTCGCCAAAGAACATCATTTGCGCGTCCCAGTCATCCGCAGTGAGCGGCCAGCCATGACTGAAGACTATCGGTTGTCCGCTGCCCCAGTCCTTGTAGAAGATCTGTGTGCCGTCTCTCGTTGTAATAGTAGGCATATGCCAGCTCCTTGCTGATTTCTTGTTGTTACGGCAGGTGGTTTTATGACAAAGACGCGGCGGATGAAGCTGCGCGCGCCGTCCCGATTCGGAACCTTTTTACCGCGAGAGTAGTGAGCCAGACAAAGGCCAGCAACACGGCGAGCTGGACAACCAGGAACGGAGCCTCTGATTGAGTTGGCGCGAGCGCTTTGAGTGCCGGTACCTTCATAAACGACTGCACGACAAGTACAAAAACGTTGAAGTACAGCGCCAAGGACGATCCGATTACGTACACCGAACGCCAGGCGCCCTCCATGTGAAACACGTAACGCGCCGGAATCACCGCAGCCAGCACTACAAGGGAAATGATGGCGACTTTGTGTGATGGCAACAGATGATCAAAGGGGAAGCCGAACCCGCTTATGCTCGTCAATGCCGTAGTGATGAGAAAGACGGCAGTCCAACCATCCAGACGTTTTCCGGCAAAAAACCCATAGAGAACAACAAACCCTGAAGCGATTCCTGCGAGGCTAACTAAAACGTGGAGTAGGGTGAACGTCGCCGTGCTCATGCCGAGGATCATGATGGGCTCCTTTTGGATTGAAAAGATCCGACATCTTCGCAACGTCAGCTTTGTTTTGCCGAACGGCCTGTCGCATCACCTACGTAAATCGTGACCGCTGAAGTCTAGTTTTCATAGTCCGACGTAAAGTCGCCAGCCGCATCAGCAGATATGGGTGTATTTACCTACCTCCGAAGGGCAACGGCACGATAACCCGATTGTGGTATTTGCAACACGAACCGATCGAATCCACTGTCGATAGCTGGGCGCCCGCCAAGATACGAACGTGACCAGTCAAGAGAACATTTCACAAGAAGATGGCAAATTACCGGATTGTGATACTAGCGCCAAAATCTTCGCACAAAATTAATGCCTCACCGAAATCAGCATGTCCGGAACGCAACAATTGTATCTAAAACTACGGTGATTGTGTACCGCCCGGTAGCATATTGAATCCTCCTGGCTGCGCCCAGCATCTTTACCGGCTACAAGAGGTTAAGAGGATGATTCGATTGAAGACCCTTACCAGCATCTCTTTTATTGCTCTACTGGCAGTTGTGGTTCTCGCAAGTTCGGGATGCACCAAAACGGAAGCCAAGGCATCTGGCCCACAGGCTCTTCCGGTGAAAACGGAGACGGTCAATCTCGCTCCCGTACCACGCATCGATGAATATGTGGCGACCGTAAAGTCGCGCCGCTCAGCGAGCATTCAGCCTCAGGTTGACGGCACCCTGACGCGCATATTCGTAAAGTCTGGGGACCACGTGCGCGCTGGAGCGACGCTGATGACCATCGATCCTTTGAAGCAGCAGGCGACGGTCGATCAGCAGCGCAGTACCGAAGCGCAAAAGAAAGCAACTCTCGACTACACACAGAACGAAGTCGAGCGCCAGCGGAAGCTGTATGAGGGAGGCGTGAGCAGCAAGCGAGACTACGAACTCGCACTGCAGGCTTACCAGAACTCCAAGGCCGACTGGGAAGCTTCAACCGCCGCGCGCATCACTCAGCAACGCCAACTCGCGTACTACAACCTGGTTGCGCCATTCGCGGGCGTTGTGGGAGACATTCCTGTGCACATCGGCGATTACGTCTCTCCGCAGACATTACTCACTACCGTGGACGAGAACGCGGAGCTCGAGGCCTACATTTTCATTCCTACGGAACGTGCAGGCGACATTCGCATGGGATTGCCCGTGCAGATCGTGACCAGCAGCGGGGATCTAATCGAGAGCACGAAAGTAGATTTCATCTCACAGCAGGTTGACAACTCTCTGCAAGGAATCCTCGTAAAGGCCCCCATTCACGCGTCGTTTGACAAGTTTCGCACTGCACAATTAGTAAAAGCTCGAGTGGTGTGGAGCACCTCTCCAACCCCAACAGTTCCGGTCCTGGCCGTGACTCGCATTGGGGGACAGTCATTCGTTTACGTAGCGGCTCAGACAGACCAAGGCACCGTTGCGAAGCAGCGCGCGGTTACTCTGGGCGACACGGTAGGAAACGATTACGCCGTAACCAGCGGTCTGCAGCGCGGGGACAAAGTGATCGTCTCAGGTATCCAGCTCCTTATCGACGGAACGCCCGTTCAACCGATTAGCTAACCGTTCTGATTTGGGAACGCATTCCAGTCCAGAAGTGGGACAGTTAGGGAGGAAATAGCGGCTTGGTAGATTTCTTTATAAGACGGCCTATTTTCGCGACAGTATGCGCGCTGCTCATCATCCTTGCCGGCGCGGTTTGCATTCCCACTTTGCCGATCTCGCTCTATCCTGACCTCGCGCCTCCACAGGTCACGGTGACCAGCAACTACGTGGGCGCGAACGCTCAGGTTGTGGAATCTGCGGTAACCACGCCGCTTGAGCAACAAATCAACGGTGTCGAGGGCATGCATTACATCACCTCGACCAGTTCGAACGACGGCACCAGCAGCATCAACGTCACCTTCCGTACGGGATACGACCTGAACATCGCAGCGGTTGACGTGCAGAATCGTGTCGCGACGGCACAAGGAAGACTGCCGCAGGAAATCAAGAACACGGGCATAACCATCACGAAGGCAAATCCCAACTTTGTCTTTGCGGCGGGTTTCTTTTCTCCCGATGGCAGCCTCACGAACCAGTACATTTCCAATTATCTCGACGTATACGTGCGAGATGCGCTCAAGCGCATTCCCGGCGTGGGAGATGTGATCCTCTTCGGCGAGCGTAAGTATGCGATGCGCATTTGGCTCGATCCCACGAAATTGGCTGCGCGCGAACTGACTGCCGCCGATGTGGTAGCTGCGCTGCAAGAACAGAACGTCGAAATCCCTGCCGGCCAGTTGGGGCGTCCCCCCGCAGACCCGAAACAGAACTTCCAGGTAACGCTGCGCGTGGTAGGGCGACTATCCGATCCCAGGGAGTTCGAGAGCATCATTCTCAAGAACACGCGGAACGGAATCGTTCAACTAAAGGACGTAGGTCGAGCCGAGATCGGCGCCGAGAGCTACGACACTAATCTGCTCTACAGCGGCCATGATGCGATCGGCGTAGGCGTACAACAACTCTCAAACGCCAACGCTCTCGAAGTAGACAAGGCTGCCCGCGCTGTTCTGGCAGAATTGTCAAAGTCGTTCCCGCCGGGCATGAAGTATGTGATCGCCTTCGACACCACCACGGTGGTGGGCGATTCGGTCAAGGAAGTCATCACGACGCTGGAAGAAGCGATCGTCATCGTGATCATTGTGATCTTTTTCTTCCTGCTGGACTGGCGCGCCACGATTATTCCTGCGGTTACGATTCCAGTCTCCCTGATCGGTACCTTTGCCTTCATCAAGATTTTCGGATTTTCGATCAACTCGCTGACACTGTTCGGAATCACCCTGGCGACGGGCTTGGTTGTAGATGACGCCATCGTTGTCATCGAAAATGCTCAGCGCCATATCAATCAAGGCGGGAGTGACCCGCACACCGCAACGTCAGTTGCTATGGCTGAAGTTTCGAGCGCCGTGGTGGCCACCTCGCTTGTACTGATTTCAGTATTCGTGCCGGTGTCATTCTTTCCGGGCACTACAGGAATTCTTTACCGGCAATTCTCCCTGACGATTGCATTCTCTATTGCGATTTCTCTCTTCAACGCACTCACATTGTCACCCGCCTTGGCGGCGATTCTGTTGCGCAGTGAAGAGCAGAAATATTCGGTCTTCGACTGGACCGGGATCGGCTGGCTTTCGCGCGGATACGCAAGGTTCGCACACGCAGTTGACCGAGCGATTCACGGTCTGGGAGTCGCCTACGGAAGAGTGATTGCGAAGGTACTGAATTTCCGCTATGCGATGATCGTTCTCTTCTTCGCGGCGCTGGCGTTGACTGCGTACATGTATGTCCACGTTCCTACAGGATTCGTACCGCAGGAAGACCAGAATTACTTCATTGTTGTGGTTCAGACTCCGCAGGGAGCATCGCTCGGTTACACGACTGACATCGCCAAGCGAGCTGAGCAGATTCTGCGAGCCGATCCCGACATCTTCGGCACCTTCGCTGTTCCTGGATTCTCTCTGTCCGGCGGTAGTTCGTCCAACTACGGCCTTGTCTTTGCTCCGCTAAAGCCTATCGAAGAGCGTCGAGCGAAAGGCCATGCTGTGAGTGACATTGTTGCCCGCGTTTCGCCGAAGCTCTTCAGCATCCCTGGGGCGATCGTCGTCGCCTTTGAACCACCAGCTATCAACGGCATCGGGAGTTTTGGCGGATTTCAATTTGAATTACAGGATCTGGGCCGGAACACGTTGCAGGACATCGATAACGTAGCTCACCAGATAGTCGCCGGCAGCCGGCAGCGCCAGGATCTCACTGGACTGTTTACCAGCTTTACTGCGAACGATCCGCAAAAACTTGTGCAAATCGATCGTGCGAAGGCAAAAGCCATCGGAGTGCCGATCAGCCAGGTCACGCAGGCGCTCGGCGTGTACATGGGCTCGCAGTATGTCAATGACTTTGACTTCAACAACCGCTCCTATCGCGTCTACGTGCAGGCCGATCAGCCATTCCGCATGTCGGCGCGCGATTTGCGGCAATATTATGTGCGTTCCGAGACCAACGGTCTCGTTCCGCTCGGAAACATCGTCGACCTGAAGGAGACGGCGGGCCCACAGGTCATTAATCACTACAATCTGTTTCGCGCAGCCGAAATCGATGGCGCGGCGGCTCCAGGATTCAGTTCCAGCCAGGGACTGGAAGCAATGGAGGAACTGGCAAAGCAAAAGATGCTTCAGGGCATGACGTTCCAGTGGACCGGGTTGGCACTGGAGGAAGTAGAAGCGGGTGGCAAGGCGGTCCTGATCTTCGCACTCGGGATACTCGTTGTGTATCTCACTCTCTCAGCGCAATACGAGAGCTTCGCGTTGCCGTTCATCATCCTGCTCGCAGTTCCTACGGCGGTCCTGGGCGCCTTGCTGTTTGTCTCAATGCGTGGCCTGGTGAACGACGTCTATGTGCAAATCGGTCTGGTGATGCTCATCGGACTCTCGGCGAAGAACTCGATTCTCATTGTCGAGTTCGCTGAGCAACTGCTAGAGCAGGGACGCTCGATCATCGATGCCGCAATTGAAGCGGCTGAGTTGCGCCTTCGCCCGATTCTGATGACATCGTTTGCCTTCATCCTCGGAGTTCTACCGCTCTACTTCGCGACCGGCGCCGGCAGACTCGGGCGGCACTCGGTAGGGACCGCTATCGTTGGCGGAATGTTGTTCTCCACCGTCCTGAACTTATTCTTCATTCCGGTTCTTTATGTGATTGTCAAAACGTTGTTGACGTCGACTTCTTCAAAGAAGACTGATGAGTTGGAGAAGTTAATTACAGCTCCCCAAAACCAGTCGATCTGAGGACTCAGCAAGAGGTGCAAGCGAGCGGTGCGGGGCTGCTCGCTCTGAATTCAGCGCGGGACACCTTTCTTTAGCGCGTTCAGGACCTGGTCGGGCTCGCCGTCATTCACTATGTAATCCACTCCCCTTAGCGGGTATCCCTTCGCAGCCGACCCCCGGATCAGGAGCACAATGGAGATGTTGGGGGAAACCGCCTTCAACGACTCGGCCAGGGACCAGGTATCGGCGTCCGCGAGAAACTCTTCATCAATGAGTGCGGAGACTATTCGATTGTGCAGGCAAATGGCTACAGCATGGTCAGGAGTGCCTGGGGCAACAACGAGGTAACCCCTTCGCTGTAGAAGGTTTTCTAATTCTGTGTAACGTCCTCCTACCAACAGGAGGACGAGCTTACGGCGACTCTTGTCTGCTGTTTCCTTCGCTTCCACCTTGGTGCGCAACCCCGAAATTGGCATGACACAAGTAGGACATAGTCGAAGTGGGCAATGAATTATGACACACTCGTGGCATGGTCCGGCCCAGCGTTATCCACGAAGGCGCCGAGTCTCCCACAGCTTTGTCATGATCTGATCCAGCGTTTCCATGATCTGTCACAAAACCTGACAACGCAAACTGCTGGACTTGCATCTGAAGTGCGCATGTATGTGCAAGACAACATGCCGTGGGAGCAGTTTGAGCAGAAGTTCCGTGACGCGTTTGGCCGTGAAATGACTGCTGATGAGCACCGCTGGTTTCACGCCATTTGGACAATCGCAAATAGACGAAACGAACAAAAGAATAACGCTGCTGCTGCCTAACCAGTGACTTGTTGTTCTGGGTGCCTGCCCTCAGAAAAACAGTCGCCGGAGTCCGCCTTTTTGCATCCTAAAATCGCCTTCCCGGGAAACCGAGCGAACAAAGCCAATAGCGAGGCAAGAATCGGATTACTCTGGTCACCTTGTGCGATTGGCCGCAGGTAACCATTATTAGAAGTGCCAGGCAAGTTCGTCGGCTTAAATCAAAATGAGTTCAGCCCCCACTCCCGGACCCCGCTCCCGTGCCGTTCCCAAAGTAGCACTGGTGCGGCTGGATGCCCCAACGACTGACACCTTGACGAGAGCCTTCGCGCAGTGTGGGGTGCAGGCAATTCCCGTGGCCGAAGACTTCGCCAAGCGCCTCGGCGTGGAACAGTTTCAAGGCTGTGTCGTGTTGCTGGACGATCATGCTCCACCTGTCCTCGAAGCCGTTCGCTCTTCCCGCTCAAATCACAAGATGCTCCTCTATGGAATCTTGCCCCGCGACGTTGATGTGAGGCGCTTCTCCACGTTCGGCATCAATACGCTTATCGAGTTCCCAGTAGATCGTGGGAATGCTCTAAGTGTTGCGCGATCTACCTGTTCGTTGCTGCTGCACGAACTGCGTCGCTACGTGCGCATTCCGCTCGTGATTGAGGTCTCTATTGAAGGTCCTGCCGGATCTTTCTCGGGTTCCAGTCGCGAGATCAGTGGCGGAGGTATGTCCGTCCAATTGACGCGACTCGCATCTCTCTCAGACAGGCTGCGCCTCTCATTCTCTCTGCCTGGAAGGTCTGCCGTCACCATTGAAGGAGCAGTATGTTGGCAGAAGAGTCCGTTGGTGGGATTTCAATTTCTGGACTCCGATCCCGCCCGACAGGTGGTGAGGAGCTGGATTAATTCGTTCCTCGGTCTTGATTAACCTTCGGTTGCCGCTCCCTTTTCCTCAACTTGAGTCGTGCTGACAGTCTCCGTGACTCTCTGTTGTTCTGGCCAGATAGCGGCTATCGCCAGCGCTACCACGATCCCGAGAGAGACTTCGACGAAACGATGAGCCGCGGTTGTCCAAGCTCCCAGAGCGCGCGGGATCATCATGATTATGGCGAGCGTGACGCTCGCATAACGATATGCAGTTCGCTCAATGTGCAGGGCAGCGCATAGGAGTCCGATGAGGAAGACAAGGACACCGTAGACAATGACATTGCGTTGAAAGTAAGTTGCCGCCATGGCTCCCAGCACCGCACCGACGGCTGTCCCTACGAAGCGTTGCGCGGAGACAGAAAGCGCTGCTCCGAATGTTGATTGCATAACTATGAGCGGTGATCGAAGCCCAGTATGCTTCCGGCAGACGCAGCAAACGTGCCGCTAACAGCGAAACCACGGCTGCTAACGCTGTGCGCGCGGAGTGCACTATGGATGAGGGATTCTCTCTGGCGACGATCAGCGTGACAATGTTTTTGGTCTTCATGGGAAGGAACAGCTTACAGCGACCCCGTGAAAGGGGGCGGCCAATCACTCTTCGAGGATGCCGAAGATCGCAGGAATGAATAAAGATAGCGATGGCGACTACTCGGCGGCGGCCTGGACTTTTTGCAAACATCGACCCATTCGGGATTATTGTCGGACCGCACTTGGCGGAAAGCCAGTCATCCGGCGGAAATGTCTGGCAAGATGGCTTTGATCAGAGAATCCCAGTGACAAAGCGATTTCTGAGAGAGGAACCTTCGTGGTGCGAAGCATCTGCTGTGCCTGTTCGATACGGCGTTGCAGAATGTAGGAATGCGGGGGCATGCCAACAGTTTGCTTAAATGCCCGAGCGAAGTGGTGCACCGACAACCCGGCCATTTCGGCCAGCTCTTCAATGCTTATGTTCCGATCGAGATTAGAACTTACGTATTCGTGAATGCGGTGGGTACGCGCTGGCGAGAGACCACCGTGTTGTTCAGGCGCAGATTTCGGCAGAGCTAGATCATGAAGCATGCTAATCCTCGGCCGTGAATGAACTGCGAGATCAGCCCGAGCGTTCCAACCTCGTACGCCGCGCATTGGAGGAGTAATCAACGCATGCCACTCCTGACCGGTACAAATGAAACGTGCCGGGATATTCTGTTCTTGATTGCGGCGGAATGCAGACCGATCATGTTCGAAGATCGCTCCCAGACCCGTGTGGCCGGTTAGGAGCTCATCATTCAGAGCGAAAACGAGGCGGGCGACTCGGTCAGCGCCGACAACTCGCATGTCACTGTCAACCGCGAGGAGCACAGCTGGACAACTGTCGTCGGATGGTACAGCCGCGATGATCCACACATGCCCGAAACAGTGGCGAAACAATCGCTCTTCCACGTCGCGTGCCGCAACCTTTGTCGCTGCAAGCACCAGCGAATGGGCTTGACCTGACGTCACGCAGGAGCAATCCAGCACCAGAGCTAGCCTGCCGCTAGGGTCAAAGATTGGAGCGCCGGCACAACTGAGCCCAATATGACGCGTCCGAAAGTGCTGGTCAGCGTGGACTTCAATCGGCCGCTGCTCAACAATGCATGTGCCAATTCCATTCGTACCTTCGATCCCTTCCGACCACACTCCGCCGAGCCAGATTCCCCATCTCTTGAACTCCTCTGCGAGTGCTTCATCGCCGCGGTGGTGAATCACTACTCCATCGGTGTTGCATAGCAAAACAACATACCCCGCTTGGCGAACGATGGCATATAAACGATCGATTTCTTCCTGGATACAAAAGATCCCCTGGGTAAGCGATTCTCGCAAGACCCTGAGTTCCTTCTCGGTTACGATGTGGGGAGCCGACCGGCTTTCGGGATCAATAAGAAGTTCGGCAGTACATCTTCGCCAGGAAGCGGAGACATCTTCAATCATATCCTTGCTCGGAACCTCGCCCCGGGCAACGGAACCTATTTGATCCAGGTGACGCGATTCTGCGTTTTGAGGGACTACCCAGATTTTGGATGCAGTAGCCATACACGTCCCCGACGGTACTGCTGGAAGGAAATAGAACCTTACGACACTTTGGCCTGTGCATCAAAAGACCAGCGACGCAGAATCCCCGCAAAACCAAGGCATTATAGCTTGCGCCATCGCGGCGAAGTGTCGAATATCTGTTGCCATTCCTATCAATCAGATAGAAACATATGAGGAGTCATCTCATCCCAGTACGGCGAGTTGAAGCCCTCATGTTTGAGCAAGAAATGCCTGGCTGCGGGCTGGGATAGGGGAACTGCTTGAGGACAGCGAAGGTGCGCGGCATGATGTCCGCTTCGTCGAAGCTGGGAAACCGGAGGCTGAGGTAAAGGCAAACTGCCATTTTGCAGTTTATCTTATGCCGATGCCCTCGCAGATGCGGCGAAGCCGAGGGCACTGAACATAGCGCCGGACGGGCAACGGCCACAAACAGCGAGTAATGCGATCTGGAGGTGCCGCGAATCTCAAGCTGATCGTAGGCGGTCGACTTCCGACAGCTTCCTTTCTCAGCGTCCCCGCAACGCAGACTTCGGCCGCTCAATGTCCCCACCTCACGCAACTTGGTCGAGCCTCTTGAAGTTAGCGCTCCGCCCACAACAGCTGCGACACGACCTACCCATAATGGGTCTTTCGTTACGATCTTCTCGAACGAGAATGTCTTGTATCCATGAATTCGGCCCAATGGCCAATTGCGTGTCGGCCAAAGTTCCCTCATGAAGCAATGCTGCCTGCTGCGAGATCGAATGATAAAGAGCGAAGATCGACGTCCGGGCTCAGGCGCTCTGTTTCCGGATCAACGATTGTTCGTGGACGGATACGGCTGACCAGCGCGGATACGATTTTCTCAGAGAGTTTGAAAAGCCCATGTGGATCTGCTTCCGTTTCGAACCGTTCTGACCATATCTGAAATCCGTCGGCATTGATGATTCTGGACATGACACGCAGCTGATTTTGGTTTTGGCGTACCGTCCCGTCAAACACGATCTGGACGTCGAGTTTTCGAGCTATTGCAGGAATGTCACGAGGTTGCGCAGCCACTGAACTTGCTGCGGTCACACGGAGCCCGTCCGTGCGCACCAATTCGTGAATCAATTCATCCGTGATGATTTGAGCGCAGGCACTAGACAAGTTGCCGCGCGACGCATCCACAAAAGGCAAAACCGCGACACGGATCCTCCGTCCTTCAACGAAGAGCTCACCCGGAGCGGTAACTTTCACGAGATCGTTCCCATTCTGGGTGTGTCGGAGTCGAAAGACAGGTACATAGCTGCCAGGCCGATAATAGATAACGACTGGGTCGCCCTTGCCAACGGATTCGTAGTATTCCTTTAATTTATTTCGGAGTCTGTGAGCCTCAGTGCGAACAATCGAATCTTCACTGGGATGAAAGGAAGGCTTGCGCTCATATACCTCAGTGCCAATTAGGTATTCCTTCAGCATCTCCTCCTCGCCCGCTAGCGTCGTTTCGACCGTGAAACGAAGAAATCCGCTAAGTCGGCGCGACTGAGCAAATATCGAACTCTCCAGAATTCGAGACAGCGCATCACGAATCGCTCCCTCGGAAATCTCGCCTTTATTTTTTTGTACACCGACTCCATTCACCACGTCGTTTCGGACTGCGGTGCGTCCTGGTAGAACTGTAAATGCCGTCCTCAGCCCTCCTGGGTCCGAATTACGGCCTAACACTTCACTCGTATCAAGCATCAATATCGTCCCTTCCTCTTATTCGTTACTCCGCCGCATTCGTGTCCGCATCCTTTCGTGACCCATTCACGGATATAGGTCAGACAGTTTCTGAGTTCGGCTCCGTTCGATTCGTGGAATGCCAGGAGTTTTACGGCCTCACGGTGCGTGATCGCATGGCCAGGTCTCCTGAGTACCCGCCTACATGTTGCACAAGATCGCATCCACCATGGTTACCTCCTACATCCCTTCGTGAGCCTGCATCACCGTCATAATGTCCCGCCTACTCTCGCAGATCGCTCTAGGCGTCACATCACCAGATGCAGGGTTTTTCTGCTACCCCGCGTGGCTACTGAGGCGATACCACGTTCGGGTTAGTTGGCAAACTAATTCGCGGAACCACCTGCCGTAGCGGGTGGTGCTTTGGCAGTTGGGGTTGCATTTGGTCTGAGCGGCCACAGGAGTGACAGAGAGAGCACAGCCCCCCGCGACGTTGCATCCAGAACTGTCTGCAAGATTCCGGAGGAATTCCGAAAGAACAGCGACAATTCGGATCGCGATCATTGCCTCGATGCCGCTTATGTCCGGAAGCCTGACATTCATGAGAATGACGTCAGCCTTGTGCTTACGACGGTATTCAATCGCCTGCCGTCCGCTGGAAGCTTCTCCACCAACTGCATGTCGGGTAGAGCGACAAGTCTTGTGCCTAATAACCGTTATCTAACCCTTGCGAACGTTTTAAAGTTCTTGGAACCCTGCGAACATCGGCATGGAACTGGTTGTACTCCGACATCTGGGAGGTCATGCCGCAAGTGTGCAGTATGCAAGGGCTCTAAAGCTGAAGTCCGGCGGAAGAATTTAGTCCAGCGGGAGACATCGCAAACGACTGTCGTACGGTAAGCGCCACATTCATTCCGGCTACATGTGATGTCGAAACTCGCGAACTTGCATTCGATTGTTCTCGGAAGAATCCTGCTGATTACCATACAAGCCGCGAGCTTCTCCGTCGCGCAGACTGCGCCCGTGTCTCCCGATTATCCCTGGCATGCGGCGGCGGAACTGCAAATCCAGGCAGACACAAAGCAGCTTTCTGACAAGAGGTTCAATCTGGACCAGGGGAAAAGTTACTCACTGACGGATTTAATCGATTTGGCAGAGACGCACAATCCCGACACCCGTGTCGCGTGGGAGCTCGCACGCGGGCAGGCAGCGGCGTTGGGAATTGCGCGCAGCGAATTGTATCCAACACTGGCAGCGGTAGCGCTGTCTCAGGTGAGCCGTTCAGAGGCTTACTTGGCGACCCGTTTCTCTCGTCAAACGATTGCAGATTTTGGCACTGCACTCGAGCTTAATTACCTGATCTTTGATTTTGGTGGACGTTCCGGGCGAATCGATGCCGCGAAAGCAAGGACTCTCGCGAGCAATTTCGGGTTTAACGACACGCACCGGAAGGTCATCTATGACGTTCAGCGAGCCTACTATCAGCTCTTAACTGCTACAGGGCAGGAGGAAGCTGCACGCGCAAGCCTGTCGAACGCGCAGACCGTGCAGCAAGCTGCCGAAGAACGTTTGAAGAATGGACTGGCGACTCTGCCGGACGTACTCGAAGCCAGAAGCGCCACCGCCCAGGCGGACTATGAGTTGCAAGCGGTTCTGGGGCAAGAAGAGATTGCCCGAGGAAACTTGGCAACTGCTCTTGGAGCATCGCCAACAACTTCGATTCGCATACAGCCTCTTACAGAGTTGACAATTCCTGAGTCGATCGCCGATACCGTCGAACAGGCGATCGATCGCGCTCTTGCGAGTCGGCCCGATCTCCTCGATCAAGTAGCGCTGGTTCGCGCTGGTAGAGCAGTAGTCAAACAGGCACGCGCCGAGTTCTATCCGTCGCTCACTTTCAGCGGTGGTCCAATCGCCCAATCCCTGTACGGATCACAGCAGACGTCCCCGTGGGGACACACGGCTGGCTTGAACGGTAGCTTGACGATCAATCTGAATTGGACAGTGTTCGATGGCGGTGCGCGAAAAAACAGGCTGGCTGAGGCTAAAGCAGATCTTCACGCGACAGAGGCACAAGTGCATGTCTTGCGGGATCAAGTCGCCGATCAGGTGTGGACAGCTTACTCGAACCTAAGTACTGCATTCCGTCAGCGGCAAGCGGCGATTGCGCTGCTCGAAGCGACAAGCCAGTCTTACGCCGCCGCCCTTGAGGCGTACAAGTATGGAGTCCGCAACCTGTTGGATGTAACCGCTGCGCGGCGGACACTCGCTCAGGCTCGTTCAACTGATGTAACGGCGCGCACGCAAGTACTAGCATCGTTAGCTGATCTGGCGTTCCGAACGGCCGATTCAATTCAGCCCAGCGTGAGGAAGAGTACGCCGTGATCCGCCGCCTTTTCGCGTTCCTGAGCTACGGGTTGTTACTGGCCCCTCTATTTCTCACTGGCTGTGCGCCTTCCTTTGACATATTGGGTTCTTTTTTCCCCGCCTGGCTTATCTGTTTCGTTGCAGCCATCTTGTTAACCGCCATTTCGCGAGCGCTGTTGAGCCGTTACGTTGAAATAGCCTGGCCGGTTCTGGTGTATCCCAGCTGCACGGCTGTCTTTTCCTTCGCTTTATGGCTTCTTCTATTCCGTTGAATCGGGAGTACTGACTATGGATCTGGTTGGAAATGCGGAACGGCGCAAGCTTCTCGGTCGCTCGATTAGTGCCGCGATTGTGGCGACAGCTGTCCTGCTCGGACTCATAGTGCTTTATCACGCAAACGAGTACCCACGGACCGAAGATGCGGAAGTATCTGCGAATTTTATCGGAATAGCACCGCAGGTCGATGGTCCTCTCGTGCGGCTCAATGTGAAGGACAATCAGTTCGCGAAAAAGGGAGAACTGCTGTACGAAATAGACGAACGTCCGTTTCAATATGCTCTCGAAAATGCCCTTTCGGAGCAGGCCGCTCTGGAAGGGCAAATCGCGGACGAGCAACGAAAAATAGCCGCACTGGTGAGCGCTGTCTCTGTCGCGGGGGAGAACATTCACAGTGCCGAGGCAGACGTGACCGACGCGGAGCGAGGTGTAAGCCGGGCGCGCGCCGAATGGAGTTATGCGAACAACAACTTGCATCGAATTCAGCCGCTGCTGGCGAAGCAGTTTGTCACCGTAGACCAGGTGGACAAGGCCAGAACCTCGGAAACTGCAATGGCAGAAGCTGTGAGGCAGGCCGAATCACAACTGGCGCTGTCGCAGGCAAGGCTGAAATCCGCTTCGGCGCAACATGAACAGGCCAGGCATGCGGTTACAACTCTTGAGCCACTGATCAATCAGCGCGGAGCAAAAGCAGCGGCGGTAAAGAACGCGCAGTACAACCTGAACAACTGCCGCGTCTACGCTCCCTTCGACGCCATCGTCACTAATCTCACGATTTCAGAAGGCGCTTATGCTCACGTGGGAGAGCAGATGTTCACGTTGATTGACGCGCGCACCTGGTGGGCAGTCGGCAATTTCCGCGAAGGCCTGCTCAAAGGCATCGCGCCGGGTATGAAGGCTGATGTCTACGTCATGTCAAAGCCGAACGTGCGCTTCTCGGGAGTCGTCGATAGCGTCGGGTTCGGCGTCACTCCCGACCCCGACAGGATCGGCCATTTAGGCCCCGGCCTTCCCGATGTGCAGCGAACTCTAAATTGGGTGCATTTGGCATCGCGGTATCCAGTGCGGGTGCGCGTAGAGAACCCTACGGGTGATCTGTTTCGCGTGGGTGAAACGGCAGTGGTCACCATTCGCGGGCGTTGATCATGGCAACTGCCGCACTCCCCCTCTCCCGCTGGAACAGTTCGCTGGCCTGGCTGCGAGACTTTCTGCGGGAGGAGCTGTCACCGTATCCGGGCAGAGGCGCTCTCGTCGCGCGCATGGTAATCGCCGCCACCCTGATCACCATCGTCGGCATGACATTTCGCATTCCCTTCTTCTTTCAAGGCGCCATTTATGCGCTCATGATCTCTCGTGAGAGCCCTCAAGCCACGCTAAAATCCGCGGGAACAATATTCCTCCTCACGGGTGTCGGCGCAGCCTATCTTCTGATCTCCTTATCGTTCGTGATTGGTTCACCCCTTCTTCATTTTCTCTGGGTGGTTGGCTCTCTGTTCCTGGGGTTTTATGCGATTAGCGCGTTGACCAACTACACCGCAGCAGTTGTCTTTGCCGTCATGCTGGCGCTTGGAATCCCTTTATGGGACCGCTATGTGCCAGCCGAAAGAAGTGTGGAAGATACGCTTTGGCTGTGCTTGGCTGCCGTAATAGGAGTCGTGATTACCGCGGCGGTAGAGCTGGTGTTTGCGCGTCGGCGGCGGGGAGAAGACATTGTGTTACCGGTTTGCGAGCGTTTATCTGCCATAGAAAGGCTGCTGGTCTGTTATGCCGACGGCCGCCAAGTCGAGGCCGCGACCAAAGAGCAAATCATCCAGCTAGCCATGCGTGGAACCTCAATGTTGCGCCGCATCTTGCGGCGCTCGAACTATTCACCGCCGTATTTTGTCGAGATGGCTGGCGTTGTCGGCTTGGTTGGGAGGCTCGTTGATCTTGCGGCCGCACTGACGCAACTAAACTTTGAGCCAGGCGCGAATGACCGGAAGCGGTTCAGGAATTTGACCTCAGCTCTCGCGAGTATTCGCCAGGATTTGGTGAATCGGAGGATTCCAGGCCCGCTCGATCTCAAGACAGATGCAGAGCCTTCGGGTGTGCCACTGCTGCCAGAGATCGAGCATACCGTTAATCTCATTCCTCAGGCGTTTGCCGCTTCCCAATCCAGTCAGGAACATCTTGCTGCGCCAGACGATATATCTTCCCCGTCGCTTCTCGCTGCAGACGCGTTCGTTAACCCTGAGCACCTTCGCTTCGCGCTGAAAGGCTGCTTAGCCGCGAGCATTTGCTACGTGATCTATAACGCCCTCGCATGGCCTGGGATTAGCACGGCGGTTACCACATGTTTGCTGACCGCACTCTCCACCATAGGTTCATCTCGCCAAAAGCAGATCCTTCGGATTACAGGCGCCATAGTGGGTGGATTTGTTCTTGGAATGGGCTCGCAGATCTTCGTTTTACCGCACCTCGATTCCATCGCCGGCTTTGTGATTCTGTTCATTGGCGTCACCGCCCTGGCGTCCTGGTTCATGACATCGAGTCCGCGGCTGTCGTACTTCGGGATTCAGATCGCCGTGGCTTTCTACCTCATCAACTTAAGCGAATTCAAAATAGAGACTTCGCTCGAAGCAGCGCGAGATCGCGTCGTCGGCATCTTGTTAGGACTTTTCATGATGTGGTTAGTGTTCGACCATTTGTGGGGCGTGCCCACCGTTCGTGAGATGAAAAGGACTTTCATCTCCAATCTTCGGCTGCTAGCACAGTTTGCCAGAGAACCGGTCTCGAAGAACCTGAAAGCTGCAACCGCACGAAGGCTTGCTCTCGGCGAGACCATCAATTCCAACCTCGATAAGGTGAGGGCCCTCGCAGACGGTGTTCTCCTTGAGTTCGGGCCTTCCCGCGAGCAGGACATCGCATTGCGTGATCGCATCCGGCAATGGCAGCCGCAGCTACGAATGTTATTCATCACGTCCATTGTCATATGGAAATACCGTGCTCAGCTCCCTGGCTTTGAGTTACCTGAATGGATGAAGCCGGCACAAGAGGAATTCGACAATTCTGTGGCGACGGTGCTGGACGGAATCGCCGATCGCCTGGAAGGTCACGACTCGTCGCAAAAGGAGGATTTAACTGCTTCTTATACTCGCCTGCAAAAGGCGGTCTTACTATCCTCATCATCAAAAGAACAAACCCAGATCACACCACAAGTACAGAGTTTTCTTCTTGTGTCGCGCCAAGTCGCAAGCCTCGCAGCATCGCTGGACAGGTAGATCTGAATGGTCGACGAATTTTCCTTTAGTCCGCGAAGCTCCATTTTGGATTAATTGTTTTCGCTGCTTTGCGATTTGACTCACCTTTCTCCTCTTTGTCTGCTCATAGAAGCCGACGACCGGCCCTGTGCCTAATAACCGTTATCTAACCCTTGCGAACGTTTTCAAGTTCTCGGAACCCTGCGAACATCGGGATTGCGACTAGCACGAAAGAAGGAGAAATGAATGAGTTACTCGTCAAACGGAAATCGTCCCAAGCTTAGCGAGAAGGGACTTCTTACGCCTGATAACTGTGTTGTGGCATTGATTGACCATCAGCCACAGATGCTTTTCGGGGTCTCGAATTTCGACCGCGGGACCATCATTAACAACACTGTCGCTCTGGGAAAAGCTTGCCGCGTCTTTGATGTGCCTGTGGTGCTCACCACGGTCGAAACGAAATCCTTCAGCGGCAACATGTGGCCTCAACTGCGAGCAATATTCCCCGGCCAGGAGCCGATCGAGCGTTCTTCGATGAACTCCTGGGACGACAAGAACTTCGTAGCAGCCATTGAAAAGACAGGACGCAAGAAGATCGTGCTTGCTGGACTGTGGACGGAAGTCTGCGTGGCATTTCCCAGCGTGCAGGCGATCCATGACGGTTACGAAATTTATGTGGTTGAAGATTGCTGCGGCGACTTGAGCCAGCTTGCTCACGAAAACGCGATGAAGCGGGTGATCCAGGCGGGCGCGAAACCCGTAACGTCAGTTTCAACCATGCTGGAGTGGCAGCGCGACTGGGCCCGCAGGGAGACTTACGACGCCGTGATGGACATCGTGAAGACCCACTACGGCGCGTATGGGATCGGAGTCGAGTACGCGTACACGATGGTGCACGGCGCTCCAGCCACGAAGTTCCCTGAGTATCAAGTTCCCGAAGCTGCCTTAGCTCACAAATAACGAAGCGGGCGGAAGCTGGCTTCCGCCCTTCTCAAAATCGTTGGAAAACGAAGAAGGAGATTCGTGTGTCTGTCGAAATCATCTTGCACAATGCCAAGATCGCCACGAATGGAGTGCCCTCGTTTGTTGAGGCAATCGCTATTTCTGATGGGAAGGTGACCGCCAGCGGTAGAAATGAAGAGGTTCTGCGTCTACAAGGCCCGGCGACCCGCGTCATCGACGGAGGACGCCGCACTGTCATTCCCGGATTGAACGATTCGCACATGCATCCCATACGCGGCGGACTGAACTACAACATGGAGTTGCGCTGGGATGGCGTACCTTCGCTCTCCGACGCTCTGCGCATGCTGAAAGATCAAGCGGAGCGGACGCCCGCTCCGCAGTGGGTCCGAGTTATCGGCGGGTGGACGGAGTTTCAATTCGCTGAATGCCGCATGCCAACGCTGGATGAGATCAACGCAGTTGCACCGGACACGCCAGTATTCGTGATGCATTTGTACGACCGGGCATTGTTGAACGGAGCGGCGCTACGCGCCGTGGGCTATGACAAGAATGCGCCGGATTTTCCCGCCGGTGAAGTTCAACGCGACCGTCACGGAAATCCCACGGGTCTTCTTATCGCGAAACCGAATGCAAATATTCTCTACTCCACCCTCGCAAAGGGTCCGAAACTGTCGCGCGCGGATCAGCTCAATTCTTCAAGGCTCTTTTTTCGTGAGCTAAACCGCTTTGGAATCACGAGTGTGATCGATGCGGGCGGCGGCTTTCAGAACTATCCCGACGACTACGGCGTTGTCAACGAACTGCACCGAAATGGAGAACTGTCCCTCCGGCTTGCTTACAACCTCTTTACCCAGAAACCGAAACAGGAACTGGGCGACTTCCAGAGCTGGACCAAAATGACAAAGCCCGGGGAGGGCGATGATTTCTATCGCGTCAACGGCGCAGGGGAAATGCTGGTTTTTACCGCTGCGGACTTCGAAGACTTTCTTGTACCAAGGCCGGACATGCTTCCCGTTATGGAAAGCGAGCTGAAAGCCGTAATTCGACATCTCGTCGAGAATCGCTGGCCATTTCGCTTGCATGCAACATACAACGAGACGATCGAGCGAGCGCTGAACGTTTATGAAGAGGTGAATCGAGAAGTTCCGTTTGACGGCCTGCACTGGTTCTTCGATCACTGCGAAACCATCACCGATCGCAATATCGAACGTGTGAAGGCTCTGGGAGGCGGAATCGCAGTCCAGAACCGCATGGCCTTCCAAGGTGAGTATTTTGTCGATCGATATGGCTCGCAGCAAGCCAAACGCACACCGCCAATTCGGAGAATGCTGGAGATCGGTGTTCCGGTTGGGGCCGGCACGGACGCAACGCGGGTCTCGAGCTACAACCCTTACCTTTCCCTCTATTGGCTTGTCACTGGCAAGACCATAGGCGGTCTTGGTCTGTATCCGAAAGAGAATCGACTCGATCGAGAGGAAGCACTCAAGCTTTACACGGTCGGCAGCAGTTGGTTTTCAACCGAGGACGGAAAGAAGGGAGCGCTTGCTCCTGGGCAGCTAGCGGACTTGGCCGTTCTGTCTGCCGATTATTTTTCCATTCCGCAGGAGGAGATCAAGCAACTCGAATCGGTGCTCACAATCGTCGGAGGAAAGATCGTCTACGCCACCGAAGAATTCTCAAAGCTCGCGCCGCCAGAATTACACGTGAGTCCAGGCTGGTCACCTGTCAAAGAATACGGTGGCTATGCAAAGCAGCCGGAAGTTGTTGGCGTCTCGCACCGCACTTCCTGTTCCCATACTGGCCGGGCGAAATCGCACGTCCAAGTGCTGGGAGACCTCGGCCTTTGGGGATTGGGTTGCGACTGCTTTGCATTCTGATTCAGGCGATGGAGGAGGATGGATATGAAGGTGTTGTTCTTATCTTTTGTGGTTGGCCTCGGTGTGGGTGTTCTTTACGGGCTCATCCGGGTCAAGAGTCCAGCGCCGCCCATCATCGCGTTACTCGGGCTCTTGGGAATGGTGCTTGGAGAACAGTTCGGCATACTGATTCACACAAAGAAGGTCGACGTTTCAAGCGCAGCATCCGTGTGCCTGGTGGGAGAGCGCTACGATACACCAGTTCCATCCGCAACGGCGATGGCGCGAAACGAGATTGCTTCGACTGGCAGGTGACTGCTGGCAGGTGACTGCACTGTGGAGTAGAAGATGCGCTTGAGTAAAAGCTTCCTCGGAATCACTGCTGCGATACTGCTAGTCGGATTCGCAAGCGAACTCCGGCCGTTCCATACGTTCGCCCAAAGCGCGCCGACAGCCGAAACAGTAGGCGTGGCTGTTGGACCGCAGTACGACACCACGCACGTCTACGTGGCTCCCGAAGATTTCGACCGCTTCGTCGCGAGTTTGATCGCCACATTCGGCGGAACGACGACTAAACAAGGCGTCTTCACGGTAACTCCAACGCCAAGCAGTACGATGTCGCAGCTGGTCCTGACTCCTGCGGGCTCGGTCTCGGTGTTCGGCTTTAAAACACCGGTTCCATATCCGTTTGGCGCGGAGCGAACGGGTTATTTGGTCACCGACCTCGATGCAGCAGTCCGCGCAGCTCGCGCAACCGGCGCCGATGTCATCGTCGCTCCTTTCAACGACCCCATCGGCAAAGACGCCGTCATCCAGTGGCCAGGTGGTGTGAATACCCAGCTCTATTGGCACACCACTCCGCCATCCTACGCGCCACTTCAGACGATTCCGGAGAATCGCGTCTATGTGTCACCGGACAGAGCGGATGCGTTCGTGCGCAGCTTTCTTGCCTTCTCCCACGGCAGCATTGTGTCGGATGAAGCGCGAGCACCAGGCGTTGAAATCGGAAGGCCTGGGGAAACCTACCGGCGAGTGAGGATCGAATCGAAGTTCGGCAAGTTGACTGCGTTCGTTACGGACGGTCACCTTCCGTATCCCTACGGACACGAGATGACGGGATATGAGGTGACGAATCTGGCAGACACGCTCACTAAGGCCAAAGCAGCCAATGTGGACATCCTCGTCCCTCCTTACAAGGTCGACGAACGAAATGCCATTGTTGTCAGGTTCCCCGGAGGATACATCGCGGAAATCCATTCCATAACGAAGAAATAGGACGCACGAACAACTTCTAACGATAGTGGGTGCAGAGCCTGGGATCTAGTCGCTTTGCAACAAGAAATCATCAACTCGAATTCAAAGGAGTATCGAATGAAGACCTGGTTTATCACCGGCGCATCGCGTGGATTCGGCGCTCTATTTGTCAAAGAAGCATTGGATCGAGGCGACAATGTTGTCGCGGCAGCGCGCAATCCCCAAGTCATCGCAGAGAAATTCGGTGCGCGTCCCAACCTGCTTGCGATCAAGCTCGACGTCACAAATGAGGAACAAGCTCGTGAAGCTGTGCGACAGACGGTTGAGCGATTCGGGCGCATTGACGTGCTGATCAATAATGCGGGATTTGGCGTGCTCGGTGCGGTCGAGGAAATCTCAGGTGCAGAAGTAGAAGCCGTTTATCGGACTAACGTCTTCGGTCTACTCTCCGTCACGCGCGCTGCTTTGCCGCAATTACGTCATCAAGGTTCGGGACATATCATCAATGTCTCTGCGGTCGCCGGATATCAAAGCTGGCCTTGCTGGGCCGTCTATGCCTCGACGAAGTTCGCGGTTGAGGGAATCTCCGAAGGATTGGCTATGGAAGTTAAGCCTTTAGGCATCAAGGTCACAATCGTCGAGCCTGGCTTTTTCCGTACTGATTTTCTCGATGGGCAATCACTAACCATTAGCCCGACCATCATCGAAGACTATGCCGGAACGACCGGAGCAATGCGCCATACTGCAATGTCGATGAATCACCAGCAACCCGGTGACCCAGCGCGCATGGCAAAAGCCCTCCTGAAGATCGTAGACGACCCGAATCCGCCGTTGCGGATGCCTTTCGGCTCTGACACCATCGCCACGATTGAGGCAAAGAACGCCTTCGTTGCGGAGGAATTGGACAACTGGCGCACACTGGCTATCTCCACCGACTTCGCGAAGTGAAGAGATACATGCGAAAGTTGCTGGTTTTCGTAGTCACGTTTCTTGCAGGTTCGCAACTCTCGCGAGGCCAACCGGTTCCTGCTGCTGAATCCCGTGTGCCGGCGCGGACCTATCACTTGCTCCGCGAGGACGACGACTGGAGTTTTCTTGCCGATCCGGTGCAGCGACAGGATTTTTGGGACACCATCAAATACGTCCGTCTGCGACAAGACCGGAATGACTGGTTCCTGTCCATGGGAGGCGAAGCTCGCGAGATTTGGGAACAGATCGGAAACGACAACTGGGGCCAACAGCCGTTCATGAACGGCTATTTCAATCAACGGTACATGCTGTATTTCGACCTTCATTACGGCACGCACGTCCGCACATTCGTAGAACTAAAAAGCGGTTTGAATTCTTACCGCATCGGTGGCCCGCGGCCAATTGACGAAAAGAAGCTGGATTTTCAGGTCGGGTTTCTCGAAGTGGGAACCGGGGAGGATCGACACTGGATCAAGTTCAGAGTCGGCAGACATGAGATGGAGTACGGTTCTGGGCGCCTGATCGATGTGCGCGAGGGGCCGAACGTTCGCTTAAGCTTTGACGGATTCAAGGTAAAGAGCGGCATTGGCCCTTGGCAAATTGACTACTTCGCCCTTCGTCCTGACCTGGACAAACCGGGATTTTTTGATAACGCTCCCAATCATGCAGTCGGCTTTTGGGGCGTGTACGGCGTCCGATCTCTGAAAAGAAAATTTACGCTGGACACTTATTACCTTGGCCTTGACCGAAAAACTGCTGGATTCAACCGAGGGGTGGGGCACGAATTGCGGCACAGCATCGGTGCGCGTCTCTCTCGTCCTGTCGCTGAATCCAAGTCCGGTTGGGATTTCGATCATGAAGCGCTTTGGCAATTTGGGAGCTTTGGATCCGCAAATATCAAGGCATGGACTGTAGCATCGGAAACCGGTTACCGATTTCCGAACGTTCCGCTGAAACCGCGATTCAGCATCAAGGCGGACATCTCCAGCGGCGACGATCCAAGGAAAAATACTCTCGCTACCTTCAATCCCTTGTTCCCGAAGGGCAATTATTTTGGCGTCCTCGCCACCGCCGGGCCCGGCCCCATCAACTTTATCGATTTACACCCTCACGTTGAAACCGCGTTGCCGCATGGTGTGACTATCTCCGCCGATTGGATCTTTCAGTGGCGGGAGAGCTTGCGAGACGGAGTGTATTCCGTCCCGGGATTTCTGCTCATTCCCGCGGGAAAGAGCAGCGCGCGTTTCGTCGGGCACCGTCCGGGTTCGGAAGTGCGGTGGCAGGTGAATCGTCACCTGTGGTTTCAAGCCGACTATGGAATTTTTTATGCCGGCAAGTTTGTGAAAGAAAGTCAGCCAGGCCGCAACCTGAATTACTGGGCTCTATGGACCGGATACAAGTTTTAGGAGCGAACAACCATGAAGAGTTTTGAGGAACGACGACCAAATAATTGTTTACAGCAATGATTGACGCCGCCTCTGGCCCAGCAAAAAAGCAACAATCGGCAGATAAGTATGAGTGAGAAAATTACGATTTTGCACATTGATGACCATCCCGTGTTCCGCTACGGAATTGAGACCGTCATCAAAGAACAACCGGACATGGTATTGGTGGCACAAGCTTCCACAGGACAGCAGGGTATTGACTATTTTCGGTGGCAAAAGGCTGACATCATTCTCATGGATCTCAGGCTTCCGGACATGAGCGGCATAGACGCAATGATGGCCATCCGCGCCGAGTTTCCTGACGCACGTTGCATCATCCTGACTACTTTCGAGTTGGAAAACGAGATTCGCCGAGCCCTCGCGGAAGGGGCGCAAGCTTACATGCTCAAGAGCATGCCTCCTCGCGAGTTGCTCGATGCGATTCGCGAGGTTCACGCGGGAAAAAGAAAAGTTCCGATCCAGATCGCAACCACGTTAGCGGAACACTACAGCGACGAACCGCTCTCTGATCGCGAAGTGGAGGTTCTTCGTTACTTAGTGGACGGAAATCGCAACCGTGACATCGCTGAGAAGCTCTATATCGGCGAGGAAACCGTAAAGGCTCACATGAAACACATTATGGAAAAGCTCGGCGCCAATGATCGTACGCAGGCTCTCGCTATCGCGTTGCGTCGTGGGCTGATTCATTTATAGGAACCGATTTCAAATCGCTTGTTTTTTACTTGATCCGAATCGCGATCTGAAGGCGGCCCCGCCCCAACTCTAGGCCTTGTTCTCGGTTTCAGTGTGGAACTTCAAGAAGTCAGATGCCCCACTCTCGCTCGCAAACAGCACGCGAGGATGGGGCATCCTCTGTTTAGGAGTCTGATGGTCAAAACCAAAACGGCTCTATCCCTCCGCGCGGGTGACGGCGTCGTCGGAAAGAGTGGTTGCGAAGGCGGCCGGGGTTGTAGGAGTTAGTTGGTACGGATTGTCGGGTCCGGAGCTGCCATTCCTCAACACCGAACATAGTTCGGTGATACCACGAGTCGAGATCGCGAGTCAACGAAAAGTTCATTTTGGAACTCATGCCGCTCGGGAGAGTGTTCGTCCGCGATCGTCGGACGCCGGCGCGAGCAACGGATTGCGAAATTCATGATTCACTGCTTATTCACTGTTCTTTGTGGCGCGTAAAAATCGCAAATTTCGATAATCTCTGACGCGGCAGGAGGTTGCGCGGAACTGTCCGTTGCTCGCCACCTTTTTCAGAACAATTCACTGTTAGATTCGCTGATAAATTCGCTGTTCGGCGAACACCAGTGAATTAAGCCAGTTTCAGGCTGAGTCCGTTGCTCGCTCGAAGACCGCCGATGTGTTCTTTTCGCAGGGGCGCATGCGCCAATGGAGCCTGCGGAGCATCGGCAGGCTGACCTACAGCTATGACAACGCCGGCAATCTGCTGGACCTGAGTTTGTCTAATACTGACGGCGCTATGGCCACAGCATGGAACCGGTCACAAAAGGCACGTAGCGAGTGCGCCGTCAACAACTTACAAGAGTCTTTCTTTACAATGCAGATGGCAATTGGTACGATTCAGTACGGAGTGTTTCGAATAATCCTTCCTAAGTAATTCAAAACAAAAGTGGGCCTGTGGCGCAGCTGGGAGCGCGCTTCCATGGCATGGAAGAGGTCGTCGGTTCGATCCCGACCAGGTCCACCAAATCCTTCAATCACTTAAACGGGACGATTGGGTGCAGGCATGATGTTTGTGTCATTGGTTGTGTCATAACCTGCCATTTTGGTACTGCTCGCAAGGGATTCCATTGCCTTGCGTTTTGCCTCCATCCGTATATGGCTGTACCGTGCAAGCATGCGGCGGCTGACGTGACCGGCAATCGACATAATCGTTTCGTCAGGAGTGCCGCTCTCAGCAAGCTGGGTGATGGCGCAGTGCCGGAGATCATGGAAACGGAAGCCCTCCAACCCTGCCTTCTTGGTGAGCGTTCGCCAGGCTGACCGCCAGCTATTTACGTGTCTCTTGGGATCGAACAAGCTGACGCTGTACCGAATTACTTTCCTGCCGCTAAAAGTGAAGTTCGGCACGAAGGCAGCGAAGACATAGTGAGCTGGTTCCACGGCCCCGAAGGATTCCGCACGCCTGCGCAACCTCCCCAAGGCAGACACAGAAACATCAGTGAGGGGAATGACTCGCTCGCCTGCCTCAGTCTTCGATCTGCGGATTGTCAGTGTCCGCGCGAACAGATCCACGTCCGACCACTGCAGGCCCCTTAGCTCGCATCCACGAGCCGTTGTGTTCAGGCATAGGATTGCGGCCAGGTAGGCGGTCTCCCATTCCGGGCGGAGCATCGCCGTTTTAAGAAGCTGCTGTTTCTCCTCCTCAGTCAGAGCGCGACCGATGCTGACTGGCTCCCTGAGAGGGCGTACATCATCAGCAACGCGCGCCCAGAGCTTCGCTCTCTTCAAGATGCGACGCACGACGCCTAACTCCGCGTTCAACGTCGCGGGTCCAACGCCTTGCTCCGCACGCCAAGTTCTGTATTCTGAAATTCGCCTAGCACTGATGGCCCTAAGCGGCTCCTGTTTGAAATATTCGCGAAGTTTTACAAGGAGCTGCTTCTCCTTCGCTTGGCTCGCGCGGGCGAGTTCTACCTTGCGAGCTGCCACATAGTCATCGGCTGCTTGCAGAAATAGTTGCCGGCCAAGAGTCGTCGAATGCTGCGTTACCTTGCCTTCCGATGCTTGCTTGATAAGCTCCCTTTCTTTTGTTTGTGCTTCACGCCAGTCCGTCGTACCTAAGGACTGCCGGATGCGGTTTCCGTTTTCGACAAAATCTGTATGCCAGATTTTTCCGCGTTTTCGTAAGGACATTCAGCTTTTTCCTTTCTGTTTTTGCTGCTTGGACTTCTGTTCTTTCCGCCAGCTTTGACCTTTCTCATGCCACCACTGTTTCTTCCAGATCGCCTGGGCTTTTTGGGCACACTGTTCTGAGCAATACCGCGCGCGTGGATGATCGGAAATGAAATACGGTAGGACATTGCAGTCCACCCTCGCACACCTTTTCAGGATTCCTCTTTGTGCGAAAGTGAACAATTTGAGAATCGACGCTTCGAAAAGGTCATGAGCCACAAATGTCAATTCTCCGCCCGAAAAGTCAAAGCTTCCCGTCACTTCGGTCACTCGTGGCAGCATGAGCGATCGTCGTTCAGTGGTCATGCGACGAGGAACACAGGTGCCTATCGCGTCTTGCCATATGTGCCGAAGCACCTGCTGCGACTTTAGAAAACCTGTGATAGCCAACTTTAATTTTGATCCTTCGACATCAGAGTGTCGGAGGGGGCCAAATCTCAGAACAAATCTCCGGACGGCTAAAGGATCGGCCGGGCAATTTGCAACTGATTCGAGAGCCTCTCTATCTGGCTCTAGGTATTCATCGATTAAGTGGTGGCAGGTTCCATGCAACACGTGTTCGCCGCTTTTCGAAAGCGTCGCTTCCTTCACGTGGATGGCAGGAGCGCAAAACCTAAATTGTTGTTTGAGTTTCATTAGGAGTGATAAGAGTATTTACAACTCCTGCTACTACTGCATACGATAGCACCGAATGACTAGGAGCAATCAACAAAATGGAACAGCATACTCAGAAGAAGCTGAGGAGTCTTGATGAAGGAGCACTGCAGTTGGGGATTTCGAGATTCACGTTGTACGGCTACGCACGCCGTGGCTTAGTGCAGACCGTCATGATAGGTCGTCGTCGCCTGATTTCCGAAAATGAATTGAGCCGGATTGCGCGCGAGGGTGTCGCCACGGGAAGGGGCTCGCAACACGAGACGGTATAACCGGAAGGCAGAATGCCGAATCTCTTTTATCAAAAATGGAGGCAGTACTACCAAATGCCTCGCCTGCCCGAGGAGTTGGAGAAGGGGCTAAGTGCCTCGGCGTTTCGACTCTACGCCTTTTTGTGTCGGGAGATGTTCATTAGCACCGCACCAGATCTCAGATTTAGCAACAAAGAAATCTCCTCTCGTGTCAGTATTCGTGATGGCAAAACGCTAAGCAGGGCCCGCAAGGAGTTGCAAGACGCCGGGCTCATTCGGTGCCGGAAGATTCCACCAGGCATCTACTCGCACATCATCCTCGATCAGCACGGCGATCCGATTTGTGCGCCCAAGGGACGAAGAGGTATCCGCCACTACGATCCAATAACTTCGACCGTTCGGGCAGCCAGCGCGCTCATAGACGCAAAGAAGAAAAATCCGCGCGGAGTTCTACAAGAGCAACAACACTCGGCGGAAACGAAGATCGTAAGTTCAAAAGATTGCCGAGTGCATGGCATTAGCCAGCACTGGAGTCGCAATGGTAAAAGTTGGACTTGTGAAAAGTGTCATCCTTACGTCAGCTCCGAGCCCTTTCGGGTTCCCAATAGCAAAGAGATCGGCTTTTCCTAGGGAATTCTTACGAGGCGGTCTCCGACAAGATCGATTTCGGCGCCGGAGAATTTCCTCCGCTGCGAGGGAAATATTCCTTCTCGACAATACACAACTTTCTCGGAGACAAGCACTTACGGCGATCTCCGCCCTTATAAAACTCCTATAGGAAAGAATAATGAGAGACTTTCTGTTCCCCTGTTTGTCCTTCCTGTCGTTGTTCCTGACGTAGAGCGATGAGACGATCGCTAGTGGCGCGCAAGTATCATCAGACTGTGTTGCTGCTTCCGAAGAGCGCCGATCAATCCAGACTTTGGACTCAGCCTACAGTTACTAACAGATAGAGGAAATCGCAATAGTGGGCGCGCGCCGGTGATGAATACGAGTGAGGCTCTCGCAGCCTCTGCGAGTCGCAGAGTCGGAATGCTTGGCAAAGTGAAGATAAGCAAAAGAAAATTCAGCCTGGAAGCTGTTGCAGCCAGTTTAGAACGATGTGCAAAGCAACTGGATCGGATCACAGCGACGAAAAAGGGCCGGTTGCCGCCCTCTCTTGAGCGAGATCTTCCGACAGTTGGGTGGGCTGTCCGGATGAGTGGTTTCGAGATTCAAAATGGTACCCTAGACGCAGAGAGAGCCAAGTTGATCCGCCGTGTTTGCCGTCTGCTGGTGCAGCATGCACAACTTCAGGCGAAAGCTGGAGCCACCGACGTCTTTCTCAGGCCCTTCACGAATCCCAAGGAAAAACTAGAACAGTGACAAAGGCAGAGCCATCCTTCGCGAGACCAACACGCGCGAGAGGGTAGTTACGGATGTGCGCACGCATTCAACTTCATTCTTCCTGATAACCCATAGCATGAAGTAGCCGTGTGGCCTCAGGCTGACAATCAGGACAGAGCACGAAATGCCATCCGTTGAGGGACTCGCACCTGCTATCCGCCTCGATCCACAACATCCGCAGTCTGCGGTCCTCGACCGGCAGCCTTACGGGCACGGTTCCAGTACCCATGAAGGGTCCTGTACAGCCGTTGTCTGGCGGCGCAAACCCATCGAAAAGACTAGGAGGTGGTTTCACTTCTCGGGTGACCTTCTTGCTCTAATCCCCCCAAGGCACCAGCGGCTTTCAGAAGTCGTTACAGGATCGATTGCGCTGTAGGCTAATTTCAGCTCAATGATTCGGATAACGTCGCAGCCCGAACTTTGCAATACCGAAGATTCCTAGCATGATCATGATCGCTCCCCAGATCCACATGGCTGAATCGCCGGATATGAGCATGGCGAAACCGAGAATGATCCACACCACGAAGGCAATGCGCCGAACGTAATAGGCGGCCTCACCGCGAAGCGTCACGACATACCGGACCTCCAGCTAACTGCCGAGCTTCCCTGCGCAATTCGGGTATCCGTTTCCTTCCACAGAGAGGTTCGCTCCCTGTAGGCTTTGGCCGATTTATCGGCGATAGCCTACTAGCAAGATGGCTGGGTGTCCAATGAGAACGTTACGGCTCGGTTCGGCAAGAGACTTCAGAAGTTGCGCCGGCAACATGGATGGACACAAGTTCAAATGGCGGTGAATTTGGGTATCGATCGCTCCTACATCAGCGACATGGAACGGGGAAAGAAGAACGTATGCCTACCAACCCTAGAGGTCATAGCACAGGGATTTGGAATTTCGATTTCCAAGCTCCTCTCTCGTCTGTAAACCTACTGGTACTCATCCAAATGCAAGCTGGACTCTCGCAAGTGTGACCAGTGTTCCACTCCGCAACCCGCACAACTGATCGAGTAAAGACCTGATCCTTCGAAACCGCCTCGAATGGTATAGTTGCGGCTTTGCCGCACATGTCAGCCCCGGGCCCCTCATGCCTCAGAATGACGGTAACCCTTAGCTTGGCCCCAGGGGAGGTGAGTCGCGTAACACTCCAAACTTTTTCGACGCGGGGGTGTGAGAGAGCGACGGCGCTGAAGCCGGGGTCGCTTTAGCGACCGGCTCTGGGCGGGACTCCAACCCTTGACTCGGCCCGGCACGGGTCGCCGGCCTGGAGTCTGGGAAGTAAGCGCGGAGGGTGTGCGACGGGTGCCGGGGCCGTCTGCTCTGTCAGTCGAAGCGCTCGTAAGCCAGATCGCAAACCTCGCGCACTTTGGCCGGTCGGACATCGCGCGCTTGCCTCTCCAACTCGAAGGGTGAGACGCGGGCCTGCGGCCCGCGCAGATCAGAACAGACAGACGGACCAGATCGGACCGCGGAGACATCCGGCAGCTTGGCGATGGACGCCGACTGATTCCAGCGAATCGACCGACAGGCACGCGACGGACAGCGCACCGGGAGCAACACCGAGGTCGAGTCCGACCGTTTATCCATTAGCCAGACATGGCCGCAGACATCACACTGACACGCCTGCACGTTAATAAGGGCCATTTGGCACAGTGACCACGGGACAGTGGCGCAATGTACCAAAACAGATCAGCGCAAAAACGCGCGCGTGTTTAGAGCTGTGTGTAGACCTGGAAGTAACTGTTGATAAACAGACAGACATTTTCTATCCCCAATTTTGACTGTTCGGGAGGAAAGCGAGTTTTTCAACACCCACGGCGGTTACACCAACTGAGGCCTCTGCAGTGGCGAGAAAGCTCGCGCCTACATTCGTCTATTCAGTGATCTTCGCGCGAATCACAGCAATCAGGGCTTCCGTGGTAGAGACGTCGATGCCGTAATGTTCCCCATCGCGCACAATCGGACCGCCAATGGCATCCAACTCCAGCTGCCGCCCGGAGGCAAGGTCTTTCTGCATGGAGCTACGTATCCCCGAGGGCAACCCGTCGTAGATCGCCTGGATCTGGGCCGCGTCAACTTCTGCGCGGCTTGCTTTCGACACGGCACAGGCCTCAGTCATGGCGGAAATCAATTTGCGTTTCCACTCCGCGTCCGCGTAGATCTCTCCTTTGTTCATACCTGATGCCGACGTTACAAGTGCAAACGGTCCCAGGAAGCAGAGCTTGCTCCACAGCAGAGTCTGCTCGTTCTGGATGAACCTGCACGTGAATTCGAGATCACGCAAGCGGGCGACGATCGCTCCGAGGACTTGCTCGCCACTGGCGGCAAGGTTGAGATTCACGAACGGGGAGCGCTGCACGAACCGTCCCGGACCAATCTTCTCGGCTTCAACCGCGATCGTCGCCGGCACCACGCGATCACGACCAAAATGTGCCCGTAGGACCTCGACGTGGTCCACTCCGTTCAGCAACGGAACTATACAGCGTGGCGATGACTGCACGGCTTGCAGCGCCGTTTTTAGTTGATAGGTTTTGGTTGCGATCCACAGCACGTCAACCGGATTTGGGAGCGTGGCCGCGACTTTCACCGACGCCTCGATGGCGCCGGACGGCCGTTCCACTGACAAGTTAGCGGGATAACCCGGCAACCTCTCTGGTCGAACTAGTACGGTGACACCTTCGCCAAGCGATGCCACCGCAGCGCCAACCAGACCTCCGATGGCTCCTGCTCCCAAAACTGCATGTTCCATGCCGGCGTTCCCCCAGTGGAAGCTATACGATACTCAGTTTCTCCGTTTCGCTGGAATGAGTTGAAGGGACACATCCGGGGATCGTTAACGTGAACGGGCGATCACAGGTCACCGAAGTGAACAAGAGGATCAGCAGAGCCGTCACGGGCACCTAGACCTTAGCGGCTACGGCGTTCAATTCTGAGACTGCGGTCTCAATCTGCGAACGGCAGCTTTTAATGAGCCGGCTGGGTACTGGGTTGCGGTGGCGGGGAAGTTGGGTTGCGCTGTACTCCGGAAAAATCTACCTTCGGAGTTTGGCGAGACCCCTCGGCGGCGGCAAAATAGGCATCGTTTCGCTTGAATCCGGCCATGTTGGCCCATATGCTGTTGGGGAACATTCCGATGAAGGTGTTGTAGTCCTGCAGCGCATCGTTATAGCGCTTTCTCTCAACGGCAATTCTGTTTTCTGTGCCCGCTAGTTCGTCTTGCAGACGCAAAAAGTTTTCGTTGGATCGCAGTTGCGGATAATTTTCGACCACAACAAGAAGCCGGCCCAGCGCCCCGTCCAATTGCTGGTTCGCCGCAATCTTCTCCGATGGACCCCCAGCTGATAGCAGAGCGGATCGAGCTTTCGCGATATCCCCAAATACTGTCTGTTCCTGTTGAGCAAATCCCTTCACCGTCTCCACTAGATTAGGAATCAAATCGGCTCGGCGCTGAAGTACGATGTCGACCTGTGACCACGCAGCTTTGACGCTTTCGTTCTTCGTGACCATTTGGTTCTTGGCACTGACATAACTTCCTCCGACTGCGAACAGCAACACAACGATCACAATGACAGCGATTAGAGCCTTCATTCCTGGTTCTCCCTCTTCTTAGAGCTGTTCTACGAAAGATATGACCTGTTCAACTGTTTTCAGATAACTAGCCAACATTGTATTCACGTCGAGCGCATCTCCCTTCAATTTGCCTTCGCGCACTGAGAGCACATCCAAAAACGCCTTGGCGTCAACCTTTACTCTTTGTTCGATCTGGAGAAGCAACGCGCGTTTCCCAGCTGCAGGCTCTTCTCCCACAATCATCAGCGAATGCCGGAAAAGCGTTACGAAACTAGAAAGGGATTCGAGCATCAAGTTCAGCACGCTGTTGCGATTGACTGAATCGATTAGGAGTTGTTGCCGAAACAGGATGAGCTTGGTGCGTAATTCATGCTCAACTTGGACGCGGTGCAGCGTGCGGGGAATCTCTATGGCTGCGAACACATCCTCGCCATAAAGCACGCGATGATGCTTCTGGATATCCATGAACTCAATCGGAAACACGTCCGAAGATTGCTTCACCTCTTCTACGGTCAGGAGCAACGGGGCAGGATGCTTCTGTTTTCTCCACCAGTTGACAGGTTCCGATAAGGCAAGCATGACGTTCGCAGAGAGAGTCTTAACAAGGCACAGGACATTTACATCCGAGAAGTTTTCGTGAAATTCTCCAGACACGGCAGAACCATACAGAACAACGGAGTGCAGGCTTTCACCGGCGGCATCTTTCAATCGGTCGACAAGCTGCTGTAGAGATTGTTCCATTGCTCTCTTCAGACCTGCGTTACCAACTTCCACTTGCCCCTCCACCGCCGGAACTGCCACCCCCAAAGCCGCCGAACCCACCACCGCCACCAAAACCGCCACCACCGCCCCAGCCGCCTCCACGAGAGCTGCGTCCCCCACCAAACCCGCTGAATAACAAACCAAAGAGCAACGAACGCCCTAACCCGGTGAACAGCAGCAAGAACAATACAACGGCTCCAGGCACGATGAGGCCGATGGGTATTCTGAGAGGTTTCTGGTCGCTAACCTCAGGCGGCGCTCGCGCAGCCAATGTTCCGACGGTGACGCCGGCATCTGCCGCAATGGTCTGAGCGACCCGTTCGGTTAGGAGGCGCACTGCAGCGTCGTATTCCCCTTGTTTCAGCAGAGGCACGGCCTCTCGTCCGAATCCGCCAACTTTTCCGTCTGGCAAAATCGGTTCGAGACCGTATCCAACCTCAATGCGATAGAGCCGGTCATCGCTCGCGAGAAGAATCAAAACACCGCGGTTTGTGGACTTGCTTCCTATGCCCCACGCCTTGTACAAGTCCACGGCGTAGCCCTCAACGTCTCTGCCATCGAGAGAATGAATGGTCACGATGGCGATCTGGGATTTGGCTTTTTGGTCTACTTCTGCACAGAGTTGTTCGAGGTAGGAGATTGAGTCATCACTGAGAACATGAGCGAAATCGTTGACGTATCCGGTAGCCTTGAGCTGGCCGATGGGTTCCGCCGAAAGGGAGCCGAGAAGAATCAGGCATGCAATTGCGATGTGCAGACTTCGTGCAGCGGAGCACTTGCAAGGCATCAAGCAAATTGTACGCGGACGCAGCAACATGGCAGAGGGATTCCTTCGGTGTGAAACGCACTAATGTTGAGTCATTGACCGACGCAGCAGACAAGGCGTAGGTTTGGAAATCAAGATCAAAGGCAAGGAGTATTCCCGTATGAGTAACGATCTTGGCAAGAAGCCCAAAGCTGCACAAACAGCGAATCCGAAGAATCTAGAAGAAGAAATCCGTCGTCGCGCATACGAACTCTACCAATCACGCGCCCGAGAAGACGGGAAGGACGTAGACGACTGGCTGCAAGCGAAAAGCGAGGTTGAAAGCAAAGCCGGCCTCCAGCATAAGACCACCGCCGCCTGAGCCCTGGGCAACGTCCCAGGCTCCCAAGCAAGCCGCTCTCCCGAGCGGCTTTTTCAGTCCAAACCGCAAACTCCGCGACCCACCGAATCCACAAACCACTTTAACCATCATAATTTGTCGGACCAGGATCCGGCGCCGGAGATTTCATTTTGGAAAATCAAGGCTGCTGTAAATTCAGCTAACGTGTGGCACCGGTAGTCGTCTTTATATCGGCAGTGGCAGACCTTCACGCCCGATTGCGAGTGGCGGGAATGACAACGGTCTTTCAGGATTTGAAATATGGCCTGCGCATGATGGGCAAGAGTCGCGGGTTCACGGCTGTTGCGGTGATAACCCTGGCACTTGGCATCGGCGCTGCGACCACGATCTTCAGCGTGATCGACAACGTCCTCCTGAATCCTTTCCCGTACGTGGACGCCCACCGCATCGTCATGATTACGATCCATAACGATGCGGAGAATCGTCCGGGGGGACGCTCATGGTTTCGCGACGCAGAATTCCTTGACTATCAGGAGCAAAACCACGTCTTCGATGCGGTAATCGGAGGCACGGGGCAAGACGTTCTTTACTTCAACGGGCAAGGCACCGAGCAGTTCGACGGCGGATTGGTCACGCCGAATATGTTCCAAGTGTTGGGCGTTCCGGCGCTTCTGGGGCGCACGCTCCTGCCCGACGACGCCAGGCCGGGAGCTCCTCCCGTCTTTCTGATGGCCTACAAGCTGTGGGCAACTCGCTTCAACCTCGACCCGAATATCGTTGGCCGCACCTTCGTGCTGAACAATGTTCCGACTACGCTGATCGGAGTCATGCCCCCACGCGTCACCAAGCTGGGTGCGGATCTCTGGATCCCCGTCGTCCCGGATCGCGGACGGGCGGAGAAGGACGCGCACTTCTACATGTTCCAGGCTCATCTGAAGCCGGAAGTCACACTTCGGCAAGCACAGGCTGACGTCAACGTGATTGCCCATCGCCTGGCCCAGATCTATCCCAAGAATTATCCCAAGCAGTTCAGCGTGCAGATTGATACCTGGGTCGACCGCCTGGTCGGACAATTCAGCAAGACGTTGTACACGCTGGCGGCAGCAGTAGGCTTGCTGCTGCTGATTGCGTGCAGCAACGTTGCCAACATGCTTCTGGCGCACGGAGCGGCGCGCGAGAAGGAGATGGCGATCCGTGCTTCGGTAGGCGCCAGCCAATGGAGACTGGTCCGGCAACTGCTGGTCGAGAGTTTCATATTGGCACTGGGCGGAGCTCTCGCCGGTTGCCTGCTTGCCTATGCCGGCATAAAGATCCTGGTGACCTTCATTCCCCAGGACACCATTCCCCATGAAGCCGTGATCGGGCTGAATCTCACGGTGCTTGCCTTTTGCATTGTTGTCTCGATCTTTACCGCGGTCCTGGCCGGACTAGCTCCGGCGCTGCAAACCGCCAAGATCGACATCGTCGAGCGCCTAAAGGATTCCGCCGCTACCGTGAGCGTCGGATTCCGGCGCGGCAAACTGCGCAGCGCACTGGTCGTGGTTGAGGTCGCACTGTCGCTCGTGTTGTTGGCTGGGGCTGGGCTGCTCATGCGCAGTTTTATTTCCTTGCAGGCAGTTGATCTGGGGCTGAGACCCGACAACATTCTCGTGGCTCGCATCCCATTGCCGCGCGGACAATACACTACCCCCGCGGCCAAGCAACAGTTCTTCCGCACGCTGCTGGAGCGCGTTTCCGCCTTGCATGGAGTCGTCTCCGCGACCGAGACAAGCACCCTTCCGCCCTATGGAGGCATCGGCACTGAAATTGAAATCTCCGGCAAGACGCATTCCGACAAATGGGAGGGCATCTTCCAGCTCGTCAGCGAAGGATACTTTCGTACGCTCGGCATCCGCCAGCTACGCGGGCGTACTCTCTCCGAAGTCGAGGTGAACGATGCGCGCAAAGTCGCGGTCATCAATCAGACGCTGGCGAGAAAATACTTTGGGCAAGAGGATCCCCTCGGTCGAAGCCTGACGCTCAAGATGCTCGCCACTGAAATCACTCCTCCGGTCACCGATCCGGTATTCGAGATTGTGGGCATAGTCTCCGACGCAAAGAATCAAGGCATTCAAGAGCCGCCGCGTCCCGAAATCTTCATTCCGTACACGATAACCGGCTCGTTCGAGCGCGGCATCCTGGTGAGAACGGAGCGCGATCCGCTTGCGATGCTCGACACCCTGCGCAAGGAAATCTGGTCGGTGGATCGCAACGTGGCCCTCACCATGACTGGAAGTCTGGAGGACTACCTCAAGCGCTTTAGCTATGCCGAGCCGCGCTTTAGCCTGATTCTGCTCGCAGTATTTGCGGGAATTGGACTCGTACTTGTCACGCTCGGAGTCTACAGCCTGATTGCATACACGGTTTTGCGTCAAACGCGCGAGATCGGGATTCGCATGTCGCTCGGCGCCACGCGACGCCAGGTTCATCGCATGGTGCTGCGTATGGGCTTGCAGCTCATCGCGCTGGGCGCGGTTGCGGGACTGCTCTTGAGCTTCGGCCTTACCCGCGTGTTGGCCCATCAACTCTGGAGCGTGTCATCGCATGATCCAGTCACGCTCGCGGCGGTGGTCGGCGTCATGGGCTTGGCCGGACTTGCAGCCTGCTACTTCCCAGCCCGCCGAGCCACGCAAGTCGATCCCATTGTGGCACTGAGATACGAATAATTCTGCCTACTCGGCCAAGAAGTGAAAGATGCGCCTTCTGGGCACGCTGCCCACTTAGCGTCTTGTTCAATTGTCACAGCGCGCTCCGAAATAGACCCTTACCGCATTCATCCAGTGTGTCGCAATGGCAGTTTTTCATCATCCTTTTCGGCAAACGGCGTACTGTCGTTATCCCTTCCATCAGACGCTCGAGTTCGGCCAGTTTTTTGCGGGACAGCGCACGCCAGCGCTCTGAAGCGCGCGTAACATTGCGGAAGCCGAAAAAGAGCTGGCGAATTTCCTCAAGGGTAAAACCGAGCATGGAGCGCGGTTGCATCACGGCGGGCGCAGCTTAACTCGCTGATTTCGGTGGATGCGCAACGGTCGATGCCAATGAATAGCCCTTTGAATGCCATACAGATCACTATTTTGCGAACCGCCTGGTCCCAATGTGAACAGCAAAGCCATAACGCTGGCAGGCTCGACATCCCCAGGGAATGCAATTTCAATAGCACGCGGTTGCGCAAAAAATGGTTGACCTTCTTACTAAAGAGCTCTAAATTAATCCCGCTTACTTTCTAAAGGCATTTAAGTTACTAAGGCTGGCGAGAATTCCTGGATGGAGCCGACAGTCCACTTCCCACCGTTTCGCTCGAAGCTGCGCCACAGTCAGCCGGGAAGCTTGCGCGCCGCGAATTCGCGAGAGCTCTTGCGCCTCTTACGTCAGCACATGCCTTGTTCACGAGCCGACTTGGTACGCATCTCGGGACTGACGGCTCCGACGGTTTCTTCGGCGATCGAGAGTTTTCAGCGCAGAGGGCTGGTGCGATTCATCGGGGCTGGCAGGTCGAAGGGAGGGAGGCCACCGCGCATTCTGGAGTTCAATTCCCGTTATGGCTGCGTGTTTGGCGCCGATATCGGCGGTTCGAGTGTGCGCCTGGCATTGGCTGACCTGGGCGGAAACATCATCGCAAGGGTCAATGAGACCGTTCCCGAAAGCGGAACCCCGAGTCAAGTGACGACCCGCATTGCGACAGCCATCGATCGCTTGCTCCGCGAGCACGGCATCGCTCCTGAAAAAGTTCTGGAGCTCGCGGCCGGCGCACCTGGTATCACAAACGTGCGCGAGGGCCAGGTTCTCTCTGCCCCCAATTTGCATGGGTGGCATGACGTGCCCCTGGCCGAGCTTCTGCAGGACAAGACCGGGATCAGCACAACGATCGAAAACGACGTAAATCTCGGCGCCATCGGTGAAGGCTGCTGTGGAGTCGCCGGGCAGTCCGACAATTTTGCTTTCATTGCCATTGGCTCAGGCGTGGGCGCCGGAATTGTGGTGAATGGCGCTCTTCTTCATGGGGCCCGTTGGTCATCGGGCGAAATCGGCTACATGCAACTGCCGGGGTTGCCGAGCCAAGCTCTGCGCATCAATGGCCTCGGGGCGCTCGAGGGGGCGATCGGTGGCGAAGGCATCAAGCGTGCCTGGCAGGCTTGCGCCAACGGCCACGGCGGCCAGATACAGCCTACGGAGATCTTCGATCTTGCCGCCCGTGGCGATGAATGTGCCGAACGAATCTTGCACAGCACGGCCGAGCACCTCGCCGCAGCCATCGTCAACATGAGCCTGGTTCTGGACACGCCATTGGTTGTTCTCGGTGGAGGAATTGGTAGCCATCCTGTCCTGGTCGAAGCGACCCGCACAGCGATTGCGCGTAACGAGTTTGCACGCCCGGAAGTGGTTGCGAGCGGTCTGGGACAGGATGCCCAACTGCATGGGGCGGTTTGGCTCGCCATCCAGGCCGCGGAGCAGCATGGATTTCGCCGAAGGTCTGAAGGGCGCCAGCATATGCGGTTTCCGGTGAAGACGCGAGCCGGTTGATGACGCAAACGGCTCTGTGGAGTCCAAGGGTTACGGCGTTGATGCTTCAACAAGTGGCCGACAGCATTCAGGAGGATGGAATGAAAACGTCTAAGTGGCAACGCGAGGGGACACTTCGGGGAACTCGGTTGTTTGTATTTGCAATGGTTCTCGCCATGGTTAGTGCGATTTGGGTCACCCAAGCCTTCGCACAGTCGGATGCGATCAACGGTACGGTGCGCGGACGGGTATCGGATGCCTCCGATGCCTCGATCGAAGGCGCCACGGTTGCGATTCACAACTCCGCCACTGGCCTCTCCCGAACCACGCAGACAGGTTCCGACGGATACTACGTTTTTCCCAACCTTCCATTAGGCACGTATGACGTAATCGTTACCAAGGACGGCTTCGCCAACGTGCGCGCCTCAAAAGTCTTGCTGGAAGCCGGCAAGGAAGCAGTGATCGATGCGCACATGCCGCTTGCAAGCGTTTCGACCACTGTAGAAGTATCCGGTGGCGCACCGCTAATTGAACCGACACGCGTCAATGTGGGGAGAACGATCGATACCAAGGAAATTGAGAACCTTCCGCTGACATCGCGCAATCCATACAACTTTATTTTGTTTCAACCGGGCGTGAGCGGCCATCCAAATCCCGAACTGGGAATTCCCAGAACGATTAACACCAACGGCCTGCTGGACCGAATCAACTACCAGATGGACGGAATGGTCGATAGCCAGCAAGACCGCCACGGTCTTCGCCTCTTCCCTATCTCCGATACCTACGTGCGTGAAGTGCAGACGGTATCCAACAGTTACGCACCCGAATTCGGCATGACCTCGGGAAACATCTTCAACGTAATCACCAACTCCGGGACCAACGACATCCACGGGATGTTCGAGTACATTCACCGTTGGGTAGACGCGAGCGCCCGCCCCATCCTGCTATCGCCGACGGCGCCGAAACCGGAGTTGAAATTGAACGACTACTCCACTAATGCCGGGGGGCGGGTGATCAAGGACAAGCTGTTCTGGTTTGGAGCGTACGAGCATCTGGAGCGCGGCCAGCCATCGCCGGTGACGATCACTGCCGCGAACGCGGCAGCGATTGGGATCGACCCGACGCTGCTCGCAACCGGTCCCGGCACGTTGCACGGTCAGTTTGTGGACACGCGCGTGGATTGGGTGATTAACAATAAGCACTCTGCATTCGTGCGCTACAACTATTTCAGGAATTCATTTCCGTTCAACACCAACGTGGGCGGGCTGTTTGCCCTCGATTCCAGTTCCGATTTCAAGGACAAAGCCCACGTGATTGGTATGCAAGTCGTGAGCGCACTTACGCCGAGTCTGCTGAATGAGTTCCGCTTTTCCTGGCCGCTGCGCAGCAACAGCCATTTTCCTGGCACCCTGACCGCTCCCGGACCAGCGGTGCAAATTCAAGGGACTGCAAATTTTAATGGAACCACCGCTGCGGGCGATCAGTTCACCGAGAAGATCCCCAACCTCAACGAAAATCTGACTTGGATTCACGGAAAACATTCCTACAAGTGGGGAGGATCATGGCAGGAGAACGTCGATCTGCAGAAAGCCGATTCCTTCACGCAGTACATATTTCCCAGTATCGCCGCTTATCAGAGTGCAAAGTCCGGCGCCAATCCGCGGTCCTATTCAACCGTTAACGTGAGCAACGGGGGCACTGTCCCGTCCTATCATTCGGTCTTTTTCAGTTTGTACGGGCAGGACAACTGGCAGTTCACGCCGAAGTTGACGCTGGTTTACGGGCTCCGCTATGACAAGTTCGTGCCCCCGCCCTCCGATCCGAACGCTCCCTTCGTCGATTCCCGGAACTTTAATTCTCCCGGCGCAAATTTTGCGCCGAGAGTAGGATTTGCTTACCGGCTGACGCCGAAGACGATCGTTCGCGGCTCCGGCGGAATCTTTTACGAATCGCCGGCAACCAACACCTGGTTTAACACTCTGCTGAATAATGGGAATCTCTCGTCAGTATCCTTGGGACCGACCTCTTCCGGTGCTCCGGCGTATCCAACCATCCTCACTTCGGTGGCACCAACGGGAACCCCAAATGATGTGACCTCGGTAGACCCCAACTTCCGCAATGCCTATACCATCAACACCAGCCTGCAGCTGTCTCGCGAACTCAGCAGCAACGACAGCATTACACTCGGCTACATTCATACGGGAGCCAGGAACCTCGAGTTCCTGAGCAACATAAACCTTATTAATCCGATCGCTGCTCTTCCCGATGGACGGCCGGTCTACAGCAAGAATGTGAATGCCAGCACGAGGCTATTTCCTCAGTTCAACAATATTCTGCTGCAGCAGTCGGGAGCGCGTTCCGTCTATGACGCCGGTCTCATCAACTACACGCACAGGCTCTCTGCGGGAGTGCAGGTGAGTGCGGCTTATACCTGGTCGCATACCATTAGCGACGCGCCCGATGTGAACAGCTTCGAACAAAATCTGCCGATCGAGGACCCAAGCAACCGCCTGCGCGATCGCGGGAACAGCTTGGTGAACCGCCCCAACTCGTTCACCATGAGCTCGATCATTGAGCCCAGAGTAAATAGCGGAAACGCGGTGTTGCGAGGTATCTTGAACCACAACATGTTTTCGCTTCTCACCAATCTTTCCTCGGGAGACCAGCAGAACATTACCGGCAAGTCTCAGATCAACGGCGACCAGAAGACTTCCGCAGTCACGCGGCCTCTATTTATTGGGCGCAATTCAGTGCGAGGACCATCAGTCTACCAAGTAGATCTTCGCTATACGCGTACCATCGCCAGACTTTGGGAGCGGCTGGAGCCGCAGTTCTTCCTTGAGGCAAACAACCTCTTTAACCACCCCAACGTGACCAGCTTGAACAGCTCGATAGCGATCGGCGGTCTGGATTCCGTGGGATTCCCGACGGCGACAACCGGTCTGCCGGTTAGCTCGACGGGCGCGGTCATTCCCTTGCCATCCGGCTTCCCGAAATCCAGTACCGTGCTCGAAGGCAGAATCGTCCAACTCGGCTTGGTGGCCCGCTTCTAACGCAAATGGAGAGACCAGCGAGATGGGTATCCGCCGCTTTCCATGAATGAGAGGCTCGTGACTTCCAATTCGACTCGCCTCGACGAGGCTGCAGCCACGGAGAAGTTTCCCGCTCCGGTGTATCGCGAAACCGTGTTGGCGGCCAACTTCGAAGATGCGAAGCGCTATTTCTTGGCCAGTCTGCTGCAGATTCACTATGCCCATACGATCATGCTCGAGCGTCAGCACATCCTCTCTCGCGAGGATGCGCAAGCCTGCCTGAGCGCTCTGGATCGTCTTGACCTTGAGAAGATCAGGTCCGCGACTTACGACGGCACGTGCGAGGACCTCTTCTTCTATATCGAAGACCTGCTTGCCGCGGACATAGGGGTCGACGTCGCTGGCAGAATGCACACCGCGCGCAGCCGCAACGATATCGATCTCACTCTCTATCGTATGTGCGTTCGCAACGAAGTGCTTGGCTGTGCTACTTGCGTTGCCGACGCGCGGGACGCCTTGTTGCGCTTGGCGGAAGCCAACATCACTACGCTGATGCCGGGGTACACGCATACCCAGCCCGCGCAGCCGACGACCTTCGCCCACTATCTGGCGGCGGCGGCCGAGTTCCTGGGCCGTGATTTTGATCGCCTGTGTTCTGCCTGGACAACGGTCAACCGCAATCCGCTCGGGGCCTGTGCCATTACCACTACCGGTTTCCCTATCGACCGCAACTGCACCGCAGAGCTTCTGGGTTTCGAAGGCCTGCAGATCAATTCCTACGGTGCGATCGCCGCGATTGATTACGTAACCGAAGCGGCTTCCGCGGTTGCGATCTGTATGATCAACCTAGGCAAACTGGTGCAGGATTGCCTGCAATGGTGCACCGCTGAATTCAATTTTCTGCGCCTGAACGATTCGTTGGTACAGACCTCCAGCATCATGCCGCAGAAGCGGAACCCTGTGTCGCTTGAGCACACCAGAATTCTGGCGAGTAAAGCCTTCGCCCACGCGCAGGGGGTATTGACCTGCGCGCACAACACGCCCTTTGGCGACATCGTGGACAGCGAGGACGATCTCCAGCCGCTAGTCTTTTCGGTGTTCGAAGACGCCACCCGGGCGTTGAAGTTGTTTGCGGGGGTAATGCGGGGCTGTCAGGTGAATAAAGAGCAGATGGCGCGCCGTGCCCGGAGTGGCTTCCTCACAGTGACGGAGCTTGCCGATACGTTAGTGCGCAGCGAAGGACTGAGCTTTCGGCTCGCGCATCGCCTAGTACATGCCGCAGTGCAAAAGCTGGGCGAGTACGAGACCGAAGCGATGGTAGCTGCCGTCCAGGACCTTGCAGGGGAGATCATCGGGCGGCCGCTTCGCACCGGCGCAAACCTCCTTCGCCAAGCTCTCGATCCGGAACACTTTGTCGCGATCAGGACCATTCCGGGTGGTCCAGCTCAGGAGACATTGAGCGCCCAGATTCTTGTAATGCGCAGGGAGCAAGAAACCATGAACTCCTGGATATCGCTGAAGAAACACAAGCAAAGCGAGTACCCGAAGCGAATCGAGAGCGCAAAAGCAATCATCCTTTCCAAGTGAAGCTAATTCGATCTGCAAGAATCGCCAACCAAAGCGACCGGAAGCTCGCACTCGTATTTGTCTTCGCTGATCATCGGGCAGTTTCGGCAATGTCAACGCGGCGGCTTCTCTCCTTATATATGGGTGGCTAGGGACATCAAGATCTGAGGAAGTTTTATGAAATATCTTCGCCAGCTTTCAATCCTTGCCTTGTCGGCAATTCTGTCCGGCGGAGTTTTCGCCCACCAGTCGGTTGACTTCGCACCAGCCCCAAACTTAGACCTAGTGCCGTTGGCGATCGATCGGGGAGCGGCAGCGTTGCGCCAGAGCCTTCGCAAGCTGCAGACGCGCGCCAGCCTGATTGAGATCACTGGCCATCCCGACGACGAAGATGGTGGCACGCTTACAGATTGCAGGGAAACGCCTAACGTATGAGCACTTGACCGGGAAAGATCAGCGCGGAAAATCGCGAGAGGTGGGAGTTGTGTGTAGACCTCGAACGCGCGATTGCAGTTCTTCAAAGCAGTTCGCGACCCTCTGCCGTCGGGGCCCGCCGAGTTATATCGGTTGTTGCTCGAAAAGGACGGCGACATATGAGCCCTGAGGCGCGTGCCAGAATAGCCGCAGCACAGCGTAGAAGATGGGCGAAGGTGAAATCAAAGCACGCCGCCGCTTCAGCGGGTGCAGCGAAGAAGAAATAATGGTGGAAATCTAGGATCGGGCGGAAATCCCTCAAGCAGCAGATTGCCCGAATCGGCCTAAAGAAGGGCAGTCTTGAAAGCCGCCGCGTCGACATGGGAAGGCTTTTCGCGTTGCTGAGGGTCCACCTCATCTAACGGCGATAAAAGAAGGTAACGGTTGTCAGGTGGTCCAATAACAGTAGAGATTTGGCAGCGAACTAGCCGTTTCTGAACGAGATCCAATTGGCTCGGCGAGAAGTTGGGATGAAATGAATTTTTTCTAGTCACCATTAGTTGTTAGCTGCCAGAGCCTCTGGCGACTTCCGAAACTCATCAAGTCTCCGTCGTTGCTGTGGGTTGAGGAGTTGATAAATCTTTGCGCGCAGCCGCGAATTCGCAACAATCAGGTTCGTCAGATTGCGTGCCTGCACATTGGCTAAGCTCTTGACCTGTTTCTCGTTCTTCGTCTGGTCTTGACCAGTAATGGCGACCAGTTGTTCATTTGTCAGTTGCAGTTGAGCCATTAACGGCTCGAGAGTACGGCGTTCCTCCGACACTAGCTCCTGTATAGACGTGACCTGCGCTGGAGTTAGGTCCAAATACCGAATTACCTCGGTGTTGAGCTGCAGAGGTGACAATGGGACCTCTACCAGAACAGCTTCGTTTCCCTCGGTTTCTTTTGCGACAGCGGGCGGTGCTGCGGCCGTTCGCGCAAGATCTTGAGCTAACATTTCTCGTAAGGTGCTCAATAGACCAAACTGCATCTCAGCCAGCTGATATTGCTCTCCACTGATTTCCTCTCCTTGCTCTCTACTAAGCTCGCCGCGCTGGACAGCTCCGGCAATAGCAACAAGCTTTCCAGAAAACTCCTGGGCAACGGCTAACATTCCTGCTTCGTAGTCTTGAAGCAGGTCTTTAGGACCACGTGGAGTTGAGGACGGAATAGACAGTACAGCTGCGAGCGATTCGGATGTGTTTGCGTCAGATGTCGCTGCTAGTTGCGACGCCGGAACGTTCTCTCCTTTCCGCGGCACCTCCGCAAACGATAATTGAGAAATCGTAAGTGTTGTCCAAAGGAGGATGGCGATCAGTTTTGTTTTCAAGAAGGTCCCTTTTTGCATCTGGGTTTGCACGTCGCGATGTAAGTGAGTGAAGAACCGTGCATCCCGGAGCTGGAATGGCATGTTGTTAAACGGCCTCATCTGATTTCTTCTCTGCGGTCTCGAAGTGCCGAAGCACCAGCCAGTCCACTTTGATGAGGCGAGAGGCAAGAGTCTGTTTGCAAAAACAGATTCTTGCCCCGAAACGGAAGTTACTGAGGAGTGGCTGGATAGGAGCCGCTGATGACTGAGAGATGTTGTGAGCTGCTGGTTTCATTCTGATCTACGTATGGCAATTGGTCTGCCAAAGCGTTATGAACGTAAGTTCTGCAGGATAAGGTGAAGAACGTGTCACGAACATTGAGCGATGATGCCTGAAAGAATGAAGCGCTTTTCTTAAAACGGCTAAACATCTTTTCTTCAGTACGCTATCGCAATGATCATGACATCGAAGAAGCGACCGGATCCTGAGCAGAAGGAGCAGGAGCGAACGCGCTAGGACGGCAACCCCGACTTGTGCGATTCGAAGTACGTGTTCAATGGACTGTCTGATGCTATATCGACAGAGAGTCCATCATTCGGTGTCCCAATAACGACATGACCGAGTGTGTAATGCCGATATTCCTAATTTGCTGAAGGAATCGTTGAGGCAGATCGGTAGCCGACTTATAAGAGACGAAGTCACACTCGTTGACCTCTTATGCTGTTGAAATGTTGCTGATACGGTCAATCGCGAGTACTCCTCGCGATTTCCACAGAGTTCGACGGTCTGGCATGCGAACTGCTTAGTTGCTCCGTGTAGAGGTAAGCGTCGTATGAAAAGCCAAACCATCGTTCTGGATCCTAACCGTCGCAACGGTGAGACGACTGTGTTCGCGGATGCTCTGCGAAGAAATATTGTTGGCCAGGAACAGGCTGTCGAAGAGCTGGCAAATATCTATCAAACGTTTTTGGCGGGCCTCAATCCGCCGGGACGTCCGATAGGTAATCTGCTGTTCCTTGGGCCGACCGGTTCGGGAAAGACGCGAGTGGTGGAGACGATGGCGCAGGCACTATTTGGCGATCCTCGTGCCTGCATCAAGATCGACTGTGCGGAGTTTCAGCATTCCCACGAAATCGCCAAGCTGATTGGCTCTCCTCCGGGATACTTGGGGCATCGTGAGACTCATCCGGTATTGACGCAGCAGGCTATTGATCAGTGGCATACCGAGAAGCTGAAGCTTTCCATCCTGCTGTTTGACGAGATTGAAAAGGCTTCCGATGCGTTGTGGCAGCTACTGCTTGGCATTTTGGACAAGGGCACACTCACTCTGGGCGATAACCGTCGCGTAGATCTTTCGCAGTGCATCATTATTATGACGTCCAACCTCGGGGCGGCCGAGATGTCGAACCTGGCAAACGGCCGCTTCGGATTTTCGCCGAAAGCAGAACTCCTTAATGATGACTTTGACGAGAAGATCGATCGTACGGCGGTGGAAGCGGCACGGCGCAAGTTCACACCGGAGTTCATGAATCGCATTGATAAGGTTGTGGTTTTCAAGACATTGCGTGCGGCTCACTTGCAGCGGATCCTAGATCTCGAGTTGGAGATGGTGCAGAAGCGCATTCTCGCATCGTCGGGCTCGAAGAAATTTCTCTTTGGTTGTTCAGAAAGCGTCAGGAACTTTCTGTTGGAAGAAGGCACGGACGCAAAGTATGGGGCTCGTCATCTGAAACGAGCGATAGAGAAGAATCTTGTGTCTCCACTGGCGAGCCTGCTGGCAACTTCCCAGTTGCAGTTTGGCGACTTCGTCCGCATCGATCTCGACCCCGAAGGCCGGGTGATTTTCATTAAGGAGGCCGACGCAGCAGTAAGCCGATTCCGGGACTTCAGTCAGGATGCGAGAGGGTTGCAGGGCAGCGCAGCAATGGCAAGCGCCTCCTCAGCAACTTTCGTTGGCCTACGGTAGTCCGTTGTCGTCGCGGTTTACTTGGATCACGCCGATTCAAAAAGGCTGCAGACGCCGATCCGATTCGTCATGATCATCTTCTCTGCGTGGCATAAGTTAACTCCCCTTTGTTCTGGGAACATCCCTTTTGGGAGCAGCTGATCTAGGGATGCATTTCAAAATCAATTAGAAGGAAGAAGAAAATGTCTGTCCAACAACTAAAGAAGTTCCCAATTTCTAAGCCGGCAATAGCTGCAGGTTTGCTAATGGCGCTAATCGCAATTTTCTGTTCGCAAGCGCTTGCAGCTGACGAAATACTCAGCGTTCCAACGGATATTGCTCTGCGAATTCGATTAGACGACACATTGACCAGCGTTGACTCTCAAATCGGAGACCCATTCAGTGCAACCGTGGTCGATAAAGGGGAATACCGGAATGCACGGGTGTACGGACACATCGCTTCCATCGACATGTCAGGTAGACTCAAAGGCCATACCAGCATGATGCTTAGATTTGACCGGATCGTCATGCCGGACGGACGTCGTGCTCCGATTCACGCCGAGATTATCCAGCTTTACCATGCGCCATCAGGCGAGAAGGTGGATGTAGAAGGCGCGATCGAATCAGGTGGGAGAGGCAGGAACGCCGTTGTGCACAGCGCCATCGGAGCAGGAGCTGGCGCTTTGCTGGGTGGAATCTTCGGCGGCGGCAAGGGAGCTGGAATCGGCTCCATCGTTGGTGGCGCGGGAGGTTTGGGCACCACCGCGTTCCATGGACGTCAGAAGATCACACTCACGAGTGGTCTGGAAATGTTGATCCGGATCACTGGTCGCTGATTTAGATTCCAACGCGCCGAATCAATCCGACAGCACAAGCGGTAACCTGTTGGCAAAGGTCGCCTTGGGCAACCGCGCTCTGGAATGGCGTGAGCGTGTCGTACACCGTTAATGCTAGAGTGAGCGTCTGATGAGTATTTGCTTAGGATTACCGGAACGGGACACTCTATGTGCGTCACCGTTTCCCGGCTGCAACTTCGCTTATGTGAGCACTGTCTTTTGTAGCGTTTTTCGGCTCTTTACCGAATGAAGCGCCGAACACGAACGACCAGGTTCGATCGTACGTGCTCGGCGTCTATCCACGTGGGAATAAAAACTCCCGCTCAAGCTTTCGCGAAGCTGCAAACGCGCGCGCAGCAACCGAGTTTTGATCGTGGGAACGCTCAATTGCAACGCAGTCGCGGTTTCCATAATAGAAAACCCGTACACATCTCGTAAAACGAAAACCGTACTGTAAATTAGCGGCAATCCTTCCAAGGCGCTTCTCAGGCGCTCACGGAGTTGCGAGCGACTGTAGATCCCTTCCGGGCTTGCGCTCCAATCCACAACTTCTTCGGCTGTCCCGGTGGGCTCCCAGAATGGCTCTCCCTTCGAGCCGATCTGGACCAAGCTCGACTGACGAACCTTGGTCAAGGCGGTGTTTACCGCAATTCGTGTCACCCAGGTAGTGAACTGCGCCTTCTCGTGAAAGTCTTTGAGATGGCAGCACGCTTTGAGGAACGTCTCCTGAGTTATGTCTTCCGCATCCTCACGCGAACGAGTCATGTGATACGCGATCGCGAAAACCCGTTTCATGTGGCGTTTCATCAATTCTTCAAATGCTGCAACTTCCCCCTGTTTGGCGGAATGCACGAGATCGATGTCCGTAGCCGATTGTGTCGCGATTTGGTTCGCATCCATTTCCATTTTGCGGTAGCCTCTGCAGAACACAGAATTGAATGCTGTGTTCTGCACGATTCATAAGCATCCCGACTTCCATTGCTCAATCCGGGGAAAATCTGACGGGTGCGCTGCTCGATTCGTACTTGCATTTCACGAAAGTCATGCGCGATCTAATGCTAAAAGCACTGCTGCAACTTCGCTGACGAAGGGCAGGCAATCAACACGTTTTGGTTGTTAAGTCGATTGGTGGTGTCGCTCTGGCGACGTGAAGACGTTTGCGGGACACCGGTTCGGGAGTTGATACATGGCTTCGGCTGGCATAAGCCTTTCTGCCTCACACATCTTGAAATAACGGAAAACCGGATTTGCTGTTGGCCCCATTCGTGCAATGCAGACCTTCGGAGGCGCAGCTAATCGCAAGGACGTTGGCGCAAACTGCATGTCTCCGATCAATTGGAGATAGATAGGAGAAGCGGAACAATGGCGCATTCAACAACGATGACCTATTCAGCAGCAAAGAATGTTGCTGGGACAGAGCAAATCGGTTCAACGATCACTTCAATTGGTCATCAATTAATTCGTTACGGGTTGGCGCTCGTCATCGGCTGGATTGGATTTATGAAGTTCACGGGGTACGAGGCGAGCGGCATTCAGCCGTTAGTAGCACACAGTCCATTCCTGAGCTGGACGTACCGAATATCAACGGTGCGACAGTTTTCTGATGGACTAGGAGTTGTCGAAGTCGCTATCGCGATCTTGATTGCGCTCCGACCTTGGTCGCGCAAGGCATGCGTTATTGGCAGCGCTCTGGCAGTGCTGATGTTCCTAACTACCCTTTCGTTCCTGTTTTCAACGCCAGGGTGGGAACCGAGTCTCGGTGGCTTTCCAGCACTTTCCGCAATGCCCGGACAGTTCTTGCTAAAGGATGTCATTTCACTCGGCGCCGCTGTTTGGTCCCTGGGTGAAGCCCTGACCTCGTGAGATCTACGATGAGGCAAACGGACACAAGGAGCGAATCAGTATGGGTAAAAGAGTAGCTGATGTTCTGGTAGATGTTCTCGCCGACGCAGGAGTTCGGAGGATCTACGGCGTTTCGGGCGACTCTCTCAACGGTGTCATCGACGCAATCCGCAAACGAAAAGACATTCAGTGGGTTCATGTGAGACATGAAGAAACTGCAGCCTTTGCTGCCGGAGCTGAGGCGCATCTCACCGGGACACTCGCAGTCTGCGCCGGGAGCGCCGGCCCTGGCAATCTCCACTTGATCAACGGTCTCTACGATTGCCACCGCAGCCGCGTTCCTGTGCTCGCGATCGCAGCACACATTCCTAGTGCCGAGTTGGGAAGTGGATACTTCCAGGAGACGCATCCGGAGCATCTGTTTGCACAATGCAGTCACTACTGCGAACTCATTTCTCAGCCCGAGCAAATGCCTCGCGTGCTCGAGATTGCAATGCAGTCAGCTGTTTCACGACGTGGCGTTGCAGTGGTTGCGCTGCCCGGTGACATAGCCTTGCGAGATGCTGTCGAGCAAACGCCACGGCTGCGTTTTTCCGAGCCCAAACCTATAGTCTGCCCGCCGAATGAAGAAATCGCCATTCTCGCGGATCTTCTGAATCAATCACAAAAGATAACTATCCTCGGCGGCGCAGGTTGCGCGGGCGCTCACGACGAGTTGATTGAACTCGCGGGCAAGCTACAGGCTCCTATTGTCCACGCAATGCGCGGCAAGGAGTTTATCGAATACGACAACCCATTCGATGTGGGCATGACCGGTCTGCTCGGGTTTTCGTCCGGTTATCAGGCAATGATGAACTGCGATGTTTTGCTGATGATCGGAACTGACTTCCCTTATCGCCAGTTCTTTCCCGAAAAGGCAACTGTAGTGCAGATCGATCTTCGCGGCGAGCAGATTGGACGCCGTAGCAAAGTCGATTTCGCTTTTGTAGGAGACACAAAGAGCACACTTCGCGCTCTATTGCCAAAGTTGGAGCAAAACCAGGACGAGCGACATCTGAAGGAATCGCTTGAGCACTATCAAAAAGCCCGCAAGGGACTGGATGACCTGGCGACGGCCGACTCGAACAAGAAGCCCATCCATCCTCAATATGTCGCACGCGTTCTCGATCGTCTTGCGGCCGATGATGCGGTCTTCACTTGTGACGTAGGAACTCCGACCATTTGGGCGGCGCGGTATCTCACCATGAATGGCAAGCGCCGGATCCTGGGTTCGTTCACACATGGATCGATGGCCAATGCACTGCCTCAGGCCATCGGCGCTCAGGTGAGCTATCCCAGTCGGCAGGTGATCTCGATGTCCGGCGATGGTGGCTTTGCCATGCTGATGGGCGATCTCCTCACACTAAGGCAGCATGAATTACCGGTAAAAATTGTCGTTTTCAGGAACAATTCCCTCGCGTTTGTTGAGTTGGAAATGAAAGCGGCCGGCATTCTCGATTTTGGAACAGACCTCTACAATCCTGACTTTACAAAGATTGCAGAGGGAGCTGGACTAGTCGCCTTTAAGGCGGAAACACCGGATGAGGTAGAACCCGCGATCGAGAAGGCTCTCAAGTATGACGGCCCCGCGTTCGTTGAGGTACTGGTGTCGCGTCAGGAGCTCTCGATACCGCCGACAATCTCGTTGGAACAGGCCAAGGGTTTCAGCCTGTTCATGCTCAGAGCGGTTCTCAACGGACGCGGTAACGAGATTGTTGATCTCGCTCGGGTCAATCTTCTTCGCTAGATCAATTTCACAGTGCTCAACACGCTGACACTTGCGTATCCTGATCAACCGCCGACTCCGAAGTGGCTCTAACACACTACTTCGAGAATTTGTAATCCTTGGAATGGCGTCAGTACAACCGCACTTGCCGTAGCAATTGTGCGTTAATAGCAACAATAACCGTGCTCACGGACATCAATGCAGCACCAACTGCGGGCGAAAGCACCACGCCCCAGCGCGCCAAAACGCCGGCAGCGAGCGGAATCGCGACAACGTTGTATCCGGTCGCCCATCCCAGGTTCTGGACCATCTTTCGATAGCTGGCCTTTGACAGATCGATAAGTCGCGGCACGTCGCGAGGATCGCTACGCACAAGTACGATGTCGCCCGCTTCAACGGCGACGTCGGTACCCGCTCCTATTGCAATTCCCACGTCAGCGGTGACCAGTGCCGGTGCGTCGTTCACGCCGTCACCGACCATCGCCACGCGCTTATTCGAGCGCTTCAACTCCTCGATTTTGGCTGACTTCTGTTCTGGCAACAACCCCGCAAAAACGAGATCAATACCAAGCTCAGCGGCGACGGAATCGGCTACGGCTCCCACATCGCCTGTCATCATGACAACTTCGATGCCGCGCTGATGCAGAAGTCTTACTGCTTCGCTCGCTTCAGGTCGAACGACATCAGCGACGGCGAAGACGGCCAGCACGGCGTTGCGCTCGGTAAGGTAAATCGCCGACTGTGCACGACTGCTCGCCTCTTGCGCTGCTCGAGCTAAAGCTTCAGAGGCCGTTATCCTCAACGTCTGTAGCAGTGCCGGACCGCCAACATAAAGTTCGTGCCCATCCACGCGTGCTTTCACGCCTTTTCCAGGAATGGCTTCAAAAGATTGTGCTCTTGGAATGGTCAGCTTGCGCTCTTCTGCACTTCTGATGATGCCTCTTGCGATCGTGTGCTCCGAGTCGTGTTCGATGGCAGCAGCAAGGCTAAGCGCCTCGTCAGTGCCAAGCTTGTCCGTAGTTACTATGTTCACGACACCAAACTCGCCTCTAGTCAGTGTGCCGGTTTTGTCGAAAACTACGGCATCGATGGTCCGCGCCTCTTCGAGACCACGGCGATCACGAACCAAGAGACCACTGTGAGCTGCAAGCGTGGTCGAGATAGCTATGACCAAAGGGATGGCCAATCCGAGCGCGTGAGGGCAGGCAATAACAAGCACTGTTACAAGTCGGTCGATCGCAATTGCAACATCTGCGCCGAGTGAGAGCCATACGATAAAAGTCAAGACCCCAGCACCCAACGCGACAAGTGTAAGAATGAACGCGGCGCGATCTGCCAATGCCTGTGCTCGGGAGCGCGATGACTGAGCTTGTGCAACCAACCTCATGATGCCAGCAAGGAATGTGCGCTCACCTGTTGCGGTGACTTCGACATGCAGAGAGCCCGAGCCATTCACCGTACCAGCTGTAACCTTAACTCCTACTGCTTTATGGACAGGGCGGGACTCGCCACTGATCACTGCTTCATTTACGGCGCTCTGGCCTTGGCGCACAATCCCGTCTGCGGAAATCTTTGCGCCCGGACGAACGAGAACGATGTCTCCCGGACGCAATCTCGAAATTGGCACCTCTTCGATGTGCTCGGCCACTAGCCGCACCGCGATGTCAGGCAGAAGCTCCGCCAATTCCTTGATGGCGCCCTGCGCTTGCGAAATGGAGCGCATTTGTATCCAGTGGCCGAGAAGCATGATGGTCACTAACGTTGACAGCTCTTCCCATAGCGGCATTCCTGGATAGCCGAGCGTCACAGCGGCGCTGAAGACAAAAGAGACAGAAATGGCCAGCGCTATGAGCGTCATCATTCCAGGCATCCGGATGCGGAGTTCGTGTATTGCTCCTTTCATGAATACCCAGCCGCCCCAGACGAAAACCGCTGTGCCAAACACAGGCGGAATCCACATCGCGCCGGGAAAATGTGGAGCCGTGTACCTGAATGCCCGAGGCAGCATCTGTCCCCACACAAGCGAAGGCATCGTGAGCACGAGTGAGAGCCAAAACTTGTGTCTGAACATGGCGACGCTGTGACCGGCGTGTTCCTGATGTTGTGCAGGTCCGCCGTGTTGGGCGTGCATTCCGGACGGGTGTGCAGGTGGGATTTCGCCACCTGGATATTCGGCTCGAATCAGCTTGGAGGCTTTCACTGTCACAACAGAATCTTGACTCCGACAGTGGCTATCACGCTCGTCGCCTTTTATCTGCATAAACCATCTTTCCAAGAGGCATAATCGTTTCAGTGGACTACTAGAGATGTGCATTCGAATATCCATAACCAGGCGTGTCAGCATCAGTGTAAGTAATTGAAGAGCACAGATCGCGCTTAAACATTTTCAGAGCGGCTTCAATACCCATTTTGGGTGATCCTTCGGCAATCTGAACGGAACTACTGGATTGATAAGTCGCGCACCATGTGTGTCGCGCAGAAGTCTCGACGTTCTCACGCAAAGTCTCCGCGTTGTCACAAAGACGCGATCCGTGGGCCAAAGACTTGCCCCTAGCAATAAAAACTGCCCGAGGATGAGATTCTCCGGCGCTCGCGGTTTGGCCAAAGACGTGCCTTAGTTAGATATGGCATGCGGTCAATCTTCAAATACTTAGTCTGCGATCCGAACATACGCCGGTCCCGAATCGGAATGAACTGTGCAGTTCTCGGATTGGCCAACAAGGCCATCATTTCAGTTTTAGGAGCTTGGGATTGAAGAAGCGGAAAATCGCAATTCCTGTACTCGTCGCCGCGCTGCTCATCGCCTGGTATGCATTTCGTCCCGAGCGGCTCTTTATCAATCGCAATGTCAACGAACAATTTCCTCAAAGCGGAGGTGCATTCAGTCAGACACTTCTATCCGGAAGATTCCATAGTGTTGTGCACCCGACTGAAGGTACCGCAACGATCTACCAGATGAGCGATGGCAGCCGCATGCTCCGCTTCACAAACTTCCGAACGTCAAATGGGCCTAACGTCCACATATACCTGCTGGGGGCTGACGACGCCACGGACAGCAGCAGTGTGCGGAGTGCTCGTTTTATCGATCTTGGACCTATGAAAGGAAACATCGGTGACCAGAACTACAGCTTCGGTCCCGATGTGGACTTATCGCAATATCGTGCGGTTTCGGTTTGGTGTGAACGGTTCAGTGTCAATTTCGGAACTGCTCCATTAATGCCTAATCAGGCACGATCGTCGTCCTCCTCTCACGAGTAGGACCTACGCCGTTTCCGAGCTTCGGTAAGTCAATTTCAAACTGCTCAAACTTGCAAGTAGAAGGGAAATACGCAGATGGTTACAGCGATATCAACTAGGTCCACAGTTTCGGATATGCCTCGCGGCATGGATCTCCTCAATCGGCAAGGTCTGAACAAGGGCACCGCTTTCACTGAGGAGGAGCGGGCAGAATTTGGCCTGCACGGGCTTCTTCCGCCACATGTGGAAACACTTGACGAGCAAGTGGTGCGCGCGTACGAGGCATTCCAGAAAAAAGATGACGACCTAGAGCGACATATCTATCTGCGCGCTCTACAGGACACGAATGAGGTCCTCTTTTACCGACTTCTTCTTGACCACATTGAAGAGATGATGCCCCTCGTTTACACGCCAACGGTGGCGCTGGCATGTGAACAATTCAGCCACATCTATCGCAGACCTCGTGGACTGTTCGTCTCTTATCCACTCCGCAATTCAATTCCACAGTTGTTGCGGCATCGGCCCAATAAGGAAGTCGACGTGATCGTCGTCACGGACGGCGAGCGCATTCTCGGAATCGGCGATCAAGGCGCGGGCGGGCTCGGAATCCCTATCGGCAAGCTTTCCCTGTACACGCTCATTGGAGGTATTCGTCCGGAGCGAACGCTGCCGATCGTATTGGATGTGGGAACGAACAACGCGGAGCGATGCAAGGATCCTGAGTACCTGGGCTGGCGTCATGAGCGGATTACCGGCGAAGCTTACTACGACTTCATAGATCAATTCGTTCAGGCGGTGAAGCAGGAGTTTCCAAACACATGCCTGCAATGGGAGGACTTCGCGACTCCGCATGCCCGGCCCATTCTGAATCGCTATCGCGATCAATTGTTGACCTTCAACGACGACATCCAAGGTACGTCGGCAGTAACGCTCGGTGCGGTTTTGGGCGCAGTCAAAGCGAACGGTAAGAGTTTGAAGGACCAACAGATCGTGATGCTCGGCGCAGGTTCAGCGGGTATCGGTGTTGCCGATGGCTTGCGCGAGGCTATGAAGGGAGAAGGAGTCTCTGAGCAGGAGGCACGTGCCCACTTCTGGGTCATTGATAGGGACGGCCTCATGCATTCAGGGCGCAAAGACTTGACCGGTGAACAAGCTGTTTATGCCCAGCCCGAGAGTCGCATTGCCGCGTGGCCTCGAACTTCCAACGGCCATATTGGGCTAGCCGATGTAATTGGACAAATCAACGCAACAGTCCTTATCGGTCTCTCAACTGTTGGCGGCGCTTTTTCGGAACCAGTTGTTCGCGAGATGGCGCGCAAGACGGAGCGTCCAATCATCTTCCCACTGTCGAATCCGACCTCTAGATCGGAAGCGAAAGCTGAGGATCTGATTCACTGGACCGAGGGGCGTGCGCTTGTAGCATCAGGCTCTCCTTTTGCCCCTGTGAGTTATAAAGGCCGCAAGATTCCGATCGCTCAATGCAATAACGTTTACATTTTTCCCGCGATGGGACTTGCAGTGACTGCGTCTGGTGCGCGCCGCGTTACAGAGCCAATGATGCTGGCGGCAGCTCGGGCACTCGGCGCGAATTCGCCTGCGCTCAGAGATCCCGCTGCCTCCTTACTTCCTCCATTGCCGGACATCAGGCGAGTAGCAGCCGAAATTGCATTCGCGGTCGCTATCGAGGCCCAGAAGAATGGCGTAGCTCCAAAAATGAGCGCGGACGAACTGCGTCGGCGTGTCGAGAAGACGCAGTGGAGCCCCGCGTATCCAATTTACTTCGAGTGAGCGGAGATCTTTTGTGAAACGTTGCTTAGAAACTTCGGCGCTTATCCTGTTCGCACTCGCTTTTATCTCTGTCAGCGGCTGGGGACAAACAACGCAGGACTCTGGGTCGGTTTGTCCCAGTCCATCCTCGAAGCTTCCACAAATGACTTACGACGAGGATTATCAGTATCTCTCTGACCCTGAATGTCGAATCGGCTTTATCGATTCGATGCAGTACATCCCGCTGGGTCAGAATAATGAGAACTATTATGCCTCCTTCGGTTTCTGGATTCGGGAGCGCGGCGAATATGTCAGCAACCCAAATTGGTCCGACAAGCCTGCCGGCAATGCGTACCTCATGCAGCGGTACTTCTTTCACACGGATCTTCACCTCGGGGACCGCTTCCGTTTTTTCGGCGAACTGGCAAGCAGTCTCGTAGACGGCAGGAACGGAGGGCCACGAGCGGGACTCGACGAAGAAAAGATGTACGTCCATCAAGGTTTCTTCGATCTTGGTCTTTGGAAGTCCGGCAGTGACAGCCTAACGTTACGAGCTGGAAGACAAGAGCTTGCGCTCGGATCAGAAAATCTGGTTTCCACTCGTGACGGGCGCAACATCCGGCGCAGCCTCGATGGCGTCCGTCTGACCTGGGTGAAGCAAGGCTGGACTTTCGATGTACTTGCCCTCAGGCCAACTATGGAAAATACGGGCTACTTCGACGATCCACCAAATCACGGCCAAGCTTTTTGGAGTGTCTATGGAACCCATCCATTTAGAGTTCTGCCCCACGGAAATGCCGACTTCTACTACATGGGGCTGGATAACCAGAGTGTGCCGTATGACGGTAAAGGAACGGGACGAGAACAAAGGCAGACTGTTGGCACTCGCCTCTGGGGAAAAAACCAGCACTGGGATTACAACGACGAGTTTACTTTCCAGTTCGGCAGCTTTTGTTCCGACGCCATCCGCGCGTGGGCGGTTTCGACCGAGCACGGATATCGTATCGAGTCGACTCGTCTGAAACCGAGGTTTGGGCTTCGAGCCGTCGCCTTTAGCGGCGATCACAATCCTTTGAGTCACACTCTTAGCACATTTAATTCGATATACGAGAAAGGTCCTTATTTCAGCTATGCGGAATTGTTCGCCAGACGCAACCTAGTGGCGCTGCAACCGTCCGCCGCGCTTGAGCTGACCAAGTCCGTTTCGTTGACGTTCAATCCAGCCTTTTTCTGGCGTGAAAGCACGAGCGACGGTTTATACAGCGTCGGCAATGCTGTCCTTGTTTCTGGACTGAAAAGCAACGCCAGATTCGTCGCTTCGCAGGCCTCCACGCAGCTGCGGTGGCAAATGACTCGCAACTTGACCTGGTTCACGGAGTACGCGCACTTCTTTCCAGGCGAGTTCATAAGACAGTCCACAGCAGGTCGCAACGTCAATTACTGGACTGCATGGCTGGACATCAGATATTGAGCAGCAAGGTATCAAGCCCGACTTATTGGAGACAGAACCATAATGGGAACAGACGTTTCAACCACGATTCTCGCCGGCGCTAATCAGGCAATCCCATCCAATGAAATGGTGGCGGCACCGGGCAGACGCCCTGAAGCAAACTCCGCGGCCGCTGTGTGGAAGGCGATCGCGCCTGTGGCAATTACGGTGATCCTAGCTTTAGTGCCGGTGCCTTCGGGTTTGGCTCCGCAGGGCTGGTATTTCTTCGCGATGTTTGTCGGGGTAATCGCGGGCCTCATTCTCGAGCCATTGCCCGGCGCTGCCATCGCGGTGATTGGGATCACATTAGTCACAGTACTCGCACGTTTTGTGCTGTTTAGCCCACAACAATTAGCTGAGCCGGGCTTCCGTCCGGCCCCTGCAGCTCTCGCCTGGGCGCTCTCAGGTTATAGCAATTCGACAGTATGGCTCATATTCGGAGCTTTCATACTGGCTTTAGGATATTCCAAAACGGGACTTGGTCACCGGCTTGCGCTCATCATTATCAAGCGCATGGGCAAGAACACCCTTTTGCTTGGTTATGGCATCACCTTGGCGGACACGATCCTGGCGCCGTTCATCCCATCTCCCACCGCACGCAGCGGAGGGATCATTTACCCGATCGCGAACGACCTGGCCTTGGACTACGGCTCGAAGCCGAACGACTCAAGTTCGCGCAGGGTTGGCTCCTATCTTATGTGGGTTGCAATCATGACCACATGCGTAACCAGTTCGCTGTTTCTCACTGCAGCCTCCTTTAACTTGCTGGCTGCCGCATTCGCCGACAAGCTGGCACACGTAGAGTTGATCTGGACTGACTGGTTTATCACTGCCGCACCTGTAATGGTTCCGCTCCTGCTCCTCATCCCTCTTCTGACCTACTGGCTGTATCCCCCGGAGATAAAGCAGAACAGTGAGGTTCCGAAGTGGGCTGCTGACCAACTTAAGAAGATTGGACCGCTGAAGCGAGGAGAAGTGATCCTGGCAGGAGTTGTCGTCCTCTCGCTTGTGCTCTGGGTTGCAGGACGCGTCTACGTAAGTGCGGCCACGGTGGCATTTATTGCTGTCTCGGTCATGTTGCTTACAGGCGTGCTGACCTGGAACGACATCGCAGAGCACAAGCGCGCATGGAGCACATTCGCCTGGCTCGGAGCGCTGATTACCCTCAGCGATGGCCTCAACCATGTCGGCTTTGTGAAGTGGTTTGCTGACGGGATAGCGGGACATATACGAGGATTGTCGCCCCACCTCGCAATGATCCTTCTCCTCGCCTTGTTTTTCGTCGCGCATTATGCGTTTGCCAGCGTGGATGCGTACACGAGCGCGCTGCTACCAGTCATCTTGCTGACAGGGGCTGCAATTCCGGGAATTCCCGTAAAGGAATTCGCGCTGCTGTTGTGCATGGAGTTAGGAATCATGGGTGTCATTACTCCCTTCGCCGATGCTGCGAGCCCGATTTATGCAAATAGTGGTTACCTACCGGCTAAGGACTATTGGCGTCTCGGAACAATTTTCGGAACCCTCTTTCTCATACTGTTCCTTGGCATCGCTGTGCCTTGGGGAACCCTGCTCTGGAGCAAGTGAGTTTTAGACCAGTTTTAAGGAGACCTGAAAACATGAGTGTCACAACAGCTGACCAGCTTCGTATTGAAGAGGACGCTCTAGGAGATGTCCAGGTTCCGGCCGAGCATCTATGGGGCGCGCAGACCCAGCGCTCGCACGTGAATTTTCCAATTGGTGTCGAACGTTTTCGCTGGGGCCGTCCGGTCATTCGAGCACTTGGAATTCTCAAGAAATGCGCGGCTCTAGCCAACGGAGATTTGGGGCAACTTCCGAAGGAAAAAGTGGACCTGATCGTTCGTGCCGCCCAGGAAGTGATCGAAGGCCGATGGGATGATGAGTTCCCCTTAGTCGTTTTTCAGACCGGCTCCGGCACGCAGACCAACATGAATGCCAATGAGGTAATCGCCAATCGCGCAATCCAGCTTGCTGGTGGTGTAGTTGGGTCAAAGAAACCAATCCATCCCAATGACGATGTAAATCACAGTCAATCGTCGAATGATACTTTTCCCACAGCGATGCACATCGCGGCCGTGGAGGCAATCGAGCATCAGCTATTTCCTGTTGTCAGCGGCTTGCGCGAGGTACTCGATAACAAGTCGAAACAGTATCGCGACGTTGTGATGGTCGGGCGGACCCACCTTCAGGACGCTACACCGCTTACGCTCGGACAAGTCATCTCTGGCTGGGCAGCGCAGCTCGACCAGGCACTCGACGCCATTCGCCAGGCGCTTCCGGGGATATACGCGCTGGCAATCGGAGGTACGGCGGTTGGCACCGGGCTCAATGCGGATCCTCGTTTCGGTGAACTAGCCGCCCATCAAATCGCCGAAGAAACACATCAGCCTTTCTTCTCGGCTCCCAACAAGTTCGCGGCGCTCTCGGCACACGATGGCATGGTGAGCGTCAGCGGGGCTCTGCGCACGCTAGCTGGAGCGCTGATGAAAATCGGCAACGATGTTCGCTGGTATGCCTGCGGTCCGCGTGCCGGAATCGGTGAACTTAAGATTCCCGAAAACGAACCGGGCTCCTCTATCATGCCGGGAAAGATCAATCCCACTCAGTGTGAGGCGCTCACAATGGTTGCAGTTCAGGTGTTTGGGAACGACCATGCTGTGGCGTTTGCAGGTTCGCAGGGGAACTTCCAACTTAATGTGTATAAGCCCGTCATGCTGCACAACGTTCTAACGTCAATCGAACTCCTCGCCGACGCCTCGCGGTCATTCTGCGATCGCTGCGCCATCGGCATCGAGTCGAACGACAAACGCATTAACGAACATCTCGACAACTCTCTGATGCTGGTAACAGCCCTTAATCCGCATATTGGATATGAGAAGGCAGCAAAGATATCGCTGACCGCGTATCACGAAGACATCAGCTTGCGTGAGGCTGCCCTGAAGCTGGGCTTCGTCACTGCTGAGCAATTTCAGGAGTGGGTGCGCCCACAAGACATGACCCATCCTCTCGGAGTGCAGCGATGATTGAACCTTGGAGGGTAGTGATCGTTGGCGGCGGATTTGGTGGCCTATCCGCCGCACAAAACCTGAAGAGTGACTTGGTGGATGTAACGCTTATCGACCGGCGTAACTATCATCTTTTCCAACCGCTCCTCTACCAAGTTGCCACCGGATCGCTTTCACCGGGAGAGATCGCCGCTCCAATGCGGGGAGTACTAAGCCGCCAGAAGAATACGCGCGTGTGGCTTGGCACAGTTGAAGATATAAATCCCGATTTAAAGCGCGTCTTATTGGCCGATGGGGCCATTGTCCCTTACGATTCGTTGATCGTTGCAGCCGGATCGGAGACATCCTATTACGGACACGACGAGTGGCAAGAGTGGGCGCCTGGCCTAAAGAGCATCGAAGAAGCGACGGCTATTCGACATAAGATTCTTTATGCATTTGAAGTTGCTGAGCGCATTCCCGAGCCGGTACAGCGCCGAGCATGGCTCACCTTCGTCATCGTGGGTGCCGGTCCAACTGGCGTGGAACTCTCCGGCGCGATTGCCGAGATCGCCCGCCAGACTCTCAAGAACGACTTCCGATCTATAAACCCTTTGGAATCGCGGATTATTCTGCTTGACGGCTCACCTCGTGTATTGATGCCATTTCCGGATGACCTGTCGGAAAAAGCAGCCCGTTCCCTTGCACGGCTCGGTGTCAAAGTGCGCTGCGGCGCGATGGTCAGGCACGTGGATAGGGAGGGTTTGACCTTCGACTCTGAGGGGAGGACTAATTCGATCGCGGCGAAAACGGTGATCTGGGCTGGCGGCATCACGGCCTCACCGTTGGGAAAGATCCTGGCGAGCCGCACAAAAGCTGAAACCGACAAGGGAGGGAGAGTCAAAGTAAGACCCGATCTGACTGTTCCCAAGTACTCAGACATCTACGTCATCGGCGATCTGGCCTCGGCTACCGACGCGAATGGAAATCCACTGCCTGGATTGGCCCAGGTGGCCATGCAGGGCGGGACCTACGCAGCAGAAACAATCTTGAGAAAAGTCAAAGGTCAGCCGGAGCTTCCTCCTTTTCGTTATTTCGACAAAGGAACGCTGGCAGTGATTGGCCGCGCCGCCGCAGTGGCCGACGTTTTCGGTCTTCACCTTTCGGGGCTGCTAGCGTGGTTGGTCTGGGCGTTCGTCCACCTTATATATAACGTCACATTTCAGAATCGTCTTCTGGTCTTCGTTCAGTGGGCCATGCAGGATCTGACGTTCAATCGCGGTGCCCGGTTGATCACCGGCGTCGTACCTACGGATTTCAACCTCGACAGAGAGCTTTCACGCTCCCGTAGTGCGCCAACGCTGAAGGTTAAGCCAACGGCAACGTCGGCGCGGAAGTCAGAGCTGGAGCGAGTACATCTGGAACAGAGACTAGGGCTATGGATGACGTGCTCATTTCGCCAAAGATTCTTTTGCAATGTCTGGAGTCCTCATATGGCAGTTCTCAATGCGATGTCAGGAAAAGCAAAACAGAATAACAACCCGGCGCAGCGTGACTTTTCCCATAGGAGCTGGGCGGTCACTCACAGCGTTCTGCTCGCAATTTGCTGCTTTCTTAGCTACAAGATAATCACGGATGTGCTCGCTTTCTCGCGTTTTGTGCCACGGCACGATGAACTGCTTGGAGGAATGTGGGCTGTCATCGCTACGATCTTTGTCTTCCGCTCTTGCTACGAAGAAAGCATCCATGCAGCCCGCTCCAGGACCTTGGCAACGTCATTGAGTTTTGTACTCTGCCTCATTTACCTTCTGGCATTCCCATTTCGACTCTGGGGCCTTGTCCTGCTGATTGCCATTGGATCGATCGTTCTTGAAGTGATCGGACGATCCGAAGACATCATCACCGCAAGCATTACGACTACGGTTGTGATGGTCGTTGCCGGCATCAGCCCCGAGCACGCATGGAAACAACCCATTCTGCGTTTCCTAGACACTCTGGTCGGAATCGCAGTCGGCGTGTTGGGCGCTTGGTTTGGCTTGGCATTGGCTCGCCGCATCCCAAGTCAATCCTCGGCAACACTCCGAGAGGCCTAGGGCACGGTATTCGTAAATGAACTCGCTCAATTTTCGCGTTGCTAATGTGAGCTGGTCTGCTGGGTTCGGGATCTCTCAGCGCATTGATGTGAGTCTGAGAGGTTGCGGTCGTGCCGATGCTCGCGCTCATTTCCCATATCGATACTGCTGTGCGATTCGTCTTGCTCTCGTCTCAATTAGTGCAGCTCACTCGTGAGCGCTTCAAAGTGAAGTTGAGGCTTTCGAACCTGCGTTCGGTTTTGCTGCGAACAATGTTGCTGATAACTGTGCAAAACGCGAGTTCCGCTGTTGCCCAGACTGCGCCTATCTCGCCGGATCATTCGTGGCATACGCCCGAGGAGCGAAAAATCGAGGAAGATGCGAAACAGTTTTCCGATAGCAGGTTCAACCTGGACCTTACGAAAACCTACTCGCTAGCCGATCTGATCGACTTGGCAGAGATGCACAACCCGGACACTCGTGTCGCCTGGCAACGCGCTCTCTCTCGGGCAGCGGCTTTGAGGGTTGCGCGCGCCGAACTCTATCCGACGCTCGCGGCTGCGGCCCTCTCTCAAGTCAATCGCGCACAAGATTATTTTGGCACCAGATTCTCTCGCAAGACGACTGGGGACTTTGATGTTGCACTCGATCTCAACTACCTCATCTTTGACTTTGGTGGACGCTCCGGACGAATAGACGCAGCTAGCGCGAAGGCACTTGCCACCAACTTCGCCTTTAATGACACTCACCGTCACGTCATCTATGCCGTCGAGGAAGCCTACTATCAGCTCTTAACCACAATAGGACAGGAGGACGCGGCCGGCAGCAGTCTGTCCAACGCGAAAACCGTGCAACAGGCGGCCGAAGAACGTTTGAAGAACGGGCTGGCGACTCTGCCGGATGTGCTCGAAGCCAAAAGCGCAACGGCCCAAGCGGACTTTGAGCTACAAGCGGTGTTGGGGCAGGAAGAGATTGCGAGAGGTAACTTGGCAACTGCTCTCGGAGCGTCGCCAACGACCGCCGTTCGCGTGGAGCCACTCGCAGAGCTGAGAATTCCAGAATCAATTAGTGACACCGTCGAACAGGCCATTGATCGCGCTCTTGTTCATCGCCCCGATCTCCTCGAACAAGTAGCCCAACTCCGAGCGGCTAAGGCAACCGTTAAAGAGGCCCGCTCGGCATTTTATCCGTCGCTTTCTTTCAGCGGCGGCCCCACCGCGCAATCACTCTATGGACTACAGCAGACATTTCCTTGGGGGCACACGGCTGGTTTGAATGGCGGATTGGAAATGAATCTGAATTGGACAGTCTTCGATGGTGGTGCAAGAAAAAACCGGCTGGTTCAGGCAAAAGCTGATCTTCACGCAACCGAAGCACAAGTAAATTCCGTGCGCGATCAGCTGGCCGATCAGGTCTGGACAGCTTACTCGAACCTGAATACCGCATTTCGGCAACGACAGGCGGCCAACGCGCTGCTCGAAGCGGCCACCCAGTCTTATGCCGCTGCACTCGAATCGTACAACTACGGTCTGCGCAATCTATTGGATGTGACCGCCGCCCAACGAACGCTTGCGCAAGCTCGTTCGACCGATGTCAGGGCACGCACGCAAGTACTGGCGTCGCTGGCTGATCTCGCGTTCCAGACTGCAGATTCAATTCAACCCTCGTCAAAGAAGCTGGCGCCATGAATCCCAAGAGATATCGCGAGTTTACGCGGCCTGCGTCGTTAATCGCAGCGCTGCTGCTTACCGGCTGTACACGAGCGCCATCGTTCGAGATTGTGGGATCGTTTTTTCCGGCATGGCTCGTCTGTCTCATTGTGGCCATCGTCTTCACAGCGCTGACTCAATTGGCCCTGCGGCAGTTCCGACTGACACTAGCGTTTCCGGTATTGGCCTATGCGAGTCTTGCCGCGTTCTACACGTTCGCGCTCTGGCTGATTTTTCTTCGCTAGTGAGGAATTGAGAGTATGCAAAGCGAGGTAAACGGCACGAAGCAGCTCAGCCGCTGGGTGAGCATAGGGATGGTTGCTGCCACGGCTGTGCTTGCTTCCGTAGTGCTGTACCACGTAGGACACTACCCGCGAACCGACGATGCCGAAGTATTTGCGAATTTTATCGGCATCGCGCCGCAAGTTGAGGGTCCCTTGGTCCGGCTGAATGTCAAAGACAATCAATTCGTGAAGCAGGGTGACCTGCTCTATGAAATCGATGAACGACCGTATGAATACGCTGTCGAAAACGCAATTTCTGAGCAGGCCACGCTAGAAGGACAAATCGTCGATGAACAGCGAAGAATAGCCGCACTGGTGAGTGCCGTCTCGGTTGCACAAGCGAACATCCATAGCATGGAAGCCGAGGTGGTCAACGCGCAGCAGGGTGTTAGTCGTGCTCGCGCTGAATGGAGTTATGCGAACAACAATCTGCATCGACTCGAGCCCCTGCTGCCCAAGCAGTTTGTCACCGTAGACCAAGTAGATAGAGCCAGAAGTTCGGAGATTGCCGAGGCAGAAGCTCTCCGTCAGGCGGAGTCTCGACTGCAGTTAGCAAACACAGAATTGAGTTCTGCTCTGGCGCGACACGAACAGGCGAAGCATGCTGTGACAACGCTGGAGCCTTTGATCAACCAGCGCGGCGCAAAAGCCGCGGCCGTTAAGACCGCGCGCTACAACCTTGACAGCTGTCGCGTATACGCGCCCTTCGACGCTCTTGTGACCAATCTCACAATTTCAGAAGGTGCATACGCACACGTCGGGCAGCAAATGTTCACGCTGATAGACTCGCGCACTTGGTGGGCCATCGGTAATTTCCGTGAAGGACAACTGAAACAAATTAAGCCGGGAATGTCTGCGGATATCTATGTGCTCTCAAGACCAAACCTGCGCTTCTCCGGAGTCGTGGACAGCATCGGCTTCGGCGTCACGCCGGATCCTGACGTGATTGGCAAGCTGGGCCCGGGCCTTCCTGATGTGCAGCGCACGCTCAACTGGGTGCACTTGGCATCGCGCTATCCGGTTCGGGTGCGCGTGGAGAATCCCACGGCCGATCTGTTTCGAGTTGGCGAGTCAGCTGTGGTCACGATCCGCGGAAACTAATGGCTGCTGTTCCTCAAACTCTGCCTGTGCCCCCAATGGGTCCGCTATCTTGGCTTAAGGACTTTCTTAAAGAGGAACTCACGCCTTCTCCAGGCAGGGTTGCACTTGTGGCACGCATGACCATCGCCGCCACACTGGTCATGTTTCTCACCTTGATTTTGCACATTCCGTATGGAGCTTATGGCGCTATCTATGGGCTGACCATCTCCCGTGAAAATTCGCGAGCAACCATGAGAGATTTTGAGACGATCATCATCGCGTTTGCGTTCTCGGTTGTTTATGTTCTGATCGGAGCGTTGTTCTTTCTGCAGGATCCGAACTTACGACTGCTCTGGGTGATCGGAACCATGTTCGTCATGTTCTTTTCACTCAGTGCAATGACGAATTACACTGCAGCCGCACGCTTTGGGTATCTACTCATCATCATGATCCCATTATGGGATCGCAACATTTCGACAGAGCTCAAAGTGGAAGGAAGTCTATGGGCCTTCGGCGCAACTGCCCTCGGCAGTTTGATCACAGTCCTCATCGAGCTTGTATATAGCCAACTGAATTCAGAGGACGATCTTCTTCACCCGATTGCAGAGAGATTGGCTGCGGTTAAAGAGATGCTTTGTTCCTATGCTGCATCGCGTCCCCTCACTGAAGAGTCGAAGAACCAGGTCACCCGTTATGCCATGCTGGGAACCTCAACGCTTCGCCGCACTTTGCAGCGGTCTGGATATTCACCGCATTACCGAGAACAAATGGGAGCTATGGTTGCATTGGTCGGAAGGCTTGTGGACCTTGCTGCCAGTGCGACACCGCTCATCATCGAACTTGGCGATGAAGATAAAGAGCAAATCTCTATCATGGCTGCAAAAATGGCTAGCATCCGTCGCGATCTGCTGGAAGGAAGGATGCCCCCACCCTTTGAAGTCCAAAGCGACATTGACAGGTCGCATTCTCTGCCCCTTTTGAGCGAAATACAACAAACCATCGCACTCATTCCGGAGGCCTTCAGAGGTTCGACTTCGTTGCGAGCCTACGATCCGGCGCCATCACGCGGCGATCAACTTCTAAGGATCTTTACTGCGGATGCTTTCTCCAACCGGGAACACATTAAGTTCGGATTGAAGGGATGCCTCGCGGCCACTCTTTGCTACCTCCTGTACAACGTAAAGGACTGGCAAGGGATCAGCACCTCGGTTGCAACGTGTTTTCTTACGGCGCTAAGCACAATTGGATCATCTCGGCAAAAGCAAATGTTGCGCATTGCGGGCGCGGCAGTTGGCGGCGTGATGGGGATCGGTGCGCAAGTATTCATTCTGCCCCACCTCGATTCCATCGGCGGGTTCACGATCGTATTCGTTTCCTGCACGCTTGTGGCTGCCTGGTTTGCGACCGCTAGTCCACGTCTGTCGTATTTTGGAGTTCAAATCGCAGTTGCTTTCTATTTGATCAACCTTACCGATTTTGCAGTGCAAACCTCACTTGAGCCGGCGCGGGATCGCGTTGTAGGCATTCTGCTCGGGCTATTCATGATGTGGCTTGTTTTCGACCAGCTATGGGGAATGTCTGCAGGAATGGCAATGAAGACGAACTTCGTAGCGACATTCCGACTGCTGGCGCAGTTTTCAAGAGAGCCAACTTCCGGGAAGTTGAAAGCTGCCATCGAACGTAGTTATGAGCTTCGCGACGCGATCAACAGCAAGTTCGATGAGGTGCGGGCTCAGGCTGATGCGGTTGTCTTCGAATTTGCCCCCTCGCGGCACAGCGATCTTGCATTACGACGGCGGATCCGCGCTTTGAGTCCACAGCTACGCCTGCTCTTCGTTATACGAATCACGCTGCTGAAGTACCGTCTCCACTTAGCCGGCTTTGAGTTGCCGCCATTTATTGAGGCAGCACAGGTGACGCTTGACAACCGCTTGGCTGCGGCACTGGACGGAATCGCCGATCGCCTGGAAGGTCATCCATCGGCGCAAAAACAGGACCTGGCAGCTTCCTACATTGATCTAGAACGGACGACTGAATCGATACCAGAACTCCAGCTCAAATCACATGTACGGAGCTTTCTTCTTCTCTCTAATCAAATCGTAAGCTTGGCAGACTCATTGGATCGGGCGATTTGAGTTCGCAAGTAGTCGGCCAATTCGGACCCGAGGAGCGAGTGGGAAGCGAGGAGTTCGGGATCTGCGCTCCACTGCATTAGATCAAGCATGTTGATGATGTAGAGATGCATCAGTTACAGTCGCGGGTTACGTTCCTGTGAGATCTCGGGCAGACTCTGACCAAGTACTGTCCGCAATTGAGCCTGATCCTGACAGCTGTTGGCTGAGTGCATCTATCCCTCTTTGGCGCCGGGGGTGATAGATTCCGAGGCGTTTCATTTTGGAAATGAGCGACGTGCGTTTGAGCCCCAGGCTTGCGGCAGCGCCGCCAGGCCCTCCGATCATTCCGCCTGCCGCACGCAAAGCCTTCAAGATCAGAGCGCGTTCGGAATCACGTAAAGTCCGTTCTCCCGGAACCAACGCCAGTGCACTCTTCTGTGACGTTGGCAGAGGATTCGCCAGTGCTCCGTTCTCCGAACGGATGACCGCTCGTTCCACCAGATTCTGAAGTTCCCGCACGTTCCCAGGCCAGGAATACGAGATGAACGCATTCATCGTTTCCTGCGGTACGTGATCGATGCGTTTTCCCATTCGGCTTGAAAAGACTCCGACGAAATGTGAGACCAACTGCGCAATGTCCTCGCGGCGCTCCCTTAAGGGTGGCAGCGACACAGGGAAGATGTTAAGGCGGTAGTAGAGATCGCTGCGGAATTCCTTCCGCCTGACCATCTCGGCAAGATCGCGATGCGTGGCCGCGACCAAACGAACATTTACACGGTGCGTTCGGCAGGACCCCAAGCGTTCGAACTCCTGTTCCTGCAGAACCCGCAGCAGCTTCGGCTGCAGCGCCAGCGGGATATCTCCAATTTCATCCAGGAACAACGTACCTTGATCGGCCATTTCGAAGCGGCCAATTTTCTGTGCGATGGCTCCGGTAAAGGCTCCCTTCTCGTGACCAAAGAGTTCGCTTTCCAAGAGATCAAAAGGGATGGCAGCGCAGTTCAGCTTCACGAATGGGCGCCCGCAGCGTGGGCTGAGATTGTGAATAGCGCGGGCAATTAATTCCTTGCCCGTTCCAGTCTCTCCAAGAACCAGTACGGTGGAATCAGTAGGCGCTACACGCTCCACTTCGGCTAACACAGATTCCAGAGCAGGGCTGCTGCCGACGACTTGGTCAAATTGGGGATCTCGATCCTCTCGATCACGAGACCGTGGTGTGCCGAAGGAGCCCACAACCACCTCCTACCAAAACTGTGGTTAATTAACTAGGGGCAGTCGTCATATCCAGGGCGGCGCGAACGCCCTCGAGTAGATTTCCGCAGTCAAACGGTTTTGTGAGAAATTTCACTGCACCACCTCGCATTGCCTGTAATCGCATCTTCTCCTCGCCGTGGGCTGTGATGAAGATCGTCGGAATCGGATGATTTTCGGCGTTTAACTTGGCCTGCAGATCCAACCCCGACATTCCAGGCATGCGGATGTCTGTTATCAGACAGCCGGTTTCGCTTTGTCGGCCAGAGTTCAGAAAATCTTCCGCAGACGGGAATGATTCCACCCAAAAACCCTCCGATTTCAGAAAGCGCTGAACGGCAGCTCGGTAAGATTCATCGTCTTCAACAATTGCGACCATTTTCCGCTTCCTCTTTCTGGTCATACGGGTCAAAGATAACCCTTTCTCCGCACAACGCAATTATTGGTTGTAATAGGGTCACTGACGTCTTTATATAAGGGACTCTTTGCAAGAGGGACGCGGGATGCCAGTCATCGCAGGACTTGCATTTAGCCAATGACTAGCTCGTTATCGGAAGCTTAAGTTTCTCTGCAATTCTTCCTAGCTCAGCCGGGGAGTTAGCCTGCATTTTATGCATCACTTGCCCGCGATGAACAGTTGCGGTGATTTCGCTTGTGCCGAGGGTGGATGCAATCTGCTTGGTAAGCATGCCGGAAACGATGAGGCCCATCACCTCGCGCTCGCGAGCAGTCAACTTGGCGTACCGTTCCTTCAGCTCCGCAATTTCAGTCTGCTGTTGTCGTTCTTTTGCGTCGCGCTGGAGAGCTTGTTGAATTGCATCTAAGAGATCTTGATCCCGAAATGGCTTCGTCAGAAATTCCACCGCCCCGGACTTCATCGCTTTCACAGTCATCGGGATGTCTCCGTGGCCAGTGATGAAAATGATGGGGATGTGGACTCCCATCTCGTTTAACTTGCGTTGAAGATCCAGTCCACTGATTCCCGGAAGGCGCACATCTAAGACGAGGCAACTGGGACCATTTGGAAGCTTGTGACGTAGAAAATCTTGCGGACTAGCGAACGACTCAGAATGCAAACCTACGGTCTTCAAGAGTCGCAGTGTCGCGGCGCGCATTCGGGCATCATCATCGATGATGAAAACGGTAGCTTCATCAGGAGAAGTCATGCGGCGACAGCCGTTCTGATGGGCAGCGTAAAGTGAAACGTTGTGCCTCGTCCAGAGTTCGCGGCGGCCCACACGCGCCCACCATGCGATTCCACAATGGAACGAGTGATCGATAATCCCAGACCTGTGCCTTGAGGCTTGGTAGTAAAAAATGCCTTGAATATCTGATCTGCTCTTTCGGCAGGCAAACCCACGCCATTATCACTTATCGAGATCAGCAGTTGACCATCTTCACTCAACTGCGACTTGATGCTTAGCTCGCCGCCGTTTTGCCTCATCGCCTCAATACCATTGAGCATGAGGTTCATCAATACCTGTTGCAACTGCACCCGATCTGCCGTCACTTGAGGGAGTCCTTCGGCGAGATCCGTGCGCATCATAACTGAATGTCGATTCGCCTCGTTGTGCAACAAAATCAACATCTCCGCAATGGCTTCGTTCACATCAAAAAGTTCCAGTCGCGAAGAACCTTTCTGGAACAACGAACGGACACGTTCGATGATATCGGCTGCGCGCCTCGCGTCCTTAGCCATCTCAAAAGCAGCTTCGAGCGCGTCCGGAACATCGGGCTGATTGCGATTAAGCAATCGTAAGCACACTTCAGCGTTGGTTACCGCCGCGCCAATTGGTTGTTTGATTTCGTGTGCCAACGAGGCGGTCAATTCTCCCATCGTGCTCACGCGGTTGATATGCGCGAGATCCGCCTCTAGCTGTCGTAGCCTGTCGCGCGCGTCTTCCGCGCGCTTGCGGTCCGTAATGTCGTTGTTGGTTTCCAGAATGGCTGTTGGCTCGCCCTTGTCGTCGCGCTGCAAGGACCACCGGCTCGCCACGACCACCTGAGTTCCGTCCTTTTTGGTGCGCAAGAGCTCGCCTTCCCAGCGGCCATGGCTCACCAACTCCGCCTTGATCCGTTCAAGCGGCACCGGGAATACTGTTTTCAGCAACTCAGCACTACTCGTGCCTTGGGCTTCTGCAGCAGTCCACCCGTACAATTCCTCTGCTCCACGATTCCAGTAAATGACGACCAAATTCATGTCGCGAACGAAAATTGCGTCATTCGTCAAGTTCAGGAGATCAGCTTGTTCTCGCAGAGCTTCTTCGGCACGCCTGCGCTCCGTGATATCGACCATCGTGCCGACCACTTGAACAAGCTCTCCATTGGGACCCAAAAGTGGATGGCCGATGCCATGAATATGCGTGAGTGTTCCATCGGGTTTCACGATCCTGAACTGGACGTCGCAATTTACTTTATTGAGGAACGTCCTTTCATTCGCCAGCTTCACCTTATCGCGGTCTTCTGGGTGTATTCGCTGCAACCATTGGTCAAACATTGGTAAGCCCTGGTGTGGATCAAAGCCGAAAAGTCGGAACATTTCGTCGGACCAGTACACCGTCTCGCGACTTGTGCCATCAATGGCACAACTGCCTGTTTGGGTCAGCTTCTGCGCTTCGGCAAGGTAATTCTCGCTTCGGCGCAATGCCTCCTCGACCCGCTTTTGTTGGCTTAAATCAAGCGCGAAACCAACACCCTCGTGGCCGCCTTCGTCGAACACCGCCCCTGCGACCAGCACGGGCACGCGGCTGCCGTCTTTCCGGAACAATTCCTTCTCATAAGGCTGTACGGAGCCAGTCTGCTTTATTTGTGCCAAAGCGCGTTCATCCCACTCACGCCATTCCGTTGGGGTCAAATCAGTCCAGCGTACGCGACCCGAGGCGACATCTTCACGCTCGTATTGCACCAGGCGTAGAAAGGCATCATTGGACGCGACGATGGCACCCTCAACAGTCCACATAACGACTGACAGAATATTGGCGTCGATTAGACGCCGAATCTTCGCTTCACGGTTTTCGAGATCGCGGTAGAGTCGCGTATTTTCGAGCGAGATGGTCGCTTGCGACGCAAGCACCTTCAGAACAGTGATCCGGTCGGAATTGAAAACGCGGGGAGTCAGGTTGTTTTCAAGGTAAATGACTCCGGTGAGCCTGGCCTGGTTAACCAACGGCAAACAGATAACGGAACGTGCGTGATACTGAACAATGTACGGATCCGCCGAAAACGGGTTCCCTGTACTGGCATCGTCGAGAATCACGTCCTGGCGAGTGCGCATTACGTAGCGAACGAGGGACTCGGGCAACACGGCTGAGTTGACATGTCGGAGTTCCACTCTGACGTCGTTTTCCGTAGCCGTGGCCTCCGCCTCTATCTGCAATTCATCAGATCGGGGAAGGATCAGGACACCGCGTTCAGCGCCCGCATGCTCGATGGCCACACGCATGATCCTCTCGATCAGTTTTTCCAAAACCATCTCGCCTGAGAATGCTTGCGAGACTTTGATTACGGTCGCTAGATCCAGGAGTTCGGCCGGTGCCACAATCGTGCTCGTTGTGCCCCGAGCAGGGTCCTCGTCTTTAAGGCGGGGATAGAGATAGTCGAGTTGCTTTACTTTGCCGTCAGCTCCCCAACGGACGTAGCAATACCGGGCTTCCCGCAAATACGTATCCGCGATCTTGTCGAAGCCTCGTGCCGCGTAGAAGCGGGCAGCAAGCTCGTAGGCAACGGCCTCGTTGTGAATGAATCCGTTTGTGTGCGCGGAGCGGATGGCTTTTTCGTAACAGCCTTCGGCATCGAGCACCCGGCCTTCTATTCGTGCGATTTCGGCACTGACCAGCGCCACACGGTTTTCAAAATTCGCTGGACAATGCTCCGCCCATATTTCGAGCTGTTTGTGATGAGCTATTAAAGCTTCGAAATGCTTCTGACGCGCATCGGGAGATGCGGAATCCCAGGCTGCTGCGTGTGAAAGCGCACCATAGAATCGGAATGCTGCTGATTCAAGCAGTGCTGGTGCTGCCCACAACAGTTCTTGCGCCCTCAATGACGCCTCGACGGCGGAAACATAGTCACCTGCAAAGAACCGTGCTTCTGCCTTAAGAGTCCAATATCCAAAACCAGGATCCGCTAAAGCGGGATTACTTGCCAGATGCTGCTCAAACCCAGCTTCATCGAACTCTTTGTCGTTGAACGAACCAAATTTATTCGTCAAGCCACGGAGGGTCCGGATTAGCTGGAGATCAGACCTGACGATATCGACAACGAGTCCGACGCGTGCGCTCTTAGCAAACTCGACTCCTTTCTCCGCTTCCGCTTGCGCCTCGGCAAGGGGATCTCCGACAACCAGAAAATTCGTGACCAACTGCGTGAAGCTATATGCCGCATATGTAAAATCGCCCATCCTGTAAGCGGCATCGAAGGCATGACGCACCAGGTCGCGGCTGTGCCGCGCATGTTTTGTCCACGGGACAACGACGCCGAAGCACAGACAAGTGCGAGCCTCATAACGCTTCAACCTGCGCTTCCACAATAAGTCGTGGCCGAGCTGACCAAATCGAAATGCATCTTTGTACCTACCGAAGCGCGGTCCGGCGATGATCCCAAACCACACATACGCAAAGCATGACCCATCGCCATTGCCGTGCTCGAGACTAAGATTCACCAAGTGGCAAACTACGAGTGCGCATAGGTTTTTGTCGAAGAACACTGCAGGCGTAACAAGTTCCGTCAGAACCTCTAGAACGTCCAAAATATCGGGGTTGGCGACCAAGGGCAGATCGAGGAGGTCCTCGATCTGTCGGTCGCCGAGCAGTGACCAAATCCGATCGTATTCGCGTCGTACGTCGTCGTCGGTCGGATGAGCCGACCAGCTCGTCCCGTCACGCCGAAGATATTCAAGGCATATCTCTACGCCACGTTCGAGTCGATCCGACGCCGTGTAGAGCGTAAGCTGCAAACGTGTGACAACAGCCAAATCATGGGCGCTTTTTGCCCTCGCGGCGAGCATTGAAAGCCGCTTTTCGGCGGACTCCATATCGGCAGTCAGTAGTTCACATTCAGCTGTCAGGCATTCGAGCGAAAAAATAAGATCGTAATCTGTGTCCCAATTCTCTTCTGCCAGTAGCGTCCGACCCTTCGCAAGGTAAGAAAGAGCTGAGGCATAGGCGGTCGAGAGTTTCGCCCGCCTGGCTGCGATCAAGTTGAATTCTCCGATACGCTTTCTCTCGTCATTCGAGGTAATGAGGTGAGTGGCGCGATTAAGCTGGGTTACGATCTCGAAAATTCTTGCTTCGCGCTCCTCTGAAGGAGTTCTCTCTGCCAGCAGCCTTCCGATTCGGAGGTGCGCCTCGGCGCGCGATTGTTCTGTGATCAACGAGTAGGCGGCTTCCTGAACGCGATCATGGAGGAACGAGTAGGAATCTTCGGAGCGAAAGATAAGGCCGCCTTGGACAGCTTCCCAAAGCTGGCGATGGATCTCCTCCTCTGACTCTTGGTGAAGCATGCGCAACGTGGTGAACTCTGTGCTGGTGCCTAGGCATGCAAGCAGCTTTAATGCGTTCTGGGTTTCGGCAGGCAGGCGACTAAACTTTTCCACTATTAGGTCGACCACATTATCGGTGTAACCCCTCGAGTGAATGCGATTCAGTTCCCAAGACCATCGCCCTTCGCCATGATCGAAGGCGAGTAATCCTTCTTCAGCCAGCGAAGCAATGAACTGAATCGCGAAAAACGGATTGCCCGCGGTCTTCTCATGGATAAGTTGTGCCAGTGGGGTAGCACGATCCGGCTCGCAACGAAGCGCATCTGCAATCAGTAGCTCGAGATCATTGCGAGTTAAGGGAGCAAGTACGATATCGTGCACGATTGCTCCGGTCTGACGTATCGCTTGCAGCTTGCGCATCAGCGGATGTGTGGGGTCCACTTCGTTGTCTCGGTAAGCGCCGATCAACATGAAATGCTTCACGTCGGACTGGCTCAACAGATCATCGATCAAATCCAGCGTCGCAGCATCGAGCCATTGCAAGTCGTCGAGAAAAAGTGCCAGAGGGTGTTCCGAGCGGGCAAAAACGCTGATGAATCGGCGGAACACTACGTGGAACCGACGTTGAGCATCCTGCGTCGAAAGTTCGGGAACAGGCTGCTGTTCTCCTATAATCCGCTTCAGTTCCGGAACCAGATCAACAATGAGCTGTCCGTTCTGATCTAGCGCCTTACGAAGGGCATCGCGCCATGGGGTCAGCTCTGCTTCGCTCTTGCCAAGAAGTGGATGAATGAGGCCCTGGAAGGCCTGCGCCAAAGTGGCATAGGGGATGTCGCGCTTGTACTGATCGAATTTACCCGACGCAAAGAGTGCGTGCAGTGGAAGCAGAGCTTTATGAAGCTCATTTACGACGGATGACTTACCAACACCGGCATATCCGGAAACCAACACCAACTCCGGTCTGGCGCCAGATACGATTCGGTCAAACGATGCAATCAATCGGTCGATCTCGGATGCTCGCCCGTACAACTTCTCCGGAATTAGCAGCCTGTCCGGCACATCATGTTCGCCAAGCGGAAATTGACTGATACTCGTATCGTTTTCCAACTCAGCAAGACAACGCTCAAGATCCTTTTTGGTACCGTACGCTGTCTGATAACGGTCCTCAGGAGTTTTGGCAAGCAACTTCATTACGATTGCAGAGACTGTGAGAGGTACATTCTGTGACCGCTCGTGAGGCGGCATGGGTTGTCGTGCGATATGGCAATGCACCCACTCCATCGGATCCGATGCGATAAAGGGCAGGCTACCGGTGAGCAGTTCGTAGAGCATGACACCGAGTGCGTACAGATCGGTACGAGAATCGATCGAACGATTCATGCGTCCCGTCTGTTCCGGTGCCATGTAAGCGAGGGTTCCCGAAATGAATTCAGGAGGTTCGAGGGACCGGCGTTCGCGCGGCAAGCGTGAAGCGATCCCGAAACCCGTAAGCCATACGCGGCCATCTTCAGGTGCAACCAAAATGTTCGAGGGCTTCAGGTCTTTGTGGATGATATGCCGCTTGTGTAACTGACCGACTACATCTGCAATAGCGATAGCCAGGGGCAGAAACACTTTCATTTCCATCGGCGCGTCAACGAGCTGATTGAGAGGTTTACCCCCGGGATCTTCGAATACGAGAACACTCCGCTCGTTGTGCTGGGATAAGGTTATGGGCCGAAGTGCCCATGTTGTGTCCAGTTCGCTTCTCAACGAATATTCGTGCTCCAGCTTCTTGAGAGTTTCGAGCGCTGAGTGAGGTGAAACAGTTTCGAGTAGGAGGATAGGGGGGACTTTTACCTCTTTCGAGTGGCCCCGATACAGGATAAATTCTTGGTCCCTGCGTAGGAGTTCTACTTCATACCCTGAGAGTTCCACGATTTCTTATCCTTCCCCCACCAGAACACCACTGTGGTGTTAGGGCTCGCGGCTCCGCGCTGCCCGGTGGTCTGGCCGTTAGAAGATGAACCGTGCGTCCAATTGAATCTCACGCGAACGCCCGACGGTGGTAAATATCCGGCCGGAGTTGTCAGCGAAATCACCAGCCGCATTTTTAAAAATAGCGTCTCCGTTCCCTCCCAGAGCGATAGGATTTTGCGTGTTACTGGGAACGGCAAAATTCGGATGATTCAGCAAATTGAACAAGTCTGCTCCGAAGGCGATTTCCGTTTCTTTCGGTAGATGAAAGGCCTTACGAAGGCTCAGATCAAATTGCGCGAAGCCAGGTCCGCTCAGCGAATTTCTGCCAGCAGTGCCAAACTGACCGAGAGGCGGTAACGCAAATGCAGTCGGGTTAAACCAACATGCTGGTGTACCCACTCTGGTGCCGTTTGGACAAACACCTGAGTAAGGATTGCCAATGAGGTTTGGTCTTTCCGCGGTTACCACAGACTGCAAACCCGCATTGTCGAACGAAAGTACTGGCGTAAAAGGCACATTGCTGTGAACGCTGGCAATGCCCGAGAGCTGCCATCCGCCGAACTCCCTTCCGCGTCCAAACGGCAGTTCATATACAACGTTCCCGACGAAATTGTGCCGGATGTCAAATCCCGAGCGGCCTCGGCTTCCCTTGCGATTGAAAATGTCCTGAGACTCTGGCTCGTTAACCGCTTCTATGAGAAAAGCGTTAGAAGCATCATCAATCGAATGAGACAACGTGTAAGAGACCTGCCAGGAAAAATTATCGCTGTGCTGTCTTGAGACGGACAGTTGGAAGGAGTTATAGAAAGATTGAGCATCGGTTAGCACCATCTGCAGAGGGGAGGGCAAGTTGGGATTGAAGCGATGTCCCAACGCTAGTTCGAATGGGTTCTGCTCTCCCGCACGCGTGAGGTGATTGCCGCGCGCACCAAAGTATCCTGCGCTGAGAATCGTACCTTGCGTGATTTCCCGTTCCAAGTTGAGGTTATATTGCATCGCGTACGGGAACTTCGGATGGTAAGTCGTTTGGATCAGAAATAGTGGTTGTGTGAGCACCGCATTTTGAGGGTTAGGAAAACTGGGGAAAATCAAAGTATCTATGCCAAAAAAAGGAGGTAGAAACCGATCAATGCCAAATAGAATTACGGGCAATTGGTCGCGAAAGATACCGCTTCCCGCGCGCAGTACAGTCTTGCCGTCACCCGATATGCCCCAAGCGAAGCCAACCTGTGGTGAGATGAGATCCCGCGGTGTCGCCGCAAATACTTTGCCAACCGTCGGCCCGGAATCGGTGGCCGGATCACGAATGACCGACAGACGTCCTTGTACCTCGGTTGGGTTGGAGTAAAGATCGTATCGCAACCCTGCATTCACGGTCAGACGGCTGCTTACTCGCAGGAAATCCTGCGCAAATCCAGACACAGTATTCTGTCGGTAGTTACGGTGCGAATCGGACATTGAGGGAACAGAACCCAAGTATGAAAAAGGCAGCCCCTCAAGAAAGAATTCCAGAGGCGGGTTGTTGCTGTGTACTGGAAAACCGAAGGGACTCAAATCCACGAACGAATACAGTCCATTTACCGCAGCATCTAAGGGGCCGTTGGACTGAATTCTTCGGAACTCACCCCCGAATTTAAAAGTCTCACGGCCAGTTGTGCGCGAAACCTGTTCCTGAATTTGATATACCGTCGAAAAATCACCCAGGGGAATGTCTATGTTGTGGCCAATGAAGCTCATACCCGCAATGTCGAGCATCCCGAAGGGCCGGCCTGGAACTCTGGAAATAGAGAGACCAGGGTGTGTGTCGACAATCGAGGTTGACGCGGTTGTGCGGTTGATACCGAAGCGTAGTTCATTGGACAACTGCGGTCCGAAATTTTTCCGATCCTGCAGAGTGAAGTACTGATTCCGAGCCTGCTGACCTACTGGAAAGCCAGGGACGTACGTGCCGGGAGGAGAGCCGAAATAAGGAACCAGTGACGAACTGTCATCAATTATGTAACGCCCGAACAACGAATGGACATCGGAGAAATTGTGATCCATGCGAACCATACCACGGTGCTCATTTGTTGCGCCTTTATCGGCAGTGATCAGGTCGCCCGTTCCGTCACCGTTATCTTCCCCATTCGAAGGTGGTAGAAGTGCAAGAAAAGGCTGCACTCGGGGATTAACACCGATGGGAATACAACCGTTAGGAGTGGCACTGCGGCAAGCGCTCGGATCGCTTGCAGAGGGCAGCAGGCCTTGACGAGCAAGGGCGTCAGGGACGGTAGCTATTGCTGTGGATGCCTGCACTTCGCGGAAGCCTTCATAGCTCACAAAAAAGAATGTGCGGTCATGCACTATGGGCCCACCAACGCTGGCGCCAAATTGGTTCCGGACAAATTGTGGGATCGGAAGATTAGGCACATCGAAGTAGTTCTTGGCATCAAGTGCTGCATCGCGATGCATTTCGAATAACGATCCATGAAGCTGATTGCTTCCTGACTTGGTGATGGCCTCGACGATTCCGCCACCATGGTTGCCATAATCTGCATTAAAGGTCTGGGTGAGGACGTTTACCTCCGCGAATTCATCGAGCCCGAGAAAGAGTCCGGAGGCACCCGCCGGCGAAAAGCCAAACACGGGATCGTTTGCGTCCATGCCGTCGATCAGAACGTTCGTCCAACTCGGACGCATACCGTGAATTGAAATTTGCCCGGTCTTGCCGTTTGAAAGCAATGACGGAGCACTGCTGGGCGTTGGGGCGACGCCAGGCTCCAAAACCGCGGCCTTAAATAAATCGCGGCCGTTCAGGGGAAGTTCGGCCAGGTTTCGTTCATCAAGGGAGCCGCCTACAGTCGAAGAAGTACTGTCAACTCCAACGACGTCCGCTGTGACCCTGACTTCTTGTGGCACGGTGCCCACCGCAAGTGACAGATTTATCGCTAACGCATCACCTGATCCGAGTGCAATTCCTTCTCGAACCTCTGTTTGGAAGCTTTCTTTCTCTACACGGACCGTGTATTTTCCGCTTGGCAGGCCGGCTACGTAGAACTGGCCTTTGGCGTCGGTGCGCGCATTCCGTTTCAATCCGGTGCTTATATTAACGAGAGTGACTTCGGCTTCGACAACAACAGCACCTGTTGAATCGGTGATGGTGCCGAAAACTTTCCCAAGCTGCGTTTGCGACCAGCCATACGTTGAGACGACCAACGCTAACGACAGCGCCAAGAGTGTACGCGATGCGGATTTCTTGCTATGAGTTGCGGTCGCAGTCATGTCGCGCCTCTTCCTAACTTTGCATTCGATGTACTGAACCGTCAGTCCACCTCGTTCATAATGCCGTCCATTTGCTGTCCTGTGAGATCTCGACAGACTCTGACTAAGCACTGTCCGCAATCGAGCCAGATCCAGACAGCTGTTGGCTGAGCGCATCTATCCCTCTTTGGCGCCGGGGGTGATAGATTCCGAGGCGTTTCATTTTGGAAATGAGCGACGTGCGTTTGACTCCCAGGCTTGCGGCAGCGCCGCCAGGCCCTCCGATCATACCGCCTGCCGCACGCAAAGCCTTCAAGATCAGAGCCCGTTCGGATTCCCAAAATGTGCCGTCTTCAGGAATAACTGTCTCTGCGCCTTGATGCGATGCCGGCAAAGGACTAGCAAGTACTCCGTCGTCCGACCGGATGACCGCTCGCTCCACCAGGTTCTGAAGTTCGCGCACGTTCCCTGGCCAGGAATACGACACGAAGGCATTGAGTGTGTGCGCCGGTATCTCATCGATCTGTTTTCCCATGCGCCGTGAAAAAACCTCAACGAAATGTGATACCAACTGCGGAATGTCCTCGACGCGCTCGCGTAAGGGTGGAACCGACAGAGGGAAAACATTCAGACGGTAATAGAGATCGCTGCGGAATTCTTTCCGCCTGACCATCTCGGCAAGATCGCGATGCGTGGCCGCAACCAAACGAACATTGACGCGATGTGTCCGGCCGCTCCCCAGCCGCTCGAATTCCCGTTCCTGCAAGACGCGCAGCAGCTTGGGTTGGAGCGCCAGGGGAATATCCCCGATTTCATCCAAGAACAAGGTTCCGCCATCGGCCATTTCGAAGCGGCCAATTTTTTGCGCCACGGCCCCGGTAAATGCACCCTTTTCGTGCCCGAACAACTCGCTCTCTAACAGATCGAAGGGAATGGCAGCGCAGTTCAGCTTCACGAATGGGCGCCCGCAGCGTGGGCTGAGATTGTGAATAGCGCGGGCAATTAATTCCTTGCCCGATCCGGTTTCTCCTAGAACCAGCACAGTGGAATCGGTTAGTGCCACGCGGTCCACTTCGGCGAGCGCAGATTTCAGAGCAGGGCTACTGCCTATGATTTGTTTAAATCTATCCTCAGCACAACCATTTTCACTGGACGGAACTCTGTTGACGTTTTCCATGACTCACCCCCCACAAACATTCTCTGTAAAGCCCGAGCTGGAGCCTAGAGAAACACGTGATGTGTACATCTGCATGACTCCTTTAGTCATATGGTCTTCGCACTGCCTTCGTCATGCCGCAAGGCTGCACGAACGGTTTGGAGCAAAAGCTCGTCATTGAAAGGCTTGCTTAGAAATGCGACGGCACCGGCTTCCAATGCCTTCTGACGGGATTCCTTATCGTCGTAAGCGGTAATGAAAATAATTGGAATGTTGCATCCTGTGGCAGCGACATGGCTTTGAAGATGCAGCCCATCCATGCCCGGCATTCGTAGGTCAACAACAAGACACGAGGTCTCGTTTACGTGGGAAGACCTTAAGAAAGTTTCGGAAGACTCGAAGGCCGCCGCTCGAAAGCCAAAAGACTCGATCAGCAATGTCGTCGTCCTGCGGACGGACTCATCGTCGTCAACTATCGAGATCAGATTCTTTCTTAGTCCGCATTCTTCCCGTAAAGCTGAACGAATGGTTTGAAGCAAAAGCTCATCACTAAAAGGTTTGCCGAGGAATGCGACGGCACCGGCTTGCAATGCCCGTCGACGGGATTCTTGGTTGTCGTAGGCGGTGACGAAAATGATAGGGATCCTGTAACCGGCAGCGGCCAAATGGCTTTGAAGCTGGAGCCCATTCATCCCCGGCATCTGCACGTCGACGATGAGACATGACGTCTCCCGGGCCTCCGCGGATCTCAAAAAACTTTCGGCAGATTCGAAGGCTGCCGCTCGAAACCCAAAAGATTCGATGAGGAGCGATGTGGTTCTGCGGATGGACTCGTCGTCGTCAACTACCGAGATTAGATTTTTCATCACTCTCAACTCCCATTGAACTGAAGGTATTCCTCAACGGGAGAAGAATCTATTCGGTGTTGGTATTTTTAAGTCGGCAAAAAGGAGAATGCCCGTAAGCTTTAGCTTACGACGCTTTTTCTGACGGGACCTTGAGCTTCTCGATCATTTTTATCAGCTCGGCAAGTGATGCTGCGTGCATCTTCTCCATTGCCCGGCCGCGCTGGACCTTTACGGTGCTTTCCGCGGTTCCGAGTTGAGCTGCTATCTGTTTGTTGAGCATCCCCGAGACCACCAAGGAGATCACCTCTTGCTCGCGAGATGTCAGAGAGTCGAAGCGCCGCCGAAGGTCCGCCACTTTTTTCTCTTGTTCGCGTCTGGCACGATCCCGATCGAGTGCGGCGCGAACAGCGTCCAGCAGATCCTGGTCACGGAACGGTTTGGTGAGGAATTCAACGGCGCCAGCCTTCATCGCTCGAACACTCATGAGAATATCGCCGTGCCCGGTGAGAAAGACTATTGGGATACGAATATTTCTCGCCGCAAGCTCGCGTTGGAAATCGAGTCCACTCAATCCCGGTAGCCTCACGTCCAGTACAAGGCAGCTGGGAACGTCGGGCAGTTTTTTGCGCAGAAAGCTATCTGCTGAATCAAAGGTTTCCGCCTGCAGACCCACCGTGCTTAAGAGGAACTTGAGCGAAGAGCGTACTGATGGGTCGTCATCGACAGCAAATACTATGCGAGGCTCCGTCATGAAAGACTCCCGCCAGCAACCGGCAGCGTGAACGAAAACGTCGCACCGTGAGGAGAATTGGGTGTGACCCACAATCGGCCACCATGACCTTCGACGAGCGAACGGCTAATCGGCAGACCCATCCCCATACCGCTTGCCTTCGTGGTAAAGAACGGGGTGAACAAACGATCTGCCTCTGAGCCGAGGCCTATGCCGGCGTCGCGTACTGCAACCAGTATTCCGCCAGACTCATCCGCCTGGGATTGCACCCAAAGCACGAGAGGGCGGTCTGTAACCGCGGTCATCGCTTCGATGCCATTCATAATCAAGTTCAGCAGAACCTGCTGCAACTGAACGCGATCAGCCAGGACGAGGGGCAATGTTTTGGTCAATTGGCACTCGACAAAGATTCGTTTCTTCTGAAGCTCATGGCCAGCTAGAGTCAACACCTCCTGGATAACCTCGTTTATATCCAGTTCGCTCTTTTCCGCAGGCGCGTTCTTTATGAATGCGCGAATCCGAGCTATAACAGCACTCGCACGAGTGGCATCCGCAACAATTTCTTCGAGAGCCCGTCGCAGAACCTCAGGATCGAGATTGCGATCAGTGAGCAGTCTGAGGCATGCGCTAGCGTTATTTGTTATCGCGGTCAGAGGTTGGTTAACTTCATGGGCTATGGAAGCTGCCAATTCGCCCATAGTTGTCAGCCGGGAGACCCGAGCAAGGTCCACCTGAGTTGCGTAAAGGGATTGTTGGGCCTCTTGAAGCTTTTCTTGCGCTCGCTTTTGCTCGGTCAAGTCGAGCACGAAAGCGACACCGTCGTTCCCATCGCCTTCGAAGAGTGCGCCGCCGAGAAGTACAGGCACGCGGCTGCCATCTTTCCGGAAGTACTCCTTCTCGAAGGCTTGAAAGATGCCAGTCGTCTTTAGCTCGGTTATTACCCGTTCGTCACGATCGCGCCATTCGGCGGGTGTGAGTTCCGTCCAGCGCACACGACGGGAAGAGATATCCTCAATGTCGTATTGCACCATGCGGAGAAATGCTTCGTTGGCCCCCGTAATCGCTCCTTCGAGATTCCACATGACAATTCCCACAACATTGGCTTCGACCAGACGCCGGATCTTCGCTTCCAACCCTCTTGCCAATTCACGGACTTCTGCTTCTGCCTTTTCGCGCTCGGACACCTGGAATCTCAGGTCTTCGATATGTGCCAGCCCTTGATACGCGGACGAGGCAAACTTCCCTAGAGACGCCATGACCCGATCATCTTCTGCGTCGAACTTGCGGCGGGAGCTGTGCATGATCGCCCAGATGGTTCCGACCGCCTCACCGGCGACGTAAAACGGGACCAGCAAGCATTCTTCGGCCGCTGGAATTACCGGCATCAAATAAGGGTATCGGCGTTCGAAATGTCTGAACAACAGGGTACGATTTTGATCAAGCACGTCACCACATGGGCCGAAGTTGCGCGGGGTCCCACCTCCGACGTGCGGATTCCACATGCCGGTGATAGCTGGCCAATAGAACCGTTTGCCGCAAACGTCCGGTTTTTTGCCATCCCTTGTCAGCAGGCTAAGGCCAGCGGAGTCACACTGGGTGATATCCAGAATCGTATCAGCCAACGTCTGAAAAATGGTGCTTGGTGAATCGGCGAGTGCGCTCATCAGTGCCACGAGCGCGTGATTCTCTTTTTCATAATCAGGAGGACGCGATGGGCGGCGCTGCAACTCCTCGGTGCAGAGGATCGACTCTAGCGAAGCCCCGGCTTCTGGAATTGAATCTTCCAATGCGGTGTTGACTCTTGACGTGGAAAATGAACTCATATTTCTACCCTCCACGGCGCCGCGATTTCACGCAATTTCCCGGGAAATCACGACGCGCTTATCTTAGATCGGCTCCAATACCAAGGCAATCCCTCTTCCTTATTAATGTAAAGAGCACATGATATGTCCGGTGTAATTCACAAGTGAAGTGTCCGCACAGCGGGCCGAGGGGAGTACAGCTACATGCCTGGGGGAAAGGGTATGGAGAGGTATTGCTGGGCGGCGGTGGAGCGGGCGATGAAGATACAAGATGTGATCCTGCGGGCGATGGCGAAGAAGATCACGTGGTGGCAGGCGGCTGAGGTATTGGGGATGAGTGATCGGCAACTGCGCCGTTGGCGAGGGCGGTGGGAGCAGATTGGGTATGACGGACTGTATGACCGGCGTAAGCAGCGGACCAGTCCGCGGCGGGTGGCGATGAAGACGGCCGAGCAGGTATTAGCACTGTACCAGCAGAAGTATTTCGATCTGAACGTGCGCCACTTTCACGAGAAGCTAAAGCGGGAGCACGGCATCGATGTGAGTTACACCGGGTGAAGCTGGCCTTGCAAGGAGCTGGGCTGAGGCGGCGGCGAAGCCGGCAGCGGGTGCACCGGCGGCAACGCGAGCGGCGGCCGCTGCCCGGCATGCTGTTGCATTTGGATGGCAGCGATCATCGCTGGTTTCAGGATGAGCGTCGCCACGACCTGCTGGTGATTCTGGATGATGCGACCAGTGAGATCTACTACGCCCAACTGGTGGAGTCGGAATCGACCCCTACGGTGATGGCGGCGTTGCGCAGCGTGATTGCAGAGCGAGGTATTTTCTGCGCTCTGTACAGCGATCGCGCCTCACATTTCTTCGTGACTGAAAGCGGAAGAGCGGGTGGATCGCACGCGGGTGACGCAAGTGGGACGGGCGTTGCGTCATCTGGAGATAAACATGATCCCCGCCTACTCGCCGCAGGCGCGGGGACGCTCGGAGCGCAACTTCCGCACTTTCTGCAGATCGAGCCGCAGGCATGGCGTACTTCGCTGGCCAGTAGCGAGGTGGTTGTTGGTGCAGCACGGGGACAGCACTTTGACCCTGCATTACGGTCCACACTGCGTGGGTCGGTATGACGCGCAAGGACTACCCTGCTGGAAAAAGAAAAAAATGCGGGCGGCGGGGGCTGTGGAAAAGACGGCGGCCGGGCCGCCTTGGAAATCGCTTCGCGATTCCCACTTTTCCCCAGCCTCGGCGGCCACGGCGAGTTCATAACTATGAATTCATAACATCCAAAGCGGACACTTCACTTGCTATCAAACCGGACATTTCACTTGTCACAAACATCCCTCTTCCTTATTAATCAGCAACACTAGGAGATAGTGCGAGCCTCAGTTCAATTCATCGTGTCGCAATCGTAACTCGAAGCAGAAGGGTGGTCATTACGCACCTCTTCACTACTTGGTCCCAAAAACGTCCAGCACAAGACATATAATCCGAATGTGACTACGGTGAGAGCCGCTAAAACAAAGTCAAACATCACTACATAAGACATACAAAGTTCCGCCGGTGCTTGGTTTGAGGAGCATTTTAGGAAAGAGATCCTCGAACGAACTCCATACATCTCCTCCTGGATGCTTCTATGCCGCTCCTGCCGGTGTTAATTCCTGGTGCGCAGTGACGAGCGGAACATTCACCAAATGCTCGCTCAGAAACCAGACTTGAAACTCGTTCGTACGAATCACCTCGCTGACAACGAGATCGTTTGTGCCGTCATCACCGAGTGTCGATGCACGCCGCGCTAATTTCCGGGCCTCACCAATGATTACCTGGTGAGCATCGACGAGCCGAGACAATTGAACTGGAACCTCTTCTCGACCGCGTGGCGGACGTTCTATTTGCGTACTCTCAGCTACGTCGGCCGCCATTGCAATGCTCACTCCTCCAAGCAATTGAATCCGTTCAGCTATGGAATCAACAATTTCCACCTGCTCGTTGTAATGCTTATCAAAGAGCAGATGGAGCTGGTAGAACGTTGGACCAGCCACCTGCCAATGAGATTTTTTGTAGAGGTCACGCAAGGTCATGCTGTCAGCGAGTAGCTGATTGAGTTGTGCCGTCATCTCCAAGCGGATCGGTTCTTCCAACTCAAGCGGCAGAAGATGGCTCACAGTGCCATAGGCTTGGATCTCGGCGGCTCGCTGATGCAGGCGAGGTTGAGCGCTGAAGTTACCGTTACTGCCAGTCTGCTTTTTCGGCATTTCTATTCTCCTTTAAACCGTTACTGCTTCTGAATTGAATCGTTTAGACTCAGACAGCGACGCTGGACTCTTGACTTCGCGATATCTCGACATCAAGGTAAGTCATGCCACGCATATCGAGAACCAAGCGTTGCCCAGCGTCTACGAAACGAAGAAGTACGTGGTTGCAAACGGCGCAACGCACAACGAGGCCTGGACATTGCATGTATAAATGAGCTTCGGCAAAGTGCCTTTTTGCACCACAGTTCGCACATTGTCCCTTTGCAGCCGTGATGTCCAGGGCAAATATTCTGTTCAATTCACCGGCAGCAGCATTACCGTCAAGGTAGGAGGAAGTTTGCAACGTCATTTTCGTTCTCCCGTGGGGCCAAAACGCTCGGTCCTAATGTTTTCGCGGCGATTGCCGACTGTCCCAAGAAGATCGGCAACGCTTTCGACAAAACCTGTGGGCCCGCAGATATAGAACGTCGCAGCAACACTCGAGGGCCAGGTGGCGCTCAGGATCAGATCCTTATCGATGCGGCCGGGTAGTCGCGGCCAGTCCTTCGGAGCGGTTCGCGTGTACGCATAGTTAACAACCACAGAGCTGTCTTCACTTGTTAGCGCTTGCAAGTCATCGCGATAGAAAATGGCTTCTGGCGCACGCACCGAATACAACAACCGAAAGGGCGGAGCGCTTCGAGTTGCCACACGCGAGCGCATCATTGCCATAAGCGGAACGATTCCTGATCCACCCGCTATCAACTGGATCGGCTCCCTCTGATCTGTACGCCAAACAAACCACCGACCAATTGGACCGCGTAGTTCAAGTTGATCACCGACCGCAAACTCTTGGGTGAGATAGGGTGAGACTTCACCGTTCGGAAATCGCTCGACCGTGATTTCAATTTGTTTTTCAGAGTTCGATGCCGAGGCAATGGAGTAGGAGCGAACGGCAGAGTACCCGTCTTGAGCGGTCAGGCGTACATCAACATGCTGGCCGGCAACATGACCCGGCCAATCGGGAACAGTAAGAATGATTGTTCGTGCCGTCGCTGTTTCGTCGTGAAGAGCAACGACTGTTCCGACGCGCCACATTACTCGTCACCTGAATAACGCTGCTCCCGCCAAGGATCACCATAATTGTGGTAACCGAGGCTTTCCCAAAAGCCAGGTTTGTCGTCGCGCATCAACGTAATGCCCCGCACCCATTTGGCACTCTTCCATAAATAAAGGTGCGGTACGACAAGTCGCGCAGGTCCACCGTGTTCTGGCGCGAGATCGTCGTCGTCAAATCTGAAGCCAATCCAGGCCTGCCTGTTCAAGAGATCGTCAAGAGGCAGATTGGTGGTGTAGTCGCCGTAGGAATGAACGAGAGCGTACTCAGCGTCGGTCTTTACATCTGCAAATAAGGTGTCGAGGGAAACACCTTCCCAATGTGTGCCGAGTTTCGACCATCTTGTAACGCAGTGCAAATCGATAGTGATGTTCTCGGTCGGCAACTGGCGAAATGACTTCCAATCCCATCGCTGCAACACGTTACTGCCGTCGTTGATTGTAAATTCCCACTTGTCGAGCGCTATGCGTGGCGTCGGTCCTGCGGACAGCACGGGAAAATCGGTAGTGAGATATTGGCCGGGCGGCAGCTTTGCGTCTTCGGCCCTGCGTCGACCAGAAAAGCCGCGCGAGATAATTGCCATCTGCTCTTCTCCTGCACACAGTAATCTGCGCGCACTAAAACAAGCAAGGCATTGGCCAAACACGGAACGAATCCCAGTCGTTAAAACAGGTGTCCAACACAAGCTAAGAGTCTGCGCCGTGAGAGTCGTCGCGAGTTTGAATTAAATCAGTCGTGTCTCTATAGCGCCACAACGTCTCGCCACGACGTCTCGCCCAAAGACTTCTGGAAGATAAACGCCTACGAGGTGTTCACCGCATCGCGCTTATTATCGAGCGCCCGGCAGCCAGAGATCTGGTTTTTCGTATTGGTTTTTCGTATTGGCACAGTTCGTGCAATAGAGCGAAGTGAGAATGAGAGCAGCACTACAAACTCGACATCTTTGCCAGCGCTTTTCGATCTCCGACAAGGCTCGATATCTGCTTGGGAGCACTGTCAGCCACGAAATAATCCCAACGCCTAACACTCATCACGCGATAAACATCAGCCGAGAAGAAAGGATCAAGAGATGAGGTTCCCAATCTTCATGCTCGTGTTGGCGGTGGTCATCTTTAGCGGTGACCAGCACGTCAAGTCACAAACAACCGGCAGCCATACCGGATTCGATCTCGTGGACAAGACAGGGAGCATTCGAAAGCCGAGTGACGTTCGAGATCTCTATCAGTTACTTGGAACCTACAGCGTAATGGCTTCAAACGGGGGAGAGGAGATGCACGTCACCTACGCGTCTCCTGGTGCGGCTCAGTATTACCGCAAGAACGGGAAGTTCGCCGATGGAACCGTGCTCGTTAAAGAGGTGTTTGGAACCGATCACGGTCCAATGACGACGGGCGATGTGCACTGGGCTAAAGATACGAAACTGTGGTTCGTAATGATCAAGGACGAAAAGAATAGGTATCCCAATAACCCACTGTGGGGTGACGGGTGGGGATGGGCACTCTTCAAAGCCGATGCGCCCGTCAAGCAAGTCGCGACCGATTACAAGAAAGACTGCCTGAGCTGTCACATTCCCGCCAGCTCAACTGACTGGGTTTATGTCCAGGGTTATCCAGTTCTCAAATCGAAGTAACAGCACGATGTACTGAATTTGTTTTTCAAAGCGGTACAAAGGAGATTCCGGATGAAAAAGTTTTTGTTATCAATCCTCGCTGGCGTTGGCCTGCTCGCAGCAACCTTAATCCTAGTCAAGCCAAGGCCCGTTGCCGCTCAGAGTCAAGAGTCCGCTGCGGTGTTCGATTCTATGGGCAAGTTGAAGTTGCCCGACCCAGCCACTTTTCGCAGGTGGGTCTTTGTAGGCGCTCCACTAACGCCTAATGGCTTGAACAACGGAAAGGCCAACTTCCCCGAATACCATCATGTGTATATCGAGGGAAAAAATGTAGATGCATATCTGAAGACGGGTTCATTCCCGGAAGGAACAGTCATTGTCAAGGAGCTGACTCGAGTTCTTAATCCAACTTTTCCGGATGGCTCTCGCCAGGAACCATCGGGCCGAGGTTACTTCAACGGTGAGTACAACGGTATCGATATGACGGTGAAAGACAGCAAGCGGTTTGCGAAGACTAACGGATGGGGATTCTTCACGTTCGGGCACCATCCCGAACCATATGCCCAATTAGCTGCGGAGGCTCCGTCCACTGAGTGTGCTTTCTGCCACCAGGCATATGTTTCCAAAACGGATATGACCTGGATTCAGTTCTATCCCTTGCTTCGTGACAAAGGCAAATGACTTTGCGGCGCGTACCAGCTTCTCTCAACGTGGAGTAAGCCACAAAAAGGGTTCAAATCAATTCCGAAGGGAACAAATAGGAGAAATAGTAATGCCGAAAGAGATGAGTATGTCGAAAGAGATGAGTAAGAACGGCCGTGGTGGCCATCTCTACATGCAAACCAACGAGATCCGGAACTCCGTGATCCACTACCATCGCTCAGCCAATGGGACACTTACCGAAGTGGAACGTGTCGCTACGGGAGGTGCCGGTTCCGGGACTTACAAACCGATCAGTGGCCAGGAGAGCGCACCCAACGCTTTTGAAGGTGCGGGTAGCGTCATCCTGACACCAGACCGCAAGTTTCTGTTTGCTACCAACGGCGGGGATAATTCAGTTTCCAGCTTTGCTGTTGGCGACCATGGCCGACTCACACTGGTCGATAACAAACCGACCGGGAACGCTATAGAGGGAAAGAGCGGTACTGCCAAATCGCTGGCATATTCTCCTTCGAAGGACATGCTTTACGTGGTCCACTCCTTCGGACCCGATCATATCCGGCTCATGTCAGTCTCCAGTAACGGCAAGCTTACGCCGCGCAAGGAGCGATACACGGCGAATACACCGGAGAAAGCACACCGTGTTCCAACTATGGGTGTGCTCTCACCAGATGAGAGATTTCTCCTTGTCGGCACCACGTTCGATCTGCCCATTGCGATCTCGGGCACCTATCCGGACGGTTCACCAATTCTCTGGGTGCCTGGGTCAGACGGCAAAACGCGTTCTGTTGCTTCGAATGCGCCGGATCCCGATGGCATCGTCATCTTCCGCGTGAACGCAGACGGCACCTTGGGAAAACCCTCGTTCCAAGACGGAGGAGGTGGTTCTCCTTTCTACATCGCGTTCCTGCATAACCGGCCGGATACGTTCATCATCGGATATGCCGTCGGCGATGGAGTGGCCTTGGGCCGCATTGACGAAGACGGCAGGATCGGGGTGGGCAAGGTCGTACCGATCGACACAAGGCGAGGCAAGATCGCTGAACTTTGCTGGGCATCCGTCTCCCCCGATGACCGACTCCTGTACGCTACGGTTTTCGGGTACAGCAACATCACCACCTTCCACATCGACGGCCTCGAAATCAAAATCGCGAAGGATCCTGCGTGCCCCGAGGTCGAGGGCGATGGCACCTTCAGGGGGCTTTGTGGAGACGTCAGCAGCGGACCGAGCGATAACTGGGTTTCGCCGGATGGCGCCTTTCTCTACCAGATCTACGGGAACGCCTCGAAGCTGGTCGGGTACGCTACCAAACCGGATGGCTCGCTGGAGGAGGTTACCAGTATCGCCATCCCCTACAACAGCCCGGAGGGTTTGGCGGGATTCTGATTGCGCTCCGCCAGGCGGAACTCTGGCCACCGATAGGCGATGCACAGGCAATAACTGGGCATCGCCATTCAAACAACCACAGTTTGCAATGGGGGCAAATGAGCCGAACTCTCAGAGCAAAGACGAGTTCTCGAAAACCCAATGTTCAACCTCACAACAACACCCGATCTGACGGACCGTACAAGCGTCGTTGTCTCTTCAGACTTGAAGTCCGCGAATCCTTCAGATGGGGATCTACAGCGAGCTGACGGCTTTGGGAGGATTTTAGTGAGTGGCTCTCCGAGAGGAACCGTCATTAAGGATGTTTTTCAGCGGTCGCCCGTGCGGGTCATGTTCCCTAGAACTAGAGGATTCGCTGTGCAGGAGGCTGTTCTCATAAATACGGCCGGGGGTATTGCGGGCGGTGACCGACTTAAGTATGAGGTGACGGTGCTTCCTAATGCCTCCTTGGCACTGACCTCCCAGGCCGCTGAAAAGGTTTATCGGGCTCTGAACATGCCGGCGCGGATTTCAACAAAGCTGAAAGCGCACGACGGCGCGAAACTCGCGTGGCTGCCACAAGAAACGATTGTCTTCAATTGCGCACGTCTATCCCGAGAGACAGAAATCGATGTCAGTTCAGGATCAGAGGTGCTTGCGCTTGAGTGGCTTGTGCTTGGCCGTGTGGCATACGGCGAGAAAGTGATCGGCGGACATATCGCCGATAGTTGGCGCGTTATGAAAGATGGGCGTTTGCTCTGGGCGGACAGTTTTCGCGTTTCAGATGACATTTTCCCGCACCTTCACAGGAAAGCGTTGCTTTCGAACTTCAAAGCCATTGCGACGTTGATCTATTACGGACCTGATCTCGAAACCCGGCTCGAGTTGCTGCGCGAGATTGCAACCTCTCTGCGGTTTCACCAAGCCACTACCGCCGTTGGTGGCGTTATCGTGGTTCGCTTTGCTGCGGAGCTTTCCTCTGACTTGAGGATTGGTTTAAGGAGCTTCTTACAGCACTTGGGACCGGAACTTGGCGGTGGGCCTTTTCGAGTGCCGAAGATGTGGGCGTGCTAGCACTCGCTCGAAACGGACAATGTCATGAATCTCACCCCGCGCGAAAAAGACAAGTTGATGATCGCACTCGCGGCAATCGTTGCTCGAACACGCCTTAATAGAGGCGTGAAGCTCAACTATCCAGAATCTGTGGCACTTATCACTGATTTCGTACTTGAAGCAGCGAGAGACGGCAGATCGGTTGCTGAACTGATGTCTGAGAGCCGCAAGGTACTGAGCCGGGATCAGGTCATGGAGGGCATTCCCGAAATGATTCCCGAGATGCAAGTAGAGGCGACATTCCCCGATGGCACAAAGCTCGTGAGTATTCACGATCCAATTCCTTGAGGTGTTTTGACATGATACCGGGAGAGATTTTGCCAGCAGATGGGGAGATAGTTCTAAACAAGGAAAGAGCGGCCATCAAGCTCAACGTCGCGAATGCCGGCGACAGGCCGATCCAAGTTGGCAGTCATTACCATTTTGCTGAAACCAACGCTGCTCTCAGCTTCGATCGAAAAGCTGCAGTTGGTTATCGACTGGACATTCCGGCTGGGACTGCAGTGCGCTTCGAGCCGGGCCAGTCACGTGAAGTCTGGTTGATTCCGTACGTCGGCGAGCGATTAATTTACGGCTTTAACAAGATGGTTATGGGAGTGCTGCCGCCCGTTTCGACACAATGATCGTTTGTCACGGTTGAGGTGACCTGAATGTCATACAGAATGAACCGCGCCGCCTACGCGCAGATGTTTGGCCCAACAGTTGGGGATAAGCTGCGCCTCGCAGATACCGACATTCTCATTGAAGTGGAGAAGGATTTTACGGTTTACGGCGAAGAGGTGAAGTTCGGAGGTGGAAAGGTCATTCGTGATGGCATGGGTCAGTCTCAGCGCTCACGCAGCGAAGGCGCGATCGATACAGTCATTACCAACGCGCTCATTCTCGATCATTGGGGGATCGCGAAGGCAGACATTGCTATCAAGGGTGGTCGCATCGCAGCCATCGGGAAGGCCGGTAACCCAGATGTGCAGCCGAATGTTGACATCGTCATTGGACCCGGAACCGAAGTGATCGCGGGCGAAGGGAAGATTGTTACTGCCGGAGGTATCGATACACACGTGCATTACATTTGCCCACAACAAATAGAAGAGGCGCTTTACTCGGGCTTGACCACGATGATGGGCGGTGGAACAGGGCCCGCAGCTGGGACTACTGCCACAACGTGCACGCCCGGTCCTTGGCATACTCAGCGGATGCTCCAAGCCGCTGACGCATTTCCGATGAACCTCGGCTTTTTTGGCAAAGGCAATGCGAGCTCTCCGGCAGGTCTCATTGAGCAAATCGAGGCTGGGGCGTGCGGGTTCAAGCTTCATGAGGACTGGGGTACTACGCCCTCGGCGATTGATTGCTGCTTGTCTGTAGCAGATGACATGGATGTGCAGGTTCTTATCCACACCGACACACTGAATGAAAGCGGTTTCGTCGAAAATACAATCGCCGCCTTCAAGGGCCGAACGATTCACACATTTCACACCGAAGGAGCCGGTGGTGGACATGCCCCAGACATCATCAAGGTGTGCGGCGAAGCAAACGTCATTCCATCTTCGACAGGACCTACGCGACCCTACACAGTGAATACGCTCGAAGAGGCTCTAGACATGGTTATGGTCACCCATCACCTCGACCGTCGTGTTCCTGAAGATGTTGCCTTCGCTGAGAGCCGCATCCGAAAAGAAACAATCGCGGCCGAGGACATTCTGCACGATATGGGCGCGCTATCCATCATGTCGTCGGATAGTCAGGCGATGGGACGCGTCGGCGAAGTCATCAGTCGCACCTGGCAGACTGCCGACAAGATGAAGAAACAATTCGGAAGGCTCGCTGAGGAGCAGGGCGACAACGATAACTTTAGAGCGCGACGCTATGTGTCCAAGTACACAATCAATCCCGCAATAGCTCAAGGCATTTCTACTCATGTCGGCTCAATTGAAGCGGGAAAACTCGCCGATCTCTGTATTTGGGATCCAGCTTTTTTCGGCGTGAAACCCGATTTGGTACTTAAGAGCGGCATGATCGCCGCTGCGCTCATGGGCGATCCCAATGCCTCCATTCCTACTCCCCAGCCTGAATACTACCGACTAATGTTCGGCGCCTTCGGCCGTGCCGCCACGGAAAGTTCAGTTACGTTTGTCAGCCAGGCTGGAGCAAAAAATGCCGCGATGCTCGGGCTTGCAAAGAGAGTTATTCCGGTCATGAACACTCGCAAAATTGGCAAGCGCTCCATGATTCTGAATGGCGCGCTTCCGCGCATGGAAGTTAATCCCGAAACCTATGAAGTTCGAGCAGATGGTCGGCTCCTCACCTGCGAGCCGGCCAAAGTAGTGTCCCTGGCTCAGCGTTATTTCATGTATTGAGGTCACCATGCAAAGTGCCGTAATCAATCGTATTTCTATTCATCGGCCAGCCGGGCAATGGCCCACCGAACAAGCGACTGGCTCACTTACCCTCGATTTTGAAGCGCGCCATCGACGCCGCATTCGGCTCACTGCAGATCAAGGTGAAGACGTTCTTCTCGACCTTCCAAAGGCGATTGCTATGGCAGATGGGGATGGTCTGCAACTGGAAGATGGCAGGTGGTTGAGAGTTCAGGCTGCAGCCGAAGATATTGTCGAAATATGGCACAAAGACTCCCGTGAGCTTGTCCGCCTAGCCTGGCACTTGGGAAACCGTCATTTGGCGACCGAGATCAGAAATGACGTGCTTCGAATTCGTCCGGACCACGTCATCGAACATATGCTCCTTGGATTTGGAGCACACCTTCGGAAGGTACAGGCGGCGTTTCAGCCTGAAGGCGGCGCGTACGGTGGCCATCATCATCACGAAAATGATGATGAAGGACATCATCATCATGACTGACGAACGGTACAATCTTGTGCCTTTGGCACTTTTGAGGCAGCAAAGCTGGCTTTCGCCCGCATTCCCTATGGGCTCGTATAGCTATTCTCATGGCATCGAGTGGGCGGTAGAAGCCGGGCATGTTCATGATCGGGAGAGTCTTGTCGATTGGCTGGAAGCGGATCTCCTCTATGGCTCGGGTCGAAATGAAGCCATCTTTTTCAGCCAGGCGTGGCGTGCTGCTGTAAATGAAGATTACGCGCGGTTAATTGAAATTGCGGAGTTGGCAGCAGCTTTTCGGGGAACATCGGAATTTGCGCTCGAATCATCACAGCAGGGAGCTGCTTGCCTCGCAATCTTGCGGCACGTGTGGCCGGATGGCGTACTGGAGAGATTGTCAGTATCGCTGTCAGAACGTTGCGTTCCGCCTGCCCTAGCCATCGTTCTCGGAGTTCGAACAGCAAGACTGGGTATTTCGACGGCCTTGGCCATCCCAGCTTTTCTCCAGAGCTACCTCGCCAATTTAGTAACCGCCGGCGTTCGATTGATCCCTCTTGGCCAGACCGATGGACAACTTGCGGTCGCCGAGCTTGAAAAATCGGTGCTGGCGGCGAGCGCAGAAGCAAGCGAGTGCACGATTGACGATCTCGGATCTGCCGGGTTCATGGTTGATTTCGCGTCCATGTCGCACGAAACCCAATACACGAGGTTATTTCGCTCATGACTAGTATTCCGAACACGAGTTCACAAGCGCGTCCTTTGCGAGTCGGGGTAGGCGGCCCAGTCGGGTCAGGAAAAACAGCGCTGGTTGAAGCGCTCTGCAAGCGCCTTCGCAACATGTATGAGATTTACGTGATTACCAATGACATTTATACAAAAGAGGACCAACTCATTCTCACACGCGCGCAAGCACTGCCGGCGGAGCGCATTATGGGCGTCGAGACTGGCGGCTGCCCTCATACGGCAATTCGCGAGGACGCTTCAATGAATCTTGCCGCGATTGAAGAGATGAATAAGAAGTTCCCACATGCTGAGCTGTGCTTTGTGGAATCGGGCGGGGATAATCTCGCCGCAACCTTCAGTCCCGAACTGGCAGACTTGACCATCTATGTAATCGACGTGGCCGAAGGCGAGAAAATACCGCGCAAGGGCGGCCCAGGTATTACGCGCTCGGATCTACTCGTAATAAATAAGATAGATTTGGCACCGCTCGTAGGCGCAGACCTTGGGGTGATGGAAGCCGATAGCTTGAGAATGCGCGGCAAACGACCTTTTGTCTTTAGCAACTTGAAGAGCGGTGAAGGGGTGGATTCCATCGCAGATTTCGTCATCCGCGAAGGCGGATTAACAAGATCGGCCGCATAGCGGTCCTGGTGCAGATCTTCTAACAACATCGCTCATGTGGAACTTACTTTCAATCGTCGTCATCGGATTTTTTCTCGGGATGAGACACGCCGCAGATCCCGATCATGTTATTGCCGTTAGCACAATCGTTACACGGCAGCACAGTACGCGTCGTGCTGCCTTGATAGGTATGCTCTGGGGCCTCGGACACACTGCAACGATCTTCGCAGTCGGCACCGCAATCATCCTATGCAATATCATTATTCCAACCCGTCTCGGTTTGAGTATGGAGCTATCAGTTGGGCTCATGCTGATTCTGCTGGGAGGATGGAACCTCTGGGAATTTTTCAGTGCCGCGTCGCGAACTTCAAGATCAAGCACCAGGCCAATATTTCATTTTGAGACGCATAGCCACGGTGATTGTTTTCAGGCTGATTCTGGTTCGAAATCGCCCAATCTACGTGCCCATGTTCCGCACCAGTCGCTTGTTTCGCCATCGGATCCCAGTCTAAGCAAAGTTCGTAACTACCAATTTCTGCGGCCGTTGATAGTGGGCATTGTTCATGGCCTAGCCGGGTCGGCTGCAATCGCGTTATTAATTCTTGCCAGCATCAGAAATCCGGCATGGGGTATTGCATACCTTGTCATCTTTGGCCTTGGGACTATTTTGGGCATGATGCTGATCACTCTGAGCATCGCATCTACTTTGCGATATGCGGGAAACCGATTCCGGCGATTCAACCGGAATTTGGCCATGGCGTCAGGTTTCATCAGTGTGGCGTTTGGTGTATTCATCGCATACCAAATTTGCGTCACGCAAGCGTTATTCAGTGCCCATCCGCACTGGTCACCACGTTAGCTCTCGAGAGGCTGATGCGACGATGCGAACGAGGTGACGTTTAGACACGACATCGAATGTGCGATCTTGTTCAAAGGAGCCATGAATGAAGAAAACCACAATTGTATTAGCAGTGCTCGCGTTCTTCGCCCTTGCCGCCTATGCAGGACAAAGTAGCAGCAGTACGGAAAGCGCGGACCAAAAAAGTGCGAGTAGTACCGCAAACCCACCCCTGAGAACCATTGCTGGAAAAATCAGCGATGACGGCAAAACCTTCACCGCTGATAAAGATGGCAAGCAATGGACTCTCAAGAATCCAGAAGACGTGAAAGGACACGAGGGTCATCATGTGAAGGTGCTGGCACACGTGTACATGGACACGAATGAGTTGCACGTGGTGAACGTGACAATGATTAATCAGAAGGCTGGCAAGAAAACGAAAGCCACTTCAAAGCCCTCCTAGTCGGGAGAGCAACAAGCGGAGGCAACACTTCGGTGCCGCCATTTTTCTGGTATTGGGAGTTTAGAGTGAATCGACTGGAGGAGCTGCTGGCGAGTGGCAAATCCTGACGCACGCATACAAACGACTGGTAGTCGTTCGTGGTTCATTTCAGGTACAGGTGAGCAATTCTGGATATCTACGCAAGGCCATCGTCAAAAATAGGATCCGTAGCCTCAATCCACCGGCCGTCGCGGCACTTACGCGTTCAAAGTAGTCTGCGGTGCGCTGAAAGATGAGCCACTACTCCCAGAATGCAATATATCCATGGAAGCAAGTCTCAGATTTGTTGGAGACCGATGCCCCTGGCTTGGCTGCTGTACTCTCAAATCGCCGTACGGACGGATCACCACATGTCGCGCGCGGCCCTTCGTACGGTAGATCCGAAGCTAAAGAAAACTCGATCAGTTTGCCGCTTTCCGATGAGCTCGGCGTTAACTTCTGCCGAAAATGCTTCGGTACGTAAAATTCAATAACCGCTGCCATATCTCTTCCTCTTTGGGCTGTTGCTCTTTGCCATCCATGAATTAGTTCGCCTCAGCCCGTAACAACGACAAAAGACAACTGCAATGCACGTGCCAATCAGGTTGCTTGTTGGAGACGAGATGAATTCGCGCAGAAAACTCCACGATGAATCTGAAGTGTCTTGATAGCAACGCGCAGACGCACGCTCGACACTGGTCGGCAAGCCCCATCAACACGCTTCATATGCTCTGCCATCCTCGCCTCGATTTAATGCGGTTTCGCTGGCGTTTTGCGATTAAGACCATCGCCACAACTTTGGCGATACGAGTGCAAGGAACTCGATTGGTTGCATTGTCAGAACGGGAAGAACTGTGCCTTTAACGAATCTCCGCTTTGCGAACGGCGATTTGGAGCACCGACAGAAATGGAGGAAAACAATGAGCACCACAACTGACACACTCGTCGAACGCAGGGATCCTGCAAGCCAAGATGCAACGCGAGTACTCGTTGAGAAGACTAGCTCGAAAAGACTAGCGAGGAGGGTTGCAGTAATTACCGGCGGCTCAACCGGTATGGGCCTCGCTACCGCGAAGCGCTTCGTACTCGAAGGAATGGATCATGTGTTCATCACCGGGCGGCGCAAGGACGTGCTGGACGCTGCCGTCGCGGAAATCGGCGAGAAGGCGACAGGAGTCCCGGGCGATGTTGGAAACCTGAGCGACCTCGATCGGCTGTATGAAGCCGTTAAACGATACGGTCGAAAGCTCGATGTGATATTTGCGAACGCCGGAATCGCCCGACAGGCACCCATCGAGAATGTGGACGAGAAGTTCTTCGACCTCCACTTCGACGCAAATGTCAAAGGCCTATTTTTCTCGGTGCAGAAGGGGCTTCCATTTATGAACGATGGAGGATCAATCATCCTAAACGCTTCGATAGCCACAACCAAGGGCTTCCCAGGCATCAGCGTTTACAGTGCCACCAAAGCAGCTGTCCGATCCTTCGCTCGGACTTGGACCAATGAACTTCGTGACAGGCGCATTCGTGTAAATGCAATCAGCCCTGGCCATATTGATACTCCGATCTTCGAAGGCTGGCAGCAGGGCGATGGGCTCATCAAGCTGAAACAAGAGCTGGCAAAGAACGTTCCGCTCGGCCGCCTTGGGGATCCAGACGAAATCGCCAAAGCTGTCGCGTTTCTTGCTTCTGACGATGCGAGTTACGTCTCGGGCGTGGAACTCTTCGTTGATGGCGGTGTGGCGCAAGTCTGATCCGACTCCCCATTCGCGATTGCAGAAGAAAACGAGACTGAAAGATGGCAAGTCTTCAGGAACGACTCGATGAATTTAAGCATTCTTTTGAATCCGGAGCGCCTCCCTACAACGCTCAACGCGAGACGATCGAGAAAATGCATCGAGCCACTGCTGAGCTGAAGGCTTCGGGCATTGAAGAGCGCGCGTTGAGAGTAGGGGATCGTGCTCCGAGCGTCACGTTATTCAATCAGGGCCACGCACCGGTCTCTTCGAGTGACCTTCTACGCCAAGGGCCGCTGGTGGTCAGCTTCTTCCGAGGACATTGGTGACCATACTGCAATATGGAGCTGGAGGCTCTACTGCAGATTCATCCTGAGGTCAAAACGTTGGGAGCGCAGATCGTTGTACTCACTCCGGAACTGGAACGCTATACCCGCGTGCCTCACAAGAAGTTGAACCTGACTTTCGACATTCTGACCGATCTTCACCAGAAGACAGCAGAGCAGTTTCGTCTTGTGTTCACGCTGCCGGATTACTTGCGAGATCTGTACAAGTCATTCGGGAACGCGTTGGACAGGTTCCACGACGAATCGGAATACCGATTGCCTTACCTGCGCGATATGTGATCGACGAGCAAGGCATTATCCGTGCGGCCGACGTGAACGCAGACTACACGATCCGTTCTGAGCCCTCGGAAACCTTGAGACAGTTGCGGACGTTGACTGCGACCGCAGCAGATTAGGAATCGTAGGCAGCAACAAAAGAAAGACAGGAGAATGCAAGTGGAAATACAGCAGCCAGACTACTTCAATGCTTATCACAACATGAAGCTAACGCGTGACGGCAGCGGTGTACTTACGGTTCAACTTCACACCAACGGCGGCCCGTGCCTTATGACCGCACATACACACACGGAATTTGTCGAGGCCTTCTACCGTATTTCGCAAGATCGAGCAAACAAGATCGTCATCCTGACCGGCGCAGGCGGAGATTTCATTACGGACGTCGACTGGAAATCCTTTGGCGACGGGTCTGATCCCGGGATTTGGAGCCAGATTCACGATGAAGGCGTTCAGGCTCTGGAAAATATAGCCAACATCCGTGTGCCCGTCATTGCGGCGATCGAGGGACGCGCGCATATCCACTCCGATTACGCGCTGCTCGCCAACGTGATTGTGGCTGCCGAGGGAGCAACATTCCAGGATGTAGGTCACTATGCCGCTGGCGTCGCACCTGGTGACGGGATCTTCACCACGTGGAGCTATCGCGCTGGAGCAGCAAGAGCGGAGGCGTTCCTTTTGAACCCGCAACCGCTGCCGGCGCGCACTGCACAGGAATGGGGAGTCGTTGCTGAAGTTGTGCCAAACGGCAAAGCACTCAACCGTGCCCGGGAATTAGCCGAGCTGTACATGAAGGCGCCGGAAGTAACGCGCCGCAATACGCGGGTGCATTTCATTCAACCCTTGAAGGAACGAATTGTGCGAGAAGTTGGCTACGGTCTTTCTCTCGAAGGAGCCTCGGCCGCCGACCTCGTCAAATCGATGCAAGCCAAGAGTGAACCTGTGGCTCAAAAAAGAGGATCGGCGTGAATATCGAAGAGTAATTCCGCTAGCCTAGAGGACCAGTACCAAAACGGGAGCAATAACCAACAGCAAACCAATGCATCGGCAGGCTGGTAGCCGAAGCGCAGAACAGCGAGCCTTAAAGGCTGTCGAAGGAGCAACCATGAATCGCCTAGTCAATTTGCTAGTTAACCTTCGCATTTTCAGAAACGATTTTGACTATCATCTGCTACGCGCGTCGATGGTAATCATCTACCTGTTCTTCGGATATCAGAAATGGTTTCAGTACGAGGCGGATGCATTAGTTCCATATATTAGCCATGGTCCGCTCATCTTCTGGATGTATTCCGTTTTCGGAATGCGCGGGGCAACTTATTTCTTGGGCGTGTCGGAATGGTTGTTTGGCGCCCTTTTATTCCTGGGCTTCTGGAACAAGAGATTAGGCATCCTCGGAGCTCTCGGTTCATGCTTCTCGTTTGTCGCCACCGTCACAATTATTCCTTTTATGCCGGATGGCTGGGCCGCATCTGCAGGTGGATTTCCTGCTATGACCGAGAGAGTTGCTTTCCTGATGAAGGACCTTGTTCTGCTCGCCGTGTCCTTCTATCTGCTGAAGCAGGACTTGGTGAGAGCGTTGCTCCCAGGCAAACCTTTGCAAGATGCTGCGATTCCGAACGGAGCTGTCAACGATTGGCGAATACCAAAAATAGCCGTAAACGTGTGAACCATATGGAATGTCCAGAATGACGGTTAAATCAAGACAGATCCCAGAAGAAGATGCTCGTGTCTGCTGGACCAGAGATGAACCAGTGCTGATTGAAACACCATTCTTACATTTGGAATCTCTGTGATGACCAAATCGATTCTCATTACTGGCGCCTCCAAGGGGATCGGGCGTGCCGCTGCAGATGCCTTGGCTGAGCAGGGTTGGTCGGTAATAGGGATTGCCCGCAGTTCGCCGCATTCTTTTCCAGGCAACTTTGTCAAAGTGGATCTTGCAGACGAGCATCAGACTGAAGTTCTCGCCAAAGACTTGGCTGGACAAAAAAACGTGTTGGGGATCGTCAACAATGTCGGCATCGCAAAACATGAAGTGATTGACGCCGTCGATCTCAACGGTTTTGTTAAGGTGATGGATTTGAATGTCCGTCCAGCACTCCAACTCACGCAAGCTCTACTTCCTGCGATGCGGTCCGCGCGATTCGGTCGGATCATCAACGTGACTAGCCTTGTGACTCGCGGGTTCGCGTTTCGTTCAAGTTACGCGGCTGCAAAAGCGGCGCTAGAAAGCTTGACCCGGACTATGGCAATTGAACTCGCAGCCGATGGCATTACCGCCAATGCCATTGCCCCCGGCCCAACAGAAACAGAGCTGTTCCGCGCCAACAACCCAAAAGGCAGCGAAGGAGAGGGTCGCTATTTGAGCAGAGTGCCAATGGGCCGGTTTGCGCAACCTGGAGATATTGCGGCTGCTATCGCGTTTCTTGCTTCTGAGCAAGCCGGGTTCATAACGGGACAGACTCTGTTTGTGGACGGGGGCGCGAGCCTTGGGAGTCTGTAATTCCACCCCAAGATTCGAGAGACACACACAGTACTTGCAAAATTTTCATGCGAAATGAGTACGAACTGAGAATGGAACCGATTACAAGCGCGGAGGTAGCGTGTGCAATTCGTTACCTTGATCCGGATCATCCAATTGCAGAAATGGACCGCGATCCTCCCAACGCGGTTTTCGTGATCTGGGTCAGCGTGCTCGTTCTGCTGACAGGTGCACTAGCGTACATCTGGCTGTGGTGGAGGATGTCTTAAAGAACCGGGACATCAGTTACGCTGAGCACGCTAGAACAGCGTGGCCGCGAGACTCAAACGCTGAATACAACTGTCGGTACATTGGCATGTTTCAGCGGTCGAGAACAGTCGCGAATCTTGCGGCTATTCATTTGTAAATTGTGGGGATTTTTCCTAAAAGCCGCAGTGAGGAGCGAATGCAACACGCAATTTTAGGCGAAGGTGGAGTGGGCGGACTTGTTGGGGCAGTACTTGCGCGGGCAGCAGAGACGGTCACACTCATCGTTCGCCCTGATGCGGTTGAACATTATCCGCGCGAACTTTTGGTGAGCAGCAGAGCGTCAGGAGCATTCTCGGTCCCGGTGTTAGTTACCGCGAATCTCTCCCAACCAGTTGACGTGCTGTGGGTCACGGTAAAAGCGACTGATCTACGCACTGCGCTTGAGAGTATTCGGGTAACCGCTCAGATCGGTGCCGTCGTTCCGCTTCTGAACGGAATCGATCACATCGCACTATTGCGCGAGCGGTTTGGCCGGGACAAAGTCGTGCCAGCGACCATTGCTGTCGAAGCCGAAAGAATTGCTCCCGGCCAAATTGTTTGGCGTTCACCATTCGCAAGGCTCAACGTGTCTTCGACCGGACGGAAACTTCTGGAGACAACAGTCGAACAGCTCGCGCGTTTCGGCTTCGAATGCCGCTTCGTCGATGACGACAACACATTGCTGTGGAGCAAGCTGGTGTTCCTTGCTCCATTCGCGCTCAGCACCACAGCCGCTAATGTTTCCATTGGGCAAATTATTTCAGACTCGCCGCACAGGGTTGAACTGCGAGAGCTGGTTATGGAGGCTTGCTCTGTAGCCGTTGCGAACGGAGCGAAAGTTCAGGCGAATGCTGTTTTAGAACTAATCAAGACCGTCCCGCCCGATATGCGCAGCTCTATGCAGAAGGATGTCGAGCAAGGCAAATTCCCAGAACTGGACGCCATCGCTGGGCCAATCCTACGCAGCGCAGAAAGTCTCGGGATCTCGGTTCCCATAACGAAACGAGTTGTGCGGCAGATTGAACACCGATTACAACGACCGACAGCTTCAAAAATGTAATCAGGCGGTCCATCAACAGAAGCAGAAGCGCTATGCATTGCCATCCCCGCTAAGCAACTAAACGCCTGTGCATTCTATCCATGAAAATCCACTTGAATCTATGAACGGCCAAACTATCTCGCACTATCGCATCATCGAGAAACTCGGCGGTGGCGGGATGGGTGTCATTTACAAAGCGGAGGACATGGAGCTTGGCCGCCTTGTCGCCCTGAAGTTTCTTCCTGACGATGTAACTCATGATCCAAAGGCGCTGGAGCGCCTACGCCGCGAGGCTCGAGCTGCTTCTGCTCTCAGCCATCCCAATATCTGCACGATTTACGAAATGGGCTGCAACGACGATCAGTTCTTTATCGCGATGGAGTACCTCGAGGGCTCTACGCTGAGGCAGCGAATTAGTGGAAAACCACTCGATATCGAAACCATTCTTTCGCTTGGGATCGAAATTGCCAGCGCACTCGATGCCGCACACGCGAAAGGCATCGTTCACCGCGATATCAAACCGGCAAACATCTTCGTGACGGAACAAGGGCACACCAAAATTCTGGATTTTGGACTGGCCAAGCTAACGCCCAGGAATGAGCGCTTCGCCGATGAAAGCCTTCAGATGCCAGAGGTCACGACGGCAGTGAGAGAAGAGAATTTGACCAATTCGGGTGCGGTGCTCGGTACTGTCGCCTACATGTCTCCCGAGCAAGTGCGCGGCAGGGAAGTAGATGGCCGAAGCGACTTGTTTTCTTTTGGAGTCGTACTCTACGAGATGGCAACCGGTACGGCGCCATTTTGCGGTGACACCTCGGGAGTAATCTTCGACGCAATTCTGAACCGGCCGCCCGCCTCGCCGGTACGAGTGAACCCTAACCTCCCCCCAGAGATGGAGAAGATCATAGAGAAGGCACTGGAAAAGAATTGCGATGTCCGTTACCAGAACGCTGTCGATCTTCTGTGTGATCTTAAGCGCCTCAAACGCCAGAGCGAATCCGCCATAATTGTCACGGAGCCATCAACATTTAAGAATTTCCGGCGGCGTCTAGTCTGGGTTGCGAGCGTCTGCCTCGCCCTAATTGTGCTGGCGTCTGGAGCCGCTTGGTATCTGCGTCCAGCCAAAGCATCCGAGATCGATTCCATCGCTGTGCTCCCTTTCACCAACGCTGGCGGCGACTCGGAAACCGACTACCTGAGCGACGGTATGACGGATTCACTCATAGACAGCCTTGCTCATTTGCGGCAGCTCAAAGTGAAGTCTCGCTATGCGGTTTTTAGTTATAAGGGGAAAAGCATTGACATTCAGAGGATCGGTACCGAATTGGGCGTCTCAGCCTTGGTCACTGGCCGGGTTGTGCCGCGAGGTGACAGCATCGACGTCAACGCCGAGCTAATCAATGTCGGAGATGGCACCGAGATTTGGGGCCAGCGTTACAGCCGGAGAAATACTGACATAGTCTCTTTGCAACAGGAAATTGCAGGGGATCTCGCGGCCCAGATACGCACAACGCTTAGCCGGTCAGAAAAGCAGCGGATCGTCCGGCAGGGCACACAAAATCCGGAAGCCTTCGAGTTGTACTTGAAGGGCCGCTACTATTGGAACCGGCGAACAGCGTCGGACATCAAGACTTCGATCTCGTATTTCAATGAAGCGATTGCGGTTGACCCCAACTACGCTCAAGCGTACTCGGGCTTGGCTGACGCTTATTCGGTGTTGCCTAAATATGGCGGTGATCCTGCCTATCCGAAGTCAACAACGGCTGCACGCAAGGCTCTTGAACTCGATGCCTCGCTGGCCCATCCCCATGCGGTCCTGGGAAGTAATGAGATGGAATACGACTGGGATTTTGCCGGAGGAGAGGCCGAATACAAAAAGGCCTTCGAACTTGATCCCAACGACGCTGTCGCTCACAAATGGTACGCGCAAGATATCAGTTGGATCGGTGGCAGAGAGCAGGAGGCTCTTTTTGAAGCCAATCGCGCTTTTGAGCTTGACCCGTTATCACCCTTCAACGCCGATACCGTTGGAACGATATATAACACTGCACGAAGATTTGACGAGGCAATTGCCTTCTGCAGGAAGCTGGCAAATGAGAATCCCAAGTTTCCTGGAGCGCATCTCTGTCTGGCTCACGCTTATTGGGGAAAGGGCATCTACTCGAACGTAATCAACGAATTCGTAGTGTACAGCCGCCTTTCCGGCGACGAGAAGGCTGCTGATTTCGCTTCCGCTTTGGGCGAGGGCTATCGCGCAGCCGGGTGGAAAGGCGCCCTGAGGAAGGCGCTCGAAACTCGACTTGTGCAGCGTAAGAGTGGCTACTCGTCTCCGTACGAGATCGCTGCTCTTTGTGCTAGTTTGGGAAACAAAGAAGGAGCCTTCCAGTGGCTCGATGTTGCCTACCGGGAGCATGACTTGGGCCTGCTGAGCCTAAAGACCGACTTCCTGCTCGATTCCCTGCGCACCGATCTTCGTCTCACCGAGCTCGTGAAACGAGTGGGTCTCCCGTAGTAAGCATTTCAATTGCGACTGAACTGTTGTTGATTCTGCGGGCGCTGTTGGCTTCTCGGTACGAATTCGCTATCTGGACCCAGTGAATTCCCCGACACTGAGGTAGCTCGAAGCCACGCTTAGGTGAGAATCTGGGTCCATTAGGGTCCGATAATTCTTCCCGAATGTTCCTAACGGTTCCAAAACGGGGTGTCGGTGCCGTCGGTTTTCGGTTAATTACAATTGGCAGCGGTTCTTTCACGGCGGGGACACTGGAAAGTGCCCAGCGCACAAAGACTCCAGAGATATTTGCAAGGATTAGCACTGCAAATAAGGTCAGCATGGGTCCAACGAAGTACTCGAACGTCATCAGGGAAATCCTGCGGTCGCAACTTCCGGTACTCGGCCGGAAGGTCCTGCGTATAGCACTGCACTCTTCTGCGATAATGCAGTTGCAGTCAGTGCGGACTCGTCATAATTTTGTCCTGGGTTGCTCAGGCAAAAGATTATCGACATGGACGCGTTCTATGCCTCCATCGAGCAATGCGACAACCTGCAATTGCGCGGCAAGCCGTTGATTGTTGCCCGAACTTCCTCGATATCTGCAGTTTCGCGGAAAACGTGCGTTCCATTGTGGAACGGCATACCGACCTCATCTGGCTCCGTTCTCGTGGTTGTCAACGAGGGTTCGCGAAGGGTTTAGTAAGCATTTCCGCCAGTGCTCCATGGCTCTAATTGTGGCGATCCGTGCCTCTGGTTTCAGTTACTTACAAATCGGCGTATCCTTTCACGGCGGTAACACGGGTTCAAATCCCGTCGGGGACGCCAGGTCTTCTCGACTTTGTAACCGATGGGGCTCCCTTTCGGTCGCCTTGCATCGGCAATCCGGTTCGTGAGCCCCGATTACTTAAAACAGCAAGCAAGAAAACAGCAAGCAGACTGATTTTGAAATTGTGAAAACGTCGTATGCGGAACCGGGGTCGCTTTAGCGACCCCTCTGGCGGAGGAGGTGACCCTTAACTTGCCCGGGGGGTCGCCATGTCGCGATGTACCAAACAGATCAGCGCGGAAAAACGCGGGCGAGTTTTAGGTGTGTTTGCGAACCTGCATTCATCCTCTAATCACTCGCGGGCCGAGGAACGCTAAAGGCGCGTAAATCGAGTGTCTCGCAATACATTAGGAGAGAATCGCGTGTGATGGGCCTTGAACGATGACGAACAAGATGCGCGCTTCGCGCGCCGAACAGGACAGGGCTGAAAGCTTAACAGCGGTAGAAGGGAGAGTCTATGACTCAGCCCAGAAGTCCGCGCGGGCACCATTCGTCCAGATTTTGGACTCGATATACCGCAAGAATATGCAGCGACGGTCTAAGTTCTGGCGCGTCATTAACTAACGCTCGCCAGTACAATTTTATGTGTGCGTAATCCGCGCGAATGGCGCGCAAACTTAGTGGTCACCGTGCATCACGGCGGGATGTTAGCGGGGCAAGTCTTCTTGAAATTATTAGAGGCCGTGATAGAAGGAACGACCTAGGTTCGATGATCCCGATCGCTACTTCGTGTGCATCTCGGCACTATTAGATACCGAAGCCTTGGGCAGCCCTTGTTCTTTGAAACTCAGATTTCGTTTAGGAGCCGGTCCCAGCCGTGCCTTGAGCGTGCGTGGAGCCGTGGTTCGGCGAATCGAGTAATGCCGAAGAAGGTCGCGGACGTCTTCAATCGAGAACCAATTTCTGTTTTCGACGAAGGTTGACTTAAGCTTTCCGCGCCTTACCCACTTCTGCACTGTTCTCCGGGGAACGCCGAAGTAGGCGGCCAAATCCGCTACCGTCAGCCAGCGGGCATTGTCGCAGAACGTATTTCGATTAAGGATGCGGAGCATGAACTCGGCGCTAGGATCTAGGTAGCGTTGGACTCTCCCACCAGGGATACCAAGACGAAAGACCAAACCGCACTCGACCAATCGCTCCAGGGTCGACCGGGAGAAATTGTACCTAGCGCAAATCTCTGTGGTGGTCAACGCCCGCATTCGGACTCTTCCTTCTCTGAGCTGGCCTCGCCACCCGGGTGAGTCCAAATTTTGGACTAACGCCGTAGCTCGCCGGTGCTGTTACATGCCATCACCTGCGCCCGCTCGACTACTGCATTATGCATTTCAATCGAGTAGTTTCAAAATGGTTTTTGACGATCTCGAGTCGTTGAGAAATCCACCGTAGGGTTCAAACTTTGGACACCACCGACAGGGATCTTGGCCCAAGGAGTCTTGTCAATCTGCACTCTTCAAAGATGTTTTCGGGATTCACTTAACTGGCCGCGAACTTCATGCTCTCGGTACAGAACTGCCCACAGACAGCTTGGGACTACTTCCGGATAGCTCGTCATACAGCCAAAACAGGGCTGCTTAGGGTTATGAGTGTAAACGCCTGTTCTCAACAGCTTCGAGACTGTCCATGCTGAGTGAAAAAATAGTAGCTGCCATAGCCGCTTTGCGATATCAGTCGGATGCGAAATGGGAAGTCAATATCCTGCCTTTTGGCAGCATCTACTGGAAGGATGAAATGCCCGAGATTGGCGACTTGTTCGACAAACCGGATGACATGGCAGTGATCTTTAGGATTTTCGGGATGCGGTTAAAACTTTGGGACGGCGAGCTACTGAACGCTCAAGATCAGCAATTGTGGGATGCCGTTAGGGCTCAGGTCCCGAACTGGGGATTGTTCAGGAGGCTCAGTCTATCCGAAGAGCAAAGGCTTGCGCGACAGGAAGCTGAGCGGCAAGTGGAGCAAGAATTTGAATCCCTTGGCTCTGATCCTGGTAGCGCGGAAGGATAATTGGTAAAGATCGCGATAGCACTCATTGATGTCGGCACGGGTTTGGGAGTGCTATCGCCTGATTACGACAGTTGTGCGAATTTGGATGCAGTAGTTGCTACGACAGCTCTGTTTAAGTTGAGGTCTGTATGAGAGGCCATTCCTTACTCATGCTTGTGTTCCTTGGAACGATTGCCGCATCGGCACAGGACTGGCAGGCGTGCAAACCGGACGGCGACTATTCATTCAACGATGTGAAGGCCGCAGTACATCGGGTGACGAGTTCTCGGATGCATTCGAGCTGGGACGAGAAGACGTTCAACCGCTCCGGCGATCTCGTAGCAGTTGCAGTTCTGAAGACACTGGACGATTCGGAGATAGCATCTTCGGAGAATGCTAAATACGTACTGCTGATACTTCGCAACGCGTTCGCGTGTCCCGAGCGTTGTGTCAAAAACACCGATGACCGCCGCCCTAGGATGACGTTGCTGCTGCTGGAACACCTGAATGAAGTCACTCGCGGCAAAATGCAGGCAGATATTGAAGAAGCGAAGCAGTTCGTCTTACAACAGACGGGTAAAGCGAACTGAAGTCCATTTTCACCTAACTCCGTTGGCGTAACATCGCGATCTCACTCATTGAGTGATGACGCTGTTATCAACAACCATCATGATGTCACGCAGACAACTTGCCGCGATTCTGATAATGACTATGGCGTCGTCGTTGACGCTCTACGCGCACTCTGAGCAATCGCATCGTTCTCCCATGGCAAGATTGGAGGCAATCTTCGCCGCAGCGGGTCCCGCAAAGCGTGTTGAGCTGAACGGGAATTGGGTTCTGGTGAGCTGGGTTACCACTCAGCAATTTATAACCGGGCAAAACGGCCCCGACCACGTCCTGATCAATGGAAAAGGGATT